>ENA-OWNT01001744-OWNT01001744.1-seawater-metagenome-genome-assembly--contig:-NODE-1744-length-25690-cov-4.004919_pt1 | contig 25690 bp, 26 predicted proteins | sample MGYA00238136_ERZ651165 | MGnify/ENA primary metagenome ERZ651165 (study PRJEB26861, sample SAMN08777766) | seawater metagenome | isolation source: coastal seawater | place: USA: Florida | collected...
CTACCTCTCGGCACGCGTTCGTTGTGACTTACGTACGCCGTCGTTCGCTGCACGTTGCCGCGGTGCATGTCGTCGTGGTCGTCGTGGTCGTGGTCGTTGCTCGGATGATGACATGGTAATACACTCGATGTGAAACTGTGGATCCGTTGTGGACTGCGACGGACAGACGCATGGACGCGTGGAACGTGATCGATGCTGTGTTCATGTTGGTTGCCACTGCTGGTTCGATCGCCTTGGCAGTTTCTGCAGTTGAATTGGTCGCCGTGGTGCGTGTGCCAATAGTACATGCGTGCTGGGATGGGTGGGTTGCTGGGAAAGACATCGCAGGTTCGTTTGCGAGTCAACAGCGCAGATAGGATTTTGCAGAGGCGGGTCGACTATGGCTGTGTGTTCTTTCGTCCATTTCCAGAAAAAGAGTGCCCAGAAATTATTGATACGACCGTGGTCCCGTGGCAGGGGCTCACGCAAGACGGCGCTTTTGGCGTGCCGATCGTGCCTCGCACACCGGGCTGCCGCGTTCGTAGCCCCGAGCAACAATGCCGAGCCTTGCGACAGTTATCACCACCTCAAGGGGTGTGGTGAGAATTCTCGCAGCGCTGATAAAGCCGTATGCGCGCATGTTGTCTGGCTGTTTCCTGCTCTATCGCATTCTCGTGAATTTCGTACTGCGACGCCAGCGCAGCAATCTAGCCGTTCCACAGCGAGTGTTGGCTGTGTTGCAACAACATTCTCAGGCATGCCTCTTGTTCATGGCGTCATCGTTGGCGTGCTGGGTCGACCCCGTCGTGTCCACAGATCGATTTGACACTAAGCCAGGAGTTTACGCACACGGCGCAGCCTCGTCTCGAATTGTGCGAAGCGCTGGTTTGAAAGAGGCTGTCGATGACGCCGAACGCACGCTGTGGCCGAAAGATGGCGACTTTTCGACGATTGTGGCAGCAGAAACATGGAAACTCTTTCATGCCGCCGATGAGAACTTGCGCTACTTCCGCACCCTCTTTCCACTCTGTATTCCGACTCGCGAGCGTCCGTCTACTAATTTGTGGACGCAAAATTACATGGATACGTTCGCCGTGGACTGGTTCTTCCGAGATCCGCAGCAGCATCGGAAGTTGTGCGAGTTAGCCGCCCACGAGTTTCCAGGCGGCGATATTTCGCACGAAGACGAGTTGAATGTTGTGGAACAGCTCCAACATCGAGAACGGCAGGTGCGATTTGTACGGCGAGTCGCGCACGCTTCTGTCAACAGTTATTTGCGTACTTCGACACGAACGTCCGACACACCCATCGCTCTCAAGACTCCTCAACCTGGGCACAACAGTGAAATCGTGACACCGGTACGCCGCTTGTATGCACTCTTATCGCCACAGTATCCGTGTGCGTGCCACCTGCTGATCCGTGTTTTACTTTTGTGATGTTAATGCCTGTGTTGACAGCGAGGACTCGCAGTTCTGATTCCCGGAGTGGGCGGAGACTCAAGGGCCGGTTACATCAACGCGGCTGCACGCCATTTTCTAGACAAGGATTTCAACGTTTGCGTCTTAAATCCCCGTGGACTTGCAGACGGGCACGTTGTTCGAGATGTCCACAATATCTACGATGCGTTGGACATGTCAGATTTGCACTCTCTCCTAAAATTGGTGCACTCTCAAATTCCGAACCCAAAATCCCGCCCTGCTAAGGATCGAACGACAAATACCGCTGCTGGTTTGCCCAGCACGAGTCCCTGTATCGTCCTGGTCGGATTCAGCTTGGGCGCAGTCTCCATCGTTCGCTATGCACACCGAATGCGGAAGTTCCTTCCCCCATCCGTTCGTGCGGCTGTATCCGTTGGCGGTGCGTGCAACTCTGAGGTCGCGGAATGGCCGCGATACAAAACAATTTACCAAAGAATCATTGTGCCCAAAATTCGGGATGACATCGTTTCAATGTATACCGACCAGCTTGCGGACATTTACGGAAGCAAGAAGGAGTTGCTCACCAAAGCTGCCGCGATCACGTCGTATGCAGATCTCGTGACGAAGTTTTTGGGCACGGTGAAGCAGAGCCAACGAGATCGGTAAGTACCACACACTGCAAGTGCGCGTGCCTTCTGGCGTCCGCTGATGGTGACTGCGTGATGGTGGTAGACTCGCGGCAATGAACGCTCATCACCAGGCATGTGATTCGGAGCTTGCTGGGCACACGACAGCCGGTACGTTTGTGAAAGCGTCGAACACCACAGCAGTGTGGGCAAGCACAACTTCGAAGTGGCCCACAGGCGAGAACGGGACTGCCCCGTGCCGTTTGACCAGTGCTGTGTGGTTCACGGACGAGGAATTTGACTTGATGCGAAGAAACAAGGGATACGATACTTGGACAGCTTTTCGTGCGCAGTCGACTCTGTACCGCGTCAAAACTGTGGCTCCGGCATGGAACACAGCAAAAGACCTCAATGATATGCAGCTTGGGTGTCCGGTTCTGCTCATTGCGGCGGCCAACGACCCGTTCCACCACACGGACAGCATAGTGCCAGGAATGACGAATCATCAAAACCCAAATTTCATTGGTCTTGTTACGCGATACGGCGGTCACATTGGATGGACACGACTAAGCAGCCAGAGACTCGTTGGCCTCGACTACAACTTCATCGGCGAAGTCGCCATTCGTTTTACAATGAGTGCGATGGATGAGTATGCATTGTCACCACAACGATCGGAGGTTGCGGACGATAGTGTGAAGCAAACCTTGTTCGATGAAAGGTCACCTGTGGCTAAAGTGAGTGACAACAAACAACAACAACATTTCGATACCATGGAATCCCAACAAGTGACTGCAGGGCAGGAGGAAAACTCTGAGACAAAAGCAAACGTTGCGCCGGAACATGTCGACCTTGATGGTAACGGCGCGCATGATCCAGTGTCTCGCGAACATTCGGACAGCAATGTGTGGATGCCACCGGCGCTGCCATCTGAACTTGTATCTGCCTCGTCTTCACCGAACAAACCGTCGGAGGGCTCCACAAAAGAAACCAATAGTTTGAAATTGGACACTTCTATGGCAACAACTGGGAATGCCGACCATAAAGGTCCTGCTCCCACAGCATGCAATGATGTGCTGGCTGAAAGCAGTAATGTGGAAGCACTTGCACCCGAACTTCTGAAGCCCTTTTGCAAGACCGGGTTGGCGAACTTCAAAAGTCTCGTCAGTATGTTTGTCAAACGAGGCGGGCATGTATACCTATTTCCTGATGCTGGTCAGCGAACCGGTGACCAAGCTGCACTGTTGCGAGCAGGCGACGTAGTGTTTCCAGTGTGTCACGCAGGTCAAAACCGATCGCAAGTTATGTACGCTTTGCTGCAGAACATGAACCTGGCGGCATCAGTGCCGTTGCGAACGAGGACCACTGCCAGTGATGATGGCGTCGACGAGCTCGGCGGCCCTCTCACTGTGATGCCACCACACGGAGCAGAGTGCGGTTACGATCCGTATCAGCGGTACAGTGATGTTGGTCCTGACAATTACTTCGAGTTTTGTCACGCAAAATTCGAAACGGAACCTGGCACGCATGATTTCTGGATGAACGAATGTTTCAGAGCAGCCTTGGGCCGCGGGAAGTCCAATCGATTCGGCGAGGAGGTCGGTACCCCTCGACAATTGATGCCTTTGGACTTTTCTGACGAAACCCTCCATCGAGTGGAGCAAGATCGTTCTTTCATGCATGAGTATTTCAGTTCGAATTTCTTCACGAAACCTGCTGGAGATCAATCACGGAATGTGTATCTCTGCTCTTGCCGTGCGGTGTCAATTTGTATGGAGCGCATTCTAGAAGCAAACCCTGACTCTGGCACCTCGCAAGATTTCCAAGACGTGTACATTGTGGGGTTTCCCGATGGCGACACCATTGGAAAAAACTTGCCCAAGGCTTCCACGCAGGTAGATCACTGACAAAATTTGTCTCCATTTGATCAGTTTCCACTCACACCGTCTCCTGCTTGTCGATGCTGTAGGCTGAGAAGAGCGCTTTGGTGGAGGAGGGGTATCGCAAAATGTACGAGGCCTTTGGCCGCGTAGTGAAGTTTTTCGGGTAGCTGGACCCGCGATCGACGGTGTCGCACTGTGTAATGTTTTAAAAAATCCTTAGTACGCGTTGTTTTCGGGTGCATCACGAACCTCCGCTTCAAGTTTTTGCGAGTCCAGCAAAAGAGCTTTCTTGTCCTCCAGCAGGGACACAAGGCGCGAGCTGAGCTCAGCCTGCTGGGCTTGGCTCTGTTCGAGCTGTGCCCTCAATTCTTCTGCGGTCGAAGCAGGTTCGACTCGCTCATATTGCCTTTGGACCTGTTAGACGAGTTGACAGAACAAAACAATTATGCACTACTCAAGCGCCGACACTTCACAGCGCATCAGGCGACAACGTCAGGGTCATTGTGCAATGCACCTCGAGGATGGTTTCCTTCAGTCGTAGTGCCGCAGCGCGACGGCTCGCGATTTCATCGCGAAGATCTTGGTTTGTTCGTTCCAAATCTTCAATGGCAGGCTGGAACTTGCCTTCGCCGGTGTCGTATTCCTGAAGCACAGTGACCGCCATGTAACCAGTTTGAAGCACAACTATCGATCAATTGAGTGGCCCAGGACGCACCTCTGCCTTGACCTTTAACTCCAGAATTTTAGAGTCGATACTTCGAAGGTCCTCCTCCTGTAGTGGAGAGTGACGCGGGTCAGCTTCGAACGAAACCTCGAGCGAACACCACACTGATTGAGTCGTACCTTTCCGGCGACTACTAATTGTTGCTGTGGGTTGTGCAAGTGTTGGTCCATGTGCCCAATTTCCTCCACCGCGGCACCAAGGCGGGCGCTGGCATGGGCACGCTTCGATTGCGCATCATCGAGGGATTCCTCGGTAGCTTGTGCACGTTGTCTGACGCGCTCCAATTGCTCGGCGGTTTCATTGTTTGCTAGCTGCTGCTGAGCCAGTTCCTCTTGTGTTGCAAGAGCAGTTTGCACCGCATTCTCAGTTTGTTCTGTGAGGGTCGCCACCGCCCGGCGCCCGTCAAGTTCCTGTTGCTGCACACGTGCACGGAGTTCTGCGCGGGAGCTTCGCTGCCCCTCCAGAGCCTCAGCGAGATCGTTGCGGATGGCCTCGACTCGCTGACTCATGCTCTGAAGTGCAGAGGCGGCACTGGACATTTTCATCAAGTCCTGCTGCGCTTCAGCTTTCTTCGTGGCCAGCTCCACCCGCCGAGCTGCGCGCTCCTCAATTGCAGCAATGTGTTGATCAAACTTATCCGACGCCAGCTCCTGCAAATCGCTCAGGAACCTACAAATGACGTCCACGCAATGAGATATAAGTATGTACAATAAGAATTCCAGTTCCAGACGCGACATACTTTTCGTCGGTCGCAACGTTTGCTTGAGCTTCGACCACATCTTTCTTGGCATCCTGTACTTTCTGAGTTCGGACGTCCATCTCGGCGAGAGCCAACTTAAGAGTTGCTCGCAGTGAATTGATCACCTTCACGCGTTAGCAACACGAAAAGTGAGGGTGGTACTTGAATTTGTCAACCGGAGCGCATTCGGCAGTGGACGTACTTGCGCTTGCTCAGCGTGCTGCAGCTTGCGATCCGCGAGCTCATTGTTCAAGTTATCCATTTCCGCGGCCGCTTCAGAGATGGCCTCGACTTTCGTCGCGATTTCAATGCTCATGATGTCACATGACTCTGCCAATGCAGCAGCCTGGTACCCAAAATAGGATGGTGTTAGTCGGAGTACACGCGACGGCCACACGACAATTTACTCACTTCTCTCGATGTGGTCTCCAAAATCTCCTTTTCATTGTTGGCTCGACCGCTCGAGGTAACCAAAGCAATTTGTGCCTCCCCCTCAGCCAATTGACGGTCGCGTGCTTCATTAATGCCTTGCTCCATTACTCGTTGAGTTTTCAACTCCAATTCCAGGCGCTTGTCGTCTTGTTGCTTGGCTTGGGATTGCAGGTCCTGTGAATAGCACCACGTGTCGCTCAGCACGGACGGGCAGCCCGCATGCTGTGTGTTTGGTCAATGTACGTACCTCTAACATCGAGTTGCCTTCCTGGATTTCGTCCCGCAGTCGTTCAACTAACTCTGTCAGGGCCTGAACCTTTTGTTCGACAATTTTGCGGGTTTGGTCGGCTTCCTCTACCAGCGCCGTGTGCACGTGCACGAGCTCCGCATTGCGGTCTTCCAAGTCGCGAGTTCTCTTGGTACGCTTCTCAATTCTTCAAGTTGAGCACAGCAGCCACGGCAGGGAGATCAGACGGAACAAACTGTAAGCGATGGCGCGGCGGCAAAGTTAACTCACGCTGCTCTTGCATTGTCAATTTCGAACTGCAGGCGAATGATCTCGTTGGAGTGCTCATGCTTGGCCTGCGTTAACTCCAGTTCCTTGCGGCACACCTGCTCCGACAAAGAAAGCTGTGACTCTGTCGCATTTTTCTCGAGGGACTCTAGGTTCTGAAAGAGATGCAAGAACAGGCATGGAAAACGAATGTGTCAGATAAAACGAAACAGATCACCACGACCATGTGATGAGTGTGAAAGAGTGTCGACAACATTCGTACCACAATGCGCTCGTCCTGGAACGCCTGCTCATCCTTCAGATCCGAACGGCGGTTTTCGAGCTTTTTCACACTCGAGGCAACGGTGTGCACATCCTCGCAGCCGAGTCCGAGTTCGGCATTTTTCTGTTCGCGTAGAAGCTTCAGCTGATCCACCTCGTGGTTGGTCAGATCAAGCTCCTTGGAAATTCGCGATAGCTCGGCGGCGCGGTTCTTGGCACCATCCGCGGCGGCGCGGGCCTCTGTCTGCTGCAGACTCGCTTCCATCTCCACCTTGCGCAGTTCCTCGTCTTTTGCTGCAGTCGCGAGCTTGAGTTCTGCTTCGAGCTCGGCCAGATTTTCGGCTTGCTTTTGCTTGGCTTCTTCGTCGTGCTCTGCTGCGGCTTTTCGCTGTTCGAGGAGAGCCAATTGGTTCTGAGCATCGTTTTCGCGGCGGCTAGCTTCGTGAATAGCTTGGGTGAGAGTGGCAATGGCGTCTTTCTGAGCCTCAAGTTCCTGCAAAAGGGACGATGTCGATTCGTCCGTCGCAGCCAGCTCTTTAATGTTGGCCTTGATTTTGTCCAAGAGCTCGCCGATCTGGTCCAATAACTGCTCCTGCTGTGCACCAATCTCTCCAAGCTTCTTCGCTTCCGATACTTTGATTGCTTCCGCGCGGTCCTCCTCCGCTCGAATGCTTGCCTGCACTCGCTGGGTCGCGGCGTCGAGATCCTTGCCCCTCTTTTCGAGGCTTCGGACCTGCACTTTGTATGATTCCACTTTTGCAGCGAGTTGGTGCTCGGCGCCGCGCAGGTTTTTCTTGGTCGTGGCCTCGGTGTTTTCCAACGCGCTGATTTGAGACTTGGCCTTGGCCAGATCCAGCTTCAGGGCGCAGGCCTCCTGTGAAGCGTTTGCGAACTCCTTTTTGGCGCCGTCTAGCTGTTCGGCGAGCTCCTCGATGTTGGCGATAGCGTCCACGCAGGTGGTCTGCAAGGAGCGGTTGCGTAATTCCGCACCGTGGATGTCGACTTGCAAGGCATCGATTCGCTTCTGCTTCTTGTCGACCTGCTTTTCGAGCGCCAGAGCTTGCTTGGCGCAGCGGCTCGTGTCTCGGAGAACAACGTTGGCTTCACTTTGCTTCAAGGCGATTTGTGTGGCAAGGGCGCCCTGTGTCACTTTCGACGCCTCGGAATCGCACGTAATGAGACGATTGGAGTGTCTCATGTGATCCAAATGGCTATGCAGATCCTTCATGCTCTCCAAGAAGCGCAGATTCGCCATTGACTTTGGCTTCCCTGCTCCTTGGACGTGGCGGTTCATCGCCAGAGTTGGCGACGCGACGGATCGCGCTGACCGGCGTCCGTTTGTGGTGGCGAGCATCGTAGTGGAGCGCGCACAGTTGCTGGAGAGAGACGCGCGGGTGCTGGCAGACGATAACGGTACTTAGGTTGTCCCGAGCGCGTCAGACAACGGTCCACACAGTACACTCAGGTCACTTTGTGACTCAACGCGCCCTGGCCGTGGTCGCGGATCCGACAACTCTTAAACTTGCTCTGCTGCCACACGCGACAAAGAAAAAGCAAACAGCAAACAGCGAAAACACCCCGCAGCACAAAAACCGATGTCCGGACCTAAAGCGACGCAGCATGGCGCAGCTTGCCTTCCACAGAACACTGCACGTAGTACCGTCCACATCTCGTCAAACCAAGTCGTTCAGACGTACAGAACAGGCAGCCTTTCGCTGTCCAACATACCCGCCTTGTTCTCAAGCACCGTCACCCACACCGACCAACAACGACACGAAGCAAACGCCGCGGAACACCAAGCAACACCAAGCAACACCACCATCCACCAACAGTGCCACCACAAAACAAAGCGACATCAAACACGACAACGACAACGACAACGACAACGCAACGACAACGCTTTGATAACTTCAACTTTAACTTTAACTTTAACGACAACGGCAACAATAGCAACAGCGACAGCGACAGCGACAACAACAATGACAAAGGCGGCGACGACAACGACAACGACAACGACGACGACGACAACGACAACGACGACGACGACGACGACGACGACAACGACGACGACAACGACGACGACGACGATGACAACGATGACGACGACGAAGAGATGAAAAGTGACGAAGGAAACGACGACAAAGATGAAGGAGAAGATCAAGGAGATAAATACTACAGCGACGGCGACAACAAACAAAACAGTGGCGACAAAGAACAATTCAACCACGACGACGACAAGGAGGCACACGAGCACCAGCAGCACTGCGTGCTTGGGCATCTCGACTCAAAATGAGTGGCAGCACGAGTACCCTTGCTGTACATCCCACACTCTGTAGCTTTACAAAATGCAAACGCTCTCAAGTATCACAATTTTTAAAAGCGCGAAAGGATGGATGGGACGTCTTCGGTTGCAATGATATAAAATTATCATGAGTGGAATGACTGCGGTTGTGGCTGGAGCCGGTGTCGTTGGACTTGCCGCGGCCCGTGCTCTTGCTGTGCGTGGCATGGAAGTAATTGTGCTCGAAGCCCAACGTGCAATTGGTATGGGCATCAGCAGCCGAAATTCGGAAGTCATCCATGCCGGCATTTACTATCCCAAGGGATCGTTGAAGGCGCGCGCTTGCGTCGAAGGCAAAAAAATGCTGTATAGGTACTGCGCCGAACGCGCGATTAGCCATCAGCGCTGTGGAAAGCTGATCGTTGCCACAGACTCGGGTCAGATGGAGCAGCTGTCCCAAATTTTGGACACGGCATCCCTAAATGGAGTTGACGACCTTGAGTTGCTGTCGAAAGAGGCAGTCCAAGAGTTAGAGCCCAGCTTGTGTTGCGAGGGAGCGATTTTGTCTCCAAGCACTGGAATAGTAGATTCGCACTCGCTCATGCTCTCTCTACAAGGCGACGTTGAAGCAAATGGCGGTATCGTTGTGTTCAATACGCCAATTGAAAAGTACAAAGTAGCGAATCAGGCCAACTCCAACCCGCCTCAAATCCACGTACACAGTGGTGGAGACGAACCTATGGAGCTGGCTTGTGATATTTTCGTCAATGCCGCGGGGTTGCATGCACCCGAACTTGCTCGACGTTCCGGATTCGATGCCCCAACGCCCCACTTTGCGAAGGGCAACTATTACAAATTGGATGGATGCGTAAATCCGTTTAACCGACTCATTTATCCAATTCCTGAGAAGAATACTGCAGGACTTGGAGTGCACGCGACCATTGACCTCGATCACCAGTTGAAATTCGGTCCCGATGTTGAGTGGCTGCAGTGCACTTCGGCCGACGCCATCGACATTCAAACATATCAAGTGGATCCCAATCGGTGCACAGACTTTTACAGCGCCATTAGAAAATACTGGCCGGACCTTCCTGACGACAGTTTGGTTCCAGACTACTCTGGCATTCGGTTCGTGTGTGGTTGATGGCATTACTGTGGCGCGGCGCTTGCGTGTTGAATCCTGAATTTTCTCATTCCGTTCGCGTGTGTTTCGTGTCGGACAATGTATCGTTTAGACCAAAAATTTCGGGCCCTGGCGAGCCAGCAGCTGACTTCGATGTGCGTGGTCCGGAAGAGCACGGAGTTTTTGGGCTTGTCCACATGTTTGGCATCGAGAGTCCCGGACTCACCTCATCGCTGGCCCTCGCCGAAGTAGTAGTTGCAAAGCTGGATTGTGCTCCGTGAAGTGGCTACTTTCATTGGGTTTTCGGACGCGAGTATCGCATGCATGCCAAGCGCCGGAGTCTCTTGTAGTATGCCAACTTGTAAAATAGTTATAAAGTAGAAGGCAAGCAAAGCAGCATTATTCATCAAAGAGTGTCACGATAAGTGCACGTGCAGTGTTCACAGACTAGCAGCGCTGGCGGCCGCTTTTTTCACCGCTGGGCCCTTCCTTCGTCGGCGTCGCTTGCCCGGTTTGTTCGATCCCATCTGAGCCATTTCTCTCTTCTGGTTAATCTTTGCTTCAGTCACTACTGCATCCTGCTTGGCTCCACGCACGCGAGCTTGGCGATCTTGATGAAGTTTTCCCGCTTTGATCTTTTGCATTCGTTTAAACTTGCGCCTCATTCTTTTCATTGCATATCGCTGAAGGGCTGCCTTTCGAGCTTTGTGTCTGTAGTAGATGATGATTGCCGCAATGATCAGGAAGACAATCACGATTACTGTGATGATGATGTCCCAAGGTGGCGTGGGGATATGAGTCCACGTGTGTTGGTTGCGGCCTTCTTGAAAGGACGATTCTTTGTTACCCGAAGGGCCAATGGCTCGCACTTGCAATCGATAGTCACCTCTGGGAAGCCAACCACCAGACCAGTACGCCCCGTAATCTAGCAGATAGTTTGTGTCGCACCAATGTCGAACTTCCGTCGGCGGCTGCTCGCTCATGTCTAAGATTCTGTACTGATATCGACACCACTCTGAAAAAGTATCAGAACACGCAAATTCAAATATCTGGTCAGAGGTTTCGCTCAACGGTTTTACCACCATACTTGTGCTGGGAATGTGTGGCTCTCGATACCATACATTCGCAGACTTTTCCGAGCCTGCTGGCGACTGACGCAAGCCCCCAATTACCCACAATCGATCTTGGTACACAACCCCAGTTGTAATAGCGAGCGCTCCGACCTGTGACTTGCATTTCAAAGGGAACGGGTACGGCTGTTCTTGATTGAAGAGGATGTAGTTTGTCCACGACCCGGTCCATTCCAAGAACATTGACTCACAAAAGTCAGTTTCCTCTGTTAATTGGGCCTCCGACTTTGTCTGGTTCACTTTCAATCTTGCATCCCAATCGTCCGCCCTCTCAAAAGTTCCGTCCCATTCAACGTAGTCGAGCGGTTCAATTACGTCAATGCAGTTGTCTAAAATTGATTCCGCCCACTTGATGTGGAGGCAGATATCAGGATAGTCCAAGGAATTGAAATCTTGCAGCTCTTTCACCTTCCATGACTCAATTTCTGCCAAGTCTGAGACCGTATAAATGTCGAGCGATTGTAACTTGGCCTCATTCACTTCGTTTACCATCGGAATTACAGATACCGGGCTATTTTCGTTGACGTATTCGTAAAAGTCCGTTTCGTTGGAGAAGTCTTCAACAAATCTGTCGTTTGTCTCTGAATCAGCTGTTCGGTCCCATGTCCAAGTGTCATCCCGAGCACCATTCTCATCGTAGCCGCTTGTGATGACCATAATATCATCGATCATTGCTGCAGCATGGTTGGATCGAGCCGGGTACGTCGTCGACGATGACGATGGCATGACCAGGGCCCACTCTCGTCCGTTTTCAGTTGCCCAAACGTCGCCATAGAACTCGTCCGTGTCTTCGTTTTCCATGTCAATTGAGCGGCCCCCAACAAGATACATGTATGAGTCCTCACTGACGAGATTTATGGAATACAGCGAAGAGTAGTATGGGACCACCAGTTGGTGGCCCGCACGAGCTGGCCACCCAGCAGAGGGAGTACCGAACCCGTCGGTGAGCCACGAAACAGCATCAGTGGACCACCAGACATCGTTGAGAACTTGGCGATAATTCCCACCACAAGCACGTCCAGCGCAGGTATGTTGCGCGAGCCAAGTAAAGCCACCGGTAACGTAGATTTTGCTTTTGTATACCGCCACCGCATGCTGTTCGCGTGGTGACCAAAGGTTGCATAGACAAACATGGCGAGACGTGTCGCAGCTCGCGTCGCCTCCACAATCATCGTTTGAATCGCAGTAAGCAGTGGCGCTTCCATTACCCCACATCTGCGCTTCGTTTGGGACGCTGAAAGGAAAGTATTGGGTCATGCAGCCAGGATTCACAATATCCCATTCCGCTCCCATAACCCCGTCGGATCCCGCTGCCCCGGGACTCATCCAGATATCGTTCATCAACATGTTTTCCTCCCTCCAGTGCTCGATTGTTTCACCGACAGTGGACGACTCAAGACGGTCAGTGTAGCCCCCATGGACACGCTCCCACCCGTCGGGATAGTCAACCATAACTCTTGATCTGCCGCCGAGGAGATACAATCTTGTAGTGGTGTCACCAGACGCCTTGAAAGCAACAGCCCCGTGATGTCGCCGCGGAGAGAAATGGATGCTAGATGGTCGGTTTGCATATTGACATCTCACTCCGGGTGGTGGGTTGAAACCCTTTTCTTCGACTGCGCACGCAATGTAGTTTTGATACGGGGTGTTTTCGTGTTCTTGATGACTATGCGCTGGAGTCCACCCCATTCCCGACACAGTGGACACGCGGGGATCATCATACTCGTTTAAAATACTGTCTGCCAATGCGATGCGCCAGTTGGCCCCGGTGGTTTTCCATACATCGTTCTTCAATCCCCCACCGCCTTCTACCTCGTCAAAATCGTCGCCACCGATACAGAATAAGGTATCAATGCCACTGCCAAGGCCAGCAGCATCTGCTTCTGCCTGGTAATCGAACCCGTTGCCGCCGGAATCTACGGCAACGCAAGCGTGCCCATACCGCTGAGAGAAACCAGAAGCAGACACTAGAGCTGCTTGCTGCTCCTTAACACCGTTCGTTTCAGCCCAATTGGCCGCCTTTAAAACTGTTGGTGCGCAATAGAACAGCAACAACAAAAACAACCCGGAAGAGCTCCAGCATGACATGCTGACGCTCGCGCGAACGCACTTTCACCGTTCGCTTGGCATGCTTCCCACCTAAGGCCTTGTCAACGGCCGGTGTGTTGCACGGGCGTCGAGAAAAGTGCAAATATTTTTACAAAGCTTCGGCAGAAATGAAGACAAATGAGAACTACGCAGATCGGTAGGCACAACGGTTTTGAAACTAACATCGGAGAATCCTGGGTTCTGGATGGGGTTTGTGCTTGACTTCTTGGAGCATGCATAGAGCCGGAAGCACACTGCGAACGCTTCGACAACTATTAACACGCAGACAACCAGAAGCATTTCCTGGACGTGCAAGTGGACGTGGACCCCACTCTCCAACCGCTGTGGCGGTCGTCATCCGATGCTGCTCGGCTTTTGTGTTGGGAAACGAAACGACCACTTCATCGATACGAACACACTCGGGTGGCATCTGTTGCAACAAAAGTTCTCGCAATGCGTGCCTTCGTTTCCATTGTGTTTTGCAACGGAACACAGACGGCGTGGCATACATTTGGTGGCTCGACACTGCACGCCACATTGGGCAGCATACCTAAGTGAACACATGACCAAAAGTCCTCCAAAAGAGCCATAGTTCACATTAGCCGCTTAAGCGTCGACCTGGGGCAACCTCTACGAGGCAAATCAACGCTCTACGTAACTGTGGTCTGTGTGATGTGGTGTGTGAGTGAGAGTGAAAATGACGGAGATGGCATTGCATTATAGATTGAGGCCGCCGATTTTAGATTGGAAAAGAAGCGATTTCTATCAGCATACCATGACCCCCGCTCGCAGAGACAGAGTTTTTGGGCCGAATTCGCTTTCTTGAATGGTACACCCTGCAGTGCACCGCCTCGATGTTCGATGTTCTGGGCTGGTTGGTCGGTTGGCTCAGGACTCAGGACTCTCTCTATTCATGCACGACTCAACAAGGCGTGCGACCGCGCGATGCTTTCTGCTTTCTGCTGTGTTGTCGTCTGTCTGTTCTGGTCGTCGGAAGAAAATCCCAGAATCCAGAATCCCACATCTCATTCTCATTCATTTCCCACACCCCACGCAACAACCCGCCCCGCGCCGCGCCGCCCACCTAGCACCCAAGCGCCCCAGGCCCCAGCACCAAGGACGCTCCCTTGCAAGGCACATTCCATCCCAGGAACACTGCGACAGACAGCACCGCAACCCTAAACCCGGAAGCGTTAACAACCCTTCAATGATATCCACTTCCACCTCAACATCGATTGATTGAGTAAACCGGTAATCTTCGGAGTTTTCCGCAATTTCGGGTTTCGAATTTCGGGATTTCGGACGTTCGTTCGTTTGGTTGGCTTTCATGGACCGCTGTCCGAAGTAAGCGTGCTGTAAGCAACGACGAACGAACGAAGATTTGCGCTGAAATTCTGAAATCCATCCCTTCGTTCGTTCGTTCGTTCGTTCGTTCGTTCGTTCGTTCGTTCGTTCGTTCGTTCGTTGTCGTCGTGTGCGTTGGCACGTCGACGCTGCCAACGAATAATTTGCGCGGGCGAAAGGGCCCGTTCCATGTCTGCCGCTCCAGCCATACCTTGCAACAACGCCCGTTCTCAGTTCTCCGTTCGTTTTGGATCTCTTATTTACTGACACACTGACGGGAGACAACGCCACGTGCCGCGCCACGTGGCAACTCATTTGTTGGGATACCCAGGCCGGATGCCGGACGCACGTGATATTTTGGCCCACCAAAAAGGCCGGCTTGTGCCACTACTGCCGATGCCAACCGGCGCAGACGCAAACAACACACAAAGAATTGTGCGGGTCAGACAAGACACGTCTGACAACGCACCGTCCCAGCAATGCGTCACGGGCGTTGTCGTCACCAACCCCTCTGCAATACCTAGGACACATGTGCCAGTTCCAACAACCCCCGCCCACGCGCACGCCCACCCCCCACGTTCACGCTCCATTCGTGCTGTACACCGGTACAACATCCTCGATGGTGACAGTGCCACCACAACAGCCGAGACTCTCTTCGCGTCGCTTTGACAACACTTTGGGGAAAATGCTTCAAAAAGTTGATATTTCAAAGCCTTCAGGAAAATACTACAATGAATGTTTTACGCGTTGGACTGCGCCGATGCTCGCGTGTGCGGCGGTTCTCTTCCGCCTCCACATCAAATCTCAGTGAGATTCAAAGTGAATTCACGCGACAATCCACAGGGTTCGAGAGTGCGTGGACTGCACGTAACACTCAGAGCACCGAAAGCATCATGGCGAAAGTGTTGCGCCAAGTAGAGCTTCAAGCTGGACCAATCGACTCTACGTCACGCGCTCTCGACGTCGCAACTGGCACTGGAATTTTTGCTCGCACAATACTGCCTCTTTGCGCAAAGGTGACAGGGCTGGATGCTACCGAAGCGATGCTCGATCAAGCACGCAAAGCGGTCTCGTCACTTCCAAACTCAGATGCAATTGACTTCATCACCGGTGACGCCGGTGCAATGCCTTTCGCTGACAATTCCTTCGATCTGGTAGTCAGTCGCCTTGCGATTCATCATTTTCCGGAGCCTGAAGCGCAGGCAAAAGAAATTGCCCGTGTCACAAGGCCGGGAGGACGAGCAATTCTGGTGGATTTGGTGAGCCCTGACGATCCCGATGCTGCCTCCTCCCTCAACCACCTTGAAACTCTTCGGGATCCATCGCACACAACGTCGTTAACGCTGTCCTCATTGCGTGACCTGTTGTCCAAGCAAGGATTCGACGTCAAGGTTGGTGATGATGAGGAGGCGTTCGGGTTGATCGACAACGTGATGGATTTCGAAGGCTGGATGGAGTCAACATCAACAGATGCAGAGCACCGCACAGTAATCAGAGAACGTATCGAGAAAGAGCTTGACGGCACAGGTCCTGCAACCGGCATGTATCCATTCGTTGATGAGTCTGATGGCAAGATCAAATTTGTCCACAAATGGGCCGTCGTTCAGGGTTTGGTCCCGGAATAAACTGGTCGAGATTTTCATCGAGTACATACCCTGTGATAGCATCGTTCGCTCCAAATGGAGTGTGCTCCCAATAACCATGCTAGCGTTTGTCATGACTCATAACTGAAAGATGGGAGTCTTCGGGAGTAACCTGGTCGGAGCTGCAACGATGATCGCTCAATTAGGGTGCAAAAAGTGCACACCACCTCAAATTCTGCAATTCTCCAAAGTAATATTAACGTAACAGATTGGACTCCATGTTTTTCATGACTCAATTGTTGATGTCCCATGTTGAAGGACTGAATGCACTTATTCAGGCCATGCATTCAATGTTGTGCATTTACCTAACGCATCCCGTCATGCACTTTCTGAGAACACACTTCGATTGCCTTCACTACGTCTTGTCTTCACGACGCCTTCGGATGATTAGTATTTCCTAGGTATGATCCTCTACTCCTTTATTTACATTGAAACGTCGAAGCTTCTTCTTTGTTTGCTGTGACAATGATTCCGATTACATGGCTTAGACTACATACTGGTGTGGTAGTATGATTCGAATCGTGCGCTACCTCACTAACTAACAGCTAACCCACATAACACACAGCATGCAAGTATGATTTTATAGGTGCGTTCGCTGGCAACCAACGCCAATGTTGTTAACAATTGAACTAGCAGCGACGTCATTTTCCTGCAATTGAATACAATACTCGAGTAGAACGACGTAGCGTACCTAGCGATAAGTAAGCTAGAACCGGGCGCTGTCGCGTGCAAACGTCGTCGCCACGAACACCTCGAAGCCGAGACACTTCGCTCAAAAGTGTACAGGTTGGTGTATCAATGCTCAACTGACGAACAAGAAACGAAACAGCAACGGCAACGACAACACGACAACACATCGACAACGCATCGACAACCGACAACGACGACGACGACGACGATGACGGCGACGACGACCGACGACGACGACGACGACGACAATGGCTATTTCATGCGGGAAGACGACATTATGCCATGCGGAACAAACAACGACGACGCCGAGGTGTTACGACGTACGACGACGACGGCCGCGACGCGACGACGGCGGTGATGAATATTGAAGCGACAATGCGACGCAGTAAAAGAGCGACAGACAGAACAACACTCTGCATGCAGTAATAAAGACGACCACGTTGGTTTGATCGCAGGTACGTGTGCGTAATTGTGGGTTGCTTGGCTGACGGTATGGCTGACTGAGTTAGTCGCTGACCGGAAGCATGAATGTGAGATGATGTTCTTGGCAGATGAAGTGATGAGACGCGTGAGCCCATTGGCTCGTTCGGGCCAGTATGTGCAGCTAGGTAGAGGTGTGCAGGACACACTGTGTGTTCTTTTCTCGCAGCACAACGCGCCACTAATGGTACCGGCGTTGATCACCGTCTGCGAAACCGTGCCTCAGAAATTGGGGCAGACTTACAACTGCAACAATCAACTATTTTGTTGAGGCTGACAAACTGTGGACAGCGAAATCTCACTGTACTCGAGTACGTTACGTCACCACGCTGCGGTGATCGGCGGCAGGTTCAACCGAGATTTATTAGGTCCTTGCGTTCTTTGGTATGGCGGCTCGGCGGGGCAACAGGTTTCAAAGGGTTGAAAATACGCGCTGAGGTGGCGACGCTGGTACTGTGACGATGGGATCGGGAACGTCCGTCAAGCTTGAACGCGAAAAGGCTCAGGATGCCCCAGACGATGCTTCCGACTTTTCAACCCTCTTTGATGCAAGGAAAGAAATTGTGCGAATTAGAGAACTTCTTCTTGATCCAGCTTCGGACCCAGCGTTGAAAGCTGCTGCAGCCGCGCCCCGGTCGAGGGTGGAGGCATCGACCAACCCGCTGCAGTTAGCCGCCCTCGTCCAAGCCGACCCTACATTTCTTGCCGCCAAGCCTCGAGTGATAGCAGAAATATCGATTCCCAACTTACAGCACAACCTGAAAGTCGTGCAGGAGCGCTGTAAGCACAGTGGCCTAAAATTGATGCTGATGCTAACAGCGGATGCTTTTGGATGCGGATTGGCAATGACTGCCAGAATTGCGATGCAGGCAGGCGTCGACATTTTTGGTGTTACCTGTCTAGAGGATGCATTGCGCCTGCGTCACGCTGGGATAATGGTACACGACGCACGCATCATCGTCATGCGACCCGGTGACACATCGGAATTTGCAGCGTACATTGAGCACGAAATTGAATTCGTCATTCAGTCGGTCAGCTCAGTGACTCGAGTTCTCAATTGGTGCACCTCGAAATCGGGACAAGAAATTGCGGATCGCGGAGCTCTCTTGTGCCACATTCTCCTCAACAATCCTGCGAACAAGAGTGAAGGCCTCAACTTTGCCCCTGACTACCGCTGGCACACCACACAGACAATACGACAGCTGTTGACCGTTACAGACCCAGCCACGCAACAGAAGCTGAGAGAAAGTGAGGATATTCAAGGTGTGTACCCACTTGGGAAATTCTGTCGTGAATTCGCACATTGATAACACCGTGTGTGTGGCCTAATGCAGCTCGGCTCGTGAGCAAAGTGGAAAGGCCATCAGACATCTGGTATTGTCCACTCTGCAACAGCGAAAACCATGTCAGCAAAGGCTTTGATCGCAAATGTCGAGTGTGCAAAACTGTTCCAAGCGCCCAAATTAGACATGACGCCTTGTCCGCAGCGTATCGAGCAGGTGTCCGAGTATTTCTTCGAGGGGTTTGCAGCCATCTCCACCAAGCGATGGTAAATCACAACGATGTGTTAGAACAGTAAGTAGTCTGTGGTGGTCCGCGGCTGTGACAATGACAGTGGCACAGAGTGTGACTATGTCCGGCAATCGCAGGTACAAGACTGTGACGGAGGCATTGCGAATGCTGGCCTCAGAAGGATTTCAAGTACCCAACGTTCACCTCGACTCTAGTGAGGTACGGGCCACTACGGTGCACAGCAATTTTACCTCGTCCCCGTAATTGACATGTGGTCATTGTTGTTGTAGGCGGTGCTCGCCGGTTTCCTTGCCAAAACCAACATCGTTCGACTGTTGAGCGCCAACGACGAAAGTGAGGCACTCGTTAAAATTCAGCAAATGCAAGGAGTGATAAACCGCCAACTTAAAGACACAGATGGACGCCAGTTGGTCACTGATGAGCCCACAAACACATCACCAATGTCTCTCCGCAACTCCACTTTGCAAACCGAGCAATTGTCATCAAGATCAACCAGCACGCCAACAAAGAGCCCACCGCGTGAACTATACGCACGAGTTGGTTCCGCGGTGTTTGGCTCCAGCAAGTCGCGATTGGCGAGGAATCTTATTAAACCCGTGATGACCGTGCGTGCTCAGATCCGAGAAATGTGAGTTTCTGCTGCAGCTTGGCTGCAAATAGTATACGCCGGGCATTCTGACTCGAGATTGGTTGATGTAGATTTTTGTGCCGACAAGGAAACTACATCGGCATTGACAAGTCTTTTCAGGTTTGTGTGGACACTCTCCGCTATTTTGCGTGGGGCAGAAGCCCTCATACCTAATCTGTGCCTTCAGGCATCGTTTGACTGCTTGATTGGAGTTGTGTCCATGGGATATGGCGACGGGTATCCCCCAGGTACGCCATTGTCGTCTGAGTCACATGCATTCAACATGCCCTGGCGGTGATGACGGCAACTGCTTGAATGGATTAGGCCTAGCTAATGAAGGAAAGGTTGTGGTCCGCCATCATGCGTTCCGCGTTGCTGGTGCGATTCAAATGGATCACTTCCACATCAACCTCGGGGTGCCTGAGTCGAGTGCTCCAGGTTCGTTCGCAACCATTACTAGGTTGTGATCACGCAGTTCAAATCACCTTCGGTTTGAAAATCTGCACAAAATAGGAGCATCAGTTAAAATTGGTGACTACGCAACTGTGTTTAGTTCCAGTAGTGGACCGGCAAGGTACACAGATGCACATGTCTGCCTGCTATCAATACCTGGGAGCTAATACGTGTAATTGCCACTATGTTCGTTGAAGTTGGGATTCGATGTCCGCCAACTGCGTTGGCAACCCACCAATCGCAGCTTTGATGAGTGGAATCTCGACTCGTGTTACGAGATACTACTTGTCTGCAGCAGAGGAAGCCGAGAGAAAGGCGGCGGTGAGTGATACCAAGAGGGCTACGACTCCGGTGCAATGACTTACGGATGTTTGTATTTTGTCATTACTGTAGTCTGCACAAGAGCAACTTCCAAAAGACGCCTTGGTTTGAAACTTGTTCGGTGGCCGTTTGGTTGCGTTGGATTGTGTAACCAATGTTGTATTTGATTTGCAGTCACCATCAACTAAAACCCAGAGCACAGGAGTATGTCGATGTGTTGAAAGACTGTCTCTCGGGTACCTGTTCCAGCATCCTGCATCTCGACTCAACTTCCGACCCAAAACTAATTGAAACCTGGTGTGTTCGACAGATACTGCAGAGTTCATGACAAAAAACGCTCAGCCTTAATCGCCCATATGTCAATACATTGACTTTCAAAAGCTAGTACAAGTTCACGGGCAACTTCGCAGTGGGCAGCAACTGCGATGTTGCGTCGAAACGGTAATCATTAGACGACTTTGGTTTGACTTGGGAGGTTCATCTCTAATACGTTACTCGAGTACCGAGTTTACTTGCTTCGAGCTCGAGCAAAGTTGGGGGCATTCTCCACGAGCACTGCATCCCATTTGTTTCGCTTCTCGAACCATCGCCGGTATCCTGGACTATTCAGGGTCGTGTATATCTTGTCCGTGTGGTTGGCCACGTTGTCGCTCTTTGAAATAGAGAACTGAAAAATGTCTTGCTCCAACTCCGCCAAAGAGTCGTCGACCAACTGTTCCGTGTGCAGGATAAAGTCGAATTGCGACAAAGCCCACTTGGCTGCCTCGACCTTTTCGGGCGTGATCGTTGCGGATGATGCCAACAGGGGTGGGTCTCCGAGCTGCCGCCCGAGCAACATTCTGATGAGGTAGTTGGATGAAAATGCATTGACTTTGTAGCAAGCTAATTCAAGGTCATCGCTGTGGCGACCAAACGTATTGTTGATCAGCTGCATCGATTCTTTGGTGTTGGCAGTCGTTGCATCGAGCCGGTCAAAAAAGCTCTGAACGAACGTTGGCGTTCGGCGCAGAAACATGCCCCTAATGTCAGAGCGGTAGTTTGTGTTCTTCGGCCCCTTGACCAGAAAGTGGTGCACGTGGGATGTAGCGCGGCTTACAGCAGCGCGGATGACGATTCCATACTCAATACCTGAGCAGAACAGCGTTCGATTTGTTGCCGGGTCTGTGTCCATATATCGCTCAATCATTGTGTAGCCATTTGGGTACGAACGGCGTTCCTGGCAAGTCTTTTCACGCAACTTTGAATGCGGGAAGCAGCACCACTCCGGGCCGTCCGAGCGCACCCAACAGTTACTGCGTGCATTCGATTGTACAATGCAACGGTTTTCGCTTTTGAGCGCGGAACAAATCGTTGTTCCACCTGATTTTGGCACGTGCAGGATGATGACCGGCTTCGTTGTTCTAGTGCAATTTGGTTCCAACGGCAAAAATTCGTGCGCATGCGTGAACCATTTTGTCCGCAAGACCGCCCACACGAGGGCGCAGGACCACAGTTTTAGCATGGAGTCACAAAGTTCCCGTGAATAATGCTGTGCCCGCGAAAGCTTTCGCCATACTGGGATAGAGGCCAAATGCGGTGGCGAGGTAACAAAACTACAACAAAAAAGGCAAAACGCTTGGCTTGTCCTCGAGTTGTGTTAGGGTTGACTGCAATGCAGGTTGCAAACTGGAAGCGACACGCCCCCTCTGCGCTGACAAACATCATCGCCGGGTCGAACGCCAAATCTCGTTGATATCCCTCACGGCCACCAAGTGTTGCACTAGGCCCTCTATCATACTTCATCGTCAACCAAGCAGCAAAGTGTCACAGCCAGGGCAGCCAAGCAAGTCATAAGTTCTACACGAAGTGCCACAGTTCTCAAACGGGCAAGTAATGTGCTCCCACTTGTTCAAGTAATGTGCCCGACAATGCGCACATGCATCGTGTTGTTCATTTACCATGCCATGGTGACGTGCGTTGTGTTGTTGTGTCGCGTTGCAACAACCAGTGTGACATGGTGGCGGCCCTGCGGTGGCTAGCAGGCACATGGTACTGGAACGCCTGGCCTCGATCGTCGTGTGACTGCATTCGCGCGGAAGAGAGAGGGAGTAACCAACGGAAGGAAAGACTGAAGGACTGACTGAAAGACTGCTTGGCGAACGAGCGAACGAACGAACGACCGAACGCATCGACGAAAACAGTTGCATGACAACACATGCATGCATACCCACATCCTCAATGTCACCGTCGTCGTGCAGCCAGCCAAGCCACCCAGGCGAGCAGCACTGACTTACATACATACATACATGCAGCCAGCCATCCATCCATTCCATTCCATTCATTCGGTTACTCATTCCATTTCGACTGTTCAGCCAAACAGCTTGTCCGCACTCAATCGTTTGCATCGGCTATCCTTTCTCGGGTACAGTACAGTACTCGATTACAGTACGACTTCTACGACGACAAGGAAGGGCGACTTCGAAAAACGAGAACGGGAATAGGGAATAGGGAATAGGGAATAGGGAAACGGGAAAAGGGAAAGTGGGGTCGAACTGCGAACAAACTATAACAACCTACAAACTAAACGACCAAAAAGCGACGAGTTGCGCATGAAAAGCCCCTTCTTAAGCGACCAAATGACCGAAGGAGCGAATTGATGCATTCACTACTGTCCGGCCTGGAGACGCGGCGACTCAAAACGGAAAGCGGGCATCGAAAATGTGATTATGAAAATGATTCATGGACCATGTTTGTATGTTTGTATGTTGTCTGCGCGTTGTCATCTAAACAATCTCTTTCTTCAGGGTGGTCATCAGAGTGAACCACACACACTTTCCCCCTCTTGTTGCCGTCAGTAGTTACTACAGTTACAGAACACGCACGCGCGGTGATGTGTGTCCAAAACGCCGACGGCAATCGACAGCAACGCAGCGCTTCGAACTGGAACAATTTAACTGGACTGAACCACGCGAGGTCAAGAAACACAAACGCCACTAGTGATAATATTTTACACGCGGACAGAGTGACCATGCCGTACATTACAATTCCATATGGTCATCGTCATCGTCATCCGATCGCCGAGATGGCTCATCCTCCGTTCTTTCCGGAAGGTACGACGGGCGTCGGCCGGTTGCCTCGCGCACTATTGGTTCCCAAATATCCAACACTTTGTTTTGCTGAGCAAGAATATCACTGGGCAAAGCTTTCTTTGCTTCGTAGTCCGCCCACAGCTTTGCGTCGTAAACTGCGTTTGCGACCGCGCTTGTTTCAGACGATCCAATTGTGCCCTTATCACCCAGCTTGCGAGCGTGGTCATCAATCTTCGTCATCAATGCTTGGAACGTTTCAAGTACCTCGATGGCTTCACGTTCCAACTTGTCTTGCTCCGCAAACTTCTGTGCTCGGGCGTGGAGCTTCTCGATTTGCTCGTCAGAGAATCTTCCCTTGCCTTGTCGGATTTGGATTTGGCGACGGTGCTGCGTCGCCATGTTGGTGGCTGTAACCTCCAACATTCCGTTGGCGTCAATGTAAAACTCAACCTGGATTTGAGGACTACCACGCGGGGCTGGAGGGATCTCATCCAGTTCAAAGGTACCTAGCTTCTCGTTTCGCTTCGCCATTTCACTTTCGCCTTGGAACACCTCGACCAAGATGGATGGTTGGTTGGCGCGCACAGTTGTGTACGTTTTGGACTCCTTGGTTGGAATCGGACTGTTGCGGGGAATAATCACCGAAAAGACACCACCCTGCACTGCAATACCGAGCGACAAAGGAGTGACGTCGAGAAGAACCATTTCGCCCGCGTACTCGTCTTTGGCTTCGGTCTTCCCACCTCGCTTGATGCGTTGCCCAGCCAAGATGGAACCTTGGATGGCAGCTCCAATGGCGACGGCTTCGTCCGGGTTGACTTCAGTGTTGATTTTGCTGTTGCCAAAGAAGTCCTTAAGAAGCTTGCGAACGTACGGAATGCGCGTGGATCCACCCACCAACACAACATCATCGATGTCCTCCGCGGTGAGGTCGGCATCTTCCAGCACATTCACGATCGGCACCATAGTCTTTTGCAAGGTTTTACTGGCCAAATCCTCGAAACGAGCGCGTGTCAGCACTTCCTTGAGACTCTCACCCTCGTAAAGGTCTTCGAGCTCAACGTTCGCCGACATCTTGGAACTGACGGTGTGTTTGGCATCATTCACTGCCTGGCGGAGTCGCTGCAGAGCGTTGTGAGCGTCGTCGGGGATTTTCTTCCCCGTTTTCTTCTTGAAGACCTTGCGGAAGTGTTTAATCAACGCTTCGTCCAAATCTTCACCTCCAAGATGGGTATCCCCGTTGGTAGCGAGAACCTCGAAAACGCCTCCATCGACGACCAATGCAGTTACGTCAAAAGTGCCGCCACCAAGATCGTAGACCATGATGGTTCGGTGCTGGCTCAGTTTGTCGATGCCGTAGGCCATAGAAGCTGCCGTTGGCTCGTTGATAATACGTTCGACTTTGAGGCCGGCGATGCGGCCCGCCGCCTTCGTTGCGGCGCGCTGGCCGTCGTTGAAGTAAGCTGGGACGGTGATAACAGCGCGTTCAACTGGTTTCTGCAGGTAAGCTTCGGCAATTTCTTTCATGCGGGTGAGGACCATCGCACTAATTTCTTCTGGTGCAAATCGAAATTCTTTTCCGCGGTTCGTTGCCAAGATGCGGGGTTTCTTTTTGTGGTCAACAACTTTGAAAGAGTATTGACTGACGTCCTTCTTCACTTTCTTGAAGGACTGCCCAATCAGCCGTTTTGTGTCGTAAATGGTGTTTGCAGCATTGGTATCCACTTGATCTTTAGCTTCTTGACCCACGAGGGTGCCGGCATCTGTAAATGCAACCCAGGATGGGGTTGTGCGGTCTCCTTTGGCGTCGGCAATGACTTGTACGTTCCCATCTTCTTCGACGACAGCGACACACGAGTACGTGGTTCCGAGATCGATACCAATCACAACTTCCTTTGCAGCCGACTTCTCGTTCTCGTTGCTCTCCTCATCTTGCGCAAACGCGAACGACGCACAGGCGACTAAGATAACAGCGAACAAGCGAAGGAATTTCATCACGACGCGGCGAACTGGCACCAGACGGTGTCAGTTGTCAGTGAACGGCCGAGTGGACGGCGGGAAGAGGACCAGCTGTGGTGCTGCAAAGGCGACAAATGCACCACGAATTTGTTGGCAATCTCAGCGTTGTTCGTCAAATTACCAGTAGAGGGTTCTTCTGCAACATCCACCACACCACTGCTGCAGCGACTGCCGCAACTTGTCGTTGGCAAGCTTCTGCGACGCAAGTTCTTCATCCATCTGCTGCTGCAGCATCATCAGGGCTGCCTGCGCCTCTTCGACCGTCCTTGCGTTGGCGTCGTGTCGGGCCTGTGCTTCTTGGGTCAGCCGCGCAATG
>ENA-OWNT01001745-OWNT01001745.1-seawater-metagenome-genome-assembly--contig:-NODE-1745-length-25685-cov-4.456342_pt1 | contig 25685 bp, 31 predicted proteins | sample MGYA00238136_ERZ651165 | MGnify/ENA primary metagenome ERZ651165 (study PRJEB26861, sample SAMN08777766) | seawater metagenome | isolation source: coastal seawater | place: USA: Florida | collected...
TCGTCGTGGTCGTCGTGGTCGTCGTGGTCGTCGTGGTCGCGGTCGTCGTTGTTGTCGTTCGTCGTCTGACGTGGTCGTCGTGGTCGTCTTGTTCGTTGTGGTTGTGGTTGTGGTTGTCGTCTGTCGTGGTGGTCGCCGTCTGTCGTGGTGGTGATGGTGGTGGTGGCGGCTGTGGTCGTCGTCGTCCGTCGCCCGTCGTTCATCGTCCTTCGTTCGTCGTCGTTGTTGCCATTGCGGTGTGGTTTTCGTTTGTTCGTCGTGTTCGTCGACCATCGTCCGTCGTCCGTCGTCGTTGTTGCCATTGTCGTCATCATCGTCGTCGTTTGTTGCTCCTCGTTCTTTGGGCGTCGTCGTTGTTGTCATCGTTGTTGCCATTGTCGTCGTTGCTCGACATCGCTATCCTTGATTTATTGGTCGCCACCAACTCAAGGCTAGTGTTATAGTGCCGCAGTCGTCGTCGCTGTCGTCGTCTTTGCGTCGTCCTATGACGTGACATAACATGCCGTTGTGGTTGCCTTTGCTGTCGTCGTGCTGATAGTTGCGTTGGCACGAGTCGACCCCATAGTTGTGAGAGTGGTTGGTTCCCATGACGAGCCGTCGCAGAAGTACAGTCGACACAAAACGAAAGCAAGAGAAAATCGAGACGCGTTTGGTTCTCCACAGCATATTTTCTTGGGGCCGCTGACAGCGCGGCGAGCTTTCGCTGGACGTTGGCAGTGTGCGGCCGCAATGACCACACTAAGGACGGCGATGTAACCACAGGCCTCGTCTACAATGAGAGAAGTTGGCGGTGGGACACCGTTCTCGTCATGGTCGTCACATTATGGCGACGGCAGCAGCGACAAGAAGACACTTCCGAAAGATCGCTGTTGCTGTGCAATATGGTGTCGGCAGCGTCGTATGCGCTTCCAAGCCTGGGCGGAGCGCCTGGGTCTCCAATACGGAGATGCGAACCTCGAACTCGAGTTTCTCTCGACGGCGCTGAACTCCACAGGCATCCGTGTCCTGGGCGCGATGCTCGCATTAGTCGTTTTCGGCGCGTACGTTGCTTTTCTGACGAACAACAACGTTTTAAAGAACGATGACAATTACGTCACATTTTACGACGACTTTGACAACGCGGTTACGATTGCATCCCAGGTGCTGCTTAGCTTGGGCGCGGGCTTCGCATCAGTGGCGTGGTTCGCCACAACGTGCCTGAAGCAAAAGCCGAGAGCTTTAGTATCCATGACTCAGTTGGGCGGCAACGTCTTTGTCCTTAGCCTGATATTTTTCGTGCCGTACGCCTTGTACGATTCCCAGGAGAGCGCCAGTCACTTTTTGGGATCCCTCGACTTGTTTCTGTCTAAACTGGACAACCAAAGCGGCACCACGTGTGCAAACGCAACAGTGGTGCTGGCTTACAACCAAACATGCTACAACGACACAAGCGTAGACGACGATCGTTGCACGACTTTCGCATCCCTTGTTCTCTACTCAAGGTTGTTCGGTTTTGTGTACGAATCATTCATGAAAAAGTTGATCTTCGCATACGTCTGCATGGTTGTCACGACAGTGTTCAGTTTCTTCCCCGCTCGACTTGGCTTTTTCGTGGTGGGGATCATCACGATGATACTGTTGATGATCACATCCCAATTCACCGCTGACAAAACATTGACCAACCTCAATGGGAGCTTCACAGCCGCCGTTACCTGCAACCCCGTGCTTGGGACAGTTACCGCTGGCTTCTTCACCGAAATTACGATCGCCATCGTTGCAACTGCCGCGGCATTGACGCTGCAGATGACTTCCCGCTCACGTTTGAAACGCGAGTTGTTCTTCTGGACTAAGTCGCTGGACGGTGAAATGGTGGCCCTGCAGAATGAGGCGGACCCGTTCCGACAACAAACACTCCAGCGGTGGATCGATGACGCGAAGCAACAAGCAAAGGCACCCCGCGCCGATACTTCTGACAGCGACGCCTCCGTGTCGCTACCGACCGAACACGAAAGCAGCGTGTCGACGCCGCGATCACAGTCCCCATCGACACGTTCAGGAGGCAGTGGCGCTCTGAACTATTGGGACATCCCAACACAGGATCTTGAGATTCAAAGAAGAGTGGCGGCTGGAGCCGCAGGCACTGTTTGGCAGGCTGCTTACAAAGGACGCCGTGTTGCCGCCAAGCAGTTGACAGCGCTGTCCGACCTGACAGCGGTCGACGAAGCGTTAGGCGACCTAATCAACGAGGTGGCTATTCTTGGACAACTGGAGCATCCTAACGTCGTGCGCCTCTTGGGACTATGCAAAACATACGAAGATGGCATTCTGAAAGTGTTCATCGTCCAGGAGTGGTGCGACAGAAATCTGCGCGTGTACCTACGAGAGTCCTTCTACACTCGAGAAGTCAAGAAGCACCTGTCAGAATACAGTGACTCAAAATCAATTGCCCTTGGGCTTGCGTGTGAGTTGTGAACCTCATTTGCTGCGTCGCACGCCCGGTTGTAGCCTTTGTTGACATCGTTATGATATCTATCTTGTACGTAGGTGGCATGAAGTACCTTCACGATCGTGGCATTATCCACCGTGATCTCAAGCCAGAAAACGTTCTCTTGACGACCCGCGGCAAGGTGAGAATCTGCGATTTTGGCTTGAGCGACTCCAAAACAGTCGCGACAACTGCAGACGAAGACGATGACGACGTCGCTGCCAGCATGACGAATCAGTCGCTCCCGCGCCTGAGTTTCGGCGTCAAGAACTCAAAGTCGGGATCACCAGAGGCAAAGCAAGCTCGTGGTGCTGTTGCACACACATCTGCGAGCTGGCGTCACCAGGAGTACGGCACTTTGCAATACATGGCCCCCGAAATTTATGCGTTGTTCATTGAGCATGCTCCAAATCAATGGGAGCTTGGACCGAAGGCGGATGTGTATGCTTTTGGAGTCATTTTGTGGGAGCTCTTTGTGGATCGCGATCAGGATGCCATGGACAAATTGTTAACAACGTGGCAGTAAGTTGGACGACTGTTCATGAGAAGGCTGGCACAGCGAAGGTAGCCCTCTTTTGTCGCGGCTCACCCTCTTTGCGTTGCTTGTATTTGCAGATTTGTTCAACGCCAGAAACTGTTTTCTGCCAATCACGAAAACAAAGATATGCTCGCACATGTTCGCTCGATGTGGCAAACCCCTGATCTCACTCAACTCGTCCCGAGTTGCCCTTCCGCCATCCAGCAACTAATTCGCGACGCCACTCGTGTCGACTATAGTGGGAGGCCCCTATTTGCAGCAGTCGCAAAGACACTTGTCGGCCTGGACGGCGTCAATGCGGTCGACACCCAGCCCGAACCCAGTGCCGACGTGTTGGACGAACCACAGTCTTCCACGACCGACCCAGCAGCTATGGGGGCTTCGTCGCCAGCGTTGTTGTCGTCGTCCTCGTCGTCCCTGAATCGTCACAAACGCCACAGCGTTCAAGGAGTGGAATTGTCGGTAGTCGATTCAGCTTCTAGTTTGCGCGATCACGGTGAAGATCAGGAGTATAAGGAAAGGGATCTACACGACGCTGAAAGCATGGAAGACGTCGAGGACGACACTACGACTTCGTCGGAACGACCGTCGCGCATACAAAAGATTCTGCTAGCTGTCGGAGTGTCACAAGATCTCACCAATGCGTGTGCAGCCCGCTTCCGCAAGTACCACCTCACGTTTCCGGATGCGTCGTTGGAGAGAGAATTTTGTCAAGAACATCTTCAGTCCGAGGCCCATTATCGTTCCGGAAAGTGCGTCTTCTACACATTGGCGATCGCATACTTTGCATTCGCGATCGGGGTACGTACTCGCAGTACTTTGGCACCGTGAGTGAGCCGCACGCTGCTGCCTTCGTTTCTCAAATGTCTGCGTGCTGCTTCCAATTACTTGGACAGATGATGACTGTTCAACTCAGTGAAATTCCTGGGAGTTTTCTCGAGCAGACCGACGCACTGCGAACGCTCGCTGTCCCATTGCTGAACACAATGTTGTTCGGCTCCGCAGCGGTCCTCGTCCACAAACCCCAGTGGCGCCGCTATGCTGATTGGCAGTTGGTGCTCATCATCCCGATTGGTGCGCAGGCTTTGCACCGTGCAACTCACTAGATAGCCTTCTTGGCATGATGCAAACTTCTCAGCACGTCTTCTGTTTGGCAGGCCTCCTATCATGTGTTGTGGTCCCGTTATTGGAGAACGACGAGTTAACACGGGAACGAGGAGTGTTGTTCACCGGTGACAACATTTTTCAGGCGAATGAGACTGAGCTAGTACAGGTGCGTGCGAGCGGGTGTGTGTTCTCCCACTGATCCGCCGCGATGAGTCACTTTGGTTATGTTTGAAGGTTTCGCTCACCAGCACATTCGTGGACGGATGGTTAAAATCGTCAGGTGACGTGACGTATTGCGCCGGCACTGGCGATCCCCGAAACGCGAGCAAGGCCACTGTGAGTCTGTGCGAGATCCTCGGGTACACTGCGGGCATCGGAAACCTATTGTTCTTCATTTACAGCGTCCCGGTGCTGACGGGCTTGACGTTCCCAGTAGTGCTGATGACACTGCAGTTGCCGTTCCGGAAGTACCTGGGTGCATTGGTTATTCCGTTTGTGGGGATGGCAATCCAAGTCGCAATAATATCCTATGAGCTGAACCTGACGACGACTTTGGCGAATGACCGCATGCGTTCCGTCGGCGGACGAGTCGTGGCTGAGCCGATGTATCCGCTCGAGCTGGCTTTTTTTGTGTTGATAGTTTACTCCAGCTGTGTGGCCTCCACTCTGTCCAACGAACGGTACAACCGATCGCTTTTTCAGATCCAACGCGTTTTGAACGAGAAACGTGATGCTTTGGTCACGAAACGGGACTTGACTCCGTACGTTGAGTGAATTGTCCTGGTTGGCCATGGGGATCCCGATTGGGGCGTTGTTGTTTTTGGTGCTCCTCCGTCATTGCCGGGTGTGTTGTGATTCTGTGCAGGTATCGATATATCATGGAGCGAAACCGCGTGTCTGTTGAGCGGAGTACGTCCGCCACATCCATGAAGTCCGCTCAAAAGAAAGGCGAATCGCGCGGGCAATCGCGCGAGCGACGCGCGACTACACTGGAGTCGATATGGAATTATGTACAATCCAGTGTTCGCAATTCGTTTCGAAGCCAGACTGTGGTCGAGTCAGAATCAAACAAAGTGCCACTGATGTCGAGTCCAAGCAGTGCAGGGCGTGTGACCACTTATTTGCAACCAGACTCATCGCGGAGGGCGTTGGTGTAGTCGCAGTATGGGACGTCCAACCAACTTTCGATTCATCTTTCGTAAAGCGACACCATAAGAACTTGCCACTTCATCCCGACTGGTTGGCCTTAATTAAGGACCACGTACGTGCGCTCTTGGTAAAACTTTATCTTTGCTTACGGAATCGCGAAGACAGACAGAGGTGGCATGCCATAGGGCGGGATTAGTATGGCATGCACGTCCTCGAGTGTGGGATTGCACATTCGTGCACATGTGTGAAGCAGTGTTTGCAGTGCAGTGCACTGAAGCGAACTGTGGTGCAATGCCATGAACTCGATGATCAACCAACCCCACGTGTCTGCATCAGGTTGAAAGTACTAGAGTATGGTAGAGTACGTACAAGCAACTTCCACAGATTATCATAACACAGAACGGCAGTCACGGAGAGCACCTTTTGGAAGGAATGAAGCGCTGGCTCAGCAAGCAGGGTAATCAATCGTTGGTCGGTCGGTGGTATGCGTAGATCGCATGTACTACGACGACTGAGTGTAAAGTGACTGTGAGTGACTGTGAGTGACTGTGAGTGGGTGGGCGGGCTCGCTGTTGCTCCGACGACGACGACGGCGGCGGCGGCGACGGCGACGGCGACAACTCATCGCCGCTTCGTCGTTCGTTGTTGTGTTGTCGTTCATCGTTCGTCATTGTGTCTGTCATCGTTTGTCGTTCTCGACCGTCGCCGTCGTTGCGTTGGCGTTGTTATTGTCCAAGCTGCGCGGTCACATTGGTGCAGTGCACATACATGCGTGTTGTTGCTATCCGTATGTCTGTGTCTGGTTGCTTGCACGCGTTGTCTAGACCACAGTGTGTGTGAAGATCGTCGATGGATGTGTCACGGACGTGCAAGAAGCGAGGTGCGGCCAAGCAACCACTGACCACGGAGAAAGACGTATTGTCGGCTGCGGATGACAACCAACCGGCGACTTCGTCGGCAGACGCCTTCTCTCACCAAATGCGCCGTGAGATGGCTACGCAGTAGGTTGTCCCTGCGACTTGCATGGTGGGGCATTCGCAACACTGCAAACAGTTTGTCCATCGGCTTGTCAGAGAAAAAGATAGTTTTCGCCCGAAAGTTTGGTGCCCTCGCGTTCAGAGGCACCACGTGGAGTTTTCGAACAGAACAGTTTGGACGAACACATCCTGCGGCCTGCAACCATGGCTGAAGCTACTGAGACAGTGAAGGTTGAGTCGAGCGATGTGATTCGCCTGATGTTGCAGTTCATGAAGGAGCATAATCTCGTTGAATCCATGGAGACTCTGCAAAAAGAGTCAGGGGTGACTATGAACTGCGTCTCAAACGTACAGCACTTTGAAGCTGATATCGTGTCTGGTCGGTGGGACAGCGTCATCAAAGAGGTTGCGACGCTGTCTCTCCCCGATCGCAAGAGCATGGACTTGTTCGAGCACATTTGCCACGAGATGGTCGAGTATCGCGATTTCGATGCCGCACGATCGATTCTCAAGTATGCCGGGCCCATGCAAATCATGAAGAAAGAACAGCCAGAACGCTTCATGAACCTCGTCACCCTCGTCCGAAACGATCGAACTGGGTTGTACGCACATGGTACGAAAGAAAAAGTCCGAGCTCGGTTGGCCGAGGAACTCGCCGACGAAGTGAGCGTCGTCACGAAGGGGCGATTGCAGGTTCTATTGAACAATGCGCTCAAGTTTGAGCAGCTGCAAGGGCGCTTGAAGCCGGGAGCTAAGTACGATCTGTTCCGCGGCGGGCACATTCGGAAGAAGAAAGGTCCTGAGATGTATCCCAGACGCAGGGGCGGGGAGATCTCGTTTCCGCAGAAGTCACATCCCGAAACGTGCGCCTTTTCGCCCGACGGGCAATACATTGTGACAGGAAGTGCCGATGGATTCATTGAAGTTTGGGATTATGAAACATGCAAGTTTCCCAAGGTTTGTTCCGTGTGCGTGTGTCTATTTCTGCGCGTGTTTCAGCCGACAGCGCCCTACTGCGCGCGCCGTTGAGGTTGTAGAACCCGTCGTCGTCATTGTATGTGCTGCGGATGTTTTGTGACTAGGCGCTGACCTATCAGCTGGAAGACAGGTTGATGCTGCATGACGACGCGATTTTGAGCTTGTGTTTCTCCCGCGACTCTGCTATGTTGGCGTCCGCGAGCCAGGTATGCACCACGACGCCACCACTCACGAGTAATGGCTACTGTGCCGTGATGATTGTACCGCGTGTGTGTGCTCTTTTGTGAAGGCTGGCCAGATCAAAATCTGGAGGCTGTCGACGGGCAAGTGCTTGCGTCGGTTTAACCGCGCGCATTCAAAGGGCATCGTGGGCTTGTGCTTCAATCGTGATGGATCCAATGTAAATGACGATGCTTTGCAACAATTTGTGGTGTGAGATGCGACTTTCATATTTATGTACCTGCTTTGCTGTCAACCAACAGATCGTCAGCTGCTCGTTCGATGAGACAGCTCGTTTGCATGGATTACGATCTGGACGGACGCTTCGCGAGTTCAAAGGCCACAGCGTAAGTCACAACATAGCACAGTTGTTGATTGTGAGTGCATGCACTCTGCTAAATGGTGGTTGTCGAAACTCTAGGCGTTTGTGAATGCTGTATGCTTCACTTCCAACGATGCTCACTTACTGACAGCGTCGTCTGACGGCTCAGTTAAGGTAGCGAATGTTCGACGCGTGATGTATTGGTGTATCGTGCCTCAATTGCAAAATGTTGGTGGGTTTCTTCGTGGCAGGTTTGGAACGTCTCAACAGCAGAGTGCATCAACACTATTCGGTAAGGCCGGAGCGATTGTTTGGTGTTTGCGGTGTCTCATTGAGACTTATTCTTCGTCGTACTTTCTGTAGTCCGCCACAACGAGAAGCCATGGTCTCACTCCCGCTGCTCAAAGTTATTCCCGTCCCTCGTCAACCGAACATGGCCATCGTTTGCTCGAAGTCAGCCACAGCATACATGTTTTCCCTGCAAGGACAGGTACTGATTCCAACAACTTTTGTTGGTGGCGTAGGTGGCTGTTTGTTAATCATTGACGCTTATGTGACTTTTACAATCCAGGTGGTAAAAACCTTCGAGGCCAAGGATGAGAAAGGGAAGCCGTTGGGAGAATTCATCGACTGCGCTATGTCAGCGCAGGTATGTGCATCACGCACCGAAATGTGCATCACGCACCGAATGACATTCAGTATGGGTCGCCAGTACACTGACGCTGTGTCCTCACACTGTATTGCAGGGCAAATATGTGTATTGTGCGACTGGAGGCGAGACTGATAGTCGCTTGTTTGCGTTCTCTACCGAAGATTCTCAAGTCGAGCACACCATGTCTTTGGGGACGGACGTTGGCGAGACCATCGGAATATCGCACCATCCCCACGTCAATGTGTTGGCGTCGTTCACAAAGCGAAAATTAATCTTGTGGAGACCGTGACCGCTTACATCCCTTCGCAATGCGGCGTCCTGCGATGTTGGATTGACTCTGCCTCCAACGTTTCAATGTAACGAGTAAGGAAGCGTGGAGAATTTTATAAAACATAAGAGGTGGCTGTAGCTTCTTTTGAATGAAGGTAGTGTGGTGCAGCTCCCAGGCAGGGTGGTGTACTAACGGTGCCTATCATTCCAGTGCAGCGTATAATCCCAATAAGTGGGTGTTCAGTACACGGCGTAGTGCAGTATTTTTGGTGCTGGTGTTTCGTTTGTGGTTGGTTTGTGGCGGGAGAAGCTTGTTGCCGCGCAGCTTTTCAAAATGCGCGCGCTGCTGGGTTTGATGGACGCAGCGGTTCGTTCGAGCGCGAAGCAAGTCGCACCGAATCTGAAACGAGTGTGGTGTATTCGTTCGATGCCAGCGGCGCAGTGCAAACTTCTTCGGGCCGACTTTTCGCTGTGTGCGCTTTTGTAAAACAAAAAAGTGTGGACAAAAGGGAAGAGTGTTGCATTCGTTTTGTGCTCTTCCACTGCATTTGTGAGTATGGACAGCTCGACATCGACATCAAAGATTCCTTCCCGAGTTCACCGGGGAGATCTTGGGGCCAATCCCGGTGTCGTGGCCAAGCGCAGGGCGTATCATGACGCCAACACCGCCGCCGAAGCAAAAAAACGGAAGCGCCAGCTTGCTGCACAGTTGGAGCAGAGAGTGGACGAGGCGTGTAATCTCCTTGCGGAGCTCGCACGGAGACCCCACTTCCTCCACAAGGAAATGTTTGCTCCACTCATCCCACATCTGAAGACCATTTTGCTCTCACAACCAACGTGGCGGCGTATGATAACCGAACTGAGTCACACCAACCATGAAGCGTGTGGTGGCAATATTCCCAACCAACTATTAGGGCGTTACGCCGATGGCCAGCCGCAACTCTTGCCAAGTGTCGTGACACGAGGATTTGTCAAACAACTGTACGCCCACCAAACATCGAAGCCTGCAGACCCTGTCCTCTTGGTCTGTGGGAGCGAGCGACGCAAGACAATGTCGAGTTCATTCGCAGCGGGTGGTATGTATCAGCCACAAATCAGATTGGTCCTCGTAGACGGAGACAATAGTATTGCAGCAGTTGTCGCGACGCAATTCGCAAAGCAAGCCGAATGGATGCAAGAACCCGGAAGCATTTTGCGAATCTCCAAGTACACGTGTGTAGGATGCAGCCCAGAAGACAATGACGATGTCATGCTGGCGTTGTTGATTCACAAGGCGGAGTTTGTCACATGTATCGCCATGGATATATCGCGGTACCCACGCGGTATGACAGTTGACAACGAAACGTATTTCAGCGCTTCAGTTCAACGCAGCGGGGGAGGAGACGGTTCTGTCACGAACATGCCTCGGTCGAGTGGCGAAGCAGATGTTCCTCGCTCCAGCGTTGCGACCTGTGCAAGCCAGGCTGACGATCGGACCAGCATGGTGAAGGCACCGCCTTACACAAGTACCAGCTCAACCATGACGGACGCAGCTTCTTCTGTTCTTTCGCCTGATGGTTTCTGTGACGGGACACTGTGCTCGATTTGTGGCATTCGTACCACCGAGTGCATGATGCGGCGTGAGGAAATGCCCGCCCTAGAAGCCATTGCCGAAGCATGCTATTTTGCGGACGAACCGGTTGATAGGATGCAGAACAGTGACAAGAGGTTTCTTCTTTATTGGTGGTGGGCTGTTAACATTTTTGCGATTCGAGGCCAAGGTATGCACTGCAAACTGCCAGAATGCATTATGCGGCGCATTCAAAAGATGTATCCCAATCCGCCCGGGGTGCCATACACTGGGTTCAACCCTCAATAGGTAAAACTAACGCAATATTGTTTAGTGTGCCAACGAAGGCCACGGCCCAAGGAGTCTCCAGCTAGTAACCCTCGTTTGCTACAGGATCGACCATTTCATCACTAGCGTCGTCATCCATTGTTGCCTTCTTCCCGCAAGCACAGTTTTGGAAAACAAGCAGCTTCGCGCGCTGTGGCATTGTCCACACCACCACCAACAGACCATGGTCGACTGTCTCCGTGTTGGTCGTGCTGTTTCTCGTTGTCACGCCATGAACCACCTGCGATTGGTTGGACCTGTCTGTATGCCGTGATTCCTGCTTCCAACCAACTGGTGTTGAACCCCAAACGATAATCGATGCGATCTTTCCTGGGTTTGCGACATTTGAAGGACATGTACTGCAATGAATGCTTCCCACCTTTCAGATCTCATTTCATTTCAATGGATTCCCACGCACTGCGGCGAAGCAAGCACTCTTTGGTCGTCGTTCGCGAATGAATGCAGGTATCATAGGCAGGCAGGTAGGAATCGCCCGGGAATGGAATGTGCCGCGCGCAACCCCGGGAAAGGAACGGATGAATGTGTGTCACTATGCCATGCTGCCATGCTGCCATGCCGTAGCCGGGCATACATACGTGCACGGTCCAAAAACTCCAAAACTCCGCTCACTCTCAGCCACTCACTCACTCTCTCATTATTATGACGTCACGTCACAACCACCATTTCGTACTCGAGTATCATACGCTCGTTCGTTCGTTCGTTTGCTGTTGTTGTGTTGTGACAACACGACGTCTCCGTTTCGGCAAGCCGCGGTTGGGTTGGCGGTTGGTGACGGTTGTCGTGGTGGCGCTGCTCCCGTGCAGACGCATGGAGACGAAGACTACCTCCCGCGGTGTACGTGCGAGGTCAGGTTGCACTGCCCGCGACGGGCTGTCGGGAACCTTTTGCTGTTGACGTTGATGGTGTCGTGGTAGGTAGGTGATGGCGGTTGAAGAGAAATGTGGATTTGGGGTTCGGGATTTCGATGAGGTGTTGTCACGGCACACGAACTGACGTTGTTCCCCAACGTTCTCAAACAGTGCGGTGAACACATGTGGCAAGAGATGCGCAGTGGCAGATGTTATACGAGCTCTGGCTTCGTGCATGGGCGCGTTTGCTGACCGACTATTCACCCCGTAGTTGGTGCACCTGAGTGCAAAGTGTACGCGGATGCACCGACTGAAATGAAGACGAATACAGCTTGGGTGATAATTCTTCATCAAATTTTCAACAGTGGTGCATCGCATGTCGACAGCTGAATAAGTTGGGACCTCTTCTCGTACGTGGCCAGCAACACGTGATGGCAGACCCAGCCTCGGCGGCAGGCACTGCTGCTGACGACAGTACGCCATCTGAACCCGTGTCATTCAACCGCGTTCTCAGCATCCAGTCACACGTGGTCCACGGCTACGTCGGCAACAAGTCAGCCACATTCCCTCTTCAGCTTCTTGGGTTTGATGTCGACCCAATAAACTCCGTGCACTTCTCCAACCACACCGCTTATCCGGGTGGATTCAAAGGAGACGTTCTCAAGGGCGACCAACTGCTGACGTTGTTGGAGGCTCTGAAAACCAACAAGCTGACACGTTACTCGCACGTTCTGACCGGCTACATCGGAGCAGTCGACTTCTTGCAGGCAGTTGTCAAAGTCGTGCGAGACATTCGAGCCGCGAACCCCGGCAAGAAAGTACCCTACTACTGCGATCCGGTTCTTGGGGACAATGGAAAGTGCTACGTCCCGCCGGCTTTGATTGACGTGTACGTGTGTGACTGACTATTCGCCGGAAGTTTATCGACTTGGTTCGTTGATGTTTGCCGTCAATGTGAACAGGTACAAGAACGAAGTAGTGTCAATCGCCACGGTTCTCACCCCTAATCAGTTCGAATGTGAATTGCTCACTGGCATCAAGATTCAACGGACGGCCGACTTGCAGAAAACGTTCGATCATTTTCACAAGCGCGGTGTCGAGAAGGTTATCATCACCTCCTTGGACGGTTTAGAGGATCCACCATTTAATGATGAAAGCAAAATTTACATGGTGGCGTCAGAGATTGTTGAAGGCAGCGAGTCCACGCGTGTCCACTGCATCAGTGTGCCTCGGATCCCGTCGTACTTTGTCGGAACAGGTGACCTCACCGCCGCGTTGTTGCTAGCATGGGTGCACAAGTCCAAGAGCTTGTCCACTGCACTGGACAACGCATGTGCGTCAATCCAGGCAGTCTTGCGCAGGACATGGGAGACCCCGCGCGAAAAGGGATCAGACACTGGCGCCCCTAAAGAGCTTCTGCTGATTCAAAGCGCGAAAGATATATTGCAGCCACCCGTCGAGGTGGGTTCTGCGATTGACTTTTTTGCGTGGCATGCCAGTGCTGCTGTGGTTGCATCCGCTCCGCCGTAACCTGCATCGCTGCTTGTATTTCCGCAGGGCCGAAGTCACGAATTTAACTTCAGCGAGGAATGATGAACGGCGATGCAATGATCGTGACCGTCCGTCGTCGACGTTTAAAGCCTAATGCTTCACTTTTTTTTTGTAGTTAGAACATGTTTCGAAATGCACAAAGCACAAATAAATAAGGTTTCGCGCAGTTCAACGCGTGAGTAGAATCTACGTGGCGTTGCTCATGCAGTTTCCGGTGTCAGAGCCTGGCTGGTAGTGCGTGCTTGTGCAGCGCCAGATTCGTGCGCCGCGTCGGAGTCTTCTGCCGTTGTATTGAGTGCCACAGTTCCATCATAATCGACCAGGGCTTCGTCCGTGGCTTCGTCCGTGGTGGACGCGAGAGCTGCATTGTTGATGTCTGCTGCCTTGGCCTCAGCAGGTTGAGGCATTTCTGACACCAAAACATCGAGCCCGTGCTCGTCCGTCACTGTGTCCGCGTCGACGTCCAACCTGACCCGAGTGAGAACAGCGAACGAATACAGGAAGTCAGTACTCAAGCATGCGAGCGCAAAGAAACAACAACGGTCAATCCAACGGCGCTGCCACCACGTACTCATCCTCACGCCTCCTCGCGGGTTTGACTCCGAGCAACGAAGCGAGCTTCCCGACCATCGGGGGCACTTTTCTAAATCTTGGGTACAGGACCGTGATCAACCGCTTCATGATCTGTTGGGGGCTGTCTTGCCCGTTGCCTCGTGTGGGATCCGCGCCCAAGCTCAACATCTTTTCTGCGATGCCCATTGCCGCGACGGCGGCCTCTGTGTTGTGTACGCTGCGCGACGATGCGAGCAGGACCACGCTCTCGACCTGCAGCGCGAGCACTCGACTCAGGGCCTCCTCACGAGACGAGGCTGACACCAACATGGCCAACTTTTCAGTCTGGTCCTTTTTCTCAGCTTCTTCCTTGGCCGCAATCGATTTGCGGTTCTTTTCAAGCACGTGTTGGAGCTGTGTTGCGCAGATGCACGACTTGCCCGCCTCAACGCAACCTTGCGCACCACGCATAATGTGCAGTGTGCCCATGTTGCCCACGTGATACTCCGCAAGGGTGCGGCAGTTGGCCATGGGCACCCCAAGGTAGTAGAGTCGAGCCCCCGCTGGGTCGTATCCTTCTTTTTGTTCCAAGATGTGCGTTTTGACATCCCACACCAGCGTGTCTTCGCGCAGCCGAATGCGCAACGAAAACTTGTGCCCCCAAGGCCCTCCAGGCCGTGACTCTCGGACCGTGAGGTCCAGAAACGTCGCAGGCATCACGGACGAGGTCGCGTGGTGATCTGGCGCGCAAGTTACGATTGGCAAAAGCCGGCCACTGCGTTGGTTGGGTCGTGCGATGGCATCGGAGGTGCAGTGTCTTTGGCGTGGACCTGCCGAGAGCTCAAACAGAAACGAAAAGGGAAGCGCTTCTTTTGTGTTTGTGTGTCCAAACCCGGAGGAATTGTGACCGTTTGCATCGATTGGAACTTTCCTGCATTGGCACGCGTGCCGTGGTTTTCAGCTGCGATGCGGTCCTTGCTCCCTCTTCGTGTTACGGTCAGGAAGCAAAGCCTGTGACCACATCAACTTCGTTGCTTCGCAGCGCCGCATGAGACGTTCGGCGGCGCATAATCTCTGCTGCTGTTGTCAACATCTTCGTGGATCGATCATCACCGACTGCTTCCTCAATTCGCATCGCCCCTTCACTCTCTTCGCAGTCACATCGCCGCTCGTTCGTTCGCCGCCGCTGCTGCGTCAAAACCGCACACCGAACGCCGCCGACGACGCCACAAATAAATGATACCAAAACCGTTTGTCGTCGTCGTTCGTCGTTTGTCGTTTGCCATTTGCCGTTCTTCGTTTGCCGTTTCGGAGTTTTTTCCGGCGCTCCCGCCCACACACAGCACACTCCACCCCTCCCCCTCGCCGTCGCACAACCACAACCAAACAGCCATTCGCGCAGTGTTAGTATCAACGCGTTGCATGCGTTGTATTATCCCTTCTGACGCGGACATGTCATTACTGTATACAAACCTCGGCGGCGACAGCGAACGATTCGAACGAATTCGATGTTTGTGGGTGCTCAACGGCCGTTGGGCGTGCTGCTGTGGGAGTCCGTGGGTGCTACGAGTCCGTTAACGCTCCATCGGCAGAACGTGTGGGCTCTCTACCACCCACACAAAACGCGCAGTGGGTGTACAGTGGGTGCACAGAGTCCCAAACGCCAAACAATCAGTGTACAGATCACATTGTCATTATGGGCTCTGTATATGCCATTACGCGCTGAAGAAGAATACACAGTGGGTGTTACAAGACCCATTCAACTTGACTGTCTGCTGTGGCAGTGAGTGAGAGGGAGGGTGGCAGGGCGGGTGGGTGGGCGGCCAGACAATAAGCACGACCCGACCACAGGAACGCAGATAGTCCCATTTGTGGATACACAGCAAACTGCTGTTAGGCCGGGAGAAAGGTACCCTGAAATGGGATTAAGCGGTTAACTGAAGTGGTGAGCGCTGGCACGGCACGTGCGCCCGTGCGCCCAGACAATAAGCACGCAAGCAAGCAAGCAGGCAGGCAGTGACCGAGCAAGCGACCGCGAGACGGAAAACGACGAAAGTCCCAAAAAGCGAAATGAAGAATGAATGAAATCGAAAATCGGATGGAAAATGATAAGGGAGAAACGGAGAAACAGAGAATCAGCGAAGCAGCGAAAGAGTGAGATAGTGAGAGAGAAAGAGTGAATGAGTGAATGAGTGAAAAAGAGGGACAAAAGGAAGGAATAAAAAGAAGAGAAGAAAAGAAAATTGCAAAACAATGAATTTACCCAAAATGGCAAATGCCGCAATGGAATACTGTACACTGTAAACTAATTATTTCATCATTTCATTGTTTCAGTCACTTTATCGACTTTCGGTATTTTCGAACGAACGAACGAACGAACGAACCGAACGAACGAACGAACGAACGGCGACTGACTGAGTGAGCTGAGTCACGGTCAGGTGACTGCGGGCGACTGAACGACCGAATGTGTTGTCATCTTCAGTGAGTGACAGTGAGCGACTGACGGAGAGTGGCTGACCGTGAACGAGTGAGTACCTGACTGATTGTCAGTGACTGACAGTGAGTGAGTGAGCAGTGACAGCCAGTGACTGACCGCCAGTGACTGACAGTGAGTGAGTGAGTGAGTGAGTGAATGTGGGGGGGAGGTGGTGACAGTGGAATTCGGACTGTGGCCATCACTCACTCACTCACTCACACAATGCGTCGTTCGTTCGTTCGTTCGTTCGTTCCTTCGTTCGTTCGTTCCTTCGTTCCTTCGTTCCTTCGTTCCTTCGTTCCTTCGTTCGTTCGTTCGTTTGTTCCTTCGTTCCTTCGTTCGTTCGTTCGTTCCTTCGTTCCTTCGTTCCTTCGTTCCTTCGTCCCTTCGTTCCTTCGTTCCTTCGCTCCTTCGTTCGTTCGTTCGTTCGCTCCTTCGTTCGTTCGTTTGTCGTCGTTGTGCTGCGTCATCCATCCATCCATCGTTGTTGTCTTTTCTCACTGTTATGCTGACTGACTGACTGACTGACTGACTGAGTGCTGACTGACTCACTGATTGTTCGTCGCTGTTGCGTTCGTTCGTTCGTGCGTTGTTCGTTCGTTCAGCGTCCGTCGCTGCTGTGCGATGCAGTGAAGGCCGCGTGGTTGGTTGTCCACTGTACGTGCGTGTTGTGTTGCTGCATCTGCGCTCAACTTGTACTCACTCACTCTCTCTCTCACGCGGGCCGGCGGGGCAGTACGTCCACTCGTGCCCTCTTGCTGGCTGCTACCTGCTGACGTACGTCGACCGATTGGTTGCGTTGTCGCTCTGCGTTGCGCTGCCTTTTCTAAGTTGCGCTGCGTTGCGTTGCGTTGCGTGCGTTGTGAAGCGACGGCACGCACGTGCGCGGATGGATGCACTGTGCGTTGTGTTGTGCGTTGTGACTTGTGTTTGCTGCGCGTTGGGCCGCCCGCCTGCCAGCGCATAGCGGGCAGTCTGCCGGCTGTTCATTCGTCGCTTCGCCGCTTCGAGTTCCTGGAACTGCCTTGACAACGGCTGCTTTGGTGGCCACACAGTTGAAGGTCCAAGACAAGCTTTGTGGTTGGTTGGTTCAGTGGAAGCGCCACCCCCCCCCCCGGTGAGTTGGCGAGGTGCGGTGCAAGCTGAGTGAGACACTCGACCGCGTGGTCGGGCCATCAGGGAGGTGATTGCATGTACCCATACACACCTTCACATACGTCATCAGGTCCAGGACGGGTGATGCACCGTGCAAATGGAAGGTCGCCAGCGAGCAGCGAGCACGGCCATGCACCGACAAGAACTCGGGTCGCACACAAGCGCGTCGGTGGAGAGCCGAAAACTCCCCGCCGCTGCAAGCCTGTGGCCGCACCGCTCGCCACACGGCAGCGCAGCTCACGTCAAACGACAACTAGCACGCACAGACGCACAGGGACAGCGTCGTCACCGTCGGCAAAGATGAGCCCAGACAAAAAGTGTGACAAAAAATTGTCACAAAGTACTCGAGTACAGAGCACATCGTGACACAACTCTCCCACTTCAACCCCACCGCAACCCCTGCACACGTCTGGCACCACCACCATGTCAGACGACAATACCAGCAACGAGCCGGTGGAGTCCAAGACGGCAGAGGACAACACCTCCAACTCAGCCGAACCAACGGCAGTTGAGCCTGCCAAGCCAGACACGGTTGAGGAGACGTCCGCGGCGGCGGAGAAGGCGGATGCGCCCGAACAAGTCAGTGAAAGCGAAGCACCGGCCGCCGACGGCCCGGTGGTAGAGCGCGTGTACGACGAGGAAACCGGCAAATGGGTGGAGAAGGACCCCTCCGGGGACGGCGACGAGGACGGGAGCGCCAAGAAGAAAGGCAAGAAGAATGCAATGGACCAAAAGCAAGAAAAGCGCCCAATGGTCTCCGTCGGGAAGCTCTTCCGATTCGCCGATGCCTGCGACGGATTCCTGATCTTCATCGGCCTGGTTGGGGCCATCGGAGTCGGTGGCGCGCTTCCGGGCTTCTCCTTCTTGTTTGGTGACCTCCTGAACAACCTCAACGACCCCGCCGCGATCCAGGAAGTAGCACTCACGTTCTTGTACCTTGGTTGCGGCATGTTCGCCGGTGGGTTCTTGCGCGTGTTCGGCCTTAGCGCGTCAGCCAAGCGCCAGACGCACCGATTCCGCATGGAGTACCTCAAGCAAATGCTGCGGCAAGACGTCGCATGGCACGACAAAATCCAGGGCAAGGAGTTCACTTCCAAACTCGCCGACGCCACCACCAAGTTCGAAGCCGGCATTAGCACCAAGTTCGCGGAAGCCGCGACGTACATCAGCGCGTTTTTGGTGGGCATCGTCATCGGCTTTGTTCGCTCGTGGAAGTTGACCTTGGTGATTCTGTCCCTCCTCCCTTTGGCTGCCATTCTCGGCGCCATGTTTGGCAAGGTCATGGCCGGCGCCGCGGCTGCAGGCGCCAAGTCCTACGCCGCGGCCGGCGGCGTCGCCGAGGAGTCCATTGCCTCCATCCGCACCGTGACGTCCCTGAACGCTCAAGGCACCGCTTTCACCATGTACTCGCGGTTCCTGGATGCCGCGCAGAAATCCGGAGTGCGATCGTCGATCAACGGCGGGGGTCTCTTTGGGGTCTTCAACCTGTTCATGTATGGCGCGTACGGCCTGGCCTTCTGGTATGGCTCCAAACTCGTCTCCGAAATCCCGGAGGGAGCCACGGAGCCGGAGCTGCAGGGCGGCGATGTTCTGACCGTGTTTTTCTGCGTGCTGTTCGGCGCCATGATGATTGGACAAGCTGGCCCCGCGATTCAAAGCGTGCAAGAAGCCCAGGCGGTTGCCCACGAGGCGTACGAAGTCATCGATCGCATTCCTGAGGTCGACATCGAGGACACCAGCGGCACTGACTTGACAACGTGCAAGGGACACGTCGAGTTCCGTGGAGTGGAGTTCGCCTACCCTTCCAGGCCAGATGCCCAAGTCCTCAAAGGGATTTCGTTCGAGGTCGCGCCGGGCACGTCCACCGCCCTCGTCGGCGGTAGCGGTTGCGGCAAGAGTACGTGCATGGCCCTGCTGCAGCGCTTCTACGAACCTAACGGCGGAGCCGTCTTGGTGGACGGCGCGGACATCAAAACCCTGAACCTGGCATCGCTGCGCAAGCACATCGGCATCGTGTCGCAGGAGCCAACCCTCTTCGCGACAACAATCATGAACAACATCAAGTTTGGAGCAGGCGCCGACGCCGAGCCCTCCGACGAACAAGTGATCGATGCAGCGAAGGCGGCCAACATTCACGATTTCATTTCGAGTCTTCCTCTCGGCTACGACACCAGTGTCGGAGACCAAGGCATCCAACTGTCCGGCGGCCAGAAACAGCGCGTGGCCATCGCACGAGCTCTGCTTCGCAACCCCACCATTTTGCTGCTTGACGAGGCCACTTCGGCCCTTGACACGCAGAGTGAGCGCATCGTGCAGGAGGCGCTCGACAACCTCATGGAGAGCCGTACAACAATCATGATTGCCCACCGCCTGTCTACGGTCCGCAAAGCAAACCAGATCATTGTGATGGAAGCTGGGACGATAATCGAATGCGGAACGCACGACGAGTTGGCCGCGTCTGACGGCACGTATGCCGAGCTCGCGCGTCTGCAAGCACTCAAGGAAAGGACTTCGAGCAGCAATGGCGAAAGCCCCAGCAAATCCGCCAAGACGGACACAAACGAAGTGGACGAACTCATCGCTGATCCCCAAGAGAAGGAGAAATCGCCGGAAGAACTCAAGAAAGAGGCCAAGGAACAGAAAAAGCAACAACAGGCTAAGATGGCAGAGTGGAACCAGCGGCTATTCGCAATGTCTTTCAAGAACGGCTGCGAATGGTTCAAGCTTATTCTCGCGTGCTTGATGGCGGCGCTCAACGGCGCTGTGCTGCCTGTATTCGCGATTCTCTTTTCCGACATGCTGGCCATATTCTTCCAATGCACCCCCATTGATTTGGTTGCCATTGGTTGCAATGCTGTGAACGCAACTCTCAACGAAACCGTGTATGGATGTGATCTTGTTCCGCTGAACAGCATTTCGTACGTCACCGTGAGCTCATCTGTCTGTTTGGCCGCGTGCATACCCTCGCGTACGCTGTGTTGACTCTTTGTGTCCTGGGCAGCGACGACACCGATCTGGCGACGTTCGCTTCAATTTGCTCGACCGTACACGACAGTTGCGAGTTTGATGCTGCCGGTGCTGACGCGTGCAGAGCAGATCTTCTTGATAAGGCCGCAGTGTACTCCGGGTACGTATGGTGGTGCACGGCATGCAAACTGTTTGCCAAATTCCCTCTCGTCAGCGGCGGCTTGCTGAAGTGGTGTTGCGCTTGCCGCACAGGTGGTTCTGCTTGATCGGTGTCGCTGCCGCTCTCGCCATTTTCTTCCAACTGTGGCTGTTCGGCGACATCGGGGCTGCTCTCACTCGCCGAATTCGCGAAGCTTCCTTCAAGTCCCTGCTCCGACAAAACATTGCCTTCTTTGACAAGGAGGAAAATGCGACAGGTGAGTTTTGCACTGCGCCCCTTGCGTTGTATGCGCCCTGCGATGACGCAGCAGCTTAACAACCCCACGTCCCAAACGATGACAGGTTCCCTCACAACAAAACTCGCTCAAGACGCCTCCGTCGTCGAAGCCGCCGTCGGCAAGAATGTTGGTGTCATCGTCCAGAATGTCTGCACCGTGATCGTCGCGCTGGTCATCGCGCTTGTTACTGGATGGGAGCTGACCCTGGTCATGCTTTGCATGATGCCGTTGCTGGTCATTGGTAACATCATCGAAACGAGATCGTACATGACTTTTGCTGGCAAGGCAACAAAGAGTCAAGCCCAAGCTGGCCAGGTACGATGCGTGGCATGGTTGGCATTCCTCAACCGGAGCATGTTCCCTCAAGCTGCTCGCTGTATTGTGTTGTGTGCGGCGTGCAACCCAGATTGTGTCCGAAGCTGTTCGCGGCGTCCGCACAGTATCTTCGTTTGGCATTCAGCCCAATATCGTGTCGTTGTACGACAGTTTGATGCGTAGCTCGTTCGATGGAGCTTTCGGCACTGGAGCGTGCGCCGGCCTCTCGTACGCAATTTTGTTTGACATTGTCCCGTCGCAGCGTTTCTCTGACGCGCGCTCTCCCCCCCCCGCTCACCTGCTCTGTAGATACGGGTATTCCCAGTTTATTATGTTTGCAATTTACACGGGATCGTTCTACTACGCCTCGTACCTGCTCGAGGTCGGCGTGTACGACGGGGATCAGGTCATGCAGGTCTTCTTCGTGCTTCTCCTCTCCGCTTTTTCAATTGGTCAAGCCGTGGGTTTGAACGCCGACGCCGCGCGTGGGCAGAAGGTCAGTCGTCTGCAACTGTTTCACGTTGATGAGGGACGTCGCCGCTCACTCGTCTTCTTTCATCGCTGCCAGGCTATCCCCAGCATCTTTGGAATTATTGATGCGAAGTCCACCATCGATCCGGCATCAAAGGACGGCATCGTCATCGATGGTCCCGTTGCCACCGCGGTTAAAGGGCACATTGAATTCAAAGACGTGCAGTTTACGTATCCGTCTCGCAAAGGCCGCGTGCTCAAGGGAATTTCATTCTCGGTGGAACCTGGACAAACCGTGGCCTTAGTTGGAAGTAGCGGGTACGATCACGTGCTGCAACGCCCATCAGTCTGGGTTTGCCCTCCACCCCTGTGTCTTACCAATGCTCTTGTGTGGCAGGAGCGGCAAATCCACAATTTTTGCGCTGCTGGAGCGTTTTTACGACATCGAGCCAGGGCAGGGAGAGATTTTGGTCGATGGAAAGCCTATCCAAGAGTACAACATCAACACTCTGCGCCACATTTTTGGTTCGGTTGAACAAGAGCCCCGCCTCTTTGGCACCACCATCAAGCGAAACGTCTTGTACGGCACTCAGATCGTCGACAGTGATCTGCTCCTCCAAGACAATGAGAAGGCCGAAAACGCGGAGGCAGCTGGGTCCGAGAGTGCCGATGGTGTGCCGGCCGGCGATGTCGAACTTGGTGCACCAAGCGGCGAGGAGGATCGCAAGATTGAGTCTTGTCTGGAGGCCGCCAACGCAGCTTCCTTCGTTAACGAGCTCCCGCAAAAGCTTGATACCGATGTTGGTGAGCAAGGCAAAGGACAATTGTCCGGGGGACAGAAGCAACGAATTGCGATTGCGCGAGCCCTCATGCGGGACGCCCCCATCATGCTTCTCGACGAAGCAACGTCTGCGCTCGACAGTGAGAGTGAGAAGTTGGTGCAGGATGCTCTGAACCGCATTATGGCTGAGAAAACGACATTGGTGATTGCGCACCGTTTGTCTACGATTCAAGACGCCGACAAGGTACGAGAACAACGTCACTTGTTTCTGCCTTTGTCTTGTCGTTCATCTTACGTCTGGTTCTGTGCCCTGTTAGATCATTGTCATGGACCAGGGCAACATCGTGGAGGTCGGAACGCACCAAGAATTGCTCGAGCTCGAAGGACTCTACGCTGACCTGTGCCACGAGCAAAGTATGGCCACGGCCTAATGTCGACCACGACGCCTCGGCTCCATGTCGGTTTGTTTGTTTGTCCACGGAGGTGAAACATGTGTGGGAATCGGCTCAAGAACGATCAGGAGCAGGTGTAGTGAAGTTGTACTTGTCTCGATAAGTTGTACAGTCAGTCGCTCGGTACAATCTGTCTACGTGCGCCAGTGCAGTGTCGCGGGATTTTATTGTTATGGTAAAACCGAGTAGAATAATTGTAGATCGTTCACGGATTTGAAATGTTCGTGTGCACTTCCTGTGCAAAATGCTTTTTCACATGCTACACTGCAGCATGCACATTGCGTAGTCGCTGTAATGCTGACCAGCGTCAGAGTGTCCCCAATACCGATCCATGTGCTCGTGTCGGCAGCGGCCACGGCACAGGCGGCCACGACCCTCGATATCATCGCTATCTTCATCAACGGCTTGTCGCGACAGGCCCGCGCGCTCGTTGCACGTACGCGTGCCACAATAGTTGACACAGTAAAACACGCACGCACTTTGCAAGTCGTCAGAGTCCGCGCACGACGATTGTGAGTGCTCCCAACAAGCTTGATAGCATAGGTCGCGGTCCTCGGTGGTGAGACTTTCCTCGCATCCCAAGTTGTCATCCAAAACGGAAGAGTGTGGCTGGGTGCAGCTGTCCGCGATACACCTGCATGCCGCTGGTGTTCTGGCGCCTGCGGAGGTGTTCTTGATGTTGTCAACGCATGCCTACATGTGACAGACACCAGTGCGGTTGAGCACGACAACACAGCAAATTTCGCGTCGCTGTCGCTGCGCGGGAACCGAACCTTGGCTTTGGCTGTGTCCGCACAGACGAACGTCTCATTTAGCCACCCTTGGTCATTGTTGCACGTAGCAATTGGTGGTCGGCGCAGAAAAGAAGGATGTGGCGTTGCCGACACATATGGGTTGAGTGCGCAGTCGCATTGAAGTGGGTCGTCAATGTCCAGCAAGACGGCGTCTGGTTGCGCCGCCGCGGCACTGCTGTCTTGGTGTCTTGCAGCTTGTAGCGTCGGAACGTGCGTGTCTCTCGTGGTGCAGGAGTCCGAAATGAAAACGGCGCTGTTTACAGCGGTCCACAGTGTAGAATCTTGAAGACACGCAGTACCTCCACCACGCTTGGCTTGGCTGTCCATCCGATTGATGTCACCGATGCACACCCAGTCAACGCCCGTCGCCTCCGTCGTCAACCCAATTTTTGAATGGTCCTTGGTGTATTTGAACCTGCAACAGGCGCATTTGTGGCAAGTGAGCAAGAGACCCCGTCGCAGACACACGCCGAGTCCACACATACGCATCCAGCGCGCTCCCAGTGTCTGCGGTGAACTGCATGTATTCCACGTTCATTGTGTTGTAGTCGGCTGAGCTGTTGAAAGTACAGTCTGTGTCTTGGCCTGCTCGCACAAACATCGTTGATGAGTGGCGCTCGAGCGAGGACCACGTCAACAGCATTGAAACCGACCTGATCGTCTCCACGTCTCCCAGCGAAAAGGCAACTTCAGGGTTGGTTCCACCAAATCTTCATACAAGTCAGAGTCCCACGAAGCGCTCTTTCCAAACACAGTGAATACCGCCGAGCTGCTGGATCGCGAGCGAATCGCCGACCAAGCTTCGGTGCTCGCAGCGGTCAGTTGCTGAACTGTGGTGCCGTCCATAAAATTGCCGTTAACGAGTTCGGTGAGTGGTGAACTCCCAGCAGCGTCGACGTTGGCGGTGGAATAAATATTGGGGCCGTCATATCTCAGCACGTCAGCGGCAACGTCGGCACCATTGTTTGCGAGCGAAATGCAAACAAAGCTTTGGCCGTAGATCTCACTGCCGCTGTAGTAGTAATGGTCGGAGGACAGGTCGGGGTACTTGGGCACGCTGTGGATCAGCCAAAATCCCGACTGATCTGTAGTGAGCAACAACAAAACACGTGGTCAAAATCTTGAACAAGCAGGCATCCTCGACACGAGGAAGCACACGGCATACCTCCTGTGTTCACCGCAAGAACTCCTTTTGCATGGGCCTTGGCAGAATCGGTCTGCCCGTTTGGGTTTTCATCGTTGTATGCAACGTGCGCGATCGTTTCGTCACCTTGCGCATACAATGGACCGAGCGTGCGCCCTGGTGCACTGTCAGCAGCACCGAGGTCTGAAGAACTCGCAACAGTGAACACATCCGCAGAGGCGGCGGTTGAATCGATGTACGCGTAGTTGACGCCACCGGGTTGTTTGTACAGGACCCACCAGTCCACCGAGTCCCCGTTCTCCGACACGCAACTGAGAGCTGCCGCTGATGGCAAGGCAGCTGCAAAGAGACTCACGTACAGTTTCATTTCCACCGAAGGAAGTTCAAGTCACGAGCCGCACACGTCGCATCACCAACAGTTGTGTGTGTGTGGATCCGGAAGCAGCGGGGAATGCACGGTTGATATGAAAGGACGGGCGAAGTATAATTGACTTGTTCCTGGTCGCAGAAACGTGCGAATAGTTTTTCGAACCGGTGTCCACGAAGCACCGCTATTGCCCGACACACGACTACAGCACGTAAATGCGCTGGACAGCGCGCTAAAGAACAAGCTCACTTGCTTGCTATGTAGCGGAACAACAACAAGCGAGTCACAGCCACGACGATTACAACGAGCGAGCGAACGAACAGCGCACGGACGCACCATACATAGAGAGAATAACGAGCCCCAACAACGAGCCACAACGACAACAACCACGAACGTCATGATCAACGAACAATTCAGCGACCATGACAAACGAACGAACGACGAACAAATGAAAACGTACAACTGTTGAACCAGCTACAACAAGCAAACGAACAAACGAACGAACGAACAAACACACACACACACAAACAAACGAACGAACGAACGAAGGAACGAACGAAGGAACGAAGGAACGAAGGAACGAAGGAACGAACGAACGAACGAACGAACGAACGAACAAACAAACGAACGACAGCAAATAAACGAAAGAACAACGGAACGAACGACAACAAACGAAAGAGCGAACGAACGAACGACAACCAACAAACGAACGACAACAAACGAACGAACGACAACAAACGAACGAACGAACGAACGACGGCCAAACGAACGAACGACGAACGACAACAAACAAACGAACAAA
>ENA-OWNT01001748-OWNT01001748.1-seawater-metagenome-genome-assembly--contig:-NODE-1748-length-25569-cov-11.230661_pt1 | contig 25569 bp, 21 predicted proteins | sample MGYA00238136_ERZ651165 | MGnify/ENA primary metagenome ERZ651165 (study PRJEB26861, sample SAMN08777766) | seawater metagenome | isolation source: coastal seawater | place: USA: Florida | collected...
GCTCGCGCTGATCGCGCAGGCGGGCGGGGGCGAGGTCGTCTCGTTCCCCAACGAGCTCGTCGCCGGCAAGCGGACGTCGTCGTCGTTCCTCCACAACGGCACCCGGGCGATGTTCGAGCAGGCAGGGTTCACCTTCGAGCGGCACATCGGGAAGAGCAAGACGGTGATGCGGAAGACGGTGCCGCCCGCCGGCGGCTGACGCGCGCGGGCGGGCGCTGCCGCCCGTCAGCGGCGGCGGCTCACTCCTCCACGACGATGGTCGTGATCACCGGGTTGCGGCGGTGCCGGCGGGACAGCCAGCGCCCCAGCGTGCGGGTGATGAGGGTCTCGACGTCCTCGCGGTTGCGCGACGTCGACTCGGCAGCGGCCCGCAGCGCATCCTCGATCGTCTTCGCCGCCGTCTTCTCCCAGCCGGCCTCCTCGACGAAGCCACGGCTGAAGAACTCGAGCGGCTCGGTCAGCCGGCCCGAGGCGTGCTCCATGATGGCGAGCACCGTGATGGTGCCCTCCTCGGCGAGCACGCGCCGGTCGGTGAGTGCAGCCTCGGTGGCGACACCCATCGTGGTGCCATCAACGAGGATGTGGTCGGCGGCGACGCGGCCGCTGATGCGGGCGCTCCCGGCGACCAGATCGATCGAGACGCCGTCCTCGACGACGAAGACCTGCTTCTCGTCGATGCCGGTCCGCATCGCGATCGCGGCGTTGGCCGTGAGATGTCGCCACTCGCCGTGCACGGGCAGCACCGCGGTCGGTCGGAGGATGTTGTAGCAGTACGCGAGCTCGCCGGCGCTGGCGTGCCCAGAGACGTGCACCTTCGCGTTGCCCTTGTGCACGACGTTCGCGCCCCACCGCGTGAACGCGTTGATGATCCGGTAGATCGCGTTCTCGTTGCCGGGGATGAGCGAGCTGGCAAGCAGGACGGTGTCGCCCTCGCCGATGTCGATGACGTGGTCCTTGTTGGCCATGCGCGACAGCGCCGCCATCGGCTCGCCCTGGGACCCCGTGCAGATGAGCACGATGTCGGTCGCGGGCAGCTTCTCGAGGGCCTCCATCTCGACGACGAGGCCGTCCGGGATGCGCAGGTAGCCGAGATCGGCGGCGATGCCCATGTTGCGCACCATCGACCTGCCGACGAACCCGACCTTGCGGCCATGGCGCTCGGCGGCGTCGAGGATCTGCTGGATGCGGTGCACGTGGCTCGCGAAGCTCGACACGACGATGCGACGGGGAGCCGTGCGGAACACCTGGTCGATCGCCGGAGCCAGGTCCTCCTCCGGGATCATGAAGCCCGGCACGTCAGCGTTCGTCGAGTCGACCAGGAACAGGTCGACGCCCTCGTCGCCCAGCCGCGCGAATCCGGGCAGGTCGGTCGTGCGCCCGTCGAGGGGGAACTGGTCCATCTTGAAGTCGCCGGTGTGCAGCACGAGCCCGGCCGCCGTGCGGATCGCCACGGCGAGCCCGTCGGGGATCGAGTGGCTGACGGCGAGGAACTCGAGGTCGAACGGGCCCGCATCGATCCGGTCGCCCTCCCGCACCTGGCGCGTCTGCGGCTTGATGCGGTGCTCCTCGAGCTTCGCGGTGATGAACGCGAGCGTCAGCTTCGAGGCGATGATGGGGATGTCGGCGCGCTCGCGCAGCAGGTAGGGGACGCCGCCGATGTGGTCCTCGTGGCCGTGCGTGAGCACGATCCCGACGACATCGGCCAACCGGGATCGGATGGCCGAGAAGTCGGGCAGGATCACGTCGATGCCCGGCTGGTGCTCCTCCGGGAAGAGCACGCCGCAGTCGACGATGAGCAGCTTGCCCTCGTGCTCGAAGACGGTCATGTTGCGGCCGATCTCGCCGAGCCCGCCCAGGGGCGTGATCCGCATCGCTCCCTTCTTCAGGGATGCGGGAGCGGGGAGCTCGAGATGGTGTCGCGCGGGCTTGGCGGTTCTGGCGTTTCGCATGGGATCGTTCCTTGGAAGTTCGTGGTGCGTGAGGGGGAGCGCGGCGCGCTCAGGGCCCGTGATGCTTCGGACGGGCGGATGCTGGATGAGCCAGGATCGCCGGGCCCGGTGGTGCGGAGCGCTTGGGGCAGCCGCTCGCGGCCGCTCGCGGCCACGGTCGAAGCGCTGAACAGGGCGAGGCAGTGCTGCCGTCTCCGTGGATCAGTCTAGGTGCATCCGCCCGCCGAGCCTGGAGCCGGCGGCGGAACGTGGTCGAGGATCACGATTCCCGTCCGCGGATGCGACGGCTCCGAAGACTCTCGGTGAGCCTTGGAACCTTCAACGACAACCGGACCCTGCCCATCGAGCTGCTGCGCGGCGACATCGAACCCGGCCTCGACGCCCGCGCGGCCGCGCAAAGCCTCGAGCGACACCGGGCCGCCCACGCGGACGCGATGCAGCACGCGCGCAACTGGGTCGAGCGAGAGGTGCTCCTGCACAAGTCGGCGGTCCTCGAGAGCGAGCTGCTCTACGTCATCGCTCGGCTGCGGCGGCTCGACGCCATCCACGGTGAGCTGGTGCGCGGCCGCTTCATCGCCGACGACCCGCACGTGCAGGGCACGGCGGAGGTCGCGGTGCGCTTCTCGCTCACCGAGCTCGTCGTCAGCAGCACGTCGGCGGAGCAGGACGGGGTGCGCGCGGCCTAGCTGGTCTTAGACGGAAGCGATGTCGAGCTGGAGCAGCATGCGGTCGACGTGGGCGGTGATCTCGTCCCGTACGCGCCGCACGTCGTCGACGCTCGCGTGCTCGGGATCGTCCAGCTGCCAGTCCTCGTAGTGCTTGCCGGGGTAGATGGGGCACGCGTCGCCGCATCCCATCGTCACCACGACATCCGCGGCGCGCACGACGTCGTCGGTCAGCGGCTTCGGGAACTCCTCGGTGAGGTCGAGACCGATCTCGGCCATGGACGAGACGACGGCGGGGTTGAGGGCGGCGGCAGGCATCGACCCCGCAGAGCGCACGAGCAGGCGGCCTCCCGAGCGCTCCGCCGCGATGGCGGCGGCCATCTGCGAGCGGCCGGCGTTCTGCACGCACACGAACAACACCTCGGGAATTGCGCTGGTGACGGCGCCCTTGGATTTGGCCAGCTCGAGCCCCTCTTCATTCCCGCCGGGATTGAAGAACGAAATCAGCGTCTTGCCCTTGGCCAGACGCTTCAGCTCGGTCTCGTTCGGCTGGCGCACCTTGGCAATGATGTCGACCGTCTTCCACAGCGCCGCCGCGGTCTTGACGATCTCGACCCCGGCCTCTTCATAGGCGGCATCCGAAAACCCGGCGGCCGCACCGGCGCCGGCCTCGATGGCGCAGTCGTAACCCAGCTTCTGCAGTTGCATGGCCGAGTCCGGCGTCATCGCAACACGGTTCTCGCCTTCGTAGATTTCCTTCGGTGTCCCTATCTTCACCTATCTGGTCCCCCTCTGTCGCCCCTGGGACGGGACGAAATACGGTACAGTTTGCAAATCCGTCACCTATCCTGCGCAAGAAAATTTCGCAAGCGCGGCATAGAGTGCGGGTCGAAATAATACATACGCGTTACACATATCGCATGTCGGCTACACCCATCGTCGCACCTTGCGTTCGTAACGGGCAAAGTCCACGCGATAGCTGCGCCGCATCCGGTCCTCCTCGGGCAGAATGAAGCGGCGTTCGATCACCCAAGTGAAGATCGGAACGAGCGGCAGCGCCAGCACCGCGTCGAACCGCAGGATCAGCCCGGCCAGCACCAGAATGTCGCCCAGGTAGATCGGGTTGCGGCTGCGGCTGTAGATGCCCGACTGCACCAGGTGGTCGGGCGTGCGATGCGGGATGATGGTGGTGCGCTGGCGGCGCAGCTCGTAGACCGCCAGCAGCATCAGCAGCAGGCCACCGCCCACCAGCAGGCCGCCGACGAAATCGGCCCAGACCCCGCCGAAGCTGAGCCCGGCAGGATAATACCGCGCCTGCGCCCAGGCCAACAGGGCCGCCCCCAGCAACCAGACGGGGGGCATGTCGATCCACTTCATCCCTCCACCCCGGAGGTATGCGGCGCTGCTTGGTTCATTCCCACTCCATCTCGGCAAAGACGCGGCCGGCGTTCTTGGTCGCAAGTTCCTCGAACGTGTCCAGCTGCGCCCAGTTCGACTGGTCCACATAATAGGCGCCGGCCAGATCGCCGCCGGCATCGATATGGTCGCCAATCTTGGCGCGCAGGTCTACCAGGTAATCGCGGGTATAGCGGCGCACCTGAGCAAAATTGGTCGGATGTCCGTGGCCCGGGATGACGTAGGTGGGCGCCAGCGGCTCCAGCTTCTCCTCCCAGGTTTCCAGCCAGCAGCTGGTGCAGGTGTTCTCGAAGATCGGCAGCATGCGTTCGTGGAACGCGATATCGCCGGTGATCATGATGCCCCACTGCGGGATCCAGACCTGGGCGTCGCCCGGATCGTGCGCCGGGCCGAGGTGCAGGACCTTGATCTCCACCCCGCCGAGGGAGATGTCGTATTCCTCTTCGAAGGTCAGGTTGGCGTGCTCGACGCGGGTGCCTTCGGCCTTGTCCCGGTTGTACCGCTGCATCCCCTGCAGGATGAAATCGCCGTTCTCCTCGGTCTCTTCCACCGCGTCCACATGGGCGAGGACATCGACGCCCTGATCGCGCCAGTAACTGTTGCCCAGCATGGCGTGGCCCTGGCCGTTTTCGTTGATCACCAGAACCACCGGCTGGTCGGTGACCCGTTTGATCTCCTCGTGCAGCGCTGCGGCAAGGCGGGCGGAGGCGCCGCCATTGATCACCACCACGCCCTCGTCGGTGACGATGAAGGAGAGGTTGTTGTTATGGCCCGAGTTCTCATAGGTCGGCGGCGCGGTGGCGCCGATCGCCGAGAACACATGCGGGATCACCTCGACCGGCTTCGAGTAGAGCTCCGACTGCGGGTATTGATCAGCGATGTCCTCGCTGGCCCAGCCGGCGGTGGCTGTGATGGCGGCGATGGTGGCGGCGGCAAACAGGTTTTTCATGATACTACTCCTCCCATGCGTGATCTCTCACGGCAAATTCGCGAAACATTCGCATGTGTGAATGGGTAAGTAAAGTGATGGAGGAGCAGGTCTTGGCCCGGCTCCGGCACCGCCCCTTAAGGGCGAACCGCGCCGAGGCGCAAAGGACGGAGCGTCCGTGTTGCAGAGGTTTCTCAGGATGTTCTAGCTTGGCCGCAACGCAAGGGAGGATACAGGCAGATGAGTTTGAACGGAAAACACGCGCTGGTCACCGGCGGCGGCACCGGCATCGGGCTGGCCATCGCGCGGGCGCTGGCAGACCAGGGCGCGCAGGTCACCATCACCGGCCGCCGGCAGGAGGTTCTGGACGAGGTGGCGGGCGCGAACATGACCGGCATGGCGATGGACGTGCGCGACGAGGCCGATGTGGTGGCCAAGATCGAGGCCGCGGTCGCCGCGCGCGGGCCGGTTCAGATCTGCGTCGCCAATGCGGGGATCGCCGAGGGCCGCTCGGTGCCGAAAACCGACCTCGACTTCTGGCGCAACACGATGGCCACCAATCTGGACGGCGCCTTCCTGACGATCCGCGAAAGCCTGAAAGGCATGACGCAATGCGACTGGGGCCGGGTGATCACCGTGGCCTCCATCGCCGGGCTGCGCGGGCTGAAGGGGGCAGCGGCCTATTCGGCGTCGAAACACGGGCTGATCGGGCTGACCCGCTCGCTGAGCGAGGATTACATGGGCAGCGGCTATACCTTCAACGCGATCTGCCCCGGCTATGTCGACACCCCCATCGTGACCCGCAATATCGACAGCATCTCCAAACGCGCCGGCGTCAGCGAAGAGAAGGCCCGCGACGTCATGGTCAGCGCCAACCGTCACAACCGGCTGATCGCGCCGGAAGAGGTGGCAGCGGCAGCCATGTGGCTGGTGGGGCCGGGGTCGGAGAGTGTCAACGGCCAGTGCATCGAGATCGCAGGCGGCCAGGTCTAAGGAAGGGCGAAGCGGCGGCGGCGTCCCGATCTCTTATCTGCCGCCCCCCAAGAAGCGAGTCGTACGATCGCAGGACCGGGGGCTGTACGCCGGCCTTCGGCCTTGACCCTCACCGGGGCGCATCGCTCGAAGGCCGGTCGCGCCTTAACGCTTCGCCAGCCCCGCCCCCATCAACGCGGCAAGCTGGGCCACCCGCGCGCGGTAGGTGCCATAGTCGGGCACCGCGCATTTGATCCCCTTCAGCGCAGCGGTGAAGGTGGCCGCGATCTCCTCCGCCGGGCCGGTGAGGCTCACTTCACCCTCCCGCGCCATCCGCTCCAGCCAGCGGGCGTAGACCGCCGCCAGCCGGCCTTCGCCGGCCTGGATCAGGTCGGTCGCGCTGTCGGCCCCCATGTCCAGAAGCTCCATCCCGTGCGGCGAGCCCAGCATAAGCGCCACCACCTCGCCCCCCTGCGCGGCAAAGGCCGCATCCAAACGGTCGGCCACACGCCCCGCGCCCTCCAGCGCGGCTTGGACATCCTGCACCGCCTGGTCGTAAAAGGCCGCCACCAGCGCGCGATAGATGTCTTCCTTGTTGCGGAAATGCAGGTAGAGCGCCGGGCGCGACACCCCTGCCCCGCGCGCGATATCGTCCATCGAGGTCTTGCGGATGCCGTAGTGGGTAAAGGCCCGCGTGGCGGACTCGAGGATCGCCAACCGGCGTGGATCGGGGGATGTTTCGCTCATTTTGACAATCTGACAAGTTATTGCAATTTCGTCAATTGACAGAATGACATTTTGAATTACTTTTGTCAGCACCAGCTTTTTCGAGCAGCGTCACATCACAGCCGGGAGTCTCCCATGCCAATATCCCTTACCGTGAACGGAACCCGCCACAGCGTGGACCTGCCCGAGGATGTCCCTCTGCTCTGGGTGCTGCGCGACGAACTGGGGCTGACCGGCACCAAATACGGCTGCGGCGTTGCCGCCTGCGGCGCCTGCACCGTGCAGATCGACGGCGAAGCGGTGCGCAGCTGCCAGGTCGTGCTCGGCGATGTCTGGGGCGCGGTCGACACGATCGAGGGGCTGGGCACCCCCGGCGCGCTTTCGGTCCTGCAACAGGCCTGGGCGCAGCATCAGGTGGCGCAATGCGGTTATTGCCAGTCGGGCCAGATCATGCAGGCCGCCGCGCTGCTGGCCGAAACGCCCGATCCCAGCGACGAAGAGATCGACGCGGCGATGCAGGGCAACCTGTGCCGCTGCGGCACCTACCCCCGCATCCGCGCCGCGATCCACAGCGCCGCCCAGATGATGAAGGAGGCGTAATCCCATGGCCCGCATCGGAAAAATCGCTCGCCGGAGCTTCCTGATCGGCTCCGCCGCGCTGGTGGGCGGGGTGGCCTTCGGCGCCTACTACGTCGCCCGCCCGGCGCCCAACCCGCTCACACCGCCCGAGGGCGGCGCCACGCTCAACCCCTTCGTGATGATCGACGCAAACGGCGTCACCCTGATCGCGCCGCGCGCCGAAATGGGCCAGGGCGTGCACACCACCTGGGCCGCACTGATCGCCGAGGAACTGGACGTGGACCGCGACCAGCTGCGCGTCCTGCACGGCCCGCCGGCGCAGGCCTATTACAATTCCGCCGTGCTGGGCGAGGCGCTGCCCGGCAAGGGTTATGACCGCTCCGATTTCGCCCATGCGCTGGCCGAGCAGGTCGGCAAGATCGGCAAGGTGATGGATATGCAGCTCACCGGCGGCTCCACCTCGATGCCCGACGGGTATGAGCGGATGCGCGCCACCGGCGCCAGTGCCCGCGAGACGCTGAAACAGGCCGCCGCGAACCGGCTGGGGGTAGACCGCGCCCAGCTGAAAACCGAGCGCGGCGCGGTCATCGCGCCGGACGGCACCCGCATCGCCTATCCCGATCTGGCGGTGGACGCAGGCAAGCTCGATCCCGTCGACGCCCCGCTGCGGCCGCCGTCGCAATGGCGCCTGCTGGGCAAGACCCAGCCGCGCGTGGACATGGCGGCCAAGATCACCGGCACCGCGCAATTCGGCATCGACACAAGGGTGAAGGGGATGAAATTCGCCGCGCTCCGGATGAACCCGCATCTGGGCGGCCGGATGATCCGGTTCGACGACAGCGCCGCCAGGGGGATGCCCGGGGTCGACCGGCTGGTCAACCTGGGCAACGGCATCGCCGTCGTCGCCTCCAACACCTGGCTGGCGATGCAGGCCGCCGAGGCGGTGGAGATCGAGTGGGCCCCCGGCCCCAATCCCGCCGACACCGGGGCCGTGTTCGACCGCATCGCCGCCGCATTCGACGGCGACGCCAATTCCACCCTGCGCGACGATGGCGACGTCGGGGCCCTGCCGCTGGGCGCCAGGGAGGTGACGGCGGACTACCGCATCCCCTACCTCGCCCATGCCACCATGGAACCGATGAATGCCACCGCCCTCTACACCGGCATCAAGCTGGAGATCTGGAGCGGCAATCAGGCGCCGCTGCTGACCCGCAAGGCCTGCGCCGCGGCGGTGGGGCTGGACCCCGAGGCGGTGGAACTGCACACCACCTATATGGGCGGCGGCTTCGGCCGGCGGGCGGAGGTCGATTTCTCGGTCTATGCCGCCAATGTTGCGAAAGAGCTGCCCGATACGCCCGTCCAGCTGACCTGGTCGCGGGAAGAGGATATGCGCCACGATTATTACCGCCCCGGCGCGATGGCGCGCTTCCGTGGTGCGGTGAAAGACGGCAAGGCGGTGCTTCTGGACGGTCAGATCGCGGCGCAGTCGGCCACGCAGCAGGCGATGGGCCGCTGGCTGGGTATGCCGGCGGCGGGCCCCGACAAGGGCACCGTCGACGGTGCCTTCAACCAGCCCTATTCGATCCCGAATTACCGCATTCGCGGCTATCTGGCCGACCTGGACATCCCGGTGGGTTTCTGGCGCTCGGTCGGGGCGTCGATGAACGGGTTTCTGTTCGATTGCTTCATCGACGAGATGGCCCATGCCGCCGAGGCCGATCCGCTGGCGTTCCGGCTGGCGCTTGCGCAGGACGAACACGCGCCTTCCGCCAAGGTGCTGGAGGCGGTGCGCGAGATGTCCGGCTGGAGCGGCGAGACGCCGGAGGGCATCGGCCGCGGCGTCGGCTTCTGCTACAGCTTCGGGGTGCCGACGGCGACGGTGATCGAGGTGACCGACCGCGATGGACAAATCGAGATCTCCCGCGCCTGGATCGCCGCCGATGTCGGCACCGCGCTGGATCCGGGCAATCTGGAGGCGCAGTTCACCGGCGCCATGGTCTACGGGTTGTCGGCGGCCTGTTTCGGCGAGATCACCTTCGCCGAGGGCGCGGTGGAGCAGGCCAACTTCCCCGATTACGACGCTCTGCGCATCCACAACACACCGGTCACGGAGGTGAAAATCCTGGAAAACCAGATGCATATCACCGGCGCGGGCGAACCCGGCACGCCGCCGGCGATGGCGGCGCTGGCCAATGCGCTTTTCGATCTGACGGGAACGCGAGCGCGGCAATTGCCGCTGATGCATGAGTTCGATCTGGTGACCTGAGGCCCCTCCGGTCAACGCCGCCTGCGCGGAACAAGGCCGCCGCGCAAGCGCCGGACCGTCCCGGCGGTCTGGCGCTTGGCTGACGCAAGCACACCACTCTGATGTCGTCCGGATTTGGCCACCATTGAGCGCGCCGATCAGAGGTCGCTGCGCCAGCCCACGGTCCGGCGCTCGCGCGGCTTGCTCTGTGGGTCGACGACAGAAGCCCAATATCCGCAACCCCAAGCGCTGACCGGTTACCCCACCGGCCACCCCTTGATCACCTCGGCCAGCGCCGCCCAGTCGGTGAACTCGGTATCCTTGTGCGGGTCAACCTTCTGCCCCTTGCGGTTGGCGATCCAGCGCATCGCCAGCGCTTCGAAGAAGTTGTACTCGGTGAAGCGGAAGGCACCGGCCACATGCGCGACCTGCCCCGGCGCCCATCCCGCCTTCGCCGCGAAATCCGACGCGATACGATCCAGTTCGGCGCGGTCATCGGGCTCGTCGCCCGCGATCGCCAGCGACACCACCAGGAACAACGCCGGCATCCGGTTCAGCGCCCCGGCATGGGCGGCGGCGAAATCCGCCAGACCGGCCTGCAGCCTGCCCACATGGACCGACCCCGCCAGGATCGCGGCATCGAACGGCGCAAGGTCGATCTCTCCGGCGTCGGCGACCGGCAGCATCTCCACGCTGTCGCCACGCGCCACAAGCTGCTCGGCACAAAACCGGCATATCTTGCGGGTCTGGCCCTCGGTACTGGCGTAACAGATCAAAATGCGCATCGGCTCCCTCCCCGGTTGACGGGATCAGCCTGACACGCACGGCGGCGGCGCGCTTTGCGCTAGCTCAAGGAAACCCGGTTCAGGCGCTGCGCTGCAACGGGCGGGCGTGTTTGGTGTCCGCCCAGGCGCGCACCGCCTCGCCAAAGGCGGAAAACAGCGGCCGCGACACCGGGTCGTTGGCGGCATCGTATTCCGGATGCCATTGGACCGCGAGGGTAAAGCCCGGCGCGTCCTTGACGTAAATCGCCTCGGGCGTGCCGTCGGGCGCCCAGCCGTCGATCGCGATGCGGCTGCCGGGGCGCTTGATGCCCTGACCGTGCAGCGTGTTGGTCATCACCTCGGGCGCGCCGAACAGCTTGTGGAACACACCGCCCTCGGTCAGCCGCACCCGGTGGCGCAGCGCAAACTTCTCTTCCAGCGTGCCCTCGGGCGGCATCCGGTGGTTCATCCGCCCCGGCAGATCGCGGATCTCGGGGTAGAGCGAGCCGCCCATGGCAACGTTGACCTCCTGAAACCCGCGGCAGACACCGAGGAAGGGCTGGCCGCGTTCGACACAGGCGCGCACCAGCGGCAGGGCGATGGCGTCGCGCATCCGGTCAAAGGCGCCATGCGCCTCGGTTTCCTCTTCGCCGTATTCCTCGGGGTGCACATTCGGTCGCCCGCCGGTCAGCAGAAACCCGTCGCAGATCTCCAGAAGCTCCTCGACCGGGCAGAACCGCGGATCGGCGGGAATGAGCAGCGGCGCGCAATCGGCGACGCAGGCGACCGCCTCGGAGTTCATCGTTCCGCCGGCATGGGCCGGATAGCTGTCGTTGATCAGAAAGGAATTACTGATGATGCCGACGACGGGGCGGGCCATATAGCGCTCACTCTTGCGTGTGTTCCCGCTTTTGATACAGGGCGGCTGCACGGGCTGCAACACCCGGCCCCCTGCATCACGGCGCAACCGGGTGTGCCGGGGCGCACAGCGGCGCCCCCTGCCCGAAGCGTGGGCAGTTGCGCCCGCCGCTCCGGAGGTCGCGCCTCAGCTTTCGCCGCTGAGCCCCGCGGCCTCGATCCCCGCCAGCGCCGCTGCCGCGTCATTGTCGGAGGTATCGCCGGTCACCCCCACCGCGCCGATCACCGCGCCGGCGCCGTCGCGCACCAGCACGCCGCCCGGCACCGGGATCACCTGTCCGCCGTAAACACCGTTGACCGCGGCCATGAAATAGGGCTGCGCCTCGGCCCGCGCCATCTGGGCGCTGCCCGCCATGCCCAGCATCACCGCGCCATAGGCCTTGCCGTGGGCGATGGCGAAACGGCCCGGCGCCGCACCGTCCTCGCGTTCGAAGGCCAGCAGGTTGCCGCCCGCGTCCAGCACCGCCACCGACAAGGGCTTCAGCCCCAGTTCCTGCCCCTTATCGCGCGCCGCGCGGATGATCGTGCGCGCCTGATCCAGCGTGATTGCCATCTGATCTTCTCCGTTTTGCTCTTTTTCTGGCTGCAAATATCCTCCGGGGAGCCCGAGGGGGCAGACGGCCCCCTCGGTCCCGCAGGATGAGTTACGACGCGGCCTGCGCTTTCAGCTCCAGCCGGCGGCGATGCAGCACCGGCTCGGTATAGCCAGAGGGCTGCATCCGGCCCTTGAACACCAGATCGCAGGCAGCCTGGAAGGCGATACCGTCAAAGCCCGGCGCCATCGGCATGTAGGCGGCGTCACCGGCGTTCTGCCGGTCCACCACCGCGGCCATCTTGCGCATGGCCTCCATCACCCGATCCTCGCCCACCACGCCGTGGTGCAGCCAGTTGGCCAGCGCCTGCGAGGAGATCCGGCAGGTGGCGCGGTCTTCCATCAGGCCCACGTCGTGGATGTCCGGCACCTTGGAGCAGCCCACGCCCTGATCGATCCAGCGCACCACGTACCCGAGGATGCCCTGGGCGTTGTTCTCGATCTCGCGGGTAATTTCTTCGTCGCTCAGGTTCCGCCCCTCCATCACCGGGATGGTCAGCAGATCCCCCAGCGTACCGCGCGCGCCGCCGGCCTTGATCTCGTCCTGACGGGCCAGAACGTCGATCAGGTGATAATGCGTGGCGTGCAGCGTGGCCGCTGTCGGGCTGGGCACCCAGGCACAGTTGGCGCCCGCCTGCGGATGGCCGATCTTGGCCTCCAGCATATCCGCCATGCGGTCGGGCATCGCCCACATTCCCTTGCCGATCTGCGCCTTGCCCTGCAGCCCGCAAGCCAGGCCGATATCGACGTTGCGATCCTCGTAGGAGGTGATCCAGGGGGTCGATTTCATCTCGCCCTTGGGCAGCATCGGGCCCGCTTCCATCGAGGTGTGGATTTCATCGCCGGTGCGGTCGAGGAAGCCGGTGTTGATGAAGGCCACCCGCGATTTCGCCGCGCGGATACACTCCTTGAGGTTGGCAGAGGTGCGGCGTTCCTCGTCCATGATGCCCAGCTTCACGGTATTGCGCGGCAGGCCGAGAATATCCTCGACCATGTCGAAGATTTCCACCGAGAAGGCGACCTCGGCCGGTCCGTGCATCTTGGGTTTCACCACGTAGACCGAGCCGTGCAGCGAGTTGCCGCCCGCGGACTTCAGGTCATGCATTGCAATCATCGTGGTGCAGAGCGCATCGAGCAGCCCCTCGGGGATCTCACCGCCCTGCCCGTCCAGAATGGCCGGGTTGGTCATCAGGTGGCCCACGTTGCGCACCAGCATCAGCGAGCGGCCCTTGAGGGTGATCGTGCTGCCGTCGGGGGCGGTGAACTCCAGATCCTGGGACAGCACCCGGTCAAAGGTCTTGCCGCCCTTGGTCACGCTTTCCTTCAGGTCGCCCTTCATCAGGCCCAGCCAGTTGGAATAGGCCAGCACCTTGTCCTCGGCATCCACCGCCGCGACGCTGTCCTCGCAGTCCATGATGGTGGACATGGCAGATTCCAGGATCACGTCGCTGATGCCCGCCGGATCGTCGCGGCCCACCGGCGTATCAGGGCCCAGCACGACGCGGATGTGCAGCCCGTTGCAGGTGAACAGGTATTCGGTGCCATCGGCGTTCCGCCCGGCATATTGCGCCGGATCGGCCAGCCGCAGCGGCCCGTGCTGGGAGGCGAGGATCGCCCCGCCCTGATCCTGATCGAGGCCGGTCACATCGGTCCAGCTCCCGCCTGTCAGCGGCAGCACCTTGTCCAGATGCGCCTTGGCCCAGGCGATCACGCGGGCGCCGCGCGCCGAGTCGTAACCGCCGCCGGCAGGCAGATCGCCCAGCGCATCGGTGCCGTAAAGCGCGTCATAGAGCGAGCCCCAGCGCGCGTTGGCGGCGTTCAGCGCGAACCGCGCGTTGGTGATCGGCACCACCAGCTGCGGACCGGGGACCGAGGCGATCTCCGGATCGACGCCCTGGGTCTCGATGGCGAAATCCGCGCCCTCGGGCAGCAGGTAACCGATCTCGCGCAGGAAGGCCTCGTATTCGGCGGCGTCATGCGGCTTGCCGCGATGGGCCAGGTGCCAGGCGTCGATCTTGCCCTGCATCTCTTCGCGGGTGGCGAGGAAATCGCGGTTTTTCGGGCCCAGCTCGGCCACCATGCGCGCCAGCCCCGCCCAGAAGGCCTCTGCCGCCACGCCGGTTCCGGGCAGCGCCCGCTCCTCGATGAAACCAGCCAGTTCCGCGGCCACCTGAAGCCCGTTCCGCTCCACTCTCTCCGTCATCGCCACATGCCTCCTGCTGAATTGGATGTCGCACCCCCTCTAAACCGGGGTCAGTCCACGGTCTAGAACGAAAGTTTCCTATCGGCAACACGATGGTAAAATCTTTTTACCAATTTTTTCGATAGCTGTTTCAAACGAGGCGAGAAGGCCCGCGCCGAAGCCCCGGCCGCGCGCAGGCGCAGCCGCCTTGCGGGGGCCCGGCACATTGCCTAACGTCGGCGCCAATCCAATCAGCGAGGCCCAAATGCGCGACGCCGCCCCAGAAACCGTTTATCTCAAGGATTACGCCCCCTTCGGCTATCTGGTCGACGAGGTGCATCTGACCTTCGACCTGGCGCCCAATGCCACGCGGGTAACCAGCCGCATCGCCTTCAGCCCCAATCCGCAGGCAGAGGATCGCACGTTCTTCCTGCACGGAGAGAAGCTGAAACTGATCCGCGCCGCCATCGACGGCCAGGATGTGAGCCCCGAGGTGACGCCGGAGGGGCTGCGTGTCGCCGCGCCCGACGCCCCCTTCGTCTGGGAGGCGGAGGTCGAGATCGATCCGGCGAACAACACCGCGCTGGAGGGGCTTTACATGTCGAACGGCATGTATTGCACCCAGTGCGAGGCCGAAGGCTTCCGCAAGATCACCTATTATCCCGACCGCCCCGACGTGATGTCCACCTTTACCGTCCGCATCAACGGCGATCTGCCGGTGCTGCTGTCGAACGGCAACCCCACGGGCAGCGGCGAGGGCTGGGCCGAATGGCACGATCCCTGGCCGAAGCCCGCCTATCTCTTCGCCCTGGTGGCGGGCGAGCTGGTGGCCCATTCCGACAGCTTCACCACCATCTCGGGCAAGGAGGTGGCGCTGAACCTCTGGGTCCGTCCCGGCGACGAGCACAAATGTGCCTTCGGGATAGAGGCGCTGAAAAAGTCGATGAAATGGGACGAGGACACCTATGGCCGCGAATACGACCTGGATGTCTTCAACATCGTGGCGGTCGACGATTTCAACATGGGCGCGATGGAGAACAAGGGGCTGAACATCTTCAACTCCTCCTGCGTTCTGGCCTCGCCCGATACCTCGACCGACGCCAATTTCGAGCGGATCGAGGCGATCATCGCGCATGAATATTTCCACAACTGGACCGGCAACCGCATCACCTGCCGCGACTGGTTCCAGCTGTGTCTGAAAGAGGGGTTGACGGTGTACCGCGACAGCCAGTTCACCTCCGACATGCGCAGCGCGCCGGTGAAGCGGATCTCGGACGTGATCGACCTGCGCGCGCGCCAGTTTCCCGAGGACAACGGGCCACTGTCACATCCCGTCCGCCCCGAGAGCTTTCAGGAGATCAACAACTTCTACACCGCCACGGTCTACGAAAAGGGCGCCGAGGTGATCGGCATGCTGAAACGGCTGGTGGGCGATGCGGCTTATGCCGAGGCGCTGGATCTTTATTTCGCGCGCCACGACGGCGAGGCCTGCACCATCGAAGACTGGCTCAAGGTGTTCGAGGATGTGACCGGCCGCGACCTGAGCCAGTTCAAGCGCTGGTATTCGCAATCGGGCACACCGCGGCTGAAGGTGACCGAGGCCTACGCCGACGGCACCTATACCCTGCATATGGAGCAGATGACGCCCCCCACCCCCGGCCAGCCGGAGAAACTGCCGCAGGTGATCCCGGTGGCGGTGGGCCTGATCGGCCCCAACGGCGACGAGGTACTGGAAACCCGGATGCTGGAAATGACGGAGGCGAAGCAGAGCTTCTCCTTCGAGGGGCTTTCGGCCAGGCCGGTGCCCTCGATCCTGCGCGGCTTCTCCGCCCCGGTGATCCTGGAGCGCGAAACCGACAATGCCGAGCGCGCCTTCCTGCTGGCGCATGACACCGATCCGTTCAACCGCTGGGAGGCCGGCCGCGCGCTGGCCCGCGACACGCTGTTGAAGATGACGACCGGCGATGCGGCCCCCGATGCCGACTACCTCGACGGGCTGGTGCGCGTGATGCGGGACGAAACGCTGGACCCTGCCTATCGCGCGCTGATGCTGGGGCTGCCCGGGCAGTCGGAGCTGGCCGGCGCGCTGGCGGAACAGGGGATCACCCCCGACCCGATGGCGATCTGGCAGGCGGTCGAGCGGCTGAAGGATGCCCAGGCCGAAGCTTTGGGGAGTTTTCTGGGTGAAATGTACACCTCCGCGCAGGTCACCGATGATTACGCCCCCGATGCCGCGCAATCGGGCAAGCGGGCGCTGGCGGGCGCCGTGCTGCGGCTGATCACCCGGCGCGACGGCGGCGAGCGGGCGGCGGCGCAGTACCAGACCGCCGACAACATGACCCTGCAGCTCTCGGCGCTGGCCTGCCTGTTGCAGGCGGGCCAGGGACATGACGAACTCGCCGCCTTCTACGACCAGTGGCGGGCCGACCGGCTGGTGATCGACAAGTGGTTCATGCTGCAGATCGTCGAAGCCGGCCCGGACCGCGCGGCGGAGGTGGCGAAACGCCTGACCGAGCACCCGGATTTCAACTGGAAGAACCCCAACCGCTTCCGCGCCGTCTTTGGCGCGCTGGCGGGCAATCACGCGGGCTTCCATGCCGTCTCCGGCGCGTCTTACGCACTGCTGGCCGACTGGCTGATCCGGCTCGACCCGCTGAACCCGCAAACCACAGCGCGGATGTGTTCGGCGTTCCAGACCTGGAAACGCTACGACGCCGACCGGCAGGCCAAGATCGCCGCCCAGCTCGACCGCATCGCAACCACCGCCGACCTGTCGCGCGACACGGCCGAGATGATCGGCCGGATCCGGGGGGCCTGAACGATGACGCGCCCTGTCCTGCTGATCACCGGGGCCAGCGCCGGGATCGGCGCGGCCACCGCAAGGCTGGCCGCCGAGCGTGGCTACGACCTGGCGCTGGGATACCTCAGCGACCGCGACGGAGCCGAGGATGTCGCCGCCGCCTGCCGGGCGCAGGGGGCGCGGGTGTTGCTGCTGCGTGCCGACATGGCCGACCCGGACGAGATCGAGGAGATGTTCGACCGCATCGACACCGGCTTCGGCCAGCTCGACGCGCTGGTGAACAATGCGGGCGTGGTGGACGTGGCCAGCACCGTCACCGGCATGGACCATGCCCGGCTGCGGCGGATGTTCGACATCAACGTGATCGGCGCCTTTCTGGTGGCGAAACAGGCGGTGCTGCGGATGCAGCGGCAGGGCGACGGCGGGGTGATCGTCAACCTGTCGTCGGCCGCCGCCCGGCTGGGCTCGGCCAACCTGTTTGTCGATTACGCCGCCTCCAAGGCCGCGGTCGACACCTTTACCAAGGGGCTCGCGGAAGAGGTCGCCCCCGACGGCATCCGCGTCAATGCGGTGCGCCCCGGCATCATCGAGACCGAGATCCACGCCAAGGCCGGTCAGCCCGACCGCGCCGGGCGGCTGGGCCCCGGCGTGCCGATGGGCCGCAGCGGCAGCGCCGAGGAGGTGGCCGAGGCGATCCTGTTCCTGCTGTCGGACCGGGCCTCCTACATCACCGGCACAACGCTGGACGTCACGGGCGGGCGCTGAGCCGATGGCGCCGCCCGCCTACAGCCATGCCCGCCGGGGGCGGTCGCCGCGGCTGATGGGGGTTCTGATCTGCATCTACGCGGCGCTGATCGCCGCGATCCTGGTCTATGACGCCGCCTGGTGGCTGATGGCGCTCCTGGCGCTGCCCACCCTGCCCGCGCTCTACGATCTCTATGCCGACCCGGAGGCCGGGCTGGATCTGGACGACTCCACGCTGCGCTGGCACAGCGGCCGGCGCCGCGGCGAGCTGGCGCTGGCCGAGATCGACCATATGCGATTCGACACCCGCTGGGATTTCTCGGTGCGGGTCACGGCAGTGCTGACGACCGGCAGGAAGATCCGGCTGCCCGCCGAATCCCTGCCGCCGCACCGGGCGCTGGAGGCCGCGCTCCAGGCCCGTGGCCTGCGGGTGGAGCGCCATCACTTCACCCTGTTCTGACCCGTTCGGTCGCGGCGCCGTAAACAATCGCTGCGGCTTACAAGGGTGGGCGGCCAAACCGCCGCCGATCCGTAAACAATGCCACGCAAATTCCCCAATCCATGGCGGCAAACACCCCCAAGGCGCCATGATTGCGCCCCATTGCGCGGCGACGGTCTGAGCCAATCGGCAGTCAACGACACAACCGGGACACCCCATGCTCAAGACCACCCGCCGCGCGCTGCGCACCCTGCCTCCCTCGCTTGTCCGGGCCATCGCCCGGCTTGGGCAGCACAGCGGCACCGGCACCCCTGCATCGGACACCCTCGAGCCCCCGCAGAACGGCCCCGAGCCCCAGTCCGAGGCACATCCCGAAACCGGTCTCGAAGCCGGCCTCGATATCCCGGTCCGCGACCTGACCGCCGAACATGACGCCGCCCGCGCGTCGCAGGATCGCGGGTTGTTCCTGGCGCGTCAGGACCGCTGGGGCGAGCTGGCGCAGGAGATTCGGGCCGCCGATGCCGCCCGCAGCGCCTCGCCCGGCGGGGTGCCGCTGGCCGAGCTTCTGGCCTTCGGCGCGCGCTGCGACGTGGTGCACGCGGTGGAACATGCCCTGGCCGAGGGCGCCGGCGAGAAAGATCCCGCGCTGCTGTCCGGCGTCATGGGGCTAGAGGCGGTGCGGCAGGAGCATCGCCATGATCCCTATGTCAATCTGGTGGTGGCCCAGGCCCATACGGACATCGGCTGGGCCTGGCGCGGCACCGGCGATGCGGCGGCGCTGCCGGCCCTGAACCGCCAGCGTTGCGCGGCACATTTCGAACGGGCCGCGCGCCTGCTGGCGCCGTTCGACGCCACCGAGCTTGACAGCCCGGCCATCGCCGCCGCCCAGTGCGCGCTGCTGGCGCGCCAGCCCGGCACCGCCGCGCAACTGGCCGACCGATATGCCGAGCTGATCGACCTCGACCCGCAGAACTTCCGCGCCATGCGCGCGCTCGGCGCGCATCTGCTGCCGCGCGCCGGCGGCAGTCTCGACGCGCTGGAGCTGGAGGCGCGCCGCACCGCTGCCCGCAGCGAGGCCGCCTGGGGCGCGGGCGGCTATGCCTGGGTCTGTTTCGATGCCATCGCCCAGGATCCGGCCGCCTGCGACCGGGTGGATGTGGCGTTCTTCATCGACGGGCTGCGCGATATCGTCGCCGCCCGCCCCGGGCAGGAGATGATCAACCTGCTGGCCGCCTACTGCGCCGTCGCCCTGCGCCGCGATGCGCGGGAGGACGGCCCCGACAGCCCGCGCGCGCAGATCGCCGATTGCGCCGGCTGGCTGATCCGCGACCACCTGACCGAGCTGCACCCGATGATCTGGGCCCATGCGGCGCAGGGGTTCGACAACAACGCGCGCGTCACCTCGCCCCAGCGGTTTGCCGCCCGCGGCCGCGCCGACGGGCTGCGCGCCATCGCCGAACAGTTCCGCGACGATCTGGAGCGGGGGCTGCGGATCACCTTCACCCCGGACGGCCCGGTCACAGGCCGCACCTGATCGCCGCCTGATCCCCTTGCCCAGCCCCGCACTCTGGCCTAGAACGCAGGCCGGACAATCGCGGAGACGAGGCACCCCATGCTGGACCTGACATTCGAGCCCCCCAAGCCCAAGGTGATCGCCGGGGCCAAGCACGACTGGGAACTGGTGATCGGCATGGAGGTGCACGCGCAGGTGAGCTCCAAGGCCAAGCTGTTCTCCGGCGCCTCGACCCAATTCGGGGCGGAGCCCAATTCCAACGTCTCCTTCGTCGACGCGGCGATGCCCGGCATGCTGCCGGTGATCAACGAGTTCTGCGTCGAACAGGCGGTGCGCACCGGGCTGGGCCTGAAGGCCGAGATCAACCTGATGAGCGCCTTTGACCGCAAGAACTATTTCTACCCCGACCTGCCGCAGGGCTATCAGATCAGCCAGCTCTACCACCCCATCGTGGGCGAGGGCGAGGTACTGGTCGAGCTGGGCGAAGGCGTGGGCCGCAAGGTGCGGATCGAGCGCATCCACCTGGAACAGGATGCCGGCAAGTCGATCCACGACATGGATCCGAACATGTCCTTCGTCGACCTCAACCGCACCGGTGTGGCGCTGATGGAGATCGTCAGCCGCCCCGATATCCGCGGCCCCGAGGAAGCGGCGGCCTATATCGCCAAGCTGCGGCAGATCCTGCGCTACCTGGGCACCTGCGACGGCAACATGCAGAACGGCAACCTGCGGGCCGACGTCAACGTGTCGATCTGCCGTCCGGGCGCCTATGAGAAATACATGGAGACGCAGGATTTCTCGCATCTGGGCACCCGCTGCGAGATCAAGAACATGAACTCGATGCGGTTCATTCAACAGGCCATCGAGGTCGAGGCGCGGCGGCAGATCGCCATCGTCGAGGCCGGCGGCGAAGTGGAGCAGGAAACCCGGCTCTACGACCCCGACAAGGGCGAGACCCGGTCGATGCGCTCGAAGGAAGAGGCGCATGATTACCGCTATTTCCCCGACCCCGACCTGCTGCCGCTGGAGATTGAACAGGGCTGGGTCGACGATATCGCCGCCTCGCTGCCGGAGCTGCCGGATACGCGCAAGGCCCGCTACATGGGCGATTTCGGCCTGACCGATTACGACGCCTCGGTGCTGACGGCGGAGGTCGAGACGGCCGCCTATTTCGAGGCGGTGGCGCAGGGCCGCGACGGCAAGCTGGCCGCCAACTGGGTGATCAACGAGCTGTTCGGCCGGCTGAAGAAGGAAGAGCATGACATCACCTCCAGCCCGGTCAGCCCGGAGCAGCTGGGCGGCATCATCGACCTGATTTCCAAGGGCGACATCTCGGGTAAGATCGCCAAGGACCTGTTCGAGATCGTCTATACCGAGGGCGGCGACCCGGCGGAGATCGTCGAGGCACGCGGCATGAAGCAGGTCACCGACACCGGCGCCATCGAGGCCGCGGTCGAACAGGTGATCGCCGACAACCCCGCCCAGGTGGAGAAGGCGAAGCAGAACCCGAAACTGGCCGGCTGGTTCGTCGGCCAAGTGATGAAGGCAACCGGCGGCAAGGCCAATCCGAAGGCGGTCAATGAAATCGTCCAGGCCAAGCTGGGGCTGTAAGAGCTCAGGACAGTGAAGCGATGGGAAAGCCCCGGCCTGTGTGCCGGGGCTTTTTCGTTGGACCCGCTCCGAAGCAATCCCCTCTGCGCGGCTTACTCTGTGGGGCGGGCGCAGGACGCCAATCGGATCACCCCCGCCAGAATTTCACCGTCAGGATCGCATAGACCGCCAGCAGCTCCAGCCGCCCCACCAGCATGCCCACCGACAGCATCCATTTCGCCGCGTCATTGAGCCCGCCGAAATTGCCCGAAGGCCCGATCTGGTCGCCCAGCCCAGGGCCGATATTGGCCAGTGCGGTGGCAGCGCCGGAAATCGCGGTGATCATGTCCAGTCCGGTCAGCGCCAGACCCCAGGACAGCGCCCCCAGCGACACCACGAAGAACATGAAGAAAGAGATCACCGAGCTCAGCACATCCGGCCCCACCGCGCGGCCCTGGAACCGCGGGGTGAACACCCCGTGCGGGTTGCGGATGCGCCGGATCTGCACCGCGATGGAGGAGAACAGAAGCTGATAGCGGAACACCTTGACCGAACAGGCGGTGGAGCCCGCGCAGCCGCCGATCAGCCCGATGAAAAAGAACATCATGATCAGGAAGCTGCCCCAGGCCATGTAATCCACGCTGGCATAGCCGGTGCCGGAGATGATCGAGGTGATGTTGAACAACGCCTCGCGCAGGGCCTGTTCCCAGTGATGCGGAAAGATCGCGGTCAGCACCAATGTGGTCACAACCACCAGCGTGGCGATGATCGCCAGGAACACGCCCACCTGGCTGTCGCGCAAGAGCGGCCTGGCGTGGCCGTTGATCAGCTGCACGTAGCGCACGAAGGGCAATGCGGCGAGGATCATGAAGAACGACGCGGCATATTCCGCCGGCCCCGAGAAAGTGCCGAACGAGGCGTCGTAATTGGAGAACCCGCCGGTGGAACAGGTGGTGAAGGCGTGCACGAGCGCGTCGAAGAAAGACATGCCCAGCGCCATGTATGTGAACAGGCAAATCACCGTCAGCGCGATGTAGATGGTCGCAATCTGGCCCGCGATCGCGGTGGCGCGCGGCAGGATTTTCCCCATCGTGTCGAAGGCTTCGGAGCGGAAAATCTGCATGCCGCCGACCCGCAGCTCGGGCAGGAACACCATCGCCACGACGATGATGCCGATACCGCCCAGCCATTGCAGGATGCCGCGCCACAACAGGATGCCGCGCGGCAGATCGTCAAGCCCGCTGATCACGGTGGAGCCGGTGGTGGTCATCCCCGACATCGCTTCGAAAAAGGCATCGACAAAGCGCAGCTCGGTGGCGCCCAGCATGAAGGGGATGGCGCCGAACACCGGCAGCGCCACCCAGACGCCGGTGGTCAGCAGGAAGGTCTGCTGGATGGTCAGCCCCTCGCGCACGCCGTTGGCGCAGCTCAGCGCGATCAGCCCGCCGGCCAGCATCGAGAACAGGCCGCTTTGCAGAAACACATGCCACTCGCCGCGCCCCTCGATCAGATCGGCGAGCATCGGCAGGACCATGGTTGCGCCCAGAATGGCGACAAGCAGGCCGATCACATATCCCACAGGGCGCAGGTCAAACATGAGCGGCAGCGTTGGCGTGGTGCGTGCCGGCTGTCAAGCGCGACGCGGTCGCACAATCCGGGCCTGTTGCCTCATTCCTCGCTGCCGGGCATCTCCGGCGGTTTCGACGGGGCGCGGGTCCGCTTGCGCGGGGCCGGTTTGGCCGCAGCCGCCGCCGGCTTCGCCGTCCGGCTGCGCCGCGCGGCGGGTTTGGCCGGGCTGGCCTTCTCCGTCGGTTTGGCGGCAGGCGTCTCGGCGGGTTTGTCAGCGGGTTTCGGGGCCGCTTTGGCCGCCGGTTTCGGCGCCGGCCGCGCCGCCGGCCGCCGCGGTTTCGGGGCCGGTTTCGGCGCGGATTTCCGGGCCGGGGCCGGTTTCGGCGCCGCCGTGGGCGCGGTGGCGGGGCTGTGCCAGAGGGCTGTCACGACGCGGGACTGCTGTGCAGGCACCTGCGCGGCGAACCGGGTCAGCGCCTGCATCGCCGCGATCTGCTGGCCCGCGAAATAGTTGGCGAGGCGCAACGTGGCGGCCTGGGCGTGAAAGGGAGAGAAGGTCGGGATCATGGTGCTGTCGCTCCGTTCTTGACCATCGGCCACGGGCCGGACGGCGCGCGGCAAAGGCAGTATAGCGCAACACCTTCGCAATTGCAGCATTTTTCGCCGCAGCGCGGAAAACGGGGAGTTTCCCCGCCAGACTCCCCGCCCCGTTAACCGGCTGGAAACCTCGCCTAACCGGGATGGATCAGCGAGGCGAACAGACGCGGGTCGAGGCTGTCGGCGGCAAAGGTCTCCCCCTCCGTCAGCAGGCTGACCGCGTCGTGGCTGTGCAGGCTTTCCTGATGGCTGGCCACCACCCGGAAATCGCCGATCCGCTGATCGGCCTGAAGCTCGGCGCAGAAGAGCCGCACGGCGTCCTCGACAAAGATCGGGTTGGCGGCGTTCAGTTCGGCAAAGGCCTGTTCGTCCTCGCGCTTGACCATCACCTGGGTCTCGGTCGGCACCGCGCGGCGGCAGGCCTCGATCAGATCCTCGAACCACAGGCAGGGCGCCTGCGGGTCGAGCGCGACGGAGATCCGCGCCACCGAACGCTGCGAATGCGGCGTGGCAAGCTGGCCGCGTTGCGAGCGGGCGTGTTCGCTGAGTTCCAGAGAACAGGGGCAGGTCGAGGAATAGACATAGTCCAGGTGCATGATCTTCTTGCGCACCCCGGCGCGCTCCACCAGCTCCAGCGCGATGTCGTAATACTGGTAGCCGGCCAGGCCGGAGCGCAGGCTGTCCACCCGCATCGGGAAGGAAAAGCGCATTTGGATGCGGGCGTCGAAACTGTCCAGATCGGTCTTGTAGTCGTCGAGCGCCGCTTCGATCACCTCGAAGCTGAAGGTGCGGTCGGCATGGGCATAGAACGAGCGCATGATGCGGCTCATGTTGATGCCCTTTTTGTCGGCCTCCAGGCTGACGGTGCCGGTGACGCTGGCCTCCAGCGTCAGATCGCCGTTGTCGCGGGTGTGAAAGCGGATCGGCAGCCGGAAGTTCGATATCCCCACGTGCTGGATCTGCTGTTTCGCGCCGCGAATGAGGCTCGCCGGGCCGTTCTGCAGGTCGGGCATCGTGGCGCGATAGGCCGCGTCGGCGGTGAAATCCTCCGGGTACTGCCGCGACAGGTCCGGGTAATTGCTCAGGTCATGGTCGGGCAGCAACCGGGCGATCGCCGGATCGAGCTGGGCGACCTCGGTCGGCGTGGCTGTCTTGGCCCAGGCGCGCAGCACATCGAGGGCGACCGCGGCCTCTTTTTCGTCCGGAGTGCGGTCCAGTGCGGGAAACTGTATGTTCATCGGCGATCCCTTTGCATCTGCCCGCTAAACCTAGGCGCGGGGACTAAAAATTTCCATTCCTAATCCCTCTACGCGCCAAAGTTATCGCCGGATCACATGTTTTTCCGGCCCGGCTGCGACCTGTTCCGATCAGTGCGCGGCGTCCAGCGCCTGGACGATATCGGCCACCAGATCCTCGCCGTCCTCGATCCCCAGCGACACCCGCACCAGACCCGGCGTGATGCCCAGTTCGGCACGCTGCGCCTCGCTCAGCCGCTGGTGGGTGGTGGTGGCGGGATGGGTGACGATGGTTTTCGCATCGCCCAGGTTGTTGGAAATCAGCGCGATCTTCAGCGCGTTGAGGAAGCGGAACGCCGCCGCCTGCCCGCCCTTGAGGTCGAGCGCGACCATGGTGCCCCCTGCCCCGCCGAGCTGTTCCATTGCCAGCGCGTGCTGAGGGTGGCTGTCCAGCCCCGGGTAAAGGACCCGGGCCAGTGCCGCGTGCCCCTCGACCGCCTGCGCCACCGCGGCGGCATTGGCGGCCTGGGCGCGCACCCGCAGGTCCAGCGTTTCCAGCCCCTTAAGCAGAACCCAGGCGGTAAACGGGCTCATCGCGCCGCCGGAATGTTTCAGATAGGGCTCGATCTGCTTGCGGATCAGCTCCGTGGTGCCGAGGATCACGCCGCCCAGCGTGCGCCCCTGCCCGTCGATATGCTTGGTGGCGGAATAGACCACGATATCGGCGCCCTGTGCGATGGCGTCGGAGAACACCGGGGTGGCGAAGACATTGTCCACCACCACCAGCGCGCCGACCGCATGGGCCAGCTCGGCCACGGCACGGGTGTCGGTCACCTCCAGCGTCGGGTTGGAGACCGATTCGAAAAACACCAGCCTGGTGTCGGGCCGGATCGCGGCGCGCCATTGCTCCAGATCGGTGCCGTCGACGAAGGTGACCTCGACACCGTAGCGGCCAAGCACCTCCTCGAGAATGTACAGGCAGGAGCCGAACAGCGCCTTGGCGGAAACCACGTGATCGCCGGCCTTGAGCAGCGCCGTCAGCGCGCCGGAGACCGCCGCCATGCCCGAGGCGGTGGCAAAGGCGTCCTCCGCCCCCTCGATCCGGGCGATCCGCTCTTCGAACATGCGCACGGTGGGGTTGCCGTA
>ENA-OWNT01001749-OWNT01001749.1-seawater-metagenome-genome-assembly--contig:-NODE-1749-length-25563-cov-16.809072_pt1 | contig 25563 bp, 13 predicted proteins | sample MGYA00238136_ERZ651165 | MGnify/ENA primary metagenome ERZ651165 (study PRJEB26861, sample SAMN08777766) | seawater metagenome | isolation source: coastal seawater | place: USA: Florida | collected...
ACCGACGGCGAGAACAACCTGGACGACATCGCGCCCGACGAGGCCCTGGCCATGGCCGAGCGCGCAGGCGTGCGCGTGCACACGATCCACGCGGCGCGCTACGTCTACGTGCGCGACCCCTTCGGCGGCATCCAGGCAACCGACCGCGAGCCGGACACGCGCCTGCTCGAGGCCATCGCCGAGGAGACCGGCGGGCGCTTCTTCCGCGCCCGGGACCGCGCGAGCCTCGAGGGCATCTACGCCGAGATCGAGGAGCTCGAGCGCACCCCCCGGGAGAACGAGCGACGGGTCGAGACCGAGGACCGCTACCCCTGGTTCCTGTCGGGGGCCCTGGCCCTGTTCGCCCTGGCCTTCTGGATTCCGCAGACCATCACCGGCCGTTCGGACTCCGCGGGCGAATTCTAAGCACCGGCTGCCTTTAGCAGCTGAAGCCCCGCTGCCGACGTGGCCCAGGACTCCCTGGTGCCCGACGGCGGCGGGGCTTCACCTGTTTAAGGGAAAGCGCGGCGGTTTCGGACGAACGCACCGGGGATCCGGGCCGCGCCCGTCCGAAACCGTGGCGGAAATCGAGCGGGCCTTGGCCTACGCGGCGGCGAGCAGAGCCAACAGTCCGTTGACCAGCCCGGTCCCGACGGCGACGGCGGCCGGCCAGTGTGCCTTGGCCAGGGCCAGCGCCGCGCCGAACATGCCGATCATGGCGTAGGCACTGACCGGGATCAGCACGAACCATTCCCGCCGTGACCCGGCGCGGCCCAGCAGCGGGATGGAGAACGCCCCGTTGGGTCTCCAGACGTTCCTGAGCAGCGGCAGCTTCCGCAGCAGCTTCGGCGGCTTGATCACGATGGGCCAGAGCAGCGGCACTCCCCCGGTGGTGATCATGTCCCCGACGATGTGGACCAGCACGCCGGTCAGCATCGAGACCGGCAGCCAGGTCCATTGGTGCGGTGCAAACCAGGTCACCAGCCCGGCCATGGCGAGGGCGAAGATCCAGTTGCTGATCCAGCCGTACTTCGGGAAGAGTTTGAGGGCTTTGGCGGCGATGTTGATCATAAACATGCACAGGAGACCGGCACCGACCGACAGCAGCCCCCAGTCCGTCTGCAGCTGGAACTGCCCTGCCAGCGACGCGAGCAGCACAAAGAAGGCGGCGCCCAGCAGGGAATGGGTCCCTTGCCGGTGCCCTCCGGAGACGTTTTCGATGCCGACCGCGATCACGTTCGACAGCGGCGGCAGCGAGTGCGCCACCGTGCTGGAGCGGTGGTCCCAGTCGCAGACCAGCGCCGTGCCCGCCGTCGCCATCCCGCCGATCACGATCCCGGTGGCGTCCAGCGGGTACCAGCCCAGCGCGTACGGCCCGGTCGAGGCAACAGCTACCCACGCCGCGGCTCCCGACGCGGCGTGGTGTCCTCCCATCATCCGTTAGCCCACTGCAAGGGGTGCGTCGGAGAAGATGTTGCGGATGACGCCGTTGGCCCACTCGAGGATCTCGGCGTCCTGCAGGTCCCGGCCGCCGATCCTGGCCGTCTTCGGCTTCGGGATGAGCACCGCGTCCAGGGCCGGCTTCGCCTGCGCGCCGGGGTACATCCGGGTGAGGCGCATGAGCTTGGACTCGGGCAGCTGCGCCGGGGAGAACTTGATGAAGTTGCCCTGCAGCGCGACGTCGGACAGCCCGGCCTCGCGGGCACCCACCCGGAACCGGGCGACGTCGATCAGGTTGGTTGCGGGCAGCGGCAGTTCGCCGTAGCGGTCCACCAGCTCGGCGAGGACCTCGTCGATCGCCTCGTAGGTGATCGCTGAGGCCAGCTTCCGGTAGGCCTCGAGGCGCAGCCGTTCGCCCGGCACGTAGTCGTGCGGGAGGTGCGCGTTGACCGGCAGCTCGATCTTCATCTCGGCGGCCTTCTCCTCGGCCTCGCCCCGGTATTCGGCCACAGCCTCGCCCACCAGCCGGATGTAGAGGTCGAAGCCCACGCCCTGGATGTGGCCGGACTGTTCGCCGCCGAGCAGGTTGCCGGCGCCGCGGATCTCCAGGTCCTTCATGGCCAGCTGCATGCCGGCGCCGAGCTCGTTGTGCGTCGCGACGGCCTTGAGCCGTTCCAGCGCCACCTCGCCGAGCGGCTTTTCCGAGGGGTAGAGGAAGTAGGCGTAGGCGCGTTCCCGGCCGCGGCCCACACGGCCGCGGAGCTGATGCAGCTGGGAGAGGCCGTATTTGTCCGCGCCGTCCACGATCAGGGTGTTGGCGTTGGAGATGTCCAGGCCGGTCTCGATGATGGTGGTGCAGACCAGGACATCGAAGCGCTTTTCCCAGAAGTCCACGATGATCTGTTCCAGCCGGCTCTCGGACATCTGCCCGTGCGCCACCTCCACCCGGGCTTCCGGGACCAGTTCGCGGATCTTGGCCGCGGTGCGGTCGATCGTGGACACCCGGTTGTGGACGAAGAACACCTGTCCTTCGCGCATGAGCTCACGGCGGATCGCGGCGGAGGTCTGCTTGTCCGTGTACGGGCCCACATACGTCAGGACGGGGTGGCGTTCCTCCGGCGGCGTGGCCAGTGTGGACGTTTCGCGGATCCCGGTCAGGGACATCTCCAGGGTCCGGGGAATCGGGGTGGCGCTCATGGCCAGGACGTCCACGTTGGTGCGCATCTTCTTCAGCGCCTCTTTGTGTTCGACACCGAAGCGCTGCTCCTCGTCCACGATCACCAGGCCGAGGTCCTTGAAGCCGAAGTCCTTGGACAGGAGCCGGTGTGTGCCGATCACGACGTCCACGGAGCCGCTCTTGACGCCGTCGGCGGTTTCCTTGGCCTCCTTGCCGCTCTGGAAGCGGGACAGCGGCTTGACGACGAGCGGGAAGCCGGAAAACCGTTCGGTGAACGTCTCGTAGTGCTGCTGGGCCAGCAGGGTGGTGGGCACGAGCACCGCCACCTGCTTTCCGTCCTGGACCGCCTTGAACGCCGCCCGCACGGCGATCTCGGTCTTGCCGTATCCGACGTCGCCGGAAATGAGCCGGTCCATGGGAATCTCACGTTCCATGTCGGCCTTGACCTCGTTGATGGTGGTCAGCTGGTCCGGGGTCTCCACATACGGGAAGGCTTCCTCGAGTTCCCGCTGCCACGGGGTGTCCGGGGCGAACGCGTGGCCTCGGGATGCCATCCGGGCCGAGTACAGCCGGATCAGTTCCCCGGCGATCTCCTTGACGGCCTTGCGGGCCTTGGACTTGGTGCTGGCCCAGTCCGCGCCGCCCATCTTGCTCAGGGCCGGGGTGTCCCCGCCGACGTACCGGGTGACCTGGTCCAGCTGGTCGGTGGGCACAAACAGCCGGTCGCCCGGGGCTCCGCGCTTGGACGGGGCGTATTCCAGGACCAGGTATTCGCGCACGCCGTCCCCGCCGCCGGCGACTTTGCGCTGGATGAGCTCCACGAACCGTCCGATGCCGTGCTGTTCATGCACCACGGAGTCGCCGGCCACGAGCTGGAGCGGATCGACGGCGTTCCGCCGCTTGGACGGCATCCGGCGCATGTCCTTGGTGGACCCTGCGGAGGTCCGCCCGAGCAGGTCAGCCTCGGTCAGCAGCGCCAGCTTCAGCGGTTCCAGGACAAAGCCGCGGCCGACGGCGGCGGTGGTCACCTCGATCAGCCCTGGCTGCGGATCCGCCTCGAGGCTTTCCACCCGCGCGCAGGGGATGTCGTTGTCGTGGAAGAGCTCCGCGAGCCGCTGCGCCGGTCCGGGCCCCTCGGTGACCACCACGATCCGCCACTGGTCCCGGACGCGGGAACCGATGAAGTCCATCATTTCGGCCACGTCGCCCTGGTAGCCGCGGGGTTCCCGGGCGTGCAGGTTCAGGACGTCGACGTCGGGCAGCAGCTCTTCGTCGCTGGCCAGCGACGTGACGGACCACCACGAGACGCCGTGTTCCAGGGCGGCGGCGCGGGTTTCGGTCAGCGACCGGAAGCTGGCCGAGTGCAGGGCTTCGGACGCCGCGGAGCTCAAATCCAACGGAGCCGTACCGCCGTCGGACGCCGTGGACCAGGCCGCCTCGAGGAATTCCTCGTTCGTGGCGGCGAGGTCGTGGGCCCGGGTGCGGACCTTCTCCGGCTCGATCACCACCGAGATGGAACCTGCCGGGAGCTGGTCCAGGAACGGCACCATGGCGTCCACGAGCACAGGTGCCAGCGATTCCATGCCTTCGACGGCGATGCCGCCGGCGATTTTCTCCAGCATGTCCGCGGCGGCCGGGAGCTGGGATTTCAGGGTCGCCGCGCGGGACATGACCGAGGGGGTGATCAGGATTTCGCGGCACGGCGGGGCGTGGAGTTCGGTGGGGTGGTGCAGGCCGGGCGCAGTCAGCGAGCGCTGGTCGGCGACGGCGAACCAGCGCATCTGGTCCACCTCGTCGCCGAAGAACTCGACCCGGATGGGGTGGTCCTCGGTGGGCGGGAAGACGTCCAGCATGCCGCCGCGGACGGCGAACTCGCCGCGGCGGGTCACCATGTCCACCCGGGCGTAGGCGGCGTCGGCGAGGCTCTTCACGACACTGCTGAAGGGGGCCTCCTGGCCCACCTTGAGGGTCACGGGCACGAGTTCGCCCAGGCCCGCGACGATTGGCTGCACGACGGCGCGCACGGGGGCCACCACGACGCGCAACGCACCGGCGGTGGACGATTCGGGGTGCGCGAGCCGCCGGAGCACGGAAAGCCGCCGGCCGACGGTGTCAGAGCGCGGGGAGAGCCGCTCATGCGGCAGGGTCTCCCAGCTGGGGAACTCGGCCACCGCGTCTGACGGCAGGAAGGCGCGCAGGGCCTCGGTCAGGTCCTCGGCCTCGCGGCCGGTGGCCGTGACGGCCAGGACCACCGGCGCCGGGCCGGCGCCTCCGGCCCCGCCGTCGTTGGAGGTGCCGGTTTCGTTCGCTGCGCCGGTTTTGTTCGCTGCGAGAGTCAAAAGCCCGTCCGCCATTTCAGCGAGCAACGTGGACCGCATGCCGGCCGGCGCGCTGATCTGGTAGTCCTCGCTGCGGGCGGCGAATCCCCGGGAGGCCTCAGCCCGGACGCGGGCGTAGTTTCGGTCCTCGGCGAGGACGCGGCGCAGACCGGTGAGAGAGGGGCCGTTGAGGCTCATGACTGAAGCTCCTGAAGTGATCACGGAAATGCAGGCAACACGAATACCCGAAATTCGCGAGAATCCCGGGTCTTCCAAGCCTACCGCGGAGCCCGGGACGCTCTGGCCCGCGGGGCTAAGCTGGCAGCATGGGCCGGTCCCGGCAGTCCGCGGCGGCCGGCACTCCGAATGGCTTATATGCGCAATGACAAAGGAGCCACCATGAACGGCACCCCCAAAGCAGCGGATCCCAAGACGGTGCTGGTCACCGGGGCCACCGGCTACATCGGCGGACGCCTGGTCCCCCGGCTCCTGGAAGCCGGGCACAGGGTCAAGGTCCTGGTCCGGACGCCGGCCAAGATCGCCGGCGTGCCGTGGCTGAACGACGTCGAGGTGGCCCACAGCAGCCTCGACGACGGCGAGGCACTGCGCGCGGCGCTCGACGGCGTCGACGTCCTGTACTACCTGGTCCATTCCATGGCGGCCGGGTCCGGCTTCGAGGCCAAGGAAAAGGCGATGGCCGCGACGGCCGCCGGGGCGGCGGCCGCGGCCGGGGTGGACCGGATTGTGTACCTCGGAGGCCTGCACCCGGCCGGCGCCAAGCTGTCCACCCATATGCGCTCCCGCGAGGCCGTGGGGAAAGTCTTCCTGGACAGCCCGGTGGACGCAGTGGTCTTCCAGGCCGGCGTCGTCATCGGTTCAGGCTCGGCGTCGTTCGAAATGATCCGGCACCTGTCCGAGACGCTCCCGCTGATGCCCGCGCCGAGCTGGGTGCGCAACAAGATCGAGGCGATCGCCGTCCGCGACGTCCTGTACTACCTCGTGGCCGCGGCGTCGCTGGAGGGAAGCATCAACCGCACGTTCGACATCGGCTGCCGCCAGGTGCTCAGCTACGCGGGAATGATGAAGGAATACGCCGCCGAGGCGGGCCTGCCGCACCGGGTGGTCCTGGCACTGCCGGTGCCCGCCCCCAGGCTGGCCGGCATGTGGGTGGCGCTGACCACCCCGATCCCGCTCTCCATGTCCCTGCCCCTGGTCGAATCGCTCCAGCACGACGCCGTCACCCGGGAGCATGACATCGATGCGTACATCCCTGTTCCGGAGGGCGGCCTGACCCCCTACCGGCGGGCTGTGGCCCTCGCCCTGGGCAAGGAACGCGACGGCCAGGTGGAGACCACATGGGCCAGCGCCGGCGTCGACGCCGATCCGCTGCCGAGCGACCCGGAATGGTCCGGCCACACGGTGTACATGGACGAGCGCAGCTTCCCGAGCGACGTGGACCCCAAGCACGTATGGACCGTCATCGAAGGAATCGGCGGCCGGAACGGCTGGTACTCGCTGCCGTTGGCCTGGCAGGTGCGCGGCTGGCTGGACAAGCTCACCGGCGGCGCGGGGCTTCTGCGCGGCCGCCGGCACCCGCATCTGCTGGCGGAGGGCGAGGTGGTGGACTGGTGGCGCGTCGAGCGGATCGACCGTGGACGGATGCTCCGGCTGCGGGCCGAAATGCGGGCCCCCGGCCGGGCGTGGCTGGAACTTTCCGTAGAGCCCGACGGCACGGGCAGCCGCTACCGCCAGCGCGCCATCTTCTTCCCCAAGGGCCTCAGCGGCCGCCTGTACTGGCTCGCGGTGCTCCCGTTCCACAGCGTCATTTTTCCGGCCATGTCCCGGAACATCACCGCCGCCGCCCGGGATTTGGAAAACCTTGAGTCAGAGCCTGCGGGACACACCCCGTAGCGTGCCGGAGCCCTAACGCCTGCTAGCATTCCGGTTCAGGGCGTCGGTTGAAACAGACTATTGGTGCCCTTTTCCTCTGGAGCTTGGGGGCACAGATGACCTTGCAGCTGACGTCGGCGGTGAGCACTCTTCCGCGGCGGTCTCTCCAGATCGACATCGTGAGGCTGGCGGGCCTGGCCTCCGTCGTCGCCGGCCATACGTGGACGCAATATCCCATCAACGGTTATGTGAGCATCTTCTTTGTCCTGTCGGGCTACCTGTGGTCCGCCAGGCGGACCGTTGCCGAGGACGTCCGCTACCAGTCCTGGAAGCTGCTCGTTCCGTATTTCGCCTGGTTGGGGATCCTGGCGGTTCCCTATTTCGCCCGGCTGATGCTCGGCCACCAAAAGGTTCCCGACCTCGGCGGACGGGCCCTGGACCTCCTCTGGTGCGGAGAGCGGGGCTTAGCCCCGTTCACGGCGTTCTGGTTCATGACCGCGCTATTCGTCGGGACCGTCCTGTTCCGCGTGCTCATGAGGGCGCCGCGTTGGGTGTACATCGGCGGCCTCGCCCTGGCGCTCACGGCAACAATCTTTGACGAGCAGCTCCTCGGAGGCAAACCCGGGGCGGTGGACGTGGGCGCCGTGTCTGTTCTCTTCATGGCGGCGGGTCACGGCTACCGGAAGATCGAACCAAAGATCGGCAGGCCGTACGGTGCCGCGGCCGCGGTCTTCGTCGTTTGCGTCTTCCTGATCGCGAGCGGAGCATCCGGCAGGATGAATCCCCGGTCCGGGAACTTCGGCACACCCGTGCTGAGCATTGCCGTCGCCATCCTCATCGCTTTGGCGGCCGTATTGCTGGCCGGCCCGCTGGCCCGCGCCCTCCCGGAGAAGACCGGCCGCGCCATCACGCGCGTCGTCCAGATGGGGACGCCCGTCATCCTGCTGCACGCCGTCCCGCTCTGGCTGCTGCCGGACAGCGTTCCGCACCTGATCAAGTTCGTGGCCGCCTGGGTGGTCCCGATCTCGGTCGCGTGGGTCCTGCTCCGCTTTCCCGACTCCGTGGCGCGGCGGACGTTGATGCCGGACAAGGACCACCATTTGCTGTGAGCCGGAAGCCCTCGAATCGGAGCCTGCCCGTGACACCACGTAGGATGTTGGAGCCCGAAACGTCCACTTCCACATAACGGAGGACCCCCCATGGCCCTGAGTGCATCCACCACCGTTCCGCACAGCGTTGACCGTGTAACCGCGGTTTTCGTCAATGAAGACTTCCTGCGCCACACGAGCGAACTCGTCGGCGGCACCCTGGAATCCTTCGCCGTTGACGGAGATCCGGCCGGCGCCTTCAGCACCACCACCGTGCGGACCATCCCCACCACCCGGATGCCCGACATCGCCCGGAAATTTGTCGGCGAAAGCCTGAAGGTGACGCAGCTGGAGGCCTGGGAGGCCCCCGCCGCCGACGGCTCCCGGCAGAGCAAGATCTCGCTCAAGGTCGCCGGCGCACCGCTGGACGTCAGCGCTGTCCAGCGTCTCGTGTCCGACGGCGGCAGCACCCGGATCGAACTCGAGGGCAACGTGACGTCCTCGGTGCCGTTCCTTGGCGGCAAGATCGCCGATGCCGCCGAGCCGATGGTCGGCAAGGCCCTGAACCTGCAGTCCCAGCAGGCCCAGGCCTGGCTCGAAAGCCACTAACGCCGTGGAACTGCCCGCGTTCCTCGCCGTCGTCCTGATCGTCGCCGGGGTCTGGTCCCTGGTGGTCTGGCCGCAGTTCCTGCGCCGGGTCATGAAGGACCCTCGCGCCCGCGACGCCGACGGCAAGGCCACGCGCTTCCTGACCGTCCACGTGGTCCTCGTCAGCATCTCCATGGTGCTGGGGGCCGCGACGGCGGCGATCGGCATTGCCGGGCTGCTCGGCTAGCATCCGGCACGACTAACATCCGGCACGGCTAGATGCCGGCATGCCGGCGGATACCTCCGCCGGCGTGCCGGCATTCCTTTTCGCGCCCCCGGCACTCCGCTGCCGTGTACGAAACCCGCACCCGGCACGTACCCTGTGAACTATCCACGGCAGGGAGGACACGGCAGCCATGCGGATCTCGGTGATAGGTTGCGGATACCTTGGCGCGGTCCATGCGGCATCCATGGCAACCCTGGGGCACGACGTCGTCGGCATCGACACGGACGGCCACAAGGTGGCGCAACTGTCGACGGGCCATGCCCCGTTCTACGAGCCGGCCCTGGATGATCTCCTCGCCGGGCTCGCCCACTCGGACCGGCTGCGGTTCACCACTGACATGGCGGCTGCCCGCGGCGCGGAGGTCCACTTCATCTGCGTTGGGACCCCGCAAAAACGCGGTGAAAACGGCGCCGACCTGCGCTATGTGGATGCCGCCGTCGCGGCCCTCGCCGCCCAGCTCTCCCCCGGCGACGTCGTTGCCGGCAAGTCCACGGTACCGGTGGGAACCGCCGCGCGGCTGGCCGAAGTGCTGGCGGACGCGGAGCCCGGTGCGGCGCTGGTGTGGAATCCTGAGTTCCTGCGCGAAGGCCACGCGGTGGCGGACACCCTGGACCCGGACCGGTTCGTCTACGGGACACCGGACGGCAGCGAAGACCATCCGGCGGTGGCCGTCCTGGACCGGGTCTATGCGACGCCGCTCGCGGGCGGGACACCGCGGCTCGTGCTCGACTACGCCACGGCGGAGCTGGTGAAGACGGCCGCCAACTCGTTCCTCGCCACCAAGATTTCGTTCATCAATGCCATGGCCGAGGTCTGTGAAGCCACTGGGGCCGACGTCACCCGGCTGGCTGATGCGATCGGGATTGATGAGCGGATCGGCCGGAAGTTCCTGAACGCGGGCATCGGCTTCGGCGGCGGTTGCCTGCCCAAGGACATCCGCGCGTTCATGGCCCGGGCCGGCGAGCTGGGGGCGGATCAGGCGCTGACGTTCCTGCGCGAAGTGGATGCGATCAACATGCGGCGCCGCACCCGGGTGGTGGAGCTGACGCGCGAACTGTGCGGCGGGTCCCTGCTAGGCCAGCGGATCGCCGTGCTGGGCGCGGCCTTCAAGCCTGAGAGCGACGACGTCCGGGACTCCCCCGCGTTGAGCGCCGCGGCGCAGCTGCAGCTGCAGGGCGCCGTCGTGACGGTCACCGACCCCCAGGCGCTGGGCAACGCCGCCAAGCGCTTCCCCGAGCTGCCGCTTGAACCGGATCTGGACACCACCCTGCACAGGGCCGACGCCGTGCTGCTGCTGACGGAGTGGCAGGCGTACCGGGAGCTGGATCCGCATGCGGCCAAGGCGCTTGTGGCCGCACCGCGGATCCTGGACGGCCGCAACGTCCTGGATCCGGCGAAGTGGCGGGCCGCCGGCTGGATCTACAAGGGCCTGGGCAGGCCGTGACGCAGGTGTGGTCAGGCTGCCAGCGCCTGGCCCAGGGCGTCTTCGGCGGCCACCCATGAGAGCATGGCGCACTTGACCCGGGCCGCATAACGGGACACGCCCTCGAACGCGGCGGCGTCGCCCAGCACCTCCGGATCGGCCGGAACCTTGCCGCGCGAGCGCAGTACTTCGCGGAAGCTGTCAATCACGGTGCGGAGCTCCGCGACCGTCATTCCCTCGGCAAGGTCCGTGAGCACGGACGCCGACGCCATCGAGATTGAGCAGCCGTCGCCGTCCCAGCGCAGTTCGCTGACTTTCCCGCCGGCCACGGACACGCGGACAGTGATCTCGTCGCCGCAGGTCGGATTCAGCTGGTGGGACTGGCCGCTGCTGGCTCCTTCGGGTGCCGCCGCTGCGGCCAGGCCGCTGCCGTGCCGGGCCTTGGAGTGTTCCAGGATGATCTGCTGGTAGAGCTGGTCAAGACTCATGGGTGTCCGTTCTAGGCTTGGAAGTAGGCACGGACATCGGCGACAGCGTTGAGGAACGCGTCCACGTCGTCCGTGGTGTTGTACAGGTAGGTGCTGGCACGCGTCGTAGCCGTCAGCCCGAGCCGGCGGTGCAGGGGCTGGGCGCAGTGGTGGCCGACCCGCACGGCGATGCCCCGGCTGTCCAGGAACTGGCCGACGTCGTGCGCGTGGACGCCGGCGACGTCGAATGCCGCCAGGCCGATCCGCTCCTCCCCCGCTGCGGGGCCCAGCACGCGGATTCCGGGAATGGAGCCCAGGCCCTGCACGAGGCGCTGGCCGAGTTCGGTTTCCCAGGCGTGGATGCGGTCCATCCCGGTTTCGCTGAGGTAGTTCACCGCGGCGGCGAGGGCCACGGCCTGCGAAATGCGCTGGGTGCCGGCCTCGAAGCGTTGCGGGCTCGGCAGGAAACCGGCCCGTTCCATCGTGACGGTGGTGATCATGGAACCGCCGGTCAGGAACGGCGGCATCGCGTTCAGCAGCTCCGAGCGGCCGTAGAGGGCGCCGATTCCGGTGGGGGCGAGCATCTTGTGGCCGGAGAACACCGCGAAGTCGACGTCGAGCGCCTTGACATCGACGGGCATGTGCGGCGCGGACTGGCACGCGTCGAGGACCACGAGTGCCCCGGCGGACCGGGCCAGGGCGACCAGTGCGGCCACCGGGTTGATGGTGCCCAGGACGTTGGAGGCATGGGTGAACGCCAGGACGCGGGTGCGCGGGCCGATGATGCCGGCGGCGGCAGCCAGGTCCAGGGCGCCGGCGTCGTCAATCGGGATGAACTTCACGACGGCGCCGGTCCGGGCCGCCAGCTCCTGCCAGGGGATCAGGTTGGCGTGGTGCTCCATCTCCGTGACGACGAGTTCGTCGCCGGGGGCCAGGGCGAACCGCGCTGCTTCGGGGCCGGCGCCGGGCAGGGACGCGTTGAGGAAGGAATACGTGAGCAGGTTCAGGCCCTCCGTGGCGTTGGAGGTCCAGATCAGTTCGTCCCACTCCGCCCCGATGAAGTCCGCCACTGTTTCCCGGGCATTTTCGAACGCCTCGGTGGCCTCGACGGCGAGGTGGTGCGCCCCGCGGTGGACGGCCGAGTTGCGCTGCTCATAGAACTCCTGCTCGGCCTCAAGCACGCTGAGCGGGTTCTGCGAGGTGGCCCCGGAGTCCAGATAGACCAGGGGCTGGCCGTTGACGTGCTGCTGCAGGATCGGGAAGTCGTTGCGGATCCTCAGGACCTCTTCGTTTCCGAGCGCGGCGGCAGAGCGGCGGAGGTGGGCTGGGGTGGCAACCATGGCGGAGACTCCTGGATCGGCGTTCGCTGCGGCGCACCCCGGCCGGCCGGGAAGCCGGCGGCAGGAAATACGTCACACAGATTAAGCCTAATTATCCCACGTTCCCAAAGTCATCCTGCGCGGTCCTCCTGCGCGGCCGTCCGGCGTAGTCCTTTTGCGCGGCCGTCCGGTGCCGGCACCGGGGCCACATCCGGCTAGTAGGCCCCCACGGGATGGAGGACGACCCGGAAGGTTCGCCACAGGATCATGATGTCGCCGGTCAGTGACCAGTTCTCCACGTAGTAGAGGTCCCAGCGGACGCTCTCGTCCCAGTCCAGGTTGGACCGGCCGTTGACTTGCCACAGGCCAGTGATGCCGGGCTTGATCAGGAGCCGCCGACTCACGTCGCCCTCGTAGCCCTCGACTTCACAGGGCAGCTGCGGCCGTGGTCCCACCAGGCTCATGTCGCCCTTCAGGACGTTCCAGAACTGCGGCAGCTCGTCCAGGGAGTACTTCCTGAGCCAGCGTCCGCAGGTGGTGATCCGCGGATCGTTCTTGAGCTTGAACAGCAGTCCCGCCCCCTCGTTGAGGTCGCGCAGCGCCGCCAGGTCCTGTTCCGCGGTGGGGACCATGGAACGGAACTTGACCATCTTGAACCGCTTCCCGTTGCGTCCAACCCGCTCCTGCCGGAAGAACACCGGCCCTTTGCTGTCGCGGACAATGATCCAGGCCAGGGCGCAGAGCAGGGGTGAGAGGACCAGCAGGGCCGTGGCAGATGCCACGATGTCCACGAGGCGCTTGAGCGTGTGCTTGCCGCCGGTGAACCGGGGCAGTTCCACGTGCATGAGGGGCAGGCCTTCGACGGGCCGCCAGTGGATCCTGGGACCTGCGACGTCGGTGAGGCTCGAGGCCAGGACGAGGCCGGCCTTGGTGTTTTCCAGGGCCCACCCCAGCTGACGGATGGACCGGTTGCCGCCGTGGAGCCGACCGGCCACCACGACGGCGTTCGCGCCGGTTTCGGCGACCTTTCCCGCGACCGAGTCGACGTCGCAGAGGACAGGAATCCGCTCGGCCGAAATTTGCAGGTGCTTTTCGGTGTAGCCGGCAGGCAGGGCTGCCCCCACGACTTCGTAGGCTGCTCCGGAGACTTTGCCGAACTGCCGGATCACGTATTCGACGTCGGTTCGTTCGCCCACGACGATCACCTTGGACAGGTAGTGGCCAAACAGCCTTTGGCGGTTCAGCCAGGCCCGCCATTGCCAGCGGTTGACCAGCAGCAGCAGGGCCCCGGCCGGGAGCGCGAGGGCAAAGTGGCTGCGGACCACATCGATGCCCAGGAGGATCACGATGATGGCCATTCCGCCAAAGACACCGAGTGTTGCGTCGAGGACCCGTTTGTATTCCTCGGAGCCGATTCCAAGGACGGTCTCCTCGCGGGTGCGGTGCACTTCAAGCGCCAGGAACCAGATCATGACGATGGCGATGCTCACGGCCAGGTACGAACCGCCTGCCCCGCCGCGGGTCAGAACGGGCTGGCCTTCTTCGAGGCGGAAGGCGTAAGCGGCGGCGACGGCGATCGCAACGATGGCGGCGTCCGTGATCCGGAGCCAGCGGCGGTAGCGTTTGGCCCAGGACGTGCCCGAGTCAACCCGGGCGGCCGGAACGTCATGGCCCGCAGTTGCGTCGGAGGTGGTCCAGGGCCGGCCGAGCGGACCGGCGCTTGAGGCCAGGACCGGTGCGGTCCGGCGCGCCCATCTGCTTCCCCTCGTCCGGTACCCCCCGCGGCGCTCGTCGATGGCGCTCATGCCGGGTCCGCGTTTCTCAGTGGCGCGGACCCGGGTGTAGACCGTTCTAGGGAGCCGGCGGCGGCTGGGGGGAGAGCCTCGGTCTCAGAAGGCTCTGACGCCGCCGGCTCCGACCTTGGCGCACGGTTGCCGGTTGGGGCACCGTACGAATCCAATGAAGGAGTTCGGTGTAGGGAGGTAACGGCACGACCACCTCTAATGGTGGCAGTGGCTGCTTCAGCAAGCAAGAGGGTCTTTGGGACCATACTTTCCTGCAGGTCATGCCCGCGGCCGATTACCGCCCTGAAGTTCCTCATTTTGAGACCTTTGTGAGTTGTTCGTGGGACTGGCTTAAGTCAATCGTCCGGACCGGATCTGCACACGAGTAGCGTTTACCCGACTTCTGTTGGTCCCCTTGGCATGGCACTACTTGGGGATACTCCCGCCGGTCCGCCGGGCCACCCGGGCTGTACGCAGCCCCGGCCGCCGGTCCGGGAAGTGCCGGATGTCCGGGAGGTGCCGGAGAGCGCGGCTCACTGCAACTGGACCGGAGCCGGCCAGGAGTGCAGGGTTCACGATTCAGGATTCAAGGTGCCGGGTTCACTATTCGGGGTTCACGATTCAGGGTTCAGGGTGTCCTGGGTGAAGAGTCCGGGTCCAGGAGCTCCGCGCGCCGGCCGACGCCGAGCTTGGTGAAGATCCGGGACAGGTGCCCCTCCACAGTCCGTTGCGATACACACAGTGCGGTGGCGATTTCGGCGTTCGTGGCCCCGCCGGACACCAGATCCAGGACCTCGGTTTCCCGGGCGGTCAGCGCGGCGCCGTGATCGCTGTGGACGATCTCCAGCTGCGCCGACATGCCGGCTTCCACGAGGCGGTGATGGACGCGGCGCTGGACCGCGGTAAGCCTCCACCGGTCCGGGTCGTCGGCCAGGATCCGCTCCGCCTGCTGTGCGGCTTCCAGTGCCAGGAGCCCGTGGCCGCCGCCGAGCGCGTCGTCGCTGATCCCGATGAGGTCGACAGCGTCGGACGCCGAAACCGCTCTCGCGTAGGATTCCAGCAGGCGCGCCTCCGGGCCGTCCACGGCGCTGCTGCTGAGGGCAAGGTCCTCCGCTCCCGAGACGTCACCGCGGCGGAACGCAAGCCGCCTGATATCGGTTTCAACGCCCCGCAGGCCCTCGTGCAGCGCCTCGTCCGCCAGCCGCGCCAACTCCTTTGCAGCGCCCCCGTCGGGTCCGTCCCCGGGGTCCGCCGCCCGGCAGTACGCCTCCGCCAGCAGGTGCAGGGTTTTCGGTTCCCGGTATACCGAATGCCGGTAGGCCAGCGAATGCTGACCGGCCTCCTGCTGGCCTCCGACGGCGGCAGCCGCGTAGGCTGCGACGGCGTGGGCAAACGGCAGCAGGTGCAGCGGGTCGGCGATGGTGAGCTCCTCCACTGCCAGCCGCACCTCGGCCAGGCTTTCGCGCATCCGGCCCTGGCGCAGCCTCGAATATCCCCGCATGAGGTGGAGCATGCCGCCGCTGTACAGCAGGCGCCCGGGTTCGCGGGCCGCGTAGTCGTCCAGGACCTTTCCGAGTCCGTCCCAGTCTCCGGCCCGGATCAGGTTCAGGCAGTGGCGCACCACGAGGTCCTCGTACACCAGGGGAAGCTCCAGGCTCGCGCTGCGGGCCCCGTTCCATGCTTCGCCGTCCAGTCGCAGCCCGCTCCGCAGGCGGCCCTGGGCAGTCAACAGTTCGGCGACGACGGACACCGCCGGGACGCGGATCTCAGGAGGGGTATCAGCCTTGTCGATAAGATCGCGCAGCCCGGATCCGGCTTCCATGGCGTTGCCGTCCCAGGCCCGGCTCAGCGGCCCGGTCAGCTCCGCAGCTGCCGTCCCGTCCCACAGTGGTTCCTGGGGGGCGGGCAGTGGCCGGGCCGGCGTCGGGGACCCGAGCCGGGCGGCGAGCAGGGCGGCCAGATACGACGGCCGTCCGGCGCGGACCGGCTGCGCGGATTCCAGGCACGCCACGGCGGCCTGCGGGCGTCCGGCAATGAAATGGGAATAGGCCATCTGGATCCGGGCCTCGGAGAGGAACTGGACGTCCCGGATGGCGCCGGCAGCCCGGGCGGCTGTCGCCGGATCCAGCGCCGTGTTCGCGGCGACAGCGGCCTGCAGCAGCTGGACGGGAGGAATGTCCACGCCGCAGTCCAGGGACCAGCGCAGCCGGTTCAGGGCCGCCCCGGGCACTGCGGCATGCGCTGAGGGAAGCGACAGCACGCTCGAGCGCAGGGCCGAACTGCGCCCGGCCGGGACCCGGTGGCGGATGATCTCGCCAACGATCGGGCTCGCGGGCCGGACTAGCCGGTCGTGACCGGAGGAGACGGCGATGATTCCCGCCGTGTCCAGGGCATCGACGGCTTTGGGACCGCTGATCCGCAGGATCTGGGCCAGCGAGAGCGGTCCTGCCAGGGCAACAATCGTGGCTGCGGTCTTTTCCTCCGGCGTCATGGAACGCAGCTGCCGGTCAACGACGTCGGCGGCCGGCACCTGGGCCATGTCGGGGTTGGCGAGGAGGAACCACACGCCGTGCCGGAAGCCCAGCGCGCCGCTGGCACGGGCATGGCGGATCAGGGACATCAGCATGAGCGGGTTCCCGTCGGCGGCGTCATGAAAAAGCGCACTGACCCAGGGTGAGACGTCGGCCCGCAGGACTTGTTCGCACAGCTGGTGAGTTCCTGTGCGGCTCAGCGGGGCTAGATCGAATTTGGCGATGATCCCGTCGTCCCATAGCGACAGGAATTCGTCCGGGATCATCGGCCCGGGCCGGCAGGTCGTCAGGATACCGGCGGCGCCGGTGGCGGCGGCCTGGGCGAGCTGCCGGACGGTCCCGTGGTCCAGGCAATGCGCGTCGTCGACGACGAACAGCGGGCGGTCGGCTTCGGATTTCAGGCTGTCTGCCATGGCCTCCACGACGGCGGCATAGGAGTCGAGTTCGCGGTCGGGAAGCCGGGACAGGTACGGTGCCAGTGCTCCGAAGGGGACGGCGGACAGGGCCGGGGTGGCCGTCAGCCGAATCAGATGGCTGCGGGGCCCGAGTTCGCGGATGACGGCCTTGACGACGGCGGTCTTGCCCGTGCCTGCCCCGCCGATGACGAGCGCACCTGACCTGGTGTCGTCGCGGAGGCAACGCACCAGATCCCTGACCAGCGCTGACCGCTCGATCAGCGGGGCGGTCTCAGCCAGGCTTTGCATTGCCGGTTCTTCCTGCCGCACTCAGCCCGCCCCGAAAAGCCGCCGGAGAGGCCGCCCGGAGTGTGCCGGGGTCAGCCGAGCCGGGCGCTGTCTGCCGGAGTTGAGATGACATCTTTGAGTTCCGATCGGCTGGCGACGTGCAGCTTCGAATACACCTGGTAGAGGTGTCCCTCCACCGTGCGGACCGAGACGTGCATCTGTTCCGCGATCTTGCGGTTTGACGTGCCGGCGGCGGCCCGGACTGCCACTTCACATTCCCTCGCCGTCAGGGTTGAGGTTGTCAGCGAGTGCAGACCGTTCTTGGGACTGCCGAACTTGTCATCGAGTGACTGCTGCGCCCGCTGGGCGATCCGCAGCGCGATCCGGTTGCCGGCGTCGTTCGCGCAGCTGACGGCCTTCCGGGCCGCATCCCGGGCGAAGACGGCGTTGCCGGACGCGTCAGCGTCCTTGGATACCGCCAGCAACCGGTCGCTGTCGGCCTCCCGCATGCCCTCGGCCAGCCGCGAGCACAGGGCCGAGAACTGCCCGCTCACCCGGGCGCTCAGGCTGCCGAGCTTCTGGTCCGTCTGGCGGTCGCCCAACCGGGCGGCGGCTGACAGGAACAGGAGCGCCGGGGCCAGGGCCACGGAGTCCGTGCCGTTGTCGGCCTCCGCCATGAGTGCGCGGATTGACGCTGCCCTCTGGCCGAGCTCGGCCTGGGCCGAGAGTTCGAAATAGCGTGTGAGCCGTTCCACCAGCCAGGCCGCGGGCGGCCCCGGCTGAGCCAGGTCGTCCAGCAGCAGGCCGGCTGTTTCCTCTTCGCCCTGGAGCGCGGCGGCATAGGCACACACTGCCGTGGCGAGACCTGCCAACGTGTCGGGGTCCTGGGCCCGGAGCTGCCACCTGCCCGCCTGGAGCCTGGATAAGGCGTCGTCGAGGTGTCCGGCGTGCACATCAATGACGCCGTGTCCGATCTCGAACATCCCCCCGAGCCGGGTCTGGGGCTCGCCGCCGGCATAGGTCTCCTCAAGGTAGACGGAGGCCTCCCTGAATTTGGCCGAAAGCAGCAGCAGGAGCAGGAACCTGCCCCTGATCTCACGGACCGCCCGGTCCGTGAGCCGGACGTTGGCTGAAGCCGCCAGGACCTGCTTGCCCAGTGCCAGCGCCTGCACCACGTTGCCGGTGACGGCCAGGGCCTCGCAGCGCACGCTGGCGGTCAGAATGCGTGGTTCGCTGCCCAGGTCCGTCGCGTCCAAACCGTCGGTCGCGGCAAGGACATCGGCGTAGCGTCCCTGGAAGCCGGCGAGTCCGGCCTCGGCAAGGCGCAGTTGATCCCTGACCGCTGCCACCGTGGCGGAATTCCCTGCGGGCTCTGTGGCCAGCCGCTCCGCGAGCTCCCGCAACCGCGCTCTGGGATCGGTTCCCGGAGCGGTGCTGCGTTTTTCCAGTTCCGCGCGCAGGAGCTGCAAAGCGGTCCATTCGGCCAGCGGAAGCTCCCGGCAGGCTGCGTCGTCGAGCGCCTCCAGTACCCGGCGCGCGGACTCCTCATCGTTCACCGAGATATGGGCGCTGACTGATTCGATGGCCATCGGGACGGCGGGTTCGCTGCCTTCGATCTCCTGGATGAACCGGAGTGCGGCGGCGGGGTCGGACGCGCTGTTCGCGGTGCGGGCCGCGGCCAGGGCCACCTCCGGGCTGACCTGCTCGCCACAGTCCAGGGCCCAGGCGACTCCGGTCGCGCCGCCGGCGTCCAGGGCGTCCGACTCCTGGAGCACGGCCGTGAGCCGGCGGCGGAGTTCGGCACTGCGGCCCGGCGGGACAACGCTGGCGACGATGCCGGCCGTCACCGGATTGGCGACGCTGACCATCGGCGGATGGTTATGCGTGACCCGGATCAGGGCCCGTTCCTGAAGGGCGTCCATGTCCTGGGGGTTGGCGATGAGCATGAGGGTCTGCAGCGGGACCGCGCCGGCAAGTGCCAGCAGCTCAAAGACGTCCCGCTGGCCGGTGCCGAGCCGGTTGAGGCGGGCTTTCACGACGTCCCGGATCTCGCCGGTCAAGGCGATGGGGCCGTTGCCCAGGAACCACACGCCGTCCTGGCGGACCACCGTGCCCAGCTTGATCTGTTCCCGGGTCAGGGAATGGAGGAACAGGGCGTTGCCCCCGCTGGCACTCCAGAGCGCCCGGGCGGCCGTCAGGGAGAACCGGCCGCCGTATTCGTGGTGCAGCGTTGATGCGGTTTCGGCGAAGTCGAAGGGTCCAAGGTCCACCCGCCGGAGCAGGTCATCCTTCCACAGGCCCATGATGTCGCCGCCGACGTGGGGCATGTCCACGCACGCCGCCAGCAGCGTGACGTGAGCCCCTGCGCTCAGCTGGGCCACCATCATGCTCGAGAGCTCGTCGAGGTCGTGGGCGTTGTCCACGAACAGGACGATTTGCCGGCCCTCTGATTTGTTGCGGAGCAGCTGGGTGAGTCCGCGCAGCACCATCAGGGGGTGTTCGAGGTGGGATGCGTCGAGATCGTTCAGCAGGACGCTCAAGGCTCCGTAGGGAAGCTTGGAGGAAATGGAGCTACCCCTGACCTGGACCACCAGGTACTCGTCGCCGAGCTGTTCAAGGGCGCGTTGGGCAATGAAGGACTTGCCGGCGCCGTGGTCGCCCACCAGGACGATGCCGCAGCCGGAACCCGACGTCAGGGTTTCAACCACCTCGGCAACGACCTGTTGGCGGGTGAAGGGTCTGTCCTTGTTGCGGCCGTATCCGTTTCTTTGCGCCGGAAGGATAGCTTCTGTCTGGCCGCTGCCCGCAGGCAAGCCGGCGTCTTGCTGGAACATATGAGAGACCTTCGCAATCAAAGTGTGAGCGGTGATACATCCACCGTATGGACTACGCGTATTTACGGTATGCGTAAGTAGTACTCGAATACGCAGCGAGTATTCGGCCCGCTCTACGTAGCTGTACTCAGTTGGCCCCGCCCCGCTGCAGGGTCAAAACCAAGTAGTCCGAATCCGGTGCCACGTGACCGTGGCCGTAGTATCCTGAAAGCCCGGAAAACGGGCTGTCCGGAGGCCTGTCTGCGCTCCCCCACGCGCCTCTGCGCGCCCCGAAACCCGGCCGGCGCGACTGCTCGGCGGCTAGCGTCCGCCGATGCCGGGCAACTGTTCACGGCCCTTGACGTTGAGCTTGGCGTAGCTGCGGTAGAGGTGGCCCTCAACCGTGCGCACTGACACCTGGAGTTCGGCGGCAATCTGCCGGTCGGTGAGGCCGCGCACCGCGAGCGCAACGATGTCGCGTTCGCGGCGGGTCAGGATGCCCAGGGAGTCATCGCTCTTGGCCGTGTCCTCGCCGGGGAGGTCATCGGCCCGGTCCAGGCACCTCTTGCGTTGGGAGTTCGCCATGCGCTCCCTCAGCGTGTCGCCCGCGGCCCGGTAGGCGTGCGCCGCGCCGTCATAGGCAAGGGCGGCAAAGGTCCACAGCTCCGCTGCTTCACAGGTCTTCGCGGCCTCCAGGTGGTCCGCGGCGTTGTCCGTGCTCAGGGCTGCGGCGTAGGCGCAGATCGCGGCGGGCCTGGGGCCTTCGAGCCCGTCCCGGAGTTCCAGCAGCCTCGGCGCCGAGTCCGTGTCCCCCAGGGCCAGACAGAATGCCAGCGAGTCGAGTTCGAGGCCGGCCGTGTCCGCTTCCGGGTCCGGGCGTCCGAGCCGCTTCAGTTCCGCGATGGCGCCGGGGTAGTTCCCCAGCCTGGCTTTTCCGTAGACCACGGCCATCGCGGCCAGGGAGCGCATGTACTTCGGCAACGCTGCAGGTGCGTTCTCGAAGTCGGCGAGGAAGAGCTCTGCCTTCGTTTGGGCGCCGACTTCGGCGGCGGCCGCGAAGGCCATGGCCGCCGTGAGGGCGAAGAGCTGCTGGGGGTCGGTCAGACGCAGCGCTTCGAGCGCGGCGCTGAGCGTGTTCAGCGCCTGGGCCGCCTTGCCCTGGTACAGCAGGATGATGCCGTGGGCCGCGTGGACTCCCCCGCCGAAGGAAATCAGGCTGGGTCCGGATCCGGCGACAACTCCGGTGAGGAGGGTTTCCGCGGCCTGCCAGTCTCCGGCGTGGATCGCGGGGGCGGCCGCACGGACCACAAGGAAGTCCGCGAGGAAGTACAGCTCATCGTGATCGGCTCCGGCGGCCTCGATCGCCCGGGACATCACGGCAAACGCGCTCTCTCCCTTGCCGGCGTGAAGGAGCCGCTCCGCGTCGACGCAGTGCCGGAACGTCGTTTCGAGGTTGTTCGCCGTGCGGGTACCGGAGGGCGCCCCCGCCGCGGCAGGCGCCGGCCGGTACTCGCCTGCCAGGGCCATGACCATGGCTTCCATGGTCTCCAGCCGCTCCGCCGTGGCGGCGTGAATGGCTTCGGCGTCGTCCGGCCGGGCCTGGGCGAGCCGTTCACTGGCGTGCTGCAGCATCTGTGCGCGTTGCATGATGTCTTCGGGGGTGTGGCCCAGCGCGGACAACACCGCGGCCCACAGCAGGGTTCCGGCCAGCAGGCTGGGGAGGGTGTTGCCCTGACCGAAGTCGGCGTCGAGGATCTCCCGCGCCGCAACGTAATCGGAGGCGTTGTAGCGCGTCCGTGCTATCACGGCACGGGCCGCCATCTGCAGTTCCGGATCCTTGACAAGGGCGGCAGCCTTGCGGGCGAGGTCGTCCTCGTAGAGTCGGCTGGCCAGGACGGCGGCCCGCAGGAGCTGCCGGTCCTCAACCTCCGCGCCGCACTCGATCGACCAGCTCACGTGACGCAGCAGCCCTTCGGCCGACGTCGGTTCGCTGTCCATGCGGCGCAGCAGACTCTGCCGAAGCTGGAGGCTCCTGGCCGGCGAGATCAAGTTGCGCAAGGTGTCGCCGTAGACGGTGTGCCACAGCCGCAGCTCACCGGTGGCCGCGTCCGTCACCCGGATCAGTTCGCTGTCGATCAGCGACCCCACGGCCTCTTCGCCGGCCACCGACTCGATCAGTTCCCTGGACACGGGTTCGGCCAGCGCCACGAGATTCAGGGCCTGCCGTTCTTCCGGCGAACGCAGCAGCAGCTGGCGGCGCACCACGTCGGTCAGCCTGTCGCCGTGGCTGTTCAGGTGCCGGGTGAACAGCCACACACCGTTGCGCCGGAGCAGCGTCCCGTCCTTTCTGGCGTCGTCCAGGAGACCGTTGAGGAGCATCGGGTTGCCGCCGGAGGCCTCCCAAAGGATTTCGGCGACGTTCGGCAGCACCTGCGAGCCGAGCTCGCCCTCCAACATCTCTGTGGTCTGCGCGAGCGTCAGCGGCCGGAGATCATGCCGTTCGGCGATGCCTTCAAACCAAAGCTGCAGGAGCGGCTCCGGCAATCCGGGGCGGGCGGCCGCGCCCACGAGCAGCTTCGCCCAGCCGGCAGCGGCCAGCTCCGCCAGGATTCCCGCCGTCGCCTCGTCGAGGTCATGGGCGTCGTCGACGATGAGCAACAGGGGCTTCTGGGTGGCGCGCTTCTGTTCTTCCAGATGCGACCACAATGTCCGCAGCACGGCCAGCTGCGACGTCGCCTCCTGGACCGGCAGGCCGACGATGAAGGGGCCGAGCACGCCGTAAGGCACCTTGGACAGCGATGCACTGCCGTGGATCCGCACGGGCGTCACCTCGGAGCCCAGTTCGGCCACAACGGCTTCGATGAGCCTGGATTTGCCCATCCCGCTGTCGGCGAGAACGAACACGGCCACGTGGCTGCCGCCCTGAAGGGCCTCGACCGCCGACATCAGATCATCCGACCTCCCGGTCAAGGCGCGGGTCGCCTCGCTGCCGGGGTCTCCCGCCGGCCCCCTAGATGAGTCCAAGCAGATCACTTCGCGAAGAAACGCCGAGCTTCGTGAACACCTGGTACAGGTGGCCCTCCACTGTCCTGACGGAAATGCCCACTTCCAGGGCGATGTCCTTGTTGGAGACCCCGTTTCCGGCAAGGGTGGCGATCTGCCGCTCCCGTTCCGTGAGCAGCGGGCCCTTGTTGCGGGGCATGATGGGCAGGGCCGGAACAGACTCCGAGAGGCTCTCGAGCATGCTGTACGCGGCGTTGGCGCTGGCGGTCAGTCCGGCGCCCTTGGCGAAGTCGAACGCGAGGGCCGCGCACCTGGCCTGCACGGCGTCCAGTTCCAGGGCCGCGGCCTGCTCGGCGGCTTCGAGCATGATGGCGGCATCCTTTTTCCGGCTGCCGATGGCGACCGTGCGGGACATTTCGGCTAGGGGGCCCTGCCTCAGCCCGGCCAATTCCTCCAGGAAGAGGAACTCCTTGACGGTGCCGTTGACGGTGGCGCCGAACATGCTGATGCCGGCAAGGGTGTAGCGGCCCTTGCGGAAATGCGCTTCCCCGGTCCGGACGAGCCGGTCCTTGGCCTCGGGGTCACCGAGCCACCTCGAGGCCATGTCCATGCAGAACTCCGTGGAACTGCTGACAGCGAAGCGGGCCGGGCCGTCAGCCGAGCGGGCCCGGTCCAGGTAGATCGCGGCCTGGACCGAGTTGCCGGTCTGGGCGTAGGCGAAGGCGGTGGCGGCGTAGGCCTGGCGCAGGGACTGCAGGCTCGCCCGGACCTCAAGCTGGGCGATCGCGGCCAGCAGCGGGTCCAGCGCCATATAGCCGCGGCCGGCATAGACGTAGGCGAGTCCCACGGCGAGGTCGGTGGCGGCGCTGCCGGAATGCAGCCCGTGCCCTGCACGGCCGCTGGCGTCCTTCAGCATGTCGATGGCCTGGCGCCACAGGCCGGACAGGAGCAGCACGTTGAAGGAGCGCCACGCGAAGTTTTCGCGGATGCGCGGGACGTTGGACCAGTCGCCCAGCTGTCCGCCGATTTCCCTCATGAGTTTGCGGGCATCGAGTTCCCGGCCCGTCATGGACAAGGCTTCCATCAGGATGATCGCCGACCGGAGCCGGTGCACGGGGTCGGCGCCAGGGACGTCAGTGGTGGCCGCGGCGGTGAGCCGCTCCATCATGGGCTCGAAGTCTCCGATGAAGGAGAAGTAGTTGAACTCGCAGAGATCCAGGCACAGCCCGGCCCGGGAAAGTGCGCCGGGGGCGGCCGGCGGATCGCCCATGCTCAGGTCCTGGAGCCGGATCCTGGCCTGCCGGAGGAGCTCCGGGACCTTGCCGGCGCGGTCTTCGAGCCAGGCCATGCAGTCGGCCTTCGCCGCGATGAATTCGGCAAAGCTCTCGGCCGCGAGGGCGTCGACCTGCTGATCGGACACGTCGTCGAGCGCCGACATGGCCTGCAGGGGCAGGCCGAGCTGGAGGTAGGCGGCCGACTTCTGAAGTTGTCCCTCGGCCCATTCAGCGTCCGTGGGAGACAGGCTGCCGGCACATTTGAGCGCAAACTTCGGGTCGAAGAACTTGACGGCGGCGCTGGCCGCGGCCAGCGCGTGGGCGGGCGCCAGCTGGGCGTGGCAGTCGTGGGTCCACGCCGCGTAGGCGAGCAGGTCCTCGACTGTCAGTTCGTCGAGCTCGTGTTCCTGGTGCCCGGGGACCTTGTCCCGGAGCTCCAGGCGGCGCTCCACGCTCAGCCAGTTGCGGACAATGTCGCCCAGGTAGCGGTCGCCCAGAGTGACCAGGTGCCGGTCCGTGCGGTCGACGACGATCTGGCCGGCTTCTTCCATGTCGGCGATCACGCCGGGGCTGTACATCCTGGCGAGCCGGGACAGGGGCAGCGTCCGGGCGCAGGACAGGACGTCGATGACCTCTCGGGCCTCGGGTGTTTCCCTCGCGTACCGGGCCCTGACGATGTCTTCCAGCGCCGTCCGGCCGTCCAGCACGACTTCGTCGACCAGGGTCCAGACGGACCCTGACAGGACAAGGTTTCCGCGTTCAATCTGTTCAGACACGACCGCCTGCAGGAGCGTGGGGCTGCCACCGACCAGCTGGTGCAGCTGGCTGGCCAGGGCAGTCGAGACCCGATGGCCCAGGGCTGACTGCAGGACCTCCAGCGTTTCGAGCTCGGTCAGGTTGGCGAGCCGGACCTCGGCGAGCTGGCCCGAGGTGATGAGCCAGTAGAAGTCCGGCGGAAGATCGGTGGTGCGCTGGGCCGTGGCGATCAGCCGTGCGGTCCTGGTCTGCAGCAGATTCAGCAGGACCCCGGTGCTGAGTTCGTCGAGGGCCCCGGCGTTGTCGAGCAGGATCACGCACTGGCGGCCGGCGGCGTCGTCGCGGATCAGCGAAGTAATACCGTGCAGGATGGCGGTCGGCGAGCCAAGGGAGCTCTGCGGAAGCCTGGCCAAGGTGAACGCGAGGCAACCATACGGTGTTGCCGAACCCGGTCCTGTGCTCCGGAGTTGAATGGTGTAGACCTCGGGTCCGAATCCCGCGAGGGCCGTCCTGCCGACGAGCGTCTTGCCCACGCCGCGGTCGCCGGTGATGACCACGCCCATCCGGTCCTGCGCAAGCAGTTCCGTCCGGACACGCTCGGCATCGGCGTTCCGCGCCAGACCGGACCAGCCGTGCCTTGCGACCGGACCGGCTGCGTGTTCTTCTTCGGCGGGTGCCAATGTAGTGGAAACATTCCCCCAGCCCAGCGAATCCCTCGACATGTAGTTTCCTTCGTACCGCTTT
>ENA-OWNT01001750-OWNT01001750.1-seawater-metagenome-genome-assembly--contig:-NODE-1750-length-25557-cov-4.154396_pt1 | contig 25557 bp, 25 predicted proteins | sample MGYA00238136_ERZ651165 | MGnify/ENA primary metagenome ERZ651165 (study PRJEB26861, sample SAMN08777766) | seawater metagenome | isolation source: coastal seawater | place: USA: Florida | collected...
GATGAATGACGAATGACACTATTGACTGTGGATGTGCTATGCTGTACAGGTTAGATCAAACTCTCCCCTCATTTTCCCCCGTTCACCGCCACGTACTGACAGCTGACGTCAGTGCAGTCGCCAGTTCGCTCGCTCTCCGCAGTCCGCAATTCGTTGTTCGTTCGTCGTTCGTTGTTCGTCGTTCGTCGTTCATCGTTCGTCGTGCGTTGTGCGTTGTTCCGTCGTTGTTTGTCGTTCGTGAGTCGTTCGTCGTTCGTCGTCGTTCGTTCGTCGTTCGTCGTTCGTCGTCCGTCGTTCGTCGTTCGTTGTTCGTTGTTCGTTGTTCGTTGTTCGTTGTTCGTTGTTCGTTGTTCGTCGTTCTTCGTCCGGCGTTCGTTGTTCGTTGTTCGTTGTTCGTCGTTCGTCGTTCGTCGTTCGTTCGTTCGTTCGTTCGTTCGTTCCCCTTTTGCGTTGTCCGTAATCTGTTGTCGTTGTGGTTGTTGATAGTTGTGATGGACACCACCTCGCCACACACACACGCGCTACAACGCCGTGCATGAGGGCAACCTTCTGTCATTGTGTTGTTCACTCCTTCGTTCGTCTGTTCCTTCCATCGCTAGTAGGTTGTGGTTGTAGCTGTTGTAGTGGTTGTGGAGTTCTTTGCTGTTGCTCGGTGGCATTGGAGCGATTGGGAAGGAAGTCAAAGTTGTTGTGCCTCCGAGATTCGTGGGCGACGAGTCACGGACGGACACTTGATTGTAGGATGGCATGTTCGTCGGAGGACCAACTACTGGCTGAAGAAATGACGAGATCGACCTGGGTTAGTGATCAAGCAGCACTGCAGGATGCTTTCCGAATGGAGTGAACGACGCAAAACAGTGGACAGTATCAGTCGGCGCTCCAAATCAGCGCAAAAAAATGTTGCACTAGGAGAACTTTGTTGTTTTCAAAGCTGGTTGATATGGAGCACGTTAGCTCGCAACGTTGGCTGAATGAGTGGCCTGGAGCATGACATCGTAGCTCCAAACCGTTGGTCATGACGGACCGTGACTCAGAGGGTGACATTCACTTTGCGACGGTCCTCGTCGTGCAGAGTTGGAATCCTGATGAACATAACGACACCGGACTCCCTATCGAAGAAAACGATATCATTGATGTGGAAGATACAGAAACGATCGACTCTTGGCGTTTTGACACATGGTGGTACGGAACAAAAGTCGGCACCAGCATGAGTGGGTGGTTTCCGTCGGCTTGCACCAAGATCATCCAACACAAACCGCCTGACTCTGATGGTATCGATGATCCAACAACAAATGTGCCGACAGCACTTGATAGCACTTCGTCCGGAAACAAAATTCAAGGTGTCAACTTTGTCGGAACTCTGCGCGTAGTCCGAGACTATGTTGGGCCATGCCACCAACATGACGGTGAATTTGAAGTACGTGCCGGTGAATTAGTGTCCAGCGTTCCAGAAGAAGAACAGTCACATGATGATGACACTAAATCTGTATTATGCCGGAGTTTGCGAACACACAAAAAGGCGTGGATACCGGCTGCATTTTTAAGGCAGATACGTCAGAGTATCACTGCGTCACATGATGTTCGAACTCCATCCGTGGACGAAGGTAATCGCGGCAATACACGCGTTGCTGCACCGGATTGGGTGTTGCGTCACTCTGGCGAAGTTAACGACGACGAGCATCACCCTACTCAATTGCCTATAATTGGAGCGCAGTCTAGTTCGCTAAAATCTCCTCACACTGTCGCCACACAAGTGGGCACAAAATTCAAAAAGGGTCGACCGGAGCCGATCCAAGTACCCTCACAGACTCAATTTGTTGACGACAGCTGCAGCGAGGATGATCACATTTCAGATAGCCATCGGTCGATGCAGTTGTTATCACCGGCGACAAGCCGTAGTGCAAGTCCGCACAATGACGGAATAATAGAAGCATTCCGTTCTGGCGACACCACTCACAGACACGGTACGCGTCAAATGGGGGCACCTGTGGTGCTCGCCCCAAGAACCATTGCCCTCCCGCTAAAAAACAGCGACAATCAGGGGCGTTCTTCCAACAGCTCATCATCGACTAGACCCGCGAGCGTCAGTCCTTCCCACAGGTTTCGTCATGAGACAGGTGAAACGTCATCTTTTGTTCGTGATCTGCAGCAATCGTCACCAAGATCATTACCGTCCTCACCAAAGCAACGGGCAGTGAACGTCGCCCCGGCCATTCTACATGGTGGACAACCGCTGCGCGTTGACAGCCGCGCTGCACGCGCGCAGGGCGTCAAGTCAAGCGTCGCCACTCAAGCATATTCTGCAATGATGGCTGCACTGCTTTCACCGCCATCTCGGAGTCTCTCCCACCGAAGCCCGTCGCGACATCTTCCGTCGATTGGGCAGTCGCTCGATGTTGCTGGTGCACGTCTCGATGCCTCGTCAACGTTCCAGTTGTCTGAACGCCCGGCAGCAGATTCACGGAATGGAACTCGTAGCAGTCGCAGTCATTCACTAGGATCTTTGAAGGGAACGGAGACAAAGAGAATCCGTGGTCCAGGAGACAGCAATTTTACCACTGACACTGACACAACGTACGCGTGGCTGTTGCAGCAGCAAGAAATCGCGCGATCCAATGGCACTGGAGTTGCGTCAGACAAGGAGCTCAGTCAACAGGTGTTGAAAAAGTTCATGGATCAGCAATCGCCGCAGTCGCACTCAAGTTCTGAATCTCGGTGTGACGAGCAACTCGAGCGATCAACGGCTGATAACAGCGTCACTCACAACAGTGTGACAATTGCCTCAAATGGCATGGAGTGCATTATTTGCTGTGACAACACAATTGACACAGCTCTTTATCCATGCTGGCACATCATTTGCTGCAGTGCGTGCGCGAAGCGGGTTGAGAAATGTCCGCAATGTCGGAGAAAAATAAAATTTCGGCAAAAAGTGTACGTTCGGTGAACAGAACAAGCCCCTCGTTGCAGTTTTCAAAGACGATGACTGCGCATCGCGGAGCAAACTGCAAAAATTTGGGCTCGTATATTGTTGTAGTGCATGTCAACGTTTTGTGGGCAGTTTCAGTTTTTGTATTTATAAATAAAGTTATCATGAAACGAGCACCTCTTTCACTTGTTGTAAATGAATTTGTTGGCAGTTGCCACTGCAGAGCGCAGCACATTCACAACATTGTCTGCAAGTTCGTCGCTCGCTGAAACACCTTGATTTTGGCATGCGGTCATAGCAACACGAGCCATGGCCTCGGCAAACATTTGCAACGTAAGCCCTCTTGAACCGGCAGAAGAATATTGATCGTCCCCGTTAGAAATGCCTTGGACGGCAAGAGCAGTAGCCTGTGCCGCCTTTGCAGCAGACACGGTGATGTTGAAAACACCGAGCGCATCAGTTCGCGATACCCTTCCAAAACCGACTCCAAGCATGCCCGAGGCTTCAATGAGTTCCATCCAAGCGACGGCATTCATCCGCAACGTTGATGGTGACTGCACCTGGGACCCTTGGAAAGTTGGATTCCGTCCACTGAAAGCGTCTGTGAACTTTGTGAACAATGTTCGAAGTTGTGAACCGCCTCCTCCTCCAACTATGCTCCCGCCTGCAATGTGGCTGTACTTCTTCGGGTTCAAAAAGTCGACAACTTTCGGATGCATCAGCACTTCATATATATTCATTGCTTGCTGGGTACTAATTTTCACACTATCTTCTTCAGAAATTGCAATTCTGTCGGCATGACCAAACGTGTTGGTTCCCTCTGGTCGCAATCTGTGCGGGCCAGTACTGTCACGAACTTGGCGCTGGAAACCATGCTGAATAAGGTCGAGCAGCATTTTTAGCCTCTGAGATACCATGCCACGTGGAAAGCATGACTGAGAGAGATTCGTCAACGCAATGTTAAAGTTGGTAAATGAGTACCAGACACCGTTGGCGTCATCTTGATTTCTTCCAACGGTCTCTTGTCCCTCCACCGCATCAGCCACGTTATTCAAGGAAAATTGTTTGTGCTGGGTTTGCGAGGAAACCAGCCAATTTTGCCACAGCACAATCTCCTGACACAGTTCGGGGCACAAGCGGTAGTCCTCCGCGAACGCCAAAAAGTGTTGAAACTGCATTCCGTGCTTTTCTCGATCTGAATTACTCTGCCCTGCGACATCCGAGGGAATGCCTTCTTCTGCCGCAATGGCATACTCGCTGAAAATGGCCCGTAGTGTATGTTCATGCAACAGCAGCTCATGGACGCAATCGTCGTCAATGACCCAAGGAACGAAGTTATGCTCGAGATAACTGCCTCGAACCTCTGCTTGCGAAGGTAAATTCGACCGTGATTGTTCCTGATAAAATGCGAAACGTCGCCATACGGCAGTTGCTCCCACTTCAGAGAATCCTTGGCCAGAGTGTCGGTGAGTATCCAGCTGAGCCAATCTTGATAATGCACCACTAAAGGCACTCTCATCGAGTTCAAGCCTCTCATCTTCGTCCACAAGTTTTCCGTGACCGTGATCTTGAAGATTCACCGCACATTGAGAAAATATTGTTTTCATGTTGCTCATGGAGAGATAGCCTTCATCGTAAATTCCACAATCCATTCCCAGCGCAAGGAAGGCGCTCAAGCGAACACCACGTGAGCTCTGTGTGCACAGCAATAGATAATGAACGTGGTTCTTGCGTGGTTTGGAAAGTCAGAAATTTAGGATGCATACCTGACTGTGACGGTACAAGCGAAATAAATGAGAAAAAGGAAATTGATCCTCTTTCGTTAGCGCTACAATACTGTCGCATAGGTGATGCGGGAGCCCTTGACCTTCATGGACGACAAGCACGGATTGAAGGTACGAGAAGTAATCCACCACTGCTCCTCCCCGGGTTCGAAATCTCTGCCAGAACTGCTGCTGGCCCGCGGTAATGTCACCCCCAATTTCAAACAATGCCTAGTCGAACACACACATTCATCGAAAGCGTCAATGATTCAGTACTAGTGCGACACTGCCATACATCGTGACGTACATGCGCTTGCTCTTGTGCTTCATGTATCGGCTCAAGACATTTTTGGAATTCATCAATGGACACCACTCCGGTATGCTGCGGGTCTGCCAGTTGCAGGTTGTGCAGCACTTGTTCAAGCACTTGCGGCTCCAACCATCCTGCATTTGGAAGAGGCCTCACAGCTTGTGATGCAAATTTGTCTGACGCAGTCCCCTCGCCCGTTGCTGAGTAGTTGTTCGGATGTTCAAGCAATTCTCTGCGCTCCCTGAGCGCATTGTTCTGCAGTTGATAGAGATTTGCTACCGCAACCAAACTGACAGCTGGCAAATGCGTGGTTGTGATTTTTTCGAAAATGCCCAGAAATGTCGGAAAATCCAAACCATTTCGTTGCAAATGTAGTTCGTCCCTGGCGCCGCAGAGCCTTTGAATGGCAGCGTTAATGTCGGACAGGCTCAAAAAGTCTGGACTAAGATGCATTCGTTCCAACACCCAAACAACGTCTGTCGTTTTCATTCTGGGGGACATGTCTTCAGTTGAGGTTTTTGTCGAACAGGACAAAAACATCGACCTTAGTTTGTGAGCAATTTCATTGCTGGCCATTGTATTAGCAGAAGCCCATGATGTCAACATAATCGCTTCGCGGCGCTGAAGAATATGCTCTTGGCCATGCGCAGTGACTAAGTAGTGGTCGAGACGTTGACACAATTCATCCATGACTTTCGCAACTGGTACATGCAGTGCGGTTGTTGCCAACGCCGTCACACAAAGTCGGAATTGGGCGGGCGTAAAGCGTCCGACTGGTTCCTTCGTCAACTTTTTCTCACTTTCTGCGGAACACTGGATGAGTGATTGCCTCACCAATTGAGCGGCTTCAATTTGCGAAAACTGAGAATCCAACAGGCCTGCGCGAATGCACAGAAGAAGAAATCCCCTCCATGATTCGTCTAAAAACCCTATTTCAGGATGTGTACCCGCTTCAAGACGCTCAGCCGGTCTTACCCCTGCATGCAAAGGAAAAAGTAAGTCATTCATTTGGCGTGCTAAAGCAGCATGTGGATGCTCACATACCGCTAACATTATCAAGGTTGTTTCTCGATGAGTGATCGAGGGGGCGGAAATATTGCCACAGCACTTCAGTGGCATTCGCCAATTTGGGGCGCGTTGTTTCAATGTGGGAGCTGTTTGGAGCATCCATTCGCGTGAAGTTCCTGTCCGGATGAGCGAACAAAAACAAATGGCTTTGTTCTTTGGAGCCTGCAGCTGACTTCTTGTGACTTTCTGAGCAGCAGGTTTTTGCGATCTGCTCCACGGCTTTCTGCAGCATGATGCTCTCCTCAGCAGCTGGTCCTTCTTGATGGACTCCATGTACAGTTTTTGACGCATCATAGCCAGAAACGTCAAGGATGTCGAAGAGCAGAGACTGCACGAATTGATGCAACTTGTCACTCTGCTTGTGTGGCTGTTGCTTTGATGTTGACGCTGCCGCAGACGTTGTGCTGGATGATACCTCCGTGAGGAATTCTTCGAACGCTACAGGCACTGTCGCTGTTGCAGTGGACGCACGGCGTGGACGTCGTGACATAGAACCGCCTCGAGCAGCATCGTTCACGGTGAAACATAGAGAGAACCCCACCCGCAAAACAAATTCCACAAATTCCGTAAATCCTAGACATAGAGACCGAGTTTTGCTGGAATTGGGATCATCCCCTCGATGTTGTGACACATACACTCGCCCAGCGCTAACTCGTTGCAGCTTGGCTTGTCGTGGACCAAAACTAGCAGCAGATGCGGCCGCAACAAATGCGTCATTCACAATTTCCATACTAAGTGGGACATGTTTTGCTGAAGAAGGCTTATGAGTATTGCCAAACTTCGTGGTAGGATCGTAGTAGGCCTGAAAGTAATCGCGACAAAATTCATGGGCTTCCTTACGGTGAACATATAGTTGCTGGTGGTTGACGGCGACAGTATTCCTTGGTTGAGTCCGACACAGAGACGATTCGCGAAAGCGAGCATAGGATTCGAATAACATGACAAAAACGTCACGATGCCTTTGAACAAGAGCCAAAGTTTCTGCTCGGAGTATCCATCGAAGGACCAACGGTGTAGCAGCTGTGCCACTTTTTAATTGTCGACCACCACGGGCGCTTTTCGCACGAGAGCAGATGTCAAAGGAAGTATTCCACCACCACCACATGCCGGATTCTTTGCGTGTGTACTGTCTTTCATTGCCCATCCATGCCGGCTTGGCGGGTACAGAAGTACCTGCGTCTCTGCTATTTTGCGCAGAAGTGCCATTCCGACCGACAGGGCCAATTCTGTCAACCAGGCGCTCAAGCAATTCCGAAAATGAAAATTTACCGTTTGGGGGATTATCTGTTGTTTGCCGTGATACGGCTTCCATTTTCCGCTTCGTCCATGATGCAATTGGCCGGAACAAAAGCTCGACCTCGCTGAAGCTGCCGTTCCAGTATTGTGCCTGACAGAGAAGCTGATGAACCAACGAAATCGCCAAAACAGTGAAACACATATGTGAAATACCTGCGCAACGCGCACAATGCTGCCAATTATTGCAGCAAACTCCACGAATGTCCAATCACGAGATCCACCAGCAAAAGCCTTCAGATCATGCGTGCTACGAATGGACTTGATTGCTGGAGAAAACTTTCCCTGCGATCTCTCTTGCTGTGTTAATACGCAGACACAAATTTCACAAATATCCCAAGCCTACACAACCGCGCGACACTGTTATCTCTACAGTTCAAAAATGGATTGCGTGGGGAGTTGAGGAGATCGTCTTGAACCTGCAAAGTTCCGGCAGTGTCGCACACTTGCTTTCTCTCGCTGGTCGGCGGTTGACCTGTGGAGTGGTTACTTTCTGTAAGTGGCTGGTGCGATCGAAGGAAGCCAATTGTCCTCAGCATCAAAAGAAGTCCAACCTACGCAGGCACATGTTCTTCAGGCCCTCCAGTTGAAAACGCATTGGAGGAGAAATATATGGCAAGTATCAAACCAGGGGCTGGCGTGGGAAAAAGCGGCACAAAAATTGTGAATAGAGCAATTGAAGTTGAACTCGAATTTCGTCACTCATCGCGGTCAGCATTTCAGTTGTACCCATCAAATTCCTGCATTCAACCAACTTGCACATAACAATGGTGGCAGTAAACAGCGTTCGCTGCACGCGTTCGTACCTTCGAATGGTGACATTGTCACGACCCGAGGCCTGTCGGGCCTCCGAAACAGTTAATTCCAGAGGTTGGATCGTTGCTGGAGGGGTTTGTGACGTCGAATCATCCAAATCACTTGCATACGTTTTGCGGCGTAGAGAAGAAAACAGATCGAGGTTTGGGTCCATCGTCAAAAGCAACTTTGCCAATGAAGACTGCTGATACAGAGGGGCAAGGCGTGACAGGTCAAGATTGACCACCTCAAACCCCTCGTCGGTATTGACGTCGGGTGCAAATTGTCTCGCAGCTATCAACAAGAGCAAGTCAACAAAGTCAGAGTATCCAAGGAGTTCCCGCCCACTGTGCTTTTGAGGCACAGTTGCCGCGACGTCATTCGAGCTCCCGACTGCTACAGCGCGTGGGCCGAGGCTACGTTTGCGGGAATCAAAAAGAACCTATGCGTCGACACACAGGTGAGTCAAGCTACAACACTAAATCGAAATAAATAACAACTTACGTCGTCAATCATGGTTGTCAACGCGTCGTAAAATAGAATACCCCCTGTCCCTCGAAACTTTTGTTCGGAAAATGGCTTTTGGTCAAATTCTCTAGCATTTCCTATGTGCAAAGGCCTGATAATGCACAGGTGGGCGCAACATTCGTGGAGCAAATGCTTCACTCACCTACGGAGTCCCGGTCGTGTTGATTTGGTACACTGCTCGGGATAAGGACATGAAAATCGAGCAAAAGCTGAATCAACCGATCCTGCGAACATTGTTCGGGATTTTGAATTGACTTGGCGAGCGCAATTTTACTTTGTGCCCGACGTTTCACTTGAGCGCTCGCGTTGGCCCCGTGTGTGGTCGTGGCCGTCAGTTGGGCCCACGCCTTGTAATAATCCATGTAGTAGTACTGGTCGGCATTTCCAGCTTCATCAGCAGCCCCGGCAGCGTAAAAGTCCGGACCTTGATTTAGTTCACTCTCTGCGCCGTGTCCGTCATCAGCAGTTGGAATGAACGGAACAGTTGCTACAGCGTAGTCGCGAAACAGTGCTCTTAAAGGACCAGCCTGCGTGATAATGCACAGCAACCATTATGTAATGCGCTGCAACAGCTGCACTGCACGGCAGAAAATCACCTCTTGGCGCAGGATGCCGATTGTCACAGGATCGTCAAGTATTGCGCGAATAGAGTAGCTCGTGGCACGCAAATCTGTGCAAGGTAGAGACGCCACACAGTTCTCCCAAAATAATCGCTCTAATGTGGTGGCTCCAACGGCAGAGGAAGTTTCAGGAAAGTGTCGTTGCAGAATTTCGCGAATCGCGAGCCGAAATGCTGAATATGGTGCTCCTGAAGTTTCATCCGAGAACGGACTAACGATGATACTACGTATACGACGCTGGCTCGCAACATGCATCTCAAATGTGCGTGAAGCTAGGGAGTATGTCAATAATGCTGGATACTGTCTGAGACCCGAATCAGACACTGAGTGACTGTGATTCTCCAGAGATGGCAAAGTGAGCCCTGTGTCGCGAAGGAACCACAAAAAGTCTCCCAACTTCATTAACTTGTTGCTGCTACTGCCATCCTCATCATGAAACTGCTGCGCTTCAGACGTATTGCTGTTTTGATTGTTGGAAGCCGAGTTTGGATTTGAGCACTGACAGAAGTTGTCGTATATTTCGACAATGTCTTCTTCGTGGGTCTTTAAGGGATTGTAGTGCTCATCGCCCGAAGGTACCTTGTTCGCTCTGGTTGCAGCGAATGTGTCCTGACTGGGTGCGTAGCTCAAGGCTACATCGCTTGGCAATTGCAGAGTAAGTTTCTCTTTTTCAGCGTTTGTGATGGGCAGCACTGATTTGTCGACTGGTGCTGCGGTGCCATGCACTACGCAAATCAATTTCGTCGTCAGTGTAAACATCAAGAGACATCCCCTTTGAAAATGGAAACTTACAGGCAGAACTCAGCTTGAATAACGGAAATGTGACGTTCAGATGTGCGAAAAGACTTTGTGCAGCCCGACGACACCCGCTCTGTGGAACCCTGCATTCAAACAATGACTCAATCGGTTAAGATGACAGTATTCTGTCAACGTCGAACTTCAATGAGCCACCTTACCGTCCTCTTTCATCGAGGCGCTGGACTGCGAGTGTCGCACCCACAATTAATAAGATGTCGACAAACTCGCTCAGAGAGACAGTTTCGGCCTGTTTGAACGAAGAAGAAGCAGGAGTCCCGTCAACTAAACTCAGCGCGACATTACGTGTCGTAAAAACACAACCTGCAGTGCCCTTCGCTCTTCGCGCTCCGGTGTAGTCGGTACACCAACTTCGCCATGCTTGCGATGCCTCCTGATCACTTTGGCAAGAATACTGTTCAGTTTTGCTGCAGATACTAAGTCTGGACAGCTGCATAGCATACACGGAGAACGTGAGATGAGGAGTGGTCAGCGACTTTGTAGACACCATTGTACGAACATGTGCCACTCCGCTGCAAATTCTTCGAGCGCAGGTAAACTCATCCGCGGTGCAGGGGTTTTCATGCGATCCATCGATACCAAGGACCCTCGCCAACCATCTTGAATTGGTGCAGGATTGCGATGCGTTTCTTGATCTGGAGACAGTTCGTCCTCAAATTCATCGAACACGACCACGGCGTACCTAGCCAAAGAACGTGGACGTTATTGAGTGTCACCACAACAAACGCGGAAGACGAGCACCACGGGAACACTACCGAGCAAAAAGTTCTTCTAAGCTTTTTCTTTGCGACAGAACAAGCTCAAGAACGGCCTTGCTGCAGAGCATACGTTCCTCCGTGTCTTGAAGCAGCCCTCGCTCACCGTTGTTGGGAGCTGACTCTCTGAAAGGTAGAACGAAACGAAAGAGCAAGTTTTGCACTGCTTGGTTCATTTCATGGTTTGGAAAATGAAACATTGCACAAACTCGAAGTTGTTCATAAAAGCTTTCATATGACAACCGCCGCAGCCTTGATGTGTTGTTGTCATTGCCGTAAGATACGGCCGTGCGATCTCCGGCAGTGCCGTGGAGACCGATCTCAATCAAATTGAAAATATTGATTCTGTCGCTGCTGAGAAGGCAAAGATCTCTGCTGAGCCTCATAAAAGCTTCAAAGCCGTCAGTGCATGCTTTTGAGGATCTCTCAGGATCAAAATAGCTTTCGTACAAGCCCAAAAGAGTTTGAGCAATTGCCTGTAACTGAGTCTGTAGAAGAGTTGCTTGATGGCGATCTTCTCTCGGCAAAGCATGCGTTGAATGTCGTGCCATAGTCGAGGCATTGTTGTCAAACTGAGGCTCCCGCTTTGCCAGTTCATTTTCAATATTGGTAGTAGTTCCCTTGTAGCGGCCCGCACTGGCTCTCAAAGTTGCCGTTGGTTGAGAATTCCCAATTGCACGTTGATCTGTCGTGCCGTGAGTACTTGCTGGTGCAAACTCGTTGGCGCTCGTGCGAGTGTTTTGCCCATGCGGAGGGCCTGCTGTGGTGGTGTGAACAGTACTCGCAGGCTTTCCATCGTTGTGTTGCATAAATTGCACAAAGTCGTCGAATTCTATGCTTCCGCTTCGATTCGAATCCATAAATTCGAACAGTGTCCGCAGTTCATGCTGCTCAAACTTTACTTGCTTTCGGATTACCCGCTGGAATTCAACCCAGTTGAGTTGGGCATCTCGGTCGCTGTCAAGACGGCGAAAACCAACGGCTAAATCTCGACCACGAATCGTGTAGGCACTGGCGTTGAGCTTGTTGAACAGCTTCCGCAACTTATGCTGTGGAATGAAGTCCATCTTGAATCTTGGACCACGCAAAGGTGAACGTTCCTTCGTCCAGTCCGCGGACGTGCCAACAACCACTACCGACAACCCGGTTGGGACATGTGGAAAAAATGCTGCTGTCCGATTTTTCTTCCCAGTTTTCAATTCCACGTGACCCTCATGACGTGCAAAAAACAATAGCGCTCTTCTCGAACAAGGTTCAAAACTAAGGACCATGACCGTAAAAATATGGATGAACCAACGTAGTGATGGAGTGACCTACCGGCAAGCACGCAAACACGCAAACTAACATGCAGCAATTATGCGGCAGACACGCGGACGGCGGACAGACATTCCAAGAGGGAGGACCGACTGACCAACACCGACGGACCGACGAGCCGACCAACGAGCCAACGAACGAACGGCCGAACGATCAACCAATCGATGAGTCGACAGCCGACGAACGAACGGCCGAACGAACAGCAACCGACAACCGACGAACGGACACACCAAACCAACCAACCAACCAACCAACCAACCGATCCACTAACTACTGATCACTGATCAACGAATAAACGAACAAACGGTTTGCTGTTCGTTCGCTGCGAGTTTGAATTGGAAACGATCCACAAGTCCACAAACGAATCAACGAACCAACGAATGAATGAACGAACGAACGAAAGCAAAATGCGAAATGTCAAAATGTCAAAATGTCAAAATGTGGAAATTGAAATTGCTGAAATCTGAAAGGGCCGAAATGGCGAAATGGACGAAATGGCAAAATTGCGAAAAAGAGACGTAGGAAAAAGTACGAATACAGTACTCAATACTCAAACAAACCAAAAAGTGCGCTTAATTAAAATGAACGATTTTACTTTGATAGTGTACGTTGTTTCCTATTCTTGATTTTATGATTTAGATCAAGTGAATAATTCATTTATTCATTTTTGATTTGGGATTTTGGGATTTTAGAATCTGAGGATGTCGTCGATGTGGTCGGTGTCGATCGAGTTTCAAGTTTCAAGTTTCAAGTTTCACAGTTTCACAGTTTCACAGTTTTCAGTTTGTCTACTTTCGAACTTTCCAACTTTCCAACTTTCCAACTTTCCAACTTTCCAACTTTCCAACTTTCCAACTTCCTGCGCCTCGATTTTTGCTTTCGTCGATTTTTCGCTTCGTCGATTTTTCGTTTCGTCGATTTTTATTGTTTTGAGTTTTGGAGGTTTTAGTAGGTACCCGGGTAGAGTTCCCACAGTCGTCGTCGCTTTCTTCTCCTCAGTTCGTTCGTTCGTTTGTTCGTTCGTTCGTTCGTTCGTTGGTCCCAACTCACGAACGAACTTTTGAACACGTTCGTTCGAACGAAGGGTGGTGGCCAGCAACCACAGAGCTGGGCTGGTACTCGAGTATGCTATCACGCATACATTCACCGGCATGGTGTCAAGGTCAAGACACAGGTCATGCATGACAAGAGGAGAAACAATAATTGGGCGCAACGCACACCAAGGGTGACCGTCGCCGACCCGGTATGGCATTGTGTGTGTGGGAGCACGCTTGATCAAGATGCAGGATGACACGGAACACCTTGAATAGATTGATTACAGAACGACTGCGTGACCAAGAATTTTTGGCTCAGTTCTAGGAAAGTGGGGCAGTTCTGACCGCAATAGTGAGTTAACTCGTGCGTGCGTGGACTTTGACTGCGCTCTGTCGCCACCATGTCAGAGACCACAGCAGCTGAGAAGCCAAACTTCATTGCAGCCGAAAAATTTGAGGGCAGCAAGCCTGGATACCTTTTCAAACGCGGAGACGATGGCCTGGGATACTACTCGGACAGTTCGGCGCAGAAAGTGCGCGATCCGTTTTCCGTCGAGGAGGCAAAGGTGTGGATGTATATCGGGCAGAGCACGACAGAGGGCGCCAAACCGGAACCCAAGGGTCCTATCACGCTGAAGGAGTTGCGGGGCCATGGCCCCACGGCTGCTGTCATGGTTTGGAAACCTGGACTGGCGCAATGGGTGAGCCACACGCAAGTCATTGAACTGCAGAAGTGGTTTTACCTCGACCCGAAGTGCACTGACAATCCTAGAGTCGGACCGTGCTGGGTTGAAGATTTGGCGAAGGCGTACAGTGATGGGCGGGTCGAGCGACTTACACAGCTGTGGAGCGAAGGGATGGCAGAATGGAAGCCACTGATCGAGCTCACGGAATTAGAGACCTACTTGGATGGCATCGTCGCCCGTGCGACGGCCATCCTCGCCAAACAAGGTGCAAGCGAGTTGGAGAGGACCAACTCTGCGGGTGTGGACGATAGCAGCAGCGCTACTGATGGCCCCGAGAACGCCCCTGATAAGCGCAAAGTGACCGATATCTATGATGGCCCGAAGGCAGGGGAGAAAACTTCCTACAATGCAGAAGATGGAACAAAGTACAATTGGAATGCTGACAAAAAGCAGTGGGTCGCGGAAGAAAAAGAGGGATCTAGTACAGTCGCACAGCCGAAGCGGAAACGCAAAAAGAAGCCCAAGAAAAAACGTGTGAAGAACGACACGAGTATTTATATCACTGGATTGGATCCAAAAACAGTGGACGAGCAGGAATTAGAAAAGGTATTCTCCAAGTATGGCATCATCAAGACAAGCCTATTTACTGGTGGACCCAGCATCACTCTGTACAGAGACGACAACGAGGTGCGTCACATTTGACCGAAAGTGTTTTTTGGAGTTTGCGTTGAATGATTGTTCTACTGGTGCTGATTTGACAGGCGCTGAAGGGCGATGCAACCATCGTATATCTACGCAAAGAGAGCGTCGACCTGGCCATTCAAATGATGGATGGTGTTGCTTACAGACCGGGTTTTAAAGTTTCCGTGCAGAAAGCCGAGTGGGACAAAGCGAAAGCGGGTGATGGCTCCAAAAAGAAGAAAAAGCAAATGCATATGACACTCGCCGAGCAGCAGCAGTTGCGAAAGCAAATTGCGGCCAGAGAAAAAAAGTTATTGTCCTGGGCGGATGGACCTGAGGATGATGACATGCAAATTGTGATATTAAAGCACTGCTTCGTTCCCGCTGAGCTGAAAGATGAGGACTTCGAAGCAGACCTCAAGAAGGATCTTCGTACTGGCTGCGCGACGGTGGGCCGCGTTTTGAAAGTGTCGTTGATGAAGTTTAATCCAGAGGTTCGTAGAGCTGACCGTTGCAAGCGATTGCCGTGCGTATTCTAACTTATCGTTGTTCTCAATCGATGCCAACAGGGTGTTGCCATAGTCAAGTTTGAAGATCCAGAAGCAGCTCAAGCCTGTGTTCGGAAAATGCATGGCCGGTTCTTCAACAAGAGGAAACTCGACGCCAGTTTGTGGGACGGCGTGACAGTGTACACCGTGAAAGAGTCAGAAGAGAGTCAAAAGAAACGTCTAGATGACTTCGGCAAGTGGCTTGAGAGTATGAACGACGACGACGCAGACGGAGAGGGTGGTGGCAGCGACAATTAATTAATACAACGTTGTCATGCACGTTGCTGCGCATTTGGGAACACTTAAGTTATGCGAGTGGGTCACACGAGCTCGTGGCATTTGCCAGGCAGCCACACACAATGTCGCTTGTACTTGTGGCTGGCGTGATGACATATTGCCCCCATTTATTGCACCTGCACATGGCATCGTACGCACAATCAAAGATCATTACACTGCGTTGGATTCGAAGTTTGCTACATCGAACTTACGTTCGTGGTACTGCACAATATTTGCCTGCTGATCCTGAAGTACCTTCCCTCTATTGTACACAACGACACCCATATGTCAACTCAAAGAGTCAGAATTGCACAAATCACAACTCACACACCTGCGCAAGGTACGTCCCGGACTGACATTCGCATTCAACTCCACTACCAGTCGCGACGAACCTACATGGGCATTAAACCATTCCGCACCAAATTAATCTTCATTTTCAAAACGAAGTGATTCAAACAATCCACCTTTAACAAAACGCACCCCTCTAAGCAACCACACACTGTGTCATTTGCCCAATTTCCAGCAGTAATTTCATATTGACCAATTCCGTTGCATGACGTGTGGCCCGGGCAAGTGAACGTCGAAAGATCCTCCACCACCTGCAGTTGTGTTGGCTTCTTCAGGACGGGAGGGAGCATTGACGCGAATGTTACGGCACGTTGTTGCACGAACCTGCGGCATGTCTTTTTCACATATGAAAAGCAGCTCTTCATCACAAGCTCTGTCATCGAATCCCTTGCCAATATTTCTGTTGGAGTTTTCGTGCACCTGAAATTATGAATCACCACACCGGTGAATTTATGACTGCGTTCACGACACGCTCACACAATGACACTACACGAACCGAAACACAGTGGGCGTCGACCTGTGCATCTTCTGCCAAGAAGCTCGTGAACTGAAGAAATTCGGCACCCATGTCAATTTGTGCGTTATTTGAGGCATGGTACTCGCCGTCACAGTCACCGTCAGAACTGATGCCGATCCACCTAGCCACATCACCGAGGGGGCGCACTGTCTGCGCGAGAACCTTAGCTTCTTCGGCGTCTTCGGGCACTGCCAGATAACCTCCCCAGGCCACACAGCTTGCCGACGCAGTTTCCCAATCAACTTCACCTTCCAAATCTTCCGACAGTCGATAACACGAATCACCAATGTGCAATCCGTCGTGGCAGTCCCCGAGGTCGCGAATATATAAGCTATAATATGTCGAGGTTGCCAACTGCGGCTCGCCCCAAAACTGTATGAGTTCACAGTGCGAGGAGTAGTCGACTCCATAGACTCTCCACTGCGGTCGGTAGCTAACAGCTGCAACAAACATGAACATTGTGTAAGCAATCTATTGCTACATGGGTGCAGGTCGATATGGTTGTCAAAACTTGATTGACGCACCAGAACACTGATAATCCCGATAATAGTCGGCGGATGTGTTATAAGACACGCACAGCTCTTTGCACTCGTCCAGTGACAAAAATGACGTAGTGTCCGACTCAAGAGTGTGAAAACTGGCTGCTAATTCTCTCCTTTCGAATGAAAACCAGATGCTGGAGTGATCGGAGCAATCACCTGCGTCACGGCGAAAGAAAGGGTCAGAGACGACGCGACGTAGTTGAAAGACCGACGAGACGACTCACTCACCGGTGAAGAAAGCGATGTCTGAAATTTGCATCATGTCACCGCCAGAGTCTGCGTCTCGCACAGAGTGAAACTCAAATTTGTACCAGTTGAATGGATGTGAGTAGATCACGTCAAAATCTAGCGTCTCACGTCGTTTCGAAAATTCGACGTCGTTCGTATGGTCAAGCACGATCCAACGATCGCCATCGAGAGAACCGGAGAGTGTCCAACTTGTTGGATCTCTTCCTTCGAAGTCATTACCACTCGTTAAAGAATACTTCGTGAGACAAAAAACAGATTGTGTTCGGAAAATTGTCCAAGTGCCGTTACTGCCAAAGTCGCGCTGAAGCCACTTCGTGCTTTGGTCGCCGTCGAACACTTCACTGATCGACTCACAAGTCTGAGTGGCCAAATTTCCTGCAAGGGTTGACACTTCTGTTGAGAAAGGATCAAGATCACTCGCACTCGTCACGTATAGATTTGTTAAATTGACTTGTGTACAGGACAGTGTGGTCTGGACTAAAGTCCCCACAATAAGCAGTGACAGTTGCAGGTGCCATGAGGAACCGCGCTCCAACCGCATCTTCAATCCCGATGTGATCGTAGAAATGCAACTACATTGCCACGAATTTAACTGAACATCAAGTGTCGTGTTCAACTATGTGAACCCCACACAACAACTAATACTACGGCATTTGACCGCGAAAGTCGACATCCTGAAAATTGTTTTCAAGACAAGCCTGCGCAGAGGGTTTCAAACTTCACTGCCTCGCATGCACGCAGTGTTGTGCGCATCTTCAATAACGCTACAACACTCGTCGTCACGTTCTGACCCATTTTTGACAAAAACGAAGTTCCACGTGCAACAACCTCGCACCGCGCGCAACTCCCCGTGTTGACGAACATGCGGGCGGGGAGCGTAGAACCAACCAAACAACAGACAGCGTCCCGTCCCGAAATCGTTTTGTTGCCGTTGCTGCAATCGCAGATCGCAGCAATCGCAGCATCGCAGCGTTGCAGTTGCAGTGTTGGTTTTGGTCGTTCGCCGTTTGCGTTGCCAACGGAACTTCAATGTTGCGCGGACAGAAACCGTATTTGTAACTGCATGAACACTACGTTTCCGTACATTGACTCCGAAAGATGGCAAAAAGGAGGCGCCGGCACGCCCACAGCGACCAATCGACACAGCCTGTATAACTTTGAGACTTTGTTTCGTTGTTTCGTTGTTTCGTTTTCTTCTTTTCTAAGTATACAGTCTGAAATACGAAGTTTTGAAGTGTGGATTATTATGCTGCGGGAAATGGATATTTTACTGACACACACACTGAGACGAAGGATGAATGCGAAGCAGGGGAGCAAGCAAGTTCTGAATGAAGTTCCGAAGTTCTGATTTCAGCGGATGCACTCAAACACCACGGCAGCGACAACGGCAGCCGACGTTGCCGTTTCATCGTTTGTTTGCTTCGACGACGCTGTCATCATTTACGTCGCGTCGCCACGTAGCCACGACGTCGCGGCATCGTGCTTCGTGTCATGATAGTTGCTTCGTCGCGAACGTATTCTGTGGTCATTTGTCATGATGTCATCTCTGATGGTGTCAGCGACAGATGATACTCAACGTGTCTTTGTTGGTTGCTGCACTGTTTCATTGTTTCATTGCTTTGATGTTTGCTGTGCTGCACTGCTTCACTGCTTCACTGCTGCACTGGCTGCACTGCTGCACTGGCTGCACTGCTGCGCTGCTGCGCTGCTGCGCTGCTGCGCTGCTTGCTTGGCATATGACGCCACGAACAAGGACGCCATGAACAACAAATTAACCGTCGCAAGGAACATAATCCTGGAAATAATTTTCTGTAAATGCAGATTTCTGATGGTGGTGTCCGACGTGTGCTGGATCAATAATGGCAGCGAGCCGTGAATCAGTTTCGTAGCAGGTGCAAATGTGCAGTCCGGCGAAAACCTGACTGCAGGTGTGCTGCCTCTGGCTACTGCAGTCATGGCAAAACATGACTCCCGTGCACGTGTAGCGCCAGCGCTCGGGGGGCCAAATGCGAAAGGCTCAAAACAGCAGTCCAAAGGTGTGCCCGGAAAATCTGTGGCAAAAAACGAAATGAGCGGCAAGGCAACAACGAAATCAACTCCCAAGAAGACCAGGAAAAAAATATATTGTTGCAATCCATACACGTTTTGGTGTTTCCGCGACCACTTTGCTGCATCTGTTGCGGTCTGTGTCGCATTGGTTTGGCTGGTTTTCATCATTCTGCTCCAGAACGTCCCTCTGCCAGTACCTGACCAGCCGTGTCCGCACACGGTCACCTCCCTGTGCAACGACCAGGGTCAGTATTGTGACCAATACTCAGGCGTATGCAGTGACAATGCAGCATGCGCATTCATTGATTCCAAAATACAAGAAGCCGACGATCTTGGGGAAACTTATTGCGGGCAATTTGGTGAATGTATGCAGTGCAACGACGCTTATGCGTGAGTCTTGCGTTCAGCATCGGCATTGAATCAGACTTGAATGTGTGCTTAATCCTGTTTTGTGTTGTGTTGTGTTTTGATCAAAGCACTGGATCCACGTACGAAATCTCTGTCGTGCGCTGCGGCTACAATTCGTCCGAAGACAGAGAGGCGGAAATTGTTTATCGGGAGTTCTACGGGTTGCAAGAGTTCACATGCGCGAATTACTCCGATGAGCTCATACGGCTGGCTCAAATTGACGAACTCCACGCAGCCAACGGAGGAGTGGTTCTTTGTATGTTGTTCTTATTGGGCGCCATCGTTTACTACTTTCTGCTGTCGCGATCTTATTCGCTTCAAACCGGAAAGCCACGAATGAAATGGGTTTTCGCTGGAGAGGTTTTGAAACCCAAACCCCGTTGCTGTCGTCGAAACAAACGGGGAAATGCCCCCATTCTTGGGGGAGACCTTTCCATCGAAACACACTACAAGGACCTGTTCAAGCATCCCTGGGCCTGTCGTTTCTGCCAATTTGCTAATAATGATCCTGGCACAAGTGAATGTGAAGTTTGTCGCTCTCGCAACCCGTTCCTGCCACCGACTTTGACGCGCTGGGTTGACACCGAGCTGGGACAACTAACCGAAGGAAAACTGCGCGGTATGGCAATACGACAAATAGAGTCGCATTTGAAAGCAGTTGAAGCTCTCCAATTTGAGCGAAATGGTGGGATCGAGACTCCTGCGGACGGCCTTCCGACTGTGTCGGCATCTGCATCGCCAACCAGTGAATCTGTGCAGTCATCTGACTTAGATTTGGCTTCACTCAAGATTCCACATCCAGGTGAAGTTCAATCGAAGAAAGAAGCGAAACCGACGAAGAAACAAGTCATAGAAACTCTGCTTCAACGGCTAGAAGTTGAACGTCAACACCACGAGAAAGGTCTTGAAGAGCAGGCCGCGCAACGACGAGCAGCAGAGAGAGCGAAGCAAAAGCAGCGAGCGCAGTTCATTACGCCCAAATTTAGTGGAATCGCGCTGTCGCCAAGTATTTCCCTGGGCGGGGGTACCGTCGCGCTTTTTCAGACCCGTTATGATGTGCATCGCGCGAGGGGTGCTGTGGCTGTGCTTGCCAATCGCGTGTGGGTACGCGCTCGACAAGAAGCAAGACGCGCCCAAGCCCGCTTGCAACACCTGTCAGCCATCGCAAAGACAAAGGTAGCTGAGGGAATGGCCTCAGCAAAGGAGAAGATTGAGAGCGGAATTAACAAAATGAAGCAAATCTCGACAAAATCCGGTCAAGACGAAGCGAAAGTCGACGCAAAACCATCAGTGTCGGACGCCACCACTCCCACATCGCCGGAAGCAAAGAGCAAAAGCGATGCTGGCACCGCCGGGAACGTGGGAATCACAGATTCATCGCACAAAACCTCGTCACATGAGAAAATATTTATCGCAAAGCAATCCAAGACCTCCGGCGCACTTGCAACAGCGGCGGCGACGCTCTCCAAGGCAAAGAGTTCAGATATCCTCGGTTGTGGTATCAACGCTGCGCGGCAATTTCAACAGACTGGCCATTACATATTCTTGAGGGGAGACGTGCCGGATCGATACAAAGTCACGCGTGTCCGCGTCCGTGACCACCTCCATTGGACTGAACATCGACCGTTTGCGTACAAAGCTTGGCAAATCGGACACCTCGAACTGCCACGCGCTGCGCCTACTAGTCATGCAGCTGTGTCAATGACCAGCGATGGTTCCGTGGCAGTATTCATCTCTCACATTCAAATCATTCGAATCGGGCCTGCGAAATCAAAGCAGTCCGACCAGAAGCATTCCAATAATGATGAATCGAAGAGTGCTGAAGATAAAAGTGAGCCCTCGGATGACACCACCGTTGAAGAGATCGACAACGATAGCAATAAACAGACACCCACCGATAAAGAAGCAGTGGTGTGGGCAGATGGGGCAGAAGGTCCGTCCGGGCAAGGGTGGGAGGTGGCTACCGACGTAGAGTCCGGTCATCAATACGAATATTGTGCAGAGACCGGTGAAACGAAATGGATCGTTGTGGCACAACCTCAAAACTCGGCCACAAGCAAGCAAAAAAAGTCGTCCAGCGCAACGACGGTTGCGACTGAGGGCAAGTCGACGTCTGAAACAGTTGCAAGCGAAGCAACGACGCGGCCATCGCCTGAAGAGGATGCGCCAGCAAACGAGCGCATAGTTCTTCGCTGCATTTGTAATGCGGTCTCAACGACCAAAAAAGGGAAATATATCTGGTCCACACCGCTCCGCTCCGACCCCATTGAGGTGCCTTCAGTGGTCATGAATGCAGAAGCCGAATACAAAAAGCATAAACTTGCGCAGACCGGTGATGCGACGGAAGACTCCACCGATGATGCGTATTCACCATTACGGAAATTTGAAACTGAATGCCTGTCCTGGCTGCAGACCCCCACCGTGGCTCCGAACGGTCTCATTGTTCAGATTCGGATGCATGATAGTGTCAGAGTCCTGCTTGGATGCAATGGAAAAGAATCTCCGCGGGAAACACATGCAAAAATTGTCGAAATCGACCCTGATAGTCCCGTCCGCCTGAGCCATGACGGATTTCGTTCTGCTGCTCGCAGTGACGGTTCCATCATCATTTGGGATGTACGTTAGGCGACCAATGTTGTTTTGCCAAGAGTGAGCATCACGCACACTTGCTTGTTTCATGGTATTTAGGTGCAGAATGGAGAGAGAACGTGGTCTTGGCACAATACTTCGACCAGCGCGCTACTCACGGAAGTCGATGACGAAATTACAGCACTAACAGGAGGCGTGAAGGCGTGGGAGGGTGGTGCACAGGCGTCGTTCGCCGCTCGTCGGTATGTGACCCTTCTGTCCTCTCGTATTCATCATGCAGACAAATTACAACTGAATGCTTTGTTTGCTAGCCCCATTGTACCCGACCCAGGAGCACTGCAAGCGTTTCCCTTTTGGAAAAAGATTGACAAAGGGGCAAAACCTGTGAGCTTGGCAACCCTCGCACTCCGACTTGCAGATTTGCGGACGTTGCAACGACGCCTGTGGCCAAGCGCTCCCGTTTTGTCGGGCGACGGGACCGTTGTTGCATTTCGAGATCAGAATCATCTTTACATTGTCGACGCGCGCAAGTCCTGGGAAGCGACGAAGTCGGACGATGGTAACTCGCCGGACACTGTACGTCTTATGCACATACAAATTAATGACCGTGGATACACGCACTTGACGTCGACAATTGATGCTTAAAATATAGGGTGCCTTTCGGGCCATTGTTGACCTTGGCGATGCACCAACCACTGCTGCAGGTGCGTGCAGTGCTCTCGACAACATAGTTGCTCATACCTCAACTTGTGTGTCCATGATGCATCAACAGAGGCTCAGATCGGAATTTCGCGGACTGGTGGAGTTATTGTGTCGTTGGTGAAGGATGGCGCGGTAAGATGGCGCATCGGCGAGTGCAATACCTCCAACGTTAGAGCTGAACTAGAGTATGTTGTTGCAGGAGGTCCACGCCTACAATGCCGATGGAGAACCTCTGTGGGTTCACAAAACTCCCAATATGCTAATGGGTTCGTCGTTTCCGTCACCGCCGCCACAGCTTTGTGCAGCAGCGTCAAGCATTGGTCAACTCTTGTGTAGGCCCTACTGCTCCTCTGGTTGCCCACGATGGCAGCGTCGTCGTATTTAAGTTGTGGAGTCGGTTCATCGTTTTGAATGGTTCTACTGGAAAGCCAGAGCTAGTCGGGCAGGTACAACACAGATACATGCTGCGACGGCAATCATTTTGCACACAATGCTCACAAATGTGTGGCGGTATTATAGGCAGGAGATATGTCGGGAGGCCACCAGAGCATGTTTGAACTCGCGTGCTGTTGTCTCTGGCGTCGCGGTCGACTCAGGCAGTCGTTCGTCGGCACTCAGGTGGGGTCTACGCTTCCTGACGCGGGCTGCAGTGCAATGGCTGGCCGTGTGATATTTGTTGACTGCTGGTCACCTAGGACGAACACGATCGGGGATCCGCCCAAGGCAACATGGATCTGGCTGGAGACGGTTCAGCCCTGGTCGTGAAGTCGGGACAGAATGCCCTTTGCTTCAGCATTCCGAAACCTTATCGCAGTTAGTTAGACACACAGTGAGTATCGTGGAAACGACATCGATTTCCACGATACGCGTTTCCGTTCTGTAAACATTCAACACAAATATTTAATCGTTGGACGGATTGTTGTCATCGCTCACCAAACCGAATAAGAGCAGCAAAACGACCGAAGAAAAGGATGGTTCGGCGCTACACCCCCGACCACATGCAGCGAGAAAATTCGACAATTGGCGTGTGCGACGGCTACAGCAAAACTGAAAACGTCCCGCGTGCATATGATGATGTTACAGTTGTTCTATATCAAAGGAAATAGTTGGCGCTATTTTGGCGTCGGTGTCCGGCCTTGGGGTCTTGTACCTCCTTGAACATGCGGAACTCGCGATGCAGTTTATCGTCGAAAGCTAATATACTTGCCACATTGCCGCAGCGGTAGCAATAATTGGGTGCGGACCAAACCGTAACCAGATTCTGTGACAGCAACAGAGACCAACGCCGGCAACACACACACACACACCAGTAAGAAACACGCTGCGGGACAGAAAGGAACAAAGACAATAACAGCAATGATACCTTTGCAGGGAACATGTAATTGAATCCTTCTTGCACAAGTTGATGTGCACGACATATCAGTTCTAGACCTGCGACCAGGACGTGCACACATGGGAAAACAGAGTGAGAGTGCAAAAATGGGAAGCGGCGGCCGCACAGCATGAATGAATGCAGGCGGCGATGGCGTACCATTGATGTGGTTGAATTCCTTCGTCACTTTCCCTCCAAAATGGTAACCAGCGCCTCGTGGACTCAGCATCCACCGATCAATGATGGCCGGGTCTGACCACACCAAGTCACAGAACTTGCCTTCGTGTGGAATTTCTCTCACTCGGTCGATCTCCTGGATTTGTTCCAAGGTGCGGATCATTGGGCTAAGGCCACCGTGAACGCACAGGATGCGCCCATCGATCACTGCTGCGAGATTGAAATAGTCAAACACCTCCATAAAGTAGTGCCAGGGATTTGCGTTCCCATACTTTTGAAGGCACTCGTCATAAAAGCCATATGATCGGGTGATTTGACGACTTTCGTGGTTGCCGCGAAGCAGCGTAATCTTGTCCGGCCACCGCGCCTTCAGACACAGAAGAAGTTCGATTGTTTCCACACTGTGCTTTCCACGATCCACGAAATCGCCAAGGAACACGTAGTTAGTGGACGGGATCTCTCCTCCGATCTTGAACAGCTCTTTGAGGTCGTAGAACTGGCCGTGTACATCGCCACACACTGTGACTGGGGCGCAAACAGGCTGCACATTGCCTTCCTCCATGAGAATGTGCCGAACCAACGTGCACAACTTTCGAAGAGAAGACTCCTTCAGGTGCTTGCCAGTCTCGTTTAGCTGTTCAAGCCACTGATCGGGCCCATCTTCGAGAGATGCCATTTCGTTTCAACTGCGACCTGAATCTCGTTGTGTTCTTCGGCGTTCCCACGGTGGCAATGGAAGCGCGAGCAGAGCAGGACAAAACTAGCGGTGGCAGCGGCCTTCAACGCCAGGTTCTGTGCATCCCGCAGGCTTATGAGAAGCTTTGCACAACAAAGAACGAACAATTGTAAAAATTGACGACGCAACAAACGGTGCACCGTGGCCACAGTCTTACGTTTCCTCGTGACGTACATCTACGTCGTGTGTGTGTGCTCGCGACACCGTCTGCAGTCCGTTCATTATGCACAGGATTTCGAACTGCTTGCGCGTGCGTTCACTTGGCACCACACCAGTCAGTCGATGCGGTTGTGTAGCGCACCAAACCAAGCCGAACCAAATAGACGAAGCGAACGAACCAACAAGCCAGCAGCAACCAAACAAAGGCGACAACACCGGCGACGACTACAATGAAACAACGACGTTCAACAACAACGACGACGACGACGACGACGACGACCACCAGAGACATGACG
>ENA-OWNT01001753-OWNT01001753.1-seawater-metagenome-genome-assembly--contig:-NODE-1753-length-25518-cov-4.049055_pt1 | contig 25518 bp, 10 predicted proteins | sample MGYA00238136_ERZ651165 | MGnify/ENA primary metagenome ERZ651165 (study PRJEB26861, sample SAMN08777766) | seawater metagenome | isolation source: coastal seawater | place: USA: Florida | collected...
GCGCAGCACACGCCTTCCTCGTTGTTGGATGCGTGAGTACTGTGGATGATAGCGGCAGTGCTTGATGCGGAAGTGCCAGGCCGTTCACAGCCCCCGTACAGCGTCAAGCAGCCCGCCAACAGGCTGTCGCCGAGTGCACTGACTTTCGAAAAGTTTCACGAGCGGTGGCGTCACCCGCGCGAGAGCACATCTGCGCTCGAAAAGGTTTTGACAGGTGACAGAAGGAGACGCACCCCACCTCCTGCGTGCTGGTGCACCCACAATGAAGGCTGAGCTACCTAAGCTCAGCGCGACAGCGTGCTGACCCTGCAGCGTTCAACACAAGAGTGACAGTTAAACTGTGCGCTGCGACAGTGCAAACGCGCGCTGCGACAGTGCTAGCGTGCACAAGCGCACGCACATGTGCGCAGTTGGGCAGTTGTCTGAAACCGGGCAACAGTCAGTACAGTCGAGCTACCCGTTCAGCACGCTGGTGCACCGCACCGCATGCACCGCACCTGCGCCGCACACACGCCACGCCACGCTGTCAAACAGCCACCAAGACCACGACGTGACCACAATCCATGGCACCAGCGTGCACTTGACGCAGCGACAACAACTTTGGCTACACAGGCAACAACGATCAAAACAAAACCAAAAAAAACCTTCACAAAACAACAACACAACACATACATACATACATACATAATAACAGCCTCAACCCCTGACCAGGTTGTGACAACACCCCATACAGTTTTGCCTGAAGACCATGACGTGACACGCAGGACGCCACACGTCCACCACAATTGACGCAGCACATACCGCACGTGATTCGGCGTGACGTATTATTGCACGACACCTGCCCGTTACGGAAAAACGTTTTTTTCGTCGCAAATTAACAACTCGTGACCAATTGCGACCAATTCGGAGAAGACGGCAGTCACATGTCGAGCAAAGGTACCATGGTGCGGCGAGTTGGGCTGGATCGGTGACCCTGACTGCACGCACAGTTACAGCACGTAAAGACCACCGAACCACGACCGCGCGATAGCGGCAAGGGGTGGCTCGGGACACGGCTGGCCAAGTGACGATGGAGTCCTCTGCCAACCCTGCGACGTCGTCAGCGGCGGCGGCAACGCCTGCCGATGGTTCACCAAAGAGTGCAAGTCGTCGTGCGAAACAGAATGAAACCGCTAACCGACGGCACCGGCACAACGAGTCGGAGCGCGTACGGATGCGCACCATTGCCGCCAAGATCGCTGAAATGAAAGACATGATGGAAGCGACCGGAGTGCTCGTACCAAAAGAAAAAGCAAAGATTTTGACGGGAGCTGTGGAGTACATGAAGCACTTGCGAAAGGTGAACGTCCAGCGAGCAATGGAAAACGAGCAGCTGCGGCAACAGCTGCAGAACGCTACGTATATTATACAGCAGTATCAGTTGATGATGCCTGTTCCCCCAAGTCCCTACTCCACGACCCCGGGCCAAGTGCAACACCCCATGGGTGGGCCGCATCCGCACGCACTTCCACAGATTGCTCCACATCCCGGTGTACCGAACCAGTTCCAACCCCACCTTGGACATGTCGGTCACGGGGCGCCGCCTCACATGATGCCCCAACCCGACCCATTGATGCATCGCGCCCAACCAGGCTCGCAGTTTGTGTCGTACCCACAACCCCACCACGCACAGCAAGCGCAGCCGATGCAGCAGCCGTTTGCCGTCGCGCCGACCGGAGCTCAACAACTGCAACAACCACAACTGCAATCGCAGGTTGCGGGAGTACATCCAGACTCACACTTTTCGCAGCAGGCAGTGCACAGTGTTGCGGCGAACACCACGTCTTCGAACCACGGCGGCGACGCCAAGCGCATGCGGGTCTCTGCTGGGCCGAGCAACTCGCAACGTGAGAAGTTGGCCCCTGCTGCATCGAGCGCCTCTGCAGCTCCCACGAGTCCAACAGCCTCCACCGCCGGGATCGTGCGACCGGGTACGGACCGTCCCACCCAGGGACCGGCCGTGTACGGGAGCACACCGCGCCGCCTGGAAGGCGCCTGTCGCAATTGGCCTGCTGTCAGTAAATGGCAGGACCCGGACTACATCTTGTCTCTGTTTGACTTGCGCAGGGCCGAAGAAAAACTCAGTGTGTCGTGCAGCGAACACACGTCCACCTCACCCCACTCGCAGCAAGCAGCCAACTCTAGCAGCGTCAAGCATGAAAATCTCCCGATCGGTACGGACAAGCACACGTCCATTGTTGGCCTTTTCTCCGGGCGCACCTTCCACCAACAATACGTGCAGCTGTCCATTCGACAATTCTTCGAGTACTATCAAAGCAGCAAGAAGCAGCTGCCGACACCACACTTCTTGTCGACAACTGGTCAGCAGTACTACCTGTGCCAGTGCTCGTTGGTGCCACCAGATCCCGCGACTGGATCATCTATTGCGGCGTCTCCTCAGCAGCACCTTCATGAGCTGTTGGCCGACATCGTAGTGCCCCCAGAAATTTCACCGGAACAACTAGGCCGGCCTCTGGAGTCAATCAGTGTATGGGTCAACGTCGAGAAGGCCCGCAGCGGATTGCACTATGACTGCAACCACAATCTTCTTTGCGTGGTGACCGGCGAAAAGCGTGTTACGCTGTATCCTCCGAACGAGCATACAGCCACATTGCGCCCAGCTGCAGTTTTTGCTGAGTCCAGCAACCACAGCTTGCTGTCGCCGGATGTTGTTCCAGGACCTGCACGGTTTGAGTTCTCGCTGCGCGCCGGCGACGCGCTGTTCATCCCAGAAGGGTGGTGGCACGCAGTCACTTCCTCTCCGCACACAATTGGTGTCAACTTTTGGTGGGCTGGAATCCGCCCCATCGCTGAAAATTCAACGACGAGACCGTATGTTATGCGAACTGCAATGATCAGCGCTATGAAAGATCGGAAGGAGGAGATTGTGGCCGACCGTCTCCGCAGCATTGTCCCGCGTCAACGCAGTCCCGAAGAGACCACTACTGAACTGCGGAAGTTGTCGGTATCAAATGACGGTGCGGCGCTGGCAGAGCTACTCTTGGGAATGAGCGTGGATGAGATGGCAGAACAACTGCCAGCATTTATTGTGGAGAATAGCGCAAGTTGGGAGAACCTTGTTCGCTCATTGTCTCCGCTTGACGTTGAATGTCTGTCACGGCAGTGGGAGCAGCATGAAAATGTGACCGTGTCGGAGGCCGCAACTGCCACCACAAACGCCAGGGGACAAGATTCCAAGGTTCACAAGCTCGAAAAGCACCGCCAGTTCTTCAATACCTTCTTTCAAACGGAGACATCGTCGACAGCAAGTGTCGCGCTCCAGCACTTCGAAACCGCGAAGGAGACGCTCAATTCATCAGTGTACAAGCACATCTGCGACTCCGTGTTTCTTGGCACAACCAGCAGCAAATAAGTCACCACGCCGCCAGGTTAAGTAGAAGGCAGTTGTGTCGAACGGTCGGTCCCAGAGTTCACAATGCGTGCAAAGACGGCTGTTGTTTGCAACGGCAGAATGGGTCTGGGGAGTGCAAGCCCTACCACGACGGCGACTGTGCGACGCGCCAATCATACGCCTACGGGCCTCATGTGGCGTTGCGCGCGGTCGTGTCGCAAATGGTGATGCCCAAAATTATGTGGGTAAGCCCGAGGCCGTGCAGCAAAACGCTCGCTGTCCGCCATACGTCCTGTCAGCTGGTTTTCAAGTAATACCGACCCTCGGTCGGTGGGCCTGCGCTGCAAGTGACACGGCGGCAATTCATTTCGAGTTATATAGTTTAGAAAGAGTTAGTAGAGGAGAGGTTGTGTGTATAATGTACTCGAGTACGGTACTACCATTATGTGGAACGCCGATGCGTGTTGTATTGCGCAAGTGCCGTTTGTAGTTCTGATGGTTTCTGGGTCAAAAAGTCCGCAGACGAACTCGCAAAAATATCCGAGTAGTAGTCTGAGTAATAGCTTGCGTAGATGTCCATGTAATATAAAGCGGACTTCAGCACGTCCGCTTGCGCGTAGTGAGACGATTGTCCGTCATTGGCGTCAGCATGATCAAGTTGGCTAGAAAGTCGAGGGAACACTACAGAATGTTTGGAGGCCTTAATACTCATGAATATGGATGGTGCCAGCGAATGAGTCAGTCCTCGGCCCATAACACCAGCCAAGCTTCTTGCCAGATTTTGACGCAAACTTGTTGGCAACCATAATGACAACACCGCTGGCAACGATACACTTGTGGCCCGACTAAGAGTGAGCGGCAGTGTCTGTGTCAACGAGGCAGATATCTGCTGTACCATGTCATCTTCCAACGCATTTGTGACGGTCTCTGTTATTCTTGGGGTTAGCGACTTGGTGAGGAGATCCGTAGTTTTAATTGCTAGCTTCGTAGTCAGTACGTGGGCCAGCTCCTCTATGAGAGTCTTCCCAAGTCCAGCAGTGTGACCTACGGTGTTTGTGTCCGCTTTTGCAAGAGCTTGCACAAGTTGCTTCGATCGGAACTCTTCGATGCTAACAGATGAGGTCTCCGAGTCCTGCACTACTGCCTGCGGAAAGGGCATCATCGCTGACGATGAACTGACACTCCATTCACCAATGGATGAAGATGGATCGCCATTAGAAACATGTGATAGATCCGAAGGTCCTGCGTCTTCATGCAGTGTATGTTCCTGGGCCATCAATTCCAGAAACGACGCATATTCTCTCGACCTTGTTGCCAAATATTCGCTGGGATCAGTTAACAACTCATCCAAGTCGATGGAGGCATCTGTAATGTCAAAACTACCCGGGAAACCGTCAGATGCTTTCAGCAGGTCCGAACTTTCATTTAGCCAGGCCTGCTGCTCTTGTTCTTCTAACGATTTTGTTGGGCCGTGGTGTGCCAATAACGTTGCTATCGCGGTGTGATCGTGCTGCTCCACACGTGTTCCAGAATCATAACCTTGATTTGTGCTATCTGCTCCATGTAGATGTAGTTTCAACCCAACGTCATCATGGACACCAATACCAAGACTGGACACATTTTTGACATCAACCCGTGACCAAAAGTTCAAAAGTTCTATGCCCACACGTTCGGAACGTGATCCGTTTTGGGGTTGTAACTCCACAACAAAATGTGTCCACTTGTGCGGTGGAAGGTTCCCGGATGCCATTCTGTCATGCAAGGTTTTGTTGTACCCATCGCCATCGATGAAAAACCGTAACAATTTGATGGGATGGCGGTGCGATAAGGTTGCTGTCGCAGTTCCAACTCGCTTCCATTCGTGGGTGGGCAATGCACCCTTCGATAAAGGTTCGTTGACGATCACACAGTTGTCATTTTCCCGACTTCCTGCGTGACCCCACAAGTCTATTCGGAAATTAGCAGAAAGATGGCCATTTTCGTGCAACATGGTTGTGTTAGCAGGAGTCAAGCGCAGCTTGATCTCCACTTGCCGCACTGCATGATGGTGGATTACCGCTGCCCGAGCGCAGTTGCTCATGCGAGCAGCTTCACCTGCCGGGTTGCCGGGATCCCCCCCACAGTGTGCATGTTCAAAATCTCACTCATAAATTCATCGTTGTCGAACCCAGCAGAGAGCACACGCGATGTCAACATTGCTGATGTGGGTCCTGCCACGGGGGCGTGGTCTACAACTGACAAATTAGATCGAGGGAATGGCCGCAATGCCACCAGTGTATTCTCTGATGTAGGATTTCCGTAGTCAAGCCGTCCACAGTGCACGGACACAGCATCTGCGTCATTTTCCAATGACTCGGGCCTCAGCAAAATTGATGAAGCCCCACCAGATACGTTTGTGGCCTGCTCAGTGGGACGATCGGTTGTCTTCGGCAGCAGTGGGCACCGAACAACGAACGCAAACTGATGAACTCCTGGCCGTACACCGATCCCTACTTCCTCGCTCTTAACAACGGTCATCAAACTACCATTGATCGATGAGTTGCTGTTGGAACCTTCGCCGGTTGGGTCCACTACTCGCAATGATGACGGTGAAAACTCACTAGCTACAACCTGCCTCATTACTGGGTTGAGTAGAATACGTTTTGAGCCTAGAATGAAAAGACCAGCGTCCATGTGTGCGCGGTCTAACGACGCATTCAACAATGCCATTGCAGTGTCCGTGCGATTCGCTTGAAGCGCGGGCATTGCGTCAATCTGGCGTTGGAGGTCCGCTATTTGAGCCGTCACCACAGCAATGGATTGGTTGCATCTTGCAGTTGCGTTCATGGCAGCAGCAGTCTGTTGAACCAACTGACGGTGGAGGGCCGATGTTGCTGCAGCACTTTGGCGCGCTTGATCAGCTGCCCGCGTTGCGTTGCAATCAGCTTGCCGTTGACGCTCCACTGACTGGCTTGTCGCATCGCTGGCATCACTGTACACTGGATTGGGTGGGAAGCATTGCAGCCCCTTCGCTGCTGCCGCGGCGGATTCGGCTTCGTCTGCTGCGTGCTGCGCTTCGTCAAATGCGACTTCGGCAGCACTGAATGACAAGTCGAATGCGAGCTTAAACTTGGGCAACATCAATCGCAACTTCCACAGCCACAAGAGTTTGAGCTTCAGTCGGGCCAAAAGCATGGACAGCATCATGCGCATCTTCATTTCGATCTGCAACTTGACATGCTTGAACATGGCTTCGAAGTTTGCCATCATGACTTTGGAAAACACTATCTTGGCCTTCGCGAGCGCCGCAATGAGCATGGCATGAGCGGCGGCCGCTTTCATCTTTGCCAAAGCCAGGGCCTGCAACCCCAAAACTATCGCTTTCGCTTTCTTCACCGCAGCCTCGATTTGCAGTTTTATCTTTTTTATTTGGGCTACAACCAACTATTCAAAATGCAAAAGCACACCGTTATCGATTGTGTGAACACAAGGGGGTGAAGTCGGCAGCATCATTATCATGGCCATGAACAAACACGCGAGGTGCTACGGACCAGTGGGTTGTAAACTCCTGCAACTTCAACAATGTGAAGAATTGGCGGGATAATCTTGGCAATGAGGACTGACACCTTCTCAACGCTGTCGCGAATTGCATCACCCATGATGCCGTTAATCATACATGCAAGGATCACACCTCCGATCGCTCCAAGATTCGGCCCGAACGGGCCAGGTATTGGTGGCATCGACGGTATCCCTAATGGTTGAATAAGTGTACCTGGTGGGCAGCCTGCAGTTGCAAAATTCTTGGGCCCGGCAATGGGAACGCTTGGAAGCGGAGCGCTTCTGCATGCTTTGGCGGCCGCTTGAGCCATAACTTTTTCGGACTTTGCGCGAAACGCAAACGAGCTGCTCGGTTGAAATGCTGCATCGTGCTGATTGATTGAGGATCCAACGCCACCTCCTCCAGGGTTTTCGAGTTGATCGGACAAACGTTGACATTCCATGTACAAGCGTTGCTCCGTACCACAGCGCCCAAGATCGTCATTGGCTTCCACACAACGAGAAAAAAGTGCCGTTTCACGAGAGCAGGTTGGATCAAAAAGTGTTGCAGATGCAACGCCATCGTTGTAATTCGTGTTGACATCATGACTCGTGGAATCACCCGCCACTCGCACGTCTGCGACACTCTCCACCAACGCAGCACCCCTTGCGATGCCCGCTCGGGTGTTGAAAGAGTCGGCTGCTGACAAAGTCACGGGCATAACGGGAGGCAGAAGAGGTAAATTCGCATTCTCACACGCGGGTGCCGGCAGCACAGCTGTCGCAGTGAAAGCAGTCGCTTGGCCTTGAGTGCCCTCCAAATTCACGATCTGGCAAAATGGGGGCCAAGGAGCGAGTGCTGCTCCCGAAAGATCAATGGCAAATAAAATTCTTTTCGAAACTCTCAGGTCCTCATGAAGGTGAGCACGTGAACAAAAAGAAGGCGCTTTTGCAACAAGTGCCTCGATCAAGGATGCCTGTTTCATTGACGTACGGCCAGACAATAGGAAAGCTGTATTGATGAGTTGTCGTTTGTCCATGTCCGAGGTCAACCTGCTGTTGGTGGCGAGCACTGCGACACCGTCGTACAATTCCCCGTTGCAGGTGATCTCGATGTTGGCCGCTCGAACTTCCTCGTCCCCAACCAATGTGTATGTTTCATTCGAACTAGCGTCGAATCGAGGCGCCAGCCGCGACCACACCGCTTCATTTGCACAAACTTCGCCAACCACACTCTGCGTTGTTTGAAGAAACGTAGTTTTCTCGCTGCATGGTTGACAATCATACAACACTGTCTTGACTTGGAATGCTTCCCATCGAAGCGCCACACCTCCTGCTTGACAGCACGCCAAGGAACATATCAAAGCAAGTTGAAGTCCACTTCGGCCGCGGAACAACGTGTTCATCTCGAAGACCACACGCCGATGCGTCGAATCAGCAATGAGTGCATGTTGGGACCCATATCCTTACAGCTCGCTTTTGCAGAGAGCGGCCACAGCGTCAGGGTCGTCAGAACGCCTTTTGGTCACAGGCCTGACCGTTGCGAAACCGACCCGTTGGAAAACCTGGCAACGGCCTTGCAATAAAAGATAGAATCACTCGAAAAATGTTGCTTGCCCCACAAACCACGACACCGTACTGCTAACGGCCGACCTGCCGCACGAGCGAAGTAGTACTGTGCGAGATCCCTTTGCACCGCCTCAGGACCAACACCACACCAGCACCAACCAGCCGTTCGACTACTTCGACACCACTTCAACGTTTCGATGCTTACGTTTCGGACACTGCCGACACTGCCGACACTGCCGATGTTGCTGATGGTTCCGACGCCACCGACACTAGCGAGAGACTAATCGAGTTGTCCACAACTCCAAACCGACACCACCTCTCAGTCGTCCAACACACCTTGACAACACCATCAACACCACTTCGTTCGTTCAACACATCTTGACTTCCGTGCTTACTTCGTTCGACTTTCCTTTCGACGCCGACTTTACTTTCGACACAGACTTGAACTCGTCGACATACTTACTTCGTTCGACTTGACTAGATCTTGACAGTCCACGACTTATTATCATACACGACTCTTCGTTCGACCTGACTTCACACAGTCTACCATACTCGAGTACGACGACTTCAACGACTTCGATGTCTTCAACGACTTCGATGACTTCAACGACTTCGACGACTTCGACGACTTCAACCACTTCAACGACGTCGATGACACTCTCTTGAGTTGGCTGCCTTCCTTCCGACACGCTCCCCGCGCCAACTATCATGACTTCGGAGCGTGTCAACGCGATGCCGAACAGTGCACAAACATCGACCGACCACACACAGCACAACAAACATCGCAACATCGCAACATCGCAACATTCAAAACATCGCAACATTCAAAACATAATCTACGAACAACTGTACATTTACGTTGACAAGTTGTTACGCAAGCGTTCATTGAGTGAACATTTCACTGTGATATAAGTACTGTATTGTGTCATGTGAAGACTATAGTATTATGCGACAATTCAACAATTCGACAATTCGTCAATTCGTCAATTCGACAATTCGTCAATTCGCGACAATTCGGAGTCAGTCAAGGAGTCAAGGAGTCAATCCTTTATCCAACTGTACTGTATGTCGGTAGAAGTTATTGGTCTACTGTGAAAGGTGGAGAGTAAATGGTATCAGTAGTACTGTGATGTTGTGATGTTGCTGCACAGATTGAAGCTCGAAGCTCGTGGATCCATCCGGTTTGCTCTTGTTGTTGGAAGGTTGGAAGGTGGATTTCGCAGTCATTGACAAAGTGCTGTTTGTGGATAAATCACGCAGCCGAGAAGTGTAAGAATCATCCAATGAGAAACAGTACAGTTTCTGTTTTAGATATTGCTTTTGTGTATAAAATGTATCAGTAAAATAGTGTTGTAGTACTGCGCGTTTGTATTCACGAACCGCTAAAATAGCATCACTGTATCCGCAAATAACACTTCCGACCTAATATGGTTCTATCGTCTTTTGACCGTACCGTGTACACCAAAATACATTGAAATCACATCCACTTATTTACTGGGTATAAAGGCGTATACTTCAACATTTCCTCCATCCAAGCAAGAAAGTACTACAGATGGTACTGTGAAAACCAGAGTTTACGACCATGACCAACTTCCTTGCCCAACAACGAACGAACTGACTCACTCACAGTCGCGCTCCCAGTCACCTCTCAGTCAGTCAGTCACCCAATCAATCAATCTCTCTCTGCCATCGTCGTTCGCTGCCCACTGCCCACTGCTCTGTGTGACTGTGCTCGTGGCGGAATTCGATCGAGTTGGTGGCGACCACGACCACGACCACGACCACGACCACGACCACGACCACGACCACGACCACGACGACCACGACGACCACGACGACGACGACCACAGCGATGGCAAAGACCGTGATGATGATGACAACCATGACCATAACAAGGTGGCAGTGACGGCAGCGATGTTATACCGTGATGACGACGGCCATGCCGACCGCGACGAATGGTATAATCGTGAAAACGACGACAATGACGACGATTCTGGTGGCGACCACGACAACTAACCATACACACTGCACGACGACGACGACGCCGACGACGACGACGCCGACGACGACGACGAGGACGACGACCAACATGCTGAAAGACTTGACAGCAAATATCATCGGCCTCGGCATGATACGGCGTGAGAACGTGAAGGAATGGCGGTAGTGCATGCATTGTGTTGACTGTGACAAGCTTTAATCGTTGAAGTCGTCGTTGTGGTGGCACATACAGCCACAGTGACCCGTGTTCCTGACGCCTGCGTCGCTCCCATCGATAGGTTTCGTGTGACTGCCTTCTTCTGGCTCGTTGCTGCTTACGATTCTGCTCTAAGATGACATGGCCTGATGGCGTGGTGCGTGTCGTTGTGTGTAATTTGTGAAATAGCGTTTGCATTTTTCGTCGAATACTTTGGAGAAGCAATGCTGCCTCGGAGTTTGACAGCGTCATTGCGATGAAGTCCGTTTCACCCGCATTGACGGGCCACACGTCTACCATGACGGACACCGCCGAGTCAACGCGCAACGAGCACCGTGCGCTCAAAAAGAAGTGGCTCGATTGGGCCGATGAAAAGTTGCTTGACATTGCTCATCTACAGACATGTTACAATTGGCTGCTGGAAGAAAACATGGCTCGCTTTATGAAGACGGTGACGGATACGAAACCTCGTAGTGAGTGGCCTGCACCGACGCTTTTGCGCGGCCCTGCCGGGTCAATTTGGGAATCTGAGGGATGCAACCCAGTGCTTTCCGCGTTCAACCTCATGTCGCGTATTCGCACGCAGATCTCGGAACGGCGACGCACTTGTGCAAAAGAGGTCTCCTCAAGTTCGGAAACAAGCAAACGGCAAACATCCGACAGTGTTGACCGCGAGACCACGTTGCGAGGGGCAGACAACAACGCCGTGCACGCGAGTTCCGGTGATGCCCGTTCCAAGAGCATAGATGCACTCAAGCGGTGTATTTCTTCGACTTTGTATAATAATCCGAATCTCATCGGAAAAATGCTGTCCTTTGTGAACTCAATGGCACGATCGTTGCCGCTTCAGAGCATGGTCAATAGTGCGCCCAACATCGACCCAGTCGTCAAAGCTTTGACCACGTTGGTGAACGACTCAACTTTGTCCGAGCGGGAGAGGGCCGAAGCCCTGGGCATGGTCATTCAGCTAAAACTTGCCAGAGGGACGTTGTCCAGCGTCTTCGACGCGATTCAACTCTGTCTGGAAGCGGATATCACCAGCGTCGGAGACGCGCCCCCGGCCCTGCGACAGCTACTCGGATGTTCCGTTGGCGATACCAAGTGGAACGGCTTGTGTCCAGGCGAAATCGAAGTGATCCCTGCACACGTTCCGCTGGCCCGGCTGAAATCTGTCAACGCCCTGTGTGCTCTCAGAGGTGACGTCTACGTTCTGGCCAATGATGTAATCACCGTCCACCGTCGCGTGCAGAGCGGTGACTACGACAACTCTTGGCCGGTGCCCGACAAGCTGCCAGCGAACACGAAATCCACCATCGGTTTCGTTGGCGAATGCCTGGCGTGGGGTTTTATCCAGAGCAGGGATGATGACTCGCTGGTAGCGAAAATATATTTGATGGATCCGCAGGCTCCGCAAAGTGTCATCGATGTGAAGCATGTCAAATTTTCTCGGCCGCAAATGTGCAAACATACGATGTGGAAGCACGTTGAACTTTTCTTCACTGATGCCGGTTCGCCGGGTGTCATTGGCATGACCACAAGGAGCGTCGATATTGTTGTTGCCGACGAACCTGTGCAGCGCTACATGTGTTGTGACTCGCCTGCTGTTCCTTCCCAGTTTTTGATCGGCTCAGCGAATTTTTCACGGGGTGACACCGCAGACGCGGTTGCCTCAATGTGCCCAGAATGGCACATTCCACCAGTAGGACTTTGGGAGGAGGCAACTTCAATCTCCAACTGCCAAGTCACAGCACCAATCGGCTTTTCGTCGAGGGTTGTTTCTGTTGTGGGCAACAATTGCTTGGCACTATGTCTCACCGACGACGGGGACTTATTTTGTAAAGGAAACTGCGAAATGTTTGGGGTTGGTGGCGGCTATCAAGCCTCTTTCACACCCGTTTCGTGTTTTCAACGCTGCATCCGGGACAGTGTCGCACAAATAGCATTTCACGCGCATGCGTCGCACGTTTTGGTGCTCACAACAGACGGGAGGGTTTTTGGGTGCGGATGTAACTCGCACATGGAGCTCGGAGAGGCTGGCGATGACGTCGTGCATGGGTTCCGTCAAATCTTTGTCGAGCCATGTAAATTCATTACAAATTGTCTCCACAAAAGTGCGGCGATCACCATGGATGGGCGTGTGCTCCAATGGGGGGCCGTGGCACGCCACACTGTAGGTCCTTCAGGGGTTGACTTCCGCAGTGACGGGGACGTGGTGGACATGCGGCCTAAAGCTATTCGGTTGGCGTTCTCGCACATGTTTGTGCTCTCAAAACTTGACCAGCTGTATGCATGCGCCTCGGAATGTGTAATCGATCCAAAGTTAACAAAGAACCCTGTGGCGTACGACTCAGTTCACAAAATCACAGAGGAGCGCATTGCCCAGTTTGATTCCAGTACTCATCATGTGGTGGGGTTGACATTCTCTGGTGATGTAGTTGCCTACGGATCGAATTCGGTGAACCAGTTGGGCGTACCAACAAGTCATCCGCCCGTGGCAAGAACAAGTAGGCCTCCCACCTTCCCATTGATGTCGAATACGGCGTACCCCATGGTATATGTTCCCAACTCTACTATTTGCGGGCGTGATCTTGATGGCTGGAGATGTTATCGATGCGGTGTTGAGTACTGTGCCGATCGTGGTCGATGGTACTCGTGGCATCCACCAAGTCACAACATCTGTGTTGAGTGTGCTCCTGTTGAAAAGTTACTTTGCCCTTCCCAGCACGCCGCGCAACTCACCTCAAAGTGCATTGACGGGTCGTATGTGTGCCATTTCTGCACGCGGCCGATATTCTCAGTGCATTGGAATTGTGCTACGTGTCAGTTCTATTGTTGTCTTGCGTGTCGAATGGTGCAAACCGTCGGAGCACACGATCTGTCGGCACTGTACCCTCTCGATGATAAAACTGCATTCAACGCTCGCAGTTTGAAGGAGATGCAGCGCTTCGTGGACGTGCTGCGCCATTTTGATTCAATTCCGTTGGATGAAAACAAATTGTCAACAAAGCAAGTTGACCCATCAGCCCCGCTGGGATCTGAACCCAGGTTTTTCAGTGCAGGTCTTCGCCAACAACTGCGCGATATTCAACCGAAGCTACGCGCCGTCAAACCGCGAGCGTTGCGTGCCGAAGCGTGCGCCCTCATTGTGAAGGCGCTGGAGCAGCATCCTCAGTCATTCTTCTTGCAGGTTCTGCTGTCAATTGCGAAAACGTACAGCTTCAGCCCTGAGATGCAACTTGCGCAAGCAGAACTCGGCTTAATGTGCGGAGCACCCGCCGCTTTTGGCTCTCGAGGAGATACAAATTGCACATTCGTCGCCAATTTGACTTCAAATTTGGACCCAAGCATTAAGATCACAAGTGTGGTAGCAGGCAGTACATTCTCATTGTGTGGAACATCCGATGGCAACATCGTGGCGTGCGGGCTCGTACCCACAGGCTCAAGCTCGGTCTCCCTCCCTGTCCCGCAGATTGTCGCAACTGCTTCGCGACGCACCTGTAAACACCTTGCACTGCAAACATGGAACACAAGTGAAGGCTTTTTTTGTGTTGCGCACAACGGTAACATCGAGACTGCCGTTCAAGTCACTTCTGCGTCGTGCACCTCCACTTCTGCTGCTGTGACATTCGTTGATCCATTCGACAATATGCAAGGTATGTACAGCATATTTGACCTCGAAACAGGTCGGTGTAACGGTGATATGCTGCTTGGACGCCATGACTACGTTTGCCACGGCGTTGACACGTTTTCCGGAGTGGTGTGGCAAGTTCTTGTGGGCTTGGAGGGTTCTGCTTGCTACAAGCTCGCGCCTGTCAAACTTTCCAAACTTTCCCCGTTGCTCCATCTCCACAGCCTTGCTCAAGATGATATTCCTTTCGGTGAAAATGAGATGTTGCAGCGACTTTCGCCACGCGAGACAGCAACCCTCCTTTCTTGCGCAGTGTCAATCAATGTGAACTCGCTAACCGAAGATGCTTCCAGTCCAGACGTTGGATTATGCAGGTTGTCGCGGGCTGAAACAACGGCAAGCTCCATGCAGCTGAGTGTGCAAGAACTTCGTTCGGTCGACGTTTCATGCAGCTGTGACGTCGACTTGTATGGCATTGCCGTGTATGGACCAAAGCCAAGTTTTGGATCCAGTGCGACCGCCAATGTTGTTGAAGTACACGGTGGTACTCACGTGAAAAACAAGTTCTTACTTGCTCGTGTATCGTGTGCAGTCGTTCCTTCAAACAAATTCGCATTGCATGACGTTTCGTTCGATAAGCCTGTTCGAATTGAACGACATCAACCTGTGACCATCCGTGTTAAAGGTTCTAAACAAACGCTGTTGGTTCCCACAGCTGCTTTGGAGTCTGAGGCCGTGTATCGCACTATCGATGGAACTGTGGTGCACTTTCAGTTTGGGTCATCACAATGGCTTGGCCGACTTATGTTTAAGCTTGTTCCGCGACATGAAACAATACCAGCGTTGCCGAGCCCACTCTGCGTCCCATCCTTCTCAGCACAGTCACTGCTTTCGCCGTGTGTTAACGGCGGATTCCAGTTTGAGACAAAGCTTGCCGCTTTCTTAGCATCGTGTCGCGCCATTTTGAAGAAGGTGCGCATTGGTTCAGAGTGTGACTTTTCAGTTTTGCATGCCGCAAGAGCGTCCGTGGAGACGCTACGTTCGATGGTGTCAGTGGTGCCAGCATCGTTTTGGCACAGACAAGCGGAGGGGTCACTGCGTGGTAGTGCACAGCTATTAGAACATTTGACGTGGTGTTTTCAATCAGATATTTTCAACGATCCTCCCAATGAAAAGACTGCGAGCTCGCATCATGTATCAACTCAGGCGATTGCCGACAGCGTGCAGTCGTGTTTCGTTGACGCTTTTCCATTGACCCACCCATCATGGGAGTCCAAAGAGGATGCGTTGACTCGTTGTGCTGCCAGCCTGCGTACCAACCCAGCATCGAACGGGGCGCGTGCGAACTTCATCGCTGTCCTCGATGCGTTGGGACACACTGATGATGTGAAACGGCTTTTGACCGTTCCATCCGCCACCGCGCTCTTTGATCAACTCAGTGGTCGCCCGAGCCAGTATGTGTGGCTCGACGATGTTCTTGGTCTTGTGCGAAACAATGTCGGCGGCCATCGCCCAGCTGGCCTGTTGAGCAAGTTAATGTCGAGCGCAAGTAGTGCATCGGATTCTATTATCAGCTCGTCCGGTCATCGTCACATTTCGTTCTCGCGCTTTAGCTCCAATAGCAACATTGGGTGGGGATACAGCGGTTCCAGAGACAGTATTTGCGTGACGGTGTCTACTGACGTTATGCTCGTCGGCGTTGGTTTGTTTGGCAACAATAACTCGGCAAAGTATGAAGCCGACATTGCTGTTTGCGCCGGGGACACGTTCTCTGAGTCGGCAGTTGTCAGTAGAGTCACGGCTGCATACAGTACCAACACTCCCAAACCCGCAGTCTGCTATTTCGACACTCCCGCCCTGCTTCGGGCGGACACACGATATCATGTTTCAGCGGCGATCAAAGGGCCATCGTCATACAGCGGCTCGAGGTCAACAAAAGGTGCTGACCAACCTGAGGAGTTCACGGTGACGATATCTGCCGCAAAGGGCTCCACTAATGGTACAAGCACCTCTGGCGGTCAAATTCCTGTTCTTCTGTTCCAGATGCCCACTGTGGTTGACACCAGTTCTATCGAAACGCACACGAGTTGGGACTGGCAAGTTGCAGAAGTACCGCAAACTTTACGGAATAGGATGAAATTCCTGGCGTCCGACATCGAAATTACGTCTGCTCAAAGCAAGGTAGCGGCGGGCGTTACGTGCACTGGGAAATCTTTGTGCAACGTGCGGAAAACCAGTCGAGTGCCGGTGGCAATCTTGTCCTCTGAAGCATTTGCGTTGTACGACATGTGGCAGTTCACTGTTGAGTTTTTGGATGAGCCTGCCGATGTCACAGCGGTAGGAATATGCACACCAGAAGTGCAGTTTGTCACCTTGAGCGATACTACGAAAGCTCAGGTGCCGTACTCAGGGCTTTGCATTGTTTTGACTAGTAAGGGAGAAGTGTTCTGCAACGATGTGCGCATTGCCTGCAAGCCCGATATGGAGTGGAAGAAGGCTGCCGAAGTGATGGTTCGCGTGGATCTGTTCGAGTTCAAGGTATCGTTCGTAGTCAACGGCGATGCCACATTCACCCACGACATTGTTTCAGTCGTCGCTGAGCATCATGCGTCACACTTCCATGCCGTGTGCTCCTCTGCTGGTTCCACGAAAGAGCAACGCTGGCGACTACTGGACGCATCGCGCTTGGTGAACGAGAACCAACCAGCATTTCAGCATTTGAACGCCATTCGGGCCCACGGTAAGCTCCTAGTGCTCTGCGCAAGGATATTCCGTGAAGCTACGGACATGGTTGAGAGTTTCAAGCAGTGTAGTGCAGACGACGTAGCTGCGGGGCTCGCGAACCATACCATGGTCAAGGAGCTACTGCCACGCACACTTCTCCACACCGCGCGCCTGTGTCAGATATCACCGCTGGCTGCGAGTTCCATGCTCCCGTTCATTGAGAAGCTTCGCCGTGCGCTGTCTCAGTTGTTCACGCATGCAAATATGACAGGTGGTGGCACCACGCTATCTGCGCCTTCGCTTTGGTCGTCCCATTCAGGAGCAGGCGTCGTTGTGCAATCAGATCATCCCATCAAGTCGCCAAGTCGACACACGCAGAGAGTGCAGTTCCCGCAACACACGCAATTCTTGACAATCAATTTCGACGAAGCGTGCAGTTTTGCAAGTGTGCAGGATTATCTGTCAGTTTTCACAGAGGACGCCTCTGGAACAAGAACTCTTGTTGGAACATACACGGGCCGGAGACTAGCAGCGCCTGACGCCGCGCAGTCCTCAGAGAGCAACCGGTCGTTTTCACGCAGCAGCTCGTGGCCGGCAGCGAAATGTGGTGAACCCGTTCATGACCTGAATACGTCCACCAATGAGACGTCAGAAAAGTACGTCGAAAGACCTCTTGTCATTTGTGGAAATTGCGTTGTGTTCGAAACAAGCGTACTTGCGTATGATCAGCCCGTCTCACCGTCCGCGGCGGAGTCCTTTGGTTTCCGATGCATGGTACGTGGCCATTTTATTCAACGTCCTGAGGAAAATACCCTTCTGCATTTACAGCGCGAACTCCAGAACATCTTTGGTCTGTGCTGTGCGGAATTGTCAATTGGACAACGTGCTGCCCCACAAAACGCGTCACTCCCTCTTTCGTTAGAAGCTTCGAGGCACCACAGAGCTGCATCTGCACTCTTTGCTATGCCGCTTTTCAGTCGGGGGTTCTTGGATGAAAACATCGGGACTGTACGAGATACGGGACATGTTGTCGCACCAGGGCGACGTCGCAACAACAGTACCCCCACGCAACTGCTGTGGGACAATACCGGGGATGCTCGGTCATTGTTACCCTTCAGTGGCGTCGCTGATACGAGAATTGTTTCCGACATTCGCAGCGAGCTTGCGTTTCTGAACGGGACGACCGCATCGCAACCCTCAACACTGTACACTCTATCTTTACTGCTGTTTGTGTGCGCGGAGGAGCAGCTGCGGGGAGCCACAATCAGCTCAGGGTCAGTTTCACCGTCAGGGGCAAAGCCGGGTATCGTGCAAGACAACACTTCGGTTACACTTGACACGCATCCAAATGCGGTGAGCCCACGCAAACTCGAAACAGATGTAGAGTATGTGTTTAAGTCCTACGGCTTTGATTACCTCACCGAAGCAGACATCCGCACAATCGTGGCGCATTACTGCACTGGCTTAGACGGGAACCTACCTGACGCTGCAGACATCGTTGCATGGTTCGTACGATGCCACGATGAGGTGCAATTGTCGGTGAACGCCGATGGGATCGCGCCTACGGAGTCGAACACGATGGATTCCAAGTTAGGAGCGGAATTCAGCGACATATTCCAGAATCAACAAGCGAACCCCACTGCTGGGGAGACGCCGTGTGCGGATTTGGGTAGCTACCGCGTGCTACACACCGTCCACAACAAACTCTCCAATGCGGAGCAACCCGATTCGAAGTCGCAATTAGGAGCGATCTCGCAAGCTACGAAGAGGCTCTTTGTAGCCTTGCTTTGGCACTGTGACGGGTTGCAGCACCTCATGCAAATTGAAAGGTTTTTAGCAAAACGTGCACAGGTTATCAAGATCGGGTCATCGGTGGCGCCAATGAGCTCAATTGTCAGAGATCAAAACTATGCCGATGCTTTGGGTTCTTTTCTGCCCGCCTTCCGCGCCATAATGAACTTTGTTTGCGAATGGTATCGTACGCAGGTTCAGACTCGTGGGCATGACGATGCTCTCGGGGCATCTGATCCCGACATCGTTGCTGACATTGCAGTGCTTTCAGGCAACAACGCCATGTGGCCTTTTGAGTTCCCAAACGTTGCCTTGTGCCCACACAAAAAGCGTGGCGATGGTATCGACGTATTCGGGCCCGCCAAGAATAAAGCGTCTTGCATAACTGCGAGCTGCAAGCCAGTGCCACCTACTCTCCGCCATATCTACTTTGAAGTTCGTATTGCCGACGAGGGTACGAGTGGGGCGTCATTGCGATGCGGGTTCAGCAGTTCGTCAGCGCCGCAGATCACTTTTGATTGCCGACTTGGGCATGCCACAAATGACAAGGAGCCATGGGTTTGTACCCGCGCGTCGGAGGGAGACGTCATTGGGTGTGCGTTAGACCGTACTCAACAAGTTGCGTATTTCACGCTCAACGGACTCGACCTCGGCAAGCGATATCCCGTGAATCCTGATATAGTTGGACAACTTCGGCCGTGCATCGTCTTTCATGAGGGCATGGTGGTTGAAGTGAATTTAGGGCACAGACCGTTCTTGCACCAACACCAAGAACGTCGTCGGTCGTATTTTAGCTTCCACTTCGCTGGTAGAGGCAAAGCATCACGCGAGTTGGATGAGGACGAAGTCTTTTTCGAGATGCGTTCACAACACGACCTGCCGTGCCCATCGCCAAGCAACCCTGTCGACTTTACGCGTGTTGCACAAGAGTATTTCCGCAAAAAGTGCTCGCGCCTCAGCATTCCCGGAACAGCCGAGGTTCTGAAGCGTATTCAGCTTCTGACGGAGTTGTACCCAGCAGGAAAGCCTTCCCCAATCTTGGCAACCAAGTTCGAAGCCAGCACTATTGTCGAACCGGCGTGCTCAACCTCGCATCGTGAAGAAGAAGCTTGCGAATTGCATCAAGACGACGATCTGCCAGCAAAACCTGTGCTCCAACGGTCGGTTTCTGCTCCGGTGGCATCGAACGCGGATATTTCAGTAGGCGGGGACGCATTCACGGACCAAACAGAATCTTTATTGCTAGCGCATGCTTTCTGGAGAGAGAAACTCAAACAATCTATTTCAGACACGTTGCCGCTGATTTTGCGCTTCGTGTTTGCCGAACACCATTTGGAATATCCCTTCACAGCTGCTGCAGTGTTGCGCCAAGTCATCAGGAACCGTTCCACAGCGGCTCAACGCTACATAGCAGGCTTCGTGCATCTTTCTTCAGCAGTGAAAGCGGCGCGGACAAAGTATGATGAGTTGGCACTCCACTCTGCGGCGACACAGGTGGACGCAGCAATCTCGCATGCCAGAACGCGAACGTCAGCTGCTGTGCAGTGTGCGTCACTCGAGCTGGAAGACTATTTTGGATATGCCCATTTGATGCTCGAGCACAGAATATCTTTCTCGGACAGCCAGCACCAACCCGACGTGGCACGGCACTCAGGCCGAAGCGTTAATGGACTCCCCTCGCACTCTCAAATTGGAGTGTCGTCGGTGTGGCAACATCTCCTCGGGGAAGTGACCAGCTGCCTCGGTTGCATTCACAAGGTTTCGCTGGCCAGTGAGGACGACAACAAGACAGTGCCGCTACCTTCCGCTCGCGCAATGAACCACGCGTTGGAATGCTGGAAACTGGACTTCAAAGCGTTCGATCACCAATTCATTCAGAGTAGCCGCGTTTTCCCCATGATTCGTGAGTACATTCACGAGTGCGACGATGCAGCGCCCACGGACGAAAGTACGGGTGCTTCGGATGGCGTTGTTCGGAGTTCGCTGGTGCAACTGGTGCCTGTTACAGGCTTTTTGAAGGACTTCTTCAAAGCATCGCCATGTGTGCAAGTCAGTGCGTCCAGCAACGACGAACAGTTGCGTCAGCTGCTTGTGGACGGAACACTCGTGAACGTGCCTTTCTGGTCCCGTGCTCAAAATGACAAAACTGGGGCATTGTTTTTCAAATCAAATTCCTTCGATCACGTAACGTTTGAGCCACCGGCACACCGAGTTGGAGGCCGAGCGCGCCAGTTCGTCACAATAAAGGAGATTTCGCTTCTGCTGATCAAAGGACGTGGAGGGTCCATTCCAAATTCTATTATTGCGTTGGATGTCGAATCCTCTTCCGAAGTCACGAAAGCATTGGTTCCAGCGGGTTTTAAAAATTCGGCTTCTGCCAAGGCTGGAGTTTGGATCACCTTGAGCTTGCCACAAGAGCATGACTTTACCAGTCTGAAAGTGGTGTTTGTGTGCGACAATGAATCCATGCAAGTCCGAGTGTGGGGCGTGAGGGTATTTGCTGACGCATTTTGTTTGGCGGGTGTCCCGAGTGAAGATGGACAACCTGTGTGCTTTGGCTGCGATACGATCGTGCCTAGACCACGAGACGCCGTTGTTTACGAAACTGCGTTGCGTGTGTTCCAGTATCTCGCGCGAGCAGTCTTTTCAGGATTGACTGAGCAAGGAGTAGAGGCACTTGAAGAACTGTCGGCAAAAGGTGCGAGCAGCGAGCCTAGCGACACGGAGGACGATCCCGACGACCTCGTGGAGCCAAGTTTGCGCAGACAATTGTCACGTGAGCAGTCTGGGTTGCGGCAACATGTGGCATCACTGTTGTTCTCCGATGATGCCGACGGGAAAACGCACACGCACAAGGAATTATCTGCGTTGCAATCGACATTGTTCGAACTTCTCCGCGACGAAATGAAGTCGCAGTTTGATCTCTGGGACAGCTGCTCCCAAGATTACGTTTTCCAACTTACATCTCTGTTGCTGGGCTTGTCGAAAACGAATCCCGGCCTGGCATATATCGCCGCCCACCTCGAAGTGGTCGCCGCCTCCGTGGGACTGTTCCCTGTCATCAACCACGAAGTGCAGGCGCAAGTAATTCAATTGTGTGAACGCATTCTATCGTACATTGAGCGCTACTCCGACGAAACCGTGTTTACGGTGTGTGACACTCAGCTGCGGCATTCGAAACGTCGTATTCCATGCATGTTCGACTCTTTCGACAACGTGGAGATGGTTCCTCCGGGAGGGGTATTAGTGTCCCGCCTGTGCCAATATTTTGGAACGTGTTTCACTGTACAAGTGCGGCGCCGTTTAAGCGGTCGCATGCGGACTGAAGAATTGGATGCTGCCCACTACTTGCTGGGAAAGTCCGCGGTGACGACACGCAAGGTCGCCAAGGAGTTGCTGCTCACTCTGAAGAACTTAGTTGTGCCCGGAAGCCGTGTGGAGAGACTCCTTGTTCAGACGTTCAAGAATACTGTTTGCATGGGTGTGACGCGCTTTGTGACCTGTTGCGAACAAGGACAAGCATTCGCGGCCCTCCAAGATTCAGTTCTTGATCCTGAGCGCGAAGACTATGGTTATCTTTGCATGGACGGTGTTCATGCGTTGCTGTTGAGTGCCGCCGTTCTCGCGGCACTCGGAGAGGATGCCATTCGCTTGCTGGGCCCGTGGGCGAGTGCAGATGGTGACGATTTCCGTCCTTCTATGGAAAAGACAAGTGACTCAAAAGTTGTTGCTCCATCGCAGGCAAGCACTTGTGAACTTCATGACGACGGCATCACGTTGGCTCGATTTGAATGCAGCGATTGCAAGCTGCACCTGTGCACCGAGTGTGACAACGTGCGGCACCTTCACCCAAGCCGACGAAACCACTCCAGGACTGACGTCGTCCATGCCATGGACGCAGGACACACACGTGGCGAAACTGCCGAACATCGCTCGGTATTCGCCACAGAGTCCAAGCAGGTCAGGGACCCGGACGGTACTAATGTGATCGCAGCAACCCAGTCCAAACCAACAGAACTAAAATTCAGTGACGGGTGTGCCACCTTCGTTGCATCATCGCTTCGCGTGACGGTCGACATAGCCAAACTGCACGTGCACATTGATGTCCGTGCGGCAGTCTCAAGCGAACAATTGTCGCTGTGCCGTTATTGTGGTGGCGATTTACCAACACCGGGCACGGAATCCGAGGGCAGCGCGGACAGTGATGGTGCGAGTGTTTGTGGGAATGAGGAGTGCCAAGAGAAGCTGGCTGCATCATGCCGCAAGCGCCTTCCGTGCGGGCACAGATGCGTAGGGTGCAGCGACGAGAGAGAGTGCATGCCGTGCGTTTTCGGTTGCCAGCCCGAGTGTGGAATCAACGCTCACGACAAGTGCCGCATTTGTTCTGCTGAAGACTTGTGTGAAGGGCCCTGTGTTCTGCTAGAATGCGGCCACACATTTCATTACTTGTGTATCAAAGAAAAGCTCAAGTACCGGTGGGAACTGCAAGGCCCGCGCATTTCGTTCGCATTTATGTCATGCCCACTGTGCCGGCAGCCAATGAAGAGTCCTGCCATTGCGTCGTTGATCGACCCTTTGTTGAAGATGAAAGATACGGTCGAGAAGATGGTCCTTCTACGGTTGGAGTATGAAAACCTCGCTAACCATGCTTCGCTCAAAAAGGGCGGTGAGTTCTACCAGGACAAGATCGGGTTCGGGATGAATACATTCGCTTACTACGAGTGTTTCAAGTGCAACCGCCCATACTATGGCGGACGCCACGAGTGTGCTGACGATTTGGAAGCCGAAGGTTAGTTGTGGCTAGAAAGCGTGGTCTCTAACTTGTTGTCCTTCATTGTTGATTTCGCCTCGCTTTGTTGTGGTTTGTGCCGCGATCTTTGTAGGTGGTGGTCAAAAGAAAGAGTGGGACCGAAGCGAACTTGTATGCCCTCGCTGCCTTCCGTTTTCGACGGTGTCGGAATGCCACATCCACGGCTCAGATTTCATCGAGTTCGTTAGCTGCCGAACTGTTTGCGCCGTAGTGCTGACTGTGTGGAACTTACCTTGGTTCGATGTAATGGAACTATTCAGGTTCAAATGTCGATATTGCTGTTCCACAGCCGTTTATTTCTGTTTTGGTACAACCCACTTCTGCGATACTTGGTCAGTAGACCTCAACTGCAGCCGTGCCTGAGGGTTGTCGCGTGTCACGTTCTGCGTTCTCATTGGTGTCTGGTACTGTGCGTGTTGTGTGCTGCAGTCACCGCACACCAAGCAAACTAACGCGGTGCGCGCTGAAGGATTTACCCAAGTGCCCGGCTGGGCCGCAACTGAAACAGCTTGTTGGGGAATGCCCGCTGGGCATTGAGCATCCACCAACTGGCGAGGAATTTGGTCTTGGCTGTGGCATTTGTCGGCAAACACAAACATTTTAGGCTGCACGACGCGGCGGCAAAAGCTCTCCAGCAGCTTTCCTCCTCCCCACATCCAGTTAGTTCGTTACTTTCTGCAGAAGTTTTATATTTAGTTCGCGATTGTTCCCGTTCAAACGCCTGCAACAAACACACTCATGCCTCACCACGTGAAGGCAGCAGCGTGTATATGCCATACACATGGCATCGGATCGATCCCCAATCAATCGATCGATCGATACCTGATCAAATGATCGATCAATGAATGAATGCTTGTCCGGTATCACATGAAAGAATGCTTGTCCATGACACACGATACACCACACACGAATCCGATGTCAGCCGTGCATGGATCTATGGCAACAGTTTTGATACATGTCTGCGTGCATGGTACGTCCGCAGAAACACACTGCACGTCGAGCGCGTTGTACTCCAGTAGTCTAAACATGGTGATAAAACACGAGTCGCAAACAAGGTCGTGTCGCCACCTCGGCGCTGCAATTTGGGCAGTTTGGTTTCGTCAGTACGTCGCAGCGCCGCTTCATCGGCTCGCTGCCCGTTGACTTCCGGTGTTTCTGCCCACACTACCGAGTGCTGTGGACCCCTACAGTGGTGACTTCGCGACCTTTGACGGCCGTCGCAGTGTTTCGGCCATCCAACCATTCGAAAAATTGCGCAGAAAAAATTGCACAGAAAAAAAAGTTGCGCAGCGAAGACTCCTCCCTCCCCTCCAGCAGCAATTTTTTCCGCACGATTTTCTACTCAATTTTCTGCACGATTTCATGCGCGATTTTCTGCACGATTTTCTGCGTAATTACCTGCGTAATTTAGAATCCGGCAGTTTTATCCGCAGTTTTTACGGCACAGTCAGTCAGTCGGCAGCGGCGGCCGGCGGCGTCGGACAACAACGACAACACTGACACTCCCTGACCGACGGTGAGTGGCTGTGAGTGAGTGGCTGTGAGTGAGTGTGAGTGAGTGTGAGTGAGTGCTCAACTCGCGGTCACTGTCGGTCGTCGGTCGTCATCGTCACCATCACCGTCATCGACTGACCGACCGACGACGGCGCTCACTCGTTCCCGGTGAGTGCCCACTAATCAGTCAGTCTCAAGTGGACCTCCCCATAGTCACTCACTCACAGTCACTCACTCACTCACAGTCCGCTTTCGGTCCAGCGAACGACGAACGACGAATGACGAACGACGAACGACCGAACGACCGAACGACGAATGACGAACGACGAACGACGAACGACGAACGACGAACGACGAACGACGAACGACGAACGACCGAACGACCGAACGACGAACGACGA
>ENA-OWNT01001755-OWNT01001755.1-seawater-metagenome-genome-assembly--contig:-NODE-1755-length-25428-cov-5.614887_pt1 | contig 25428 bp, 20 predicted proteins | sample MGYA00238136_ERZ651165 | MGnify/ENA primary metagenome ERZ651165 (study PRJEB26861, sample SAMN08777766) | seawater metagenome | isolation source: coastal seawater | place: USA: Florida | collected...
AGAGGAAACATGCCGAGGTGGGTGTCCGCCTCCACCACCTGGAGCGGTCCGCCATGGCGGCTGGGCCCCTATGGCGCCTGCGCTGGACGCTCTGCTGAGGTTTCGTGGGTGGCCTCCAACAGAGTCAGGGCCATGCGCACGGGCACCATCGACCACTGCTGCGCGGTCGGCTCGTTGTAGTTCGCGGCCTGCACCACCACGACCGCATCGTGCCTCTCCGAGAGCAACACGAGGTTGCCGCCATTGCCGAGCATGGCCCAGCACGGCAGCATCTCGCCGTCGACCGTGACGGGAATCCGCCACCAGAGGTAGCCGTAGCCCACCTCGGGATGGACACGCGCACGCTCGGTCAGCATGTCGTCCACCCAGGCGGCATCCAGCAGTGTCCGGCCGTCCCACACCCCGCCGTCGAGCACCAGCCGTCCGATTCGGGCCAGAGCCTCGGCCGACACCTCCAGCTGTCCTCCAGACTGGATCTGACCACTGCGGGATGCGCGCCACGCCACCTGCGCGATGCCCATCGGTGCGAGCAGTCGACGCTGCACATAGTGGTCGAAGCGCTCGCCCACGCTGTTCTCGACAACCTGCCCCAGCAGGTACACCCCGGCGGTGCAGTAGGAGAAGCGACCGACCCCTTGGCCATCGCGCTGGTAGCTGGCATCGGCGGGCAAGCGTGCCACGAAGCGGGTCCAGTCCTTGCGGCGGTACATGCGCTCCTCCTGGCCCGGCGAGCGGCGGTCCCAGTCGTTGCAGTCCAGGGCGGAGGACATGCTCAAGAGGTCGTGTACTCGGACATCTTCGAGACCATCTGGCGCATCGAGCCCGAGCAGAGGCCACACTACGAGCTCGGTGGACGCGAGGTGACCGTCTTCGATGGCAGCCCCCACGGCGAGCGCGGTGAGGGACTTGCCGGCGGAGCGGATGTCGTGAAGGGTCGGGTCGTCGCTGGTGGAACCCCGGCGATGCACCCCAGCCCGGTACTGACGATGGTGGACCACCTGTCCGCCCTGCTCCACCACCACTGCCACGACCTCGCCCAGCTCGCCCGACTCCACCACCTGGTCGATGACGGCAAGGTCGGCGGCCTGGGCGGTCAAGGCGAGGAGCAGCACCATGATGACGTCCTACTCGTCGATGTAGCCGAGCGCTTCGAGGGCGCTGCGCGTCTTGTCGTCCATGTCTTCTTCACGGGCGCCGGGCATGCGCACATCAAAGGCATCCAGCGCCCGGGACAGGCGCTCGGGCGGGTCTCCCTGGACCTCTGGCTGGGCGGTCCCTCGGAGGAACAGGCGCTCCCCGTCGCGAAGCCAGGCCGCCCGGGTGAGCACATGGGTGTCGGAGACGGCCGCGCGTTCGAGGTCTGCGTTGGGCCAGGTGTCGGTGCGCAGGGCCTCGTGGGGCTTGGTGGCCTCGGCCAGGGCGACGGGCCACTCGCTGGGAGGACGGGGCGACCAGGCGGCGGCGAGGTCTTTGCCAAGGCCGAGGGCCTCTGCGCTCGGATCGACCGCTCGCAGTACCGTGGTGCCGATGTCCAGCGTGCGGACAGTGCGGTCCACCACGGTGTTCTCGGGAGTGGAGAAGCGCCCTGTGCCCGACACGATGAGGGGAACGTGCACAATCGGCAGGTCGACGTCGGGGCCGTGTCGATACGGACGCGCCGGCTCCTCGTCAAACATCTCCCCGTGGTCGGAAAAGAGCACCACGAGGCTGTCTTGGAGGAGTCCTCTCGCGCCGAGGCCCCGCAGGAGGCGTCCGAGCTGGCGGTCGGCCCAGGCCACCTCGGCCCGGTACAAGGCCTGGCCGTGCTGACGGTCGGCGGCCGACAAGGTGTCGTGCAGAGTCGCGACGGTGAGGTGCTCGATGCCCGCGCGGTCGCCGCCGGCCGGGCCATCGTAGGTGGGGTCGACGAAGCGGGCCTGCACATGCGAAGGCGCGCTGTCCCAGGGCATGTGGGGGTCGTAGTAGTGAACGAACAGAAAGACGGGCTCGCCGGGTTGGCGGCGGTCCACCAGCGACAGGGCGGTGTCGGTCACGGTGCGTCCGTTGGCTTCGTATTCGCCGATGAGCAGGGCTTTCCAGTTGGCGTGGTCGACATAGGCATCGAAGCCGCGATCCAGTCCCATGTCCCGTTCCAAGGCGAAGCTGCCCACCGAGGCAAGTGTGAGCCAACCCTTCTCGGAGAAGCGTTCCGCCAACAGAGGAAGCTCGGCGGGCACCGGGAAGCCGTTTCGGGGAACGCCGTGGCCGTGGCTGTCCTGCCCCGACATCACGGCCGTGTGGGCCGCCAGGGTGGTGCTGCTCGACGAGATGGCCCAGGCAAAGCGCACCCCTTCCTCGGCCAGAGCATCGGCGTGGGGGGTGTTCGCGTCAGGTAGGCCCCCGAGTCCGTAGCAAGACAGCGCATCCGCCCGGGTGGTGTCGAAGCTCACCAACAACACAAGGGGAGCGGGCGAGGTCTCGGGCGTCCCGCAACCTGCCGCCACCAGTCCCAATGCAAGCCAACCCCCCCGATACATCAAGCCAGGACTTCCATCCCCGCGTCGTCTCCATTGGCACCGGGGTCGTTCCAGATCATCTGCCAGGCCGTGCGCACCGAGCGGGCGAGCTCTTCTTTGCTCTTCATGCGGCGCAGCGCGCGGGCCATGTACTTGGGTCGGTAGTAGAATCGCAGGTAGGCGAGGCGAGTCCACCGCTGGATCTCGGCGTCGGTCATGTCGCACAACGGACGCGGAATGTCCTCGTCGACGCCATTCTCGATGTGCTCCCGCCAGTAGTCGCGGCCGGTCTCCCGCAGCAGCAGGGTGTACATCTCGGTGGCCGGCATGGGCGTGACCTTCGAGAACTGGGCGTAGTCGAGGTCGAGCTCCAGGGCGAGGCGGATGGTCTGGCGGATGCTCGCTTCGGTCTCGTAGGGGTTGCCCACCATGAAGTAGCCGAAGGTGGCGATGCCATGCTGGCTCGTGCGGCGGATGACGTCGCGGTACATCTCCTGGCTGGTGGACTTCTTCAGAGTCTGCAGAATCTCACGGTTGGCCGACTCGATGCCATAGTAGATTCGATTGCAGCCTGCATTGCGCATCGCACGCAACACATCGTCGGTGATGCAGTCGACCCGGGTGCGCGCGGCCCACACAATCGGCAGCTTGCGGCGCTGGATCTCCTCGCAGATGGCGATGACCCGGTCCTTGCGAATGGTGAAGGAGCTGTCGAAGAAGTCGAGCTCGCGGATGCCGTGCTCCTTGTAGCAAAGCTCCAGCTCGTCGACGACGTTGGTGGGAGAGCGTGCCCGGAACGGCTTGCTGCCCTGCTCACAGAAGATGCACTTGTAGGGACAGCCGCGGCTCGTGATGAAGCAGGTGAAGTTCTTGTATTGGGAGATGAAGGAGTAGTAGATGCTGTTGTCGAGCAGGTGGCGCGCTGGGTAGGGCGCAGCATCCACATTGCAATCTGCGGCCTTGGGGGTGACCACGACGTGGCCATCGGGCTGGCGAAAGGCGATTCCCCGCACGTCGGCGAGGTTCTGGCGCTTCACCAGGGCCACCAGCAGCTCGGGCAGAGCCACCTCGGCCTCGTTGGTGACCGCGTAGTCGACGGCGGGGTAGTTGAGCGTCTCGCGGGGGTAGATGCTGAGGTGGACGCCGCCGACAATGACCGGCACATCAACCTCTGCGCGAATCGCCTTGATCCAGTCCATCGACTGGAAGAACAGGTAGGTGGTGAGCGTGTAGCCGACGAAGTCGGGGCCGAAGGCGTTGAGACGGCCGACGGTCTCCTCGAGGGAGAGGTCTTCGGCGTGGGCGTCGATGAACAGCACATCGCAGCCGGCGTCTTCCAAGATGCCGGCCACGTAGAGCAGAGAGAGGCTCGGGAAGATCCCGTAGTTCTCCTTGACCGTCTTGATGCCGGGCTCGTTCCGCACCGGACCATAGGGCGGGTAGACGAGCGCCACCTTCATGCCCGACAGGGCGGCTCGGGTGTCGGCGGATGCGCTGCGGGGTGCGTTCATGAAGACCTCGTCAGCGCAATGGTAGCCCACGCCGGGAAGGTGCCAAGCCGGCGACCTACATCCGCTCCAGCACGGGAATGCCGAGGATGCCCAGCCCGCGGGTGAGGGTGCGGGCGGTGAGCGCCACGATGGCCAGGCGGCTCGCGCGCACATCGTCGGGCACACCGTCCTTGAGCACGGGGCAGCTGAAGTAGAAACGGTTGAGCTTCTGGGCGATGTCGAACAGCTGGTCGCACAGCAGGTTGGGACGGTGGCTGTTCAGCGCGATGCCCACCACCTCGGGAAGCCGGGCGAGGGCCAGCACGAGCTCCACCTCGGCCTTGTCGGTGGGGCGGGCCTGGGACAGGTCGACGGCGTCGAGGGCAAGCTCGGCCCTGCGCAGGATGCTGAAGCAGCGCGCGTTGCTGTAGAGCAGGAAGACGGCCGTGTTGCCGTCGTGGGACAGCATGCGGTCCCAGTCGAAGATGACGTCGGACTGAGGGTTCTGGGACAGGTCGGCGTAGCGCACGGAGCCCACCCCCACGGCCTCTGCCACCGCGGCCCGCTCGGCCTCGGGGAGCTTCTCGCTCTTGTCGTCGACCACAGCCCGCGCCCGCGACACCGCCTCGTCGAGCAGGTCGACCAGGCGAATCACGTTGCCCTGCCGCGTGGACATGGAGCCCTCGGGCAGCATCAGCGTGCCGAACCAGGAGTGGCGCAGTGCGGTGCCCTCGGCGTCGAGCTTCCGGTGGGCCCGCCACGACTTCCAGGCCTCGAAGACCTGCGTGAAGTGCAGCTGCTGCCGGCCATCGGTGACGTAGACGATCTCGGTGGGCGCCCAGGTGGCGAGGCGGTGCTCGAGGGTGGCGAGGTCGGTGGTGCCGTAGAGGAAGGCGCCGTCGCTCTTGCGGATGACCAGCTTGCGGTTGCGCACGGCCTTCACGGCGTGGTCCTCGGGGAAGTCGATGATCACCGCGCCCTGGTCTTCGACGGCGAGACCGGCCTCCAGCAGGGCATCCACGACCTTCGAGAGCATCGGGTTGTAGAAGCTCTCGCCCAGCACCTCGTCGAACTGCACGCCGAGCCGCTTGTAGACGCCCTCGAACTCCTGCAGCGAGATCTGGATGAAGCGCTTCCACAGCGCGGTGTTCTCGGGGTCGCCGGCCTGCAGCTTCGCGGTCTCGGCGCGGGCGAGCTCCATCAGCTCCGGTTCTTCCTCGGCCAGGCGACCGAAGGCGACGTAGAGGCGCTCCAGCTCGCCGATGGGGTCGGCGGCGAAGTTGGCTTCGTCGAGGTCGCGGCGCCACGACACGATGAGCTTGCCGAACTGGGTGCCCCAGTCACCGATGTGGTTGTCGGCAACGACGGTCCAGCCGGCAGCTTCGTACATGCGGTGCAGGGCGTTGCCGATGATGGTGGACCGCATGTGCCCGATGTGCATGCGCTTGGCGACATTGGGCGAGCTGTAGTCGATGACGGTGGTGTGGCCGGCGCCGGTCTGGGGGATGCCGCCGGTGTCGGACACGGCCTGGGCGGCGACCTGGGCCGCGACCCAGGTGGGGTCGAGGTGGAAGTTGATGAAGCCGGGCCCGGCGACGTCGATCCGGGTGATGCCAGCGTGCTCGGGAAGCTCGGCGCGCACGGCCTCGGCCACCTTGCGCGGGTTGGTGCGCAGAGCCTTGCCCAGGCGGAAGGCGTGGTTGGACTGGTAGTGCCCGAACTTCGCGTTGTTGGTGGGCGTGGCGGGCTCGATCTGGTCGAGAACGCCCGCATGACCTGCGCGCTCGGCCGCTTCTGCGACGAGCTGGGACAAGGTGTGGGACAGCGGGGTGACGTCGGACATCGGGGGGGCTCCGTCCGTGTGGGTGGCCGCGATGGGGGCGACCACGTTGGATGGCCGGGCTGCTAACCGGACCCACCCACCCCCGTCGCGGAGTATGGTTGGCGGCCTTCCGCCCCTGCGATGGGCGGGTCGATCCCCCTGGCCTTGGAGTCCCGATGAGCGCCTCAGCCTTTCTCGACCGTGTGATGCCCAACGTCCCCTCGCTCGGCGGACGCGACTTCCAATTCAAGGCCTGGCGTCACGCGGACCGGCCCACCCAGGAGGGCGTGGGTGTCCTCGCCCAGAGTGGCGTCGACGTCGACAAGCTCGCGGCCTGCATCATGAACGTCAACAGCTACCGCGGCAACGTCGACCACGTCGAGGAGAGCCGGGCCATCTCCGACTCCCGCTACGCCCCTCCCAAGGCCGTGCGCTTCTACCAGCGGGTGAAGGTGCCGATGCTGGCCACCATCCACATGGAGCTGGTGCTGCAGGACTTCGGCGAGCGCAACGGCTGGCGCGTCATCGCCTGGGACCAGCTCGACGCCGAGACCGACCGTCTCAACGCCAAACAGGGCGCACGCTCCGAGTACAACGTGGGTGCGTGGCTCATCAAGCCCGACGCCGTGGCCTACGCCCTGTCCTCGGCCCCCCGCAAGAAGGACGTCGGCCGCCTGAAGTTCGCGGCCCTCACGAAGGGGGCCGATGCGGGTGCGCCCCAGGTGGTGAAGGCCAACATCCGGGGCATGGTGGCCTGGTCGAAGCGGAGCTGAGCCTCAGGGACACACCTCGACCTCACCGTCCCAGCCGTACAGGTGGCCCTCTGCCGGGCCCGTCAGGCTCGCGCCCACCAGGTTGCCGTCGAAGTTGCCGTTGCTGAAGGTGATGTCGGCGTAGGGCGCGAGCAGGCTGCCTTCCCAGCCGATGCTGGTGAGGCTCAGCGAGGTCGCCTCGTAGAAGTTCCACAGCACGGTGGTCTCGTCGACGCCCGACAGCGAGATGGCGAAGTTGCCGGCGCTGGGGGCATTCCCGTCGATGTTGACCACCACCACGCTGCCGGCGGGAGCCGAGATGCTCACGGAGGTGGCGGAGGACAGGTCGCTGCCGCTGAGCATGAAGGTGTTGAGCGTGGCGTCGCTGCCGGACATCGTCACGGCACCCCAGGGCGTGACCGTGGCTGCCGTGGCAGACAGGCCCGCGATGGCGGCGCTGGTGTTCTGCAGGTCGGTCTCGGCCGTGGCGAAGTCGATGGGACTGCCCATGCTCGCGCTTCCTCCCGAGAAGGTGACCGACGACGACAGCGACGCGCTGGTGCCGTAGAAGGCGTCGCCGTAGACGGTGCCGGAGTCGAGGGTGAGGGTGTCGCCCACCACGATGGCCGTGCCTGTGGTGGTGGCCGAGCCGTTGACCGAGAAGCCCGTCATGTCGAGGTCGCCGCCGGCCGCGATGGCGCCCTGCACGTCGAGCCCGCCGGTGTAGTCGCCGAAGACGAACACGTTGAAGTCGTCGGCTTCGCCCAGGGTGTAGGTCTCGCAGCTGGTGCACTCGTCGGTGTCGTCGGTGTCGGTGAGGCCGTCGCAGTCGTTGTCGGTGCCGTCGTCGCAGACCTCGGCCGCGTCGGGGTTCACCGCACAGTCCGAGTCGTCGCAGTCGCCGCCGCAGGAGGTCCAGCCGTCGCCGTCTGCGTCGTAGCCGTCGTCGATGGTGCCGTCGCAGTCGTCGTCTTCGCCGTTGCAGGTCTCGTAGGCGCCCGGGAAGGTGCCCGCATCGCTGTCGTCGCAGTCGCCGGCACAGGTGGTGACGCCGTCGCCGTCGGCATCGAAGCCGTCGTCGATGGTGCCGTCGCAGTCGTTGTCCACGCCGTCGCAGGTCTCCGAGGCGCCCGGGTAGACGGAGCCATCGGTGTCGTCACAGTCACCGTCGCAGGTGTTGACGCCGTCGCCATCGCCATCTGCCGCGTTGTCCACGGTGCCGTCGCAGTCGTCGTCGATGCTGTTGCAGACCTCGGTGGCGCCCGGGAAGACGGTCGGGTCGCTGTCGTCGCAGTCGCCGGCACACTCGGTGACGCCGTCGCCATCGGTGTCGTAGCCGTCGTCCACCACGCCGTCACAGTCGTTGTCCACGCCGTCGCAGACCTCACCGCAGTCGGGGTTGGTGGTGGGCTCGTTGTCGTCGCAGTCGCCCGCACAGGTGGTCCAGCCGTCGCCGTCCACGTCGAAGCCTTCGTCGACATCGCCGTCGCAGTCGTTGTCCAGGCCGTCGCAGGTCTCGGGTGCGCCGGGGAAGACGGTGGGGTCGGCGTCGTCGCAGTCCCCATCGCAGGAGGAGACCCCGTCGCCGTCGGCATCGTAGCCATTGTCCACCACGCCGTCACAGTCGTTGTCCACGCCGTCGCAGACCTCACCGCAGTCGGGGTTGGTGGTGGGCTCGCTGTCGTCGCAGTCGCCGCCGCACACCGTCCAGCCGTCGCCGTCGGCATCGAAGCCCTCGTCGACATCACCGTCGCAGTCGTCGTCCACGTCGTTGCAGCTCTCGACCGCGCCCGGGAAGACCGACGCGTCGGTGTCGTCGCAGTCCCCCGCACACTCGGTCACGCCGTCGCCGTCGAGGTCCACACACACCTGGGAGAAGGTGCCGATGCCCGGCACGAAGTCCTCGCCCACGCCGGCATCCTGGAAGGAGCCCATGAAGGCGTAGACCGAGAAGGTGGCCGCGCTGTCCGTCATCCCCAGGGTGCCGGTCAGCTGCGAGAAGCGGGTGATGGTGAATTCGAGGTGCGGGGCGGAGGCGGTGGGAGCGCCGTGCAGTCCGCCGGTGTGGGCCGCGAGGTCGCTGCCGAAGGACAGGCCGGGCGAAAAGGGCGTGCCCGAGAAGGTGGCCACGGTGTAGTCGGCGAGCTGGCTGCTGCCGTCGCCCGGGACGCCCGCGATGACGTCGAGCACGCCGTCTTCATCGAGGTCGATGGCCAGCGCGAAGGACTCGTAGCCACCCAGGTCGGCCGCATCCGCGCCACCGAGACCCGCCAGCCAGCTGCTGGTGTGGGCCTCATCGCCGTCGCCGTCGGCATCTCCGCCCACGCCGAAGGTGCCGAGCCCGATGGAGAGCACGTCGGTGGCGGCGTCGTAGTCGAGGGCGACCATCTCCATGTCCCAGCCGCTGACCGCCGTGCCGCCCGCAGTGGGCACGCCGACGTCGAGGCCGCCGGGGTCGCTGATGAGAACCGCCGTAGATGCGGTGAAGTCGCTGGCCACATTGCCGGTGAACCAGCTCGCGCCGGGGGGAAGTGCGCGTCGGTCGCGCTGCTCGTCGGCGGAGTCTGCGGGCACGCCGGGGGCACAGGCGGAAGCGAGCAGGAGGACGCTGAGCAGGGAGAGGCGGGAGGTGCGCATGAAGGTCCGGGTGTCCGAAGGAGGCCGCACCCCCATCGTGCGGTCGTCCTTTCGCGTCCTCCACCGCGCATGCCCCCCGATTTCAGGGGGCATGTCCCCTCTGTCGGGTCGGTCCCATCGGCAGAATCTCGGACGCCGTCTGCGCGGATGGCGTCCACTGCACCGTTCTGGGCAATGGCCCCCGTGTGTGCGTCAGTTGCCCTTGATCGGCGCCCCGCCGTACTCGTCCACCCAGCCCGAGGAGGCATCGGGGAAGGCGTCGGCGTAGGCCACGTAGGGCTTCACATCGAGCACCGGGGTGCCATCGATGAGGTCGAGGCCGGCGACGTGGATGATGTTGTCCTCCACCCCCAGCACGCGCACTGCCGACAGTCCGATGGGGTTGGGACGGTGGGGGGCCCGGGTGGCGAAGATGCCGCGACGCGGCCCACCCCGCGGGGGACGCACGAGCGACGGCCACTTCGGACCGTTGAGGTGCAGCCAGGTGATGAGCCAGGCTCGGTCGAAGCCGTCGAGGTCGCGCAGAGCGAGGGCTGGCACGATGTTCTTGAAGAGCTCTACGCGGCCTTCCACCCGGTCGGCGGCGTCTCCTGCCTTGCCGAGGCAGGCCTGGCGGGGGGTGCCGAAGCGCTCGGTGAAGGGGGAGTGGATGCGCCCGATGACCTGCAGGCCCACCGACTCGGGAAAGTCGACGGAGCCGCGGTAGTCCTTGGGCGGGGTGCTGCGACCCTGGGGGGGCAGCTCGACGTCGGGGGGGCCGTCGCCTCGGCTCACGGGGTCGACTCCGCGGTGATGGCGGCGGTGATCTCGTCGACAGGCACGGCATTCCCGATGAACAGCGGTGTGCGGTCGTGCAGGCCTTCGGGCTGGAGGTCGAGGATGCGGTCTCTGCCGTTGGTGGCCTTGCCGCCGGCCACCTCGGCCAGGAAGGCGAGGGGGAAGGCCTCGTACATCAACCGCAACTTGCCGCCGGGATTCGACGACGAGCGGGGGTAGAGAAAGACCCCCCCCTTGATGAGGTTGCGGTGGAAGTCGGCCACGAGAGAGCCGATGTAGCGCTGCTTCCAGCTCACTGCCTCGTCTTTGCGGTCGGCCACCCACTTGCGCACGGCGGGGGTCCAGCTGGCGGTGTAGCCCTCGTTGACGCTGTACATGCGCGTGTCGGGCTTCAGCCGGATGTCGGGGTGGGACAGGAAGAACTCGCCTACGCTGGGGTCGAGGGTGAAGCCGTGGACGCCATCGCCGGTGGACAGCACCATCACCGTGCCCGAGCCGTAGATGACGTAGCCGGCCGCCACGATGTCGTGGCCGGGCTGGAGAATGTCGTCCATCGTGGCCCGGGTGCCTTCGTCGGACCTGCGCCGGAAGACGGCGAAGATGGTGCCGATGGAGGCGTTGACGTCGATGTTGGACGAGCCGTCGAGTGGGTCCATCGCGAAGATGTAGCGGCCGCTGTGGAAGCGTTCCGGCGTGAAGTAGGGCTCCTCGTCCTCCTCGGAGAGAATCGCCGCCACACAGCCGGCGTGCTCGAGGGCGCGCTTGAAGGTGTTGTTGGCGTATTCGTCGAGCTTCTGGACGAATTCCCCCTGCACGTTGACCTCGCCCGTGGTGCCCAGCATGCCGGCGAGACCGGCGCGGTTCACGCGGGCGCTCACGAGGCGACTGGCGAGGGAGACCTGGCGCAGCAGCGTGGAGAAGCGACCCGTGGCCTCGGGATGGGCGTGGGTGGTCTCGTGGATGAAGCGGTCGAGGGTGATGCCTTCTTCGAACTGCGGGCGCATGCGGACCTCTTTGGGAAGGCGCGCCCTCTATCGGGTTCAGGCCGGCGCTGTCCCCGTCGGCTCCCGGACATACGGACCGACCCGCTGCCGGAACTCGTCGCTCCAAGGCGTGGCGCGGTGGCTGTCGACGTCGATCTTCACGATGGTTCGGGTGCCTGTGGCATGCGCCCGGTCTTCGTCGAGGGGCAGGATGGCGAAGGCGAATTGCAGGCTGCTGCGGCCCAGTCTCTCGATCCAGATGCGGCAGCGCACCCGTCCGGTTCCGCGCACGGGGCGCTCGTAGGACACGCTCTGGGCCCGCACGAGGTGGTGCTGGTCGGGGTTGTCGGCGTCGTCGGCGATGGTGCCCCAGCCGAGGTGGTGCCAGAACGAGCCGATGGTGCGCTCCATCAGCAGCAGGTAGCGCGCGTTGTGGAGGATGCGAAAGGCGTCGAGGTCGTCGAAGTAGACGCCGTGGTGCTCTTCGTGAAAGCGCATAGGACTGCCGGGACGGGGGGCTGGAGGTCGGCCCACCGCCTATCGCCACGGATTCGGGCACGAAGGAGACATTGTCTGTCACAAGCGGGGTTGGGGCCTCGTCGGTCGGTTGCGGGGCTGGCGCACAAGCCGTGCGTGCCCCCGCGGAGGACGAGATGTCTCGCAAGAAGGTGGTGGTCGTCGGTGGTGGATATGCGGGCCTCATGGCCGCGGCTCGGCTCGTGAACAGCGGCCACGACGTCACTGTGGTTGATCCGAGGGACACCTTCTCCGACCGGGTGCGCCTGCACCGGGCCGCAGTGGGGGACGGTCCCTCCGAGCGCGCCTGGGCCGACATGCTTCCGGCGGGTGTGGCGCGGCTGCAGGGATTGGCGCGGGACTGGCAGCAGGGCGCGGTGCAGGTGGAGACCGCCTCGGAGCGCCGCTGGCTGAGGGCGGATGCGGTCGTGCTGGCCACCGGAAGCCGCGGGAAGGACTGGGCGGGCTGGCCGTCGCTGGATGGTGGGGCGGTGCAGGCGCTGCAGCGGTCGACAGGCCCTGTGGCGGTGGTGGGGGGCGGGGCGACTGGCACGGAGCTGGCCACGGTGCTCGCGGAGGCTGGCCGGCAGGTCACTCTGGTGACAGGTGGTGCCCATCCGGACTGGTCGGAAGCCGGACGGCGGCTGCGCGATGACTGGCTTCGGCATCTTGGGGGCGAGGTGGTGGACGCGCATGCGCTCGGCTTCGGGGCGGGTGCTGTGAACACCGATACCGGGGACATTGTGGCGGAGGTGGTGGTGCCGTGCATCGGCTTTTCGACCAGCCCCGTCGGACGCGAGTGGGGGCTGCCGCTGGCGCCAGATGGCCGTGTGGCCGCCGCTTCCGACCTGTCCGTGCCCGGTCACCCCGGCCTGTTCGTGGCTGGCGACGTCGGGGCGCCGCTCGAGCTGCCCTGGGTGACGCCCGGCTGCGCCACCGCGATGCCCATGGGTGCCCATGCCGCTGTCAGTGTGGATGCCTGGCTGTCCGGCCGTCCCACCGCGCCCTTTTCCTTCGGCTGGTTCGCGCGCCAGGTCGACATCGGCCGTCGCCGCGGACTCATGCAGGCCTTGACCCCCACCGGCACGCCCACCTGGGCCCACGCGGGCTTCGGACCCGGCCTCGTTCGCGCATTGTTGTTGGCGGTGGTGCCCCGGATGGCCCGCTGGGAAGGCTCGGCTGGCCGCCAGCTGATGGTGTGGAATCCCGGGCCCGCGCCCATGAACGCGCAGCTCACCCAGGAGGTGGCATGAGCACAGGCGACTGGCAGGCCGCAGCCGTGGCGGCGGAGCGCCCCCAGCTCGTCGGACTCGGCTACCGCCTCACCGGACGGGTGCAGGTGGCCGAGGAAATCGTGCAGGAGGCCATCTTGCGGCTGTGGTCCCAGCCCGAGCGCCCCCGTCGACCCGGTGCCTGGCTTCGCACTGTCGTCACCCGCCTCGGGCTCGACCACCTCAAGTCGGCTGCCCACCGCAGGGAGACCTACCTGGGTCCCTGGCTGCCGGAGCCTTGGCTTGCGGAGGGTCCGGAGGCCCAGGTCGCGATGGCCGAGAGTGTGGAGATGGGACTGCTGGTGGCCTTGGAGGGCCTGGGTCCCTCCCAACGGGCCGCCTGGCTGCTGCGGGATGTGTTTGATGAGGACTACGCCGACATCGCTGCTTGCCTCGGCACCTCCGCGGCCAACGCGAGACAGCTGGTGCGTCGGGCCCGTGCCCGCCTGAGCGCCCTTCGGCGGACCTCTCCCCGGCAGACCACCTTGGAGGCCGAGCGCCTCGCCCAGTTCGTAGATGCCGTTCGACAGGCCGATCTGGAAGGCCTGCAGGCGCTGTTGGCGGAGGATGTGGAGTCGTGGTCGGATGGCGGCGGCGTCGCCTCCGCGGCCAGGGTGGTCATCCGCTCCCGCACCAAGGTGGCCCTCGCCACCGTGAAGCTGGCGCGTCTGACCCCTTCCCGGGTCGTCGGCACCCCGGCCTGGGTCAACGGCGGGCCGGGTGTGGTGCTCTTTGACGGGGACAGCGTCTACGCGGTCGTTTGCCTCAGCGTGGATGACGGACAGGTGACACGCATCTGGACCATTCGGAATCCTCACAAGCTCGCCCATGTGGCAGCCCGGACACTCCAGCAGGCGTGGTAGCTTGCCGGACTTGCGCTCAGCGGGGTGGCACCTTCGCAGCCCCGAGCCATGCGCACACCCTCTCGCGCCAGGACTTCCCGTGGCCATCTACCCCTCCCAGCTCCCTGCTCCCGTGCGCCGTGCGTTCTGGAAGCTCGCCTACCAGGCCATGGCCCGCACCTGGGACCGCGCCGACTGGCGTCTCATGAACTACGGCTACGAGCCGGCGGAAGGGGAGCGCAACGTGGTCGACATGCCCGAGCTGAAGGGCGATGACGAGACCGACCGCTACTGCATCCAGCTCTACCACCGGGTCGCCGGCCAGCGCGATCTCACCGGCCTCGACGTGCTGGAGGTGGGCAGCGGGCGCGGGGGCGGGGCCTCCTACGTCCACCGCTACCTGGGTCCGAAGAAGACGGTCGGGCTCGACCGCTCGCCGGCCGCAGTGGAGCTGGCCTCTCGGCGGGAAGGCACCGCGGGCCTGCAGTACATCGTGGGCGACGCCGAGGCGCTTCCCCTCGAAGATGGTCAGTTCGACGTGGTTCTCAACGTCGAGAGCTGCCACTGCTACGGCTCTGTGCCGAAGTTCCTCGAAGAGGTCCACCGGGTTCTGCGGCCGGGCGGCTCCCTGCTCATCACCGACCTTCGCCTGGCCCCGAAGCAGGCCGCCTTCGACGCCGAGCTGGAGGCCAGTCCCTTCGAGATGGTGCGCCGGTCCGACATCACCGCCGGTGTAGTCCGGGGCCTCGTGAAGGACACTCCCCGCCGCAACCAGATGGTGTCCGGGACGGCGGGCCGCTGGAGCAGCCTGATGACCTGGTTCTCGGGGGTGCAAGGCAGCGCCACCTTCCGCGACCTCGACGACCGCACGCTCGTCTACCACTGCTACGAGCTGCGGAAGGCGGGAGGCGTGGCGGCAGCGCGATAGCCTTTGGTGAGGGGACGGCACCTGTTATTCGACGTGAATCCAGCCTTGCCAATGGTTGGTGTAGTAGGACCCCCCATATTCCGCGTAGTAGGGGCCATATGCCCAGATGACGGTGTCGTCGCCGTAGTACTCGGCGGGGAACCAGGGGTGCCAGGCGCCCTCATACTCGACCGCCACCACCAGACCGTAGGACTCGGTCTCCATGATGCCGAGGGAGACATCCCAGGGGTCGGGCACGCCGCAGGGGGTGCCGAAGTCCATCCGCTCAAGGCCGAAGTCGAACGACCAGGTGCAGTCGGGGCAGTCGCTGGCGACGGCGCTGGTGCCCTCGAGAATGTCGTAGCACTCGATTGAACCGCTCCCAAACAGGAAGGTGATTTCCATGGTGGCGGTGGGGCCTTCACCTTCACCTTCACCTTCACCTTCACCTTCACCTTCGCCTTCGCCTTCGCCTTCGCCTTCACCTTCGCCTTCACCTTCACCCTCGCCCTCACCTTCACCTTCTGCGCTTGTGTCCTTGTTCGAGGGGTCGTCGCAGGCTGTCGGTGTGGAGGCCAATGCGGACATGACGAGGAGGTGGAAGGGACGCAGGGTGGGTCTCATGGTGGATGCCTCGGGTGAGTGGGGTCGCACACCACTGCATTCCGAGGAAGTGGCCGGGCTGTCACAGGATTCTTGGGTTGGCTTGGGAAATGGGGGGGACTCAGGAGGTCCCGCGGTCCCCCGCCCGACCGCGCGCCCTCAGCTCCCCTCCACCGCCACCAACATGTCCAGCAGCTGCCGCGTCTCGCCGACGTCGTGCACCCGGAAGGCCCGCGCTCCCCGCTGCCAGCTCGCCGCCACTGCGGCCAGGGAGCCCACCAGGCGGTCCGCCGCATCTGGCTGGCCCAGGGTGTGGCCGATGAAGCTCTTGCGGGATGCGCCGATGTAGACGGGGAGCCCCGTGTCCACCAGCCGGCCGGTCCCGTTCAGCAGCGCCAGCGACTGGGCCGCCGTCTTCGCGAAGCCGATGCCGGGGTCGATCCAGACGGTGTCCGAGCGCGCCTTGCCCGCGAGCTCCAACAGGCTGGCCCGCACCTGCTCCACGAGGTCGTCGTAGTCCACCAGCTGTCGCATCGTCTGGGGCGTGCCGCGCATGTGCATCACCACCGTCGCCCATGCATCGGCCGTGACGGCGACCATCTCGGGGTCCCGCAGGCCGGTGACGTCGTTGACCACCCGCGCCCCCGCCGCCAGAGCCCGCGCGGCCACCGCCGCCTTCGAGGTGTCGATGCAGACCACGGTGTCGCCTGACAGGGCCTCGATGACCGGGAGCACACGGCGGCACTCCTCGTCGGCGTCGACGGACGGGGCACCGGGCCGGGTGGACTCCCCACCCACATCGATCCAGTCGGCGCCCGCTTCGAGCATGGCCCGGGCATCGGCGAGCTGACGCGACAGCTCCGGGCGCACCCCGCCGTCGAAGAAGGAGTCGGGCGTGCAGTTGAGCACCCCGACGACGATGGGCCGATGGGCGGAGGGCGGCATGTTCAGGCGGTCTGGGGGACCGGGTAGACCGGGTTGAGCCCCGACACGATCTCCTCGAAGCGGGCGCCTTCGACCGTCTCGACGTCGAGCAGCACCTCGGCGAGGCGCTCGAGGATGTGGGGATTCTGCCGCAGGATGGAGTGGGCCAGGGCGTCGGCTTCCCGCAGCAGGCGCTTCACCTCGGCGTCGATGAGCTGGGCGGTGGACTCGCTCACGTTGCGGGTGCGGCCCAGGTCGCGGCCGAGGAAGACCTCGCCGTCTTCGCTGATGCTCATGGGCCCGAGGGCCTCGCTCATGCCGTACTCGGTGACCATGGCGCGGGCGATGCGGGTGGCCTGCTTGAGGTCGTTGCTGGCGCCAGTGCTGATCTCGCCGAAGGTGAGGGCCTCGGCCGCGCGGCCGCCCATGAAGATGGCCAGGCGGGTGGTGAGCTCACGGGCGGTGGCGCCGAGCTTGTCTTCGTCGGGGAGCATCTGGGTGACGCCGAGGGCCCGGCCACGGGGGACGATGGTGACCTTGTGGACGGTGTCGGAGTCGGGCAGCAGGCGCGCGACGATGGCGTGGCCGGCCTCGTGGTAGGCGGTGCGCTTGCGCTCGCGGGCGGGGACCACCAGGCTGCGGCGCTCGACGCCCATCGAGACCTTGTCTTTGGCGTGCTCCAGGTCGGACATGTCGACCTGGTCCTTGCCGTCGCGGGCGGCGATGAGGGCAGCCTCGTTGACGAGGTTCTCGAGGTCTGCGCCCGAAAACCCAGGGGTGCCCTTGGCGAGGACGGCGAGGTCGACATCATCTCCGAGGGGAGTCTTGCGGGTGTGGACGCCGAGGATGCCTTCGCGTCCCTTCACGTCGGGGTTGCTCACCACCACCCGGCGGTCGAAGCGGCCCGGACGAAGCAGGGCGGGGTCGAGCACATCGGGGCGGTTGGTGGCCGCCATCAGGATGACGCCTTCGTTGCTCTCGAAGCCGTCCATCTCCACGAGCAGCTGGTTGAGGGTCTGTTCCCGCTCGTCATGGCCGCCGCCCATTCCGGCCCCACGGTGTCGGCCGACCGCATCGATCTCGTCGACGAAGATGATGCAGGGCGCCTGCTTCTTGCCCTGCTCGAACAGGTCGCGGACCCGGCTGGCCCCCACGCCCACGAACATCTCCACGAAGTCGGATCCCGAGATGCTGAAGAAGGCCACGCCCGCCTCTCCGGCGACCGCGCGGGCCAACAGGGTCTTGCCGGTGCCGGGTGGACCCATCAGCAACACACCCTTGGGGATGCGGCCCCCGAGGCGAGTGAACTTGCGGGGGTCGCGCAGGAACTGGATGATCTCCTCCAGCTCCTCCTTGGCCTCGTCGTTTCCGGCGACGTCGGCGAAGGTGACCCGCTTGCCGCTTTCGTTGAGCAGCCGTGCGCGAGACTTGCCGAAGCTCATCGCCCGACCGCCGCTCGACTGGATCTGGCGCATGAACAGCACGAACAACACGATGATGAGCACCACCGGCACGCCTGTGGTGACCAGCGTGTCGACGCCGATGGCCGGCTCGGGCTCGAAGCTGTGCTCCACGCCGTGCTCGACGAGCAGCTCCAGGAACCAGTCGGACTCCGTGGGGCCCACCGTGCGGAAGCGGGCCTTGCTGTGCAGCGTGCCCGAGACCTCGTTGCCCCGAATCTCGATGCTGGCGACCTCGCGGTCCTTCACCCGCTGCACGAGGGTGGAGAAGGCGAGGTTCTCGTCGGGACCGGTGCCTGTGCCGCTCACCACGGTGAAGGCGAGCATCAGCATCAACACCACGAAGACCCAGAGGAACAGTCCGCGCTGGTAGGGGGCCTTCATGCGGGTGTCTCACGGTGGTGGGGGCGACGGTCCGGCATCAGGCATAGCCCCCGGAGTGGGGTCCGGCGAACCGGGGGGAGGGGGGTTAGGCGCGCGCGCCGGAGGTGCCCTTGGCTGCCAGCTCCCCCTCGACCGCCCCGAAGAAGACCATCGCCATCGCTGGCGGCGGCACCGGGGGCCACGTCTACCCCGCACTTGCGCTGTTCGAGGCCCTCGCGGCCCGGGGCCACGAGCTGGTCTACCTCGGCGACCCCCGCCGGCTCGAGGGCCGCGTCGTGCCCGCCCGTGGGCTGCCCTTCCACCCGGTGCCCGCCCCGCAGTACCCCCGCTCGGGACTGGTGGCGAAGGTGCGCTTCGGCTTCAGCCTGCTGTCCTCCATCTGGGCGAGCCGCCGGCTGTTGAAGAAGCTGAAAGTCGACATGGTGGTGGGGGTGGGTGGCTACATCTCCGCCCCTCCGATTCTCGCGGCCGCCTCGATGGGGCTGCCCACCGCCATCCACGAGGCCAACGTCACGCCCGGGATGGCCAACCGCCTGTGCGCCCGCGTGGCCAGCCAGGTCTTCCTCACCTACCCGGCCACGGCCGCTCGGCTGCCGGGCAAGGCGCCCCGTGAGGTGGTGGGCTGCCCCGTGCAGCCGCGGGTTCTCACCGGCGAGGCCCAGGCGGCCCGGGCGCGCTACGGCTTGTCCCCCGACCGCACCACCGTGCTGGTGGTGGGGGGCTCACTGGGCGCCCGGGCCATCAACCAGCTGGGCATCGCGCTGGCCCGCAGCCCCGACCGTCGCTTCCAGCTGCTCCACGTCACCGGTCCGAAGTACATCGACGAGGTGAAGGCCGAGCTCGGTGAGCCCCCCGAAGGCGTGGTGCTCATCGGCTACGAGGACCGCATGCCCGACACTCTGGCGGCGTCCGACCTCGTGCTGGCCCGGGCGGGCTCATCCACCCTGGCCGAGCTCACGGTGGTGGGCTTGCCGTCGGTGCTGGTGCCGTCGCCCAATGTCACCGACAACCACCAGGAGGACAACGCCCGGGGGCTCGAAGCGGTGGGAGCCGCCAAGGTGGTGCTGGAGAGCGACCTCGACCTCGAAGCCGCGGTGGCCGACATCGTTGCGCTGGCAGACGATGCCGATGCCTTGGCGAAGATGTCGGAGGCGGCCCGCGGACTCGGACGGCCCGACACCGCCGAGCGGGTGGCGGACATCGTGGAGAAGTGGCTGTAGGTCTCGCGGAGAATGGCGTATAGCAGGCTGTTCTCGTGGCTTGCTCTACCGGTTGAAGGCGAAGTCCCCGCGCTCCTTTCCGTTGATCAACACCGCGCCGGCGAAGCGCCCGTCCACCACACGACCGGTCCAGGCTGTGCTGGTGCCCTTCACGATGAGCGACACGCTGATGGTGCCGTTGTCGTTGATTCGGTAGCGTCCGACGACGCTGTGCTGCTCGGGACGGGCCCCCACGCGGATGGACGCCATGCCGCCGAGGCTGCCATCGGGGTTGGCGAACAGCTGGATGGTGGCCGGACGGCCATTGACCACACCGGACCACGAGCCGGCCAGGGCGTCGGCAGTGACCGTCGGGGGCTCAGGCTCCGGAGGCGCTTCGGGTGGCGTGCTGGCGGTGGGCTCATCGGGCGGCTCGGCGGTGCCCGCAGAGCCTGGAGCGGCCTCGGCTGGGGGGTCTTCAGGAGCGGCGTCTGCTGCGGGTGGGTCTGCGGCCGGCGGGGCTTGTGGAGGGGGCTCGGCCGCGGCAGGTGCCGGCTCCGGCTCGGGGGCGGGCGCACGCTTCTTCGCGGTCTTCGCGGTCTTCGCGGTCTTCGCGGTCTTGGAGGGGGAGCGGTCGGCCCGTCGATCGACCTGCGGCTCTGGCGCTGCCGTGGGAGGTGTCTCTGGAATCGGAAGACCGCCGTCTGCGTCGATCCGGGCTTGTTCCGCGGCCAGGGCCTCAGCATCGTCTGCTGCCTGACCAGACGGAGGGTCGGCTGCCGGGACCGGCTCGGGCGGTGCTGGAGGCGGCTCGGCCGTGCCGCTGGGGAGCGCATCAGTGAGTGCAGAGGGTGCGTGCTCGGGGGCCTCATCGCCGGGCCATAACGCCACCCCCAGGCCCAGACCCGACAGCCCGATGATGGCGACAGCGACCGCTGCGAGGGCGATCAGGCGGCCTTCGGAGTGACTGGGCGGCGGTGGCGTAGCGGTGGGACGGGGACGCGGGATGCGCGCGATGGGCTCGGTGATCTGGCCGTCGAGCTGGTTGAGCACGGCCGCGATGTCCTGGGGACGGACGCCCGGCTCCCGGTCGAGCATCGCGCGCAGCAGGTCGCGGTCGGCATCGGGCAGGTCGAGGTCCTCGCCCACTGCGAGCACGGGACCCGGTCGCTCGTCGGCCCAGGTGGCCCGGGACTCGTTGCGGGGGTCGCGCCCTGTGGCCAGTGCCCAGAACACGAGGCCCAGGCCGAAGACGTCGGTGCGGGGGTCGGCCGGCATCCCGCGGAGCACCTCCGGGGCGGCCTCGGGCACCCATGGACCTGCGGCAATGGCGGGAGTCTCGACGAGAACAGCCTGGGGACCGTCGGGCTCGTCGACGACGGCCACCCGCTGCAGGCTCACATTGCCGTGTACCACACCGTGCCGATGCAGGACCGCGATGCCTTCGCCGATCTGACAGACCAGCTGGCGCACCTGGGACTGCGTGTGGGTGCCGAGCAGCGTGGACAGGCGGGGCGCCGTGGACAGGCGGTCGATGCGGTAGGGCCGGCCCCGGTGTCGCCCGGTGCGTATGGGCGGCTGCACGGTGGCATGCCGCACCTTGGACAGGGCCTGGGCGCGCTCCTCGAAGGCGTTGAACAGCGCGGAGTCGTTGACAACGTAGAACACACCGACGGTGTCGTGCTCTCCGTCGAGCTCTCGGCGCACTCGATGGCGAAGCACCGGACCCGACGGCCGCAGGCGGGCCTCGATGATCCACTGGGTGTCGTCGTCGAGAGGCGCCGCCCCCTTCTCCATGATGCGGGCCCAGCCGGTGGGCGGTCGCTCGGTGTGACAGACCCCGCAGGACCCATCGGTCGTGGTCCGCGAAACACCACATTTGGGGCAGCTTCGCATGTCCTGGCCCCCCTCTGGAACCAGCGACAAGTGCGGTGCGACGGGCTTGGGACCAGTGGGCCGCATGACCACTCCATGCTCCCCCCATCCTATCATGGCTATTCGTGCGACTGATGGCTGTCTCCGGAGTCTCGGAGGTGGGTCGCCTCGCTCCCGTCGTGGCTCGACAGACGGTGCCATCGTCCGGTTCCCCCACGGAGTCTTCATGTCCCGTCCAGCGGTTTGCGCGGTTGCGGTCTCTGCCCTGCTTGCGGCTTTCGTGTCCCCATCGAGCGTGCGGGCAGGGGAGGGGCCGTGGACTCTGCAGTCTGGTGAGCAGAACGTCTACGTGGGCCTGCAGACCTTCCGCTACGGCGAATACGACGGGGGCGGGACCCAGCAGAGCCTCGACACCGACGTCATCGCCACGGGTCTGGTGGGCGTCTGGACCCTCGGCCTGGCCCAGGGCTACGAGGTGGAGCTGCAGCTTCCCTGGGAGTCTGCGCGGGTCGGGGATCCCAACGCACCGGCCTGCACGCAGGCACCGCGGGGGGGCTGGTGTGCGCCCACCTCGGGGGTGGGGGACGCCGCCCTGCTCGTGAAGACCCGCTTCATCGACGAGGTCTTTCAAGGGCCGCTGTCGGTGTCGGGCGTGTTCGGACTGCGCACCGGCGAGGCCTACAGCAAGTACCGGGGCCGGCTCACCAACCTGGGGGACGGGCAGACCGACCTGGGTGCCTCGCTCACCGCCGGGCGCACCGATGTGCTGCGCAATGGCTGGTACCGCGTGCATGCGACGGCCGGCTACTGGTACCGGCTGCCCCACACCGACATCGACGACAAGGTGCCCGCCGACGAGCTCCGCTACGACTTCTCGGCGGTGGCCTCCATCGTGCCCGCGCTCTCGCTGGGGCCGGCGCTCTACGGCTTCCAGCGGCTGGGCGGTCAGGAGCTGGGCGCGGCCGACCTGTCCGACATCAACGGATTCTCGTCCCTCGATGCGGCGCAGATCCAGGCCGGTGGCAAGCTCGGGCTGCACCCACCCGGCGGCTACGGCACCGTGTCGCTGGGCGTGTTGCGCACGGTCTACGCGCGGAACAACCCCACCGATACGCTGGCCATCAGCGTGGGAGTGGGCTTCTTCTTCGACCGCGGCGAGGACATCGAGGTCGAGCTTCCCCCCCTGCCCGAGTAGGTCAGGCTGGCGAGCCTGGAGCCGGGCGGACGGCCTGGCGCCTCAGGGCCGATTCTCAGGCGATGTCAGCTGTGTCCCGTCGGCGCGCAACGCCGAATGCGGTGATCCCGAACAGCAGCAAGCCACTGTGGACATGGGCCGCGGCGCACAAGGTCTGGGGTGGCGGCTCGGGGGGGACTACCCTCAACAGGTCATTGCTGCCGGTCAGGATGCGGGTGCCGATGTCGGCCTCCACCGCCCGAGGACCCACCGGCGCGTCGCTGGCCACGGCCACCTTCAGCTCCAGCACCCGCTCCCCCCGCAGCACGGCAGACTCCACGACCACACCCGCCCCGAGGTCCACCCGGGCGTCCGCGGCGAGGGTCACATTGGAGCGGAGCTCGACGCTCGTCTTGCTCCCCTGCACCAGCCGACCGGGGGAGATGTCCACCACCCGTGGGCGACTGTCCCCGGAGCGGACCTCGAAAGCACCCGCTGCCACGATGTCCTGTCCCATCGTCTCCACGGTCGCATCGTGGATTCCGGGCGCGGCGTAGAGGTCGATCTCCACAAAAGCGCGCAGGCGGTCCACATCGACCACCTCCAGCTCCGACACCCCCACGCCGGGGCCGAGGTCGAGCGCCACGTCCCCCGCTTCCAGCAGCAGATACCGGCCCTCCAGCTCCACGCGAAGCTGGTCCCCGGGCCATCCACCCGCCGGAGACAGCCAGGTGATGGCAGGTGGGTGGGCGTCGACCCACACGGGGGGGCTCTCGTCGCCTTCGAAGGCACCGAGGTCGGTCTGGAAGGTGGCTGACACCGTGAAGCGGTCGTCGGGACCAGACACGGGCGCTTCGGCCTCCGTGGAGCTGGTGACCGCGACGAGGTGCCCGCTGCGGTAGACCCGGTGGTGGAGGATGGGCCAGATGCTGTCGGGGGCGGTCCAGCTCAGGTGGGCCGTGGGGGCCACCACGCGGCCGTCGGGACCGGTCAGCTCGGTGGGGGAGGGCAGGTAGACGCGAAAGCCCGGGCCGCTGGCGTAGGCCTCATTGCCCGCGGCGTCGGTGGCCACGACCCACCACACGTAGGAGGTGCCGGGCGCGGCGCCGGGCAGGGAGCCAGACCAGGTGGCGTCGCCGTCGAAGGCCAGGTCGGGGGTGCTGCCCGCGGTCTCGCCGGTGTACCAGTCGATGTAGACGCGCCCCACCCCCACATCGTCGGAGGCGCTCACCGTGACCGGGTAGGGGCCGGTGAGGTCCTGGGTGTCGGCGGGGCTGTCGAGGATTTCGATGAGCGGGGGGACCGGGTCTCCGTCGAGCACCTCCAGTCCGCCGATGTACCAGCCGTCGCGGGCCACGGCGCTGTCGGCCTGGAAGCGAAGGCGCACCTGCGACAGGCTGTCGAGGCCGGTGAGGTCGAAGTAGCTGTCTTTCCAGCCCTCGCTGGAGCCGCGAAACTCATCCGCGCCGCGCACCGGCGGCCGGGCGACCCAGCCCAGCCCGTCGTACACCTCCAACACGCCGTAGTCATCGTCGGTGGGCTCCAGGTCGAACCAGTGCTGGAGCACGAGCACGGGTCGGGTGCTGCCCCGAAGGTCGACGTCGGGGAGGGTGAGGCGGTCGTCGGTGTCGTTCATGTGGACGGTCTGCAGCCGGGTCGCCCACGCATTCGCGCCGGTCAGGGACTCGCCGGGACCCGACTCCACCGGTCCCCACGCCCACTGGCCGGGGTCGCCCGAGACCGTGAGGCCCCCGTCGTCGGCCTGCAGGTCGGTGGACCACATGGGTGTGGCCGACCAGGCGAGGCCGGCCCACAACACCGCCAGCTGGCCCATCACGGCGACTCTCCCACCGCCAGGGTGTAGCGCACGGAGATGGATGTGTCTGGTGGGGGGACCTCGTCGAAGATGACCGCTGCCACGCTGTCTTCGATGACGAGGCCCCAGCCGTCGTCGACCCGCACGCCGTCGACCTCCACCCGCACGCTGTCCGCTTCGGGAAGCTCCTGCAGCTCGAAGCGGCGCTCACCCGCCTGCACGCGGGTGCCGAGCTGAGAGACGACCATGCCGAGGTCGGGGTCGCAGATGCTGGCCACCGCCCCGCCGCTCCGCTCGGCGACGTCGGCGTAGATGTCGCCGGGGAGTGCCGTGCCGGCGGGCCCGGTGCAGCCAGTGCCCGGGGCGCCCACGACGGCCGACAGGCGGGCCGGCTGGCCGGTGAGGTCGGCCTCGTCGTCGAGCAGCTCGAGGAAGGCGTCGGCGGGGGACACCCCGAGGATGTCGCCGCTCTCGTCGTCGGCGTCGGAGATGACGATGATGTGCAGCGCCGCATCCGGACGGCGCAGGCCTCGGTTGGCGCCGCTGCGATTGGGCTCGGTGAGGGCCAGGGTGGCGGCGCCCAGGCCGCCAGTGGGGGCGAGCCCCTCGGGCACATCGAGGGCGCGGGCCAGCGCGACCGCCGGGGAGGGGGTGGCAGGGGTGAGGATCCAGGGGTCGCCGTGGAGCTCGCCGCGGGTGCTGTCTTCGATGTCGGTGGTGGTGACGCCCATCTGCCAGGCGAGGCCGCCCCCTTCGAGGGCGTCGAGCAGGGTGCCGCTGGCCTCGGTGAGGGCGGTGCGCGCGGTGGACATGGACGGGGTGTCGTCGACCACGAGCAGCAGGTCGACCCGCGGGCTGCCCGCCTGGCGGAAGGTCTCGGTGACCACGACTGGCGGGACGGCGGTGTCTTTGGGCTCCCGCAGCACGAACTCGGTGCACGCCGACAGCCCCAGGCCCAGGAGGAGGCTGGTGGAAGCTGGACGAGAACGGGCGGGTGGTCGCATCGAAGGTCCGCGGAGCAAGTCAACCTTGACATGGCTGGACACCGCCAGCCACGCCGGTCTCGCACACAGCCGGCCGGGGCTGCGCCGGTGCCGTCCCCCCAACCCCGAAGACGCCTGGAACCGCCCCTCAGCGTCGGCCGACATGCTCTCCGGGGATGAACTGCCAGACCTCCACCTCGGTGACCAGCTCGTTCTTGCGGGACTGGCGGATCATGCGGATGCGCCGGAAGCCGCGTTCGTGGTTCAGGCGGTACTCGCGGTGGGTCTGGATGGTCTCGCTCACCTGGGGCGGAAGGCCGATGATGCGCAGGACGTCGGCGCGGCGCATGGGCTCGGGGAGGGGCAGGCGCAGCATGTAGATGCGGTCTTCGAGGGCCCGGATCTCGCCGCGTTCCATGTGAAGCGCCTCTCCGCGGCCCGCGGGCAGCTCCTCGGACTTCACGAGGGCGCCGAGCTGGTCGAGCACCTCGCCGCGGACCTCGCTCAGCGGGTGCCCG
>ENA-OWNT01001756-OWNT01001756.1-seawater-metagenome-genome-assembly--contig:-NODE-1756-length-25403-cov-14.683566_pt1 | contig 25403 bp, 24 predicted proteins | sample MGYA00238136_ERZ651165 | MGnify/ENA primary metagenome ERZ651165 (study PRJEB26861, sample SAMN08777766) | seawater metagenome | isolation source: coastal seawater | place: USA: Florida | collected...
GTCAGCAGCGGCAAGATCGCCTACTACGGCTTCTCCAACTTCCTGGGCTGGCAGCTGACCAAGGCCGTCCACGTGGCGAAGGCCCATGGCTGGAGTGCCCCGGTGACGCTGCAGCCGCAGTACAGCCTCCTGGTCCGTGAGATCGAGTCGGAGATCGTCCCGGCTTCGCTGGACGCCGGGATCGGGCTGTTGCCGTGGTCGCCGCTGGGTGGCGGGTGGCTGTCCGGCAAGTACAAGCGCGACGAACCGCCGGCAGGGGCCACCCGTCTGGGCGAAAATCCGAAGCGGGGGATGGAGGCCTGGGCGGCCCGGAACGCCGATCCGCGCACCTGGGACGTGATTGAAGAGGTCGAGGCAACCGCCGGACGGCACGGTGTGAGCCCGTCCCAGGTTGCGCTGGCCTGGCTGGCGGACCGGCCCGCGGTCACAGCGGTGATCCTGGGCGCCCGGACCGCCGAGCAGCTCGCGGACAATCTGGCGGCAGCGGACCTCAAGCTCACCGCCGCGGAGACGGACCGGCTGACCGAGGTCAGCCGGCCGCGCGTCGGCGTCTATCCGTACGGGCCGATGGCTCAGGAGCAGCGCAGCCGGAAGCTCGAGGGCGGGCGCTAATCCCGCCAGCCTTCCCGCAGCGGTTAACGAACCAGCGCGGGGTCACTTCGCGCCCGTCCTGCGGAGGGGCGGGAAGTGACCCCGCGCTGTGGTTTTTCGGTGAAATCCGGCTTAGTAAACGAGCTCGCGGGTCATGCCGAAGGGCACCTGGTCCGACAGGGCCGCCGTGTAGTGGCCCGGCTTGTGCCGGGTCAGCAGGATGCCGTGGGTTCCTGTGGTCATAGCGAGCCGCTGGAGGCCGCGAACGGCGTCGTTGAGGCGGTCGTCGAGGACCTTGCGGCTGTCGACCTGGATCTCAATGGTCTGGGTAGCTTGGGTCATAGCACAGTCTTTCTTGGAGTTCTTTATCTTGGCCCCAATAATTGAAGGAACAATAACGTCATATTTATAGGGCCGTCAAATCCCTTGAGGGCCCGGTTTTGACGCGGAAAGACGGTGCCGGCGGTCTGTGCGCCGTTGACCTGCGGTTACTTTTATTCCGGGACCTTTGGCCCTAGACGCCGGCCGGACAAGCCGAGAGGTGCTCGTGAACGCTGAGGATACGGCCGTCCCCGGCCCGAACGAAGACAATCGTTTCCCGCTCGTCGCTCACCTCACGGGCCCCGGACCAACCCGTCCGGACGGTGGTGGCCACCCGATGAGAGAAGACTGCGGTAGCGCCCAGCAGTTGGATATGTTGTTCGGTGCTGGAGCACTCTTCGACCCGCCAGCCGGACCCTGCCCAGCCCTCCCACAAGGTCCGGTACGCCGCCCGGGACTCAAGCCTCGTGCCCTCCTGATGGAAGATGAACGTGGCCTCGGGGGCAAACGCGGCAAAGTACGCCTCGGCATCATTCGCCGCGAAGGCGGCAATGAGCTTCTCCGCGGCAGCCTGCACCTCGGCGTGGCTCAGTGTGCCGGGCTGCGGCGCTTCCGCGACCGGCCGGGCCACAGCACGGATCGGGGCGCCGTCGGCACCGGGAATGTTGAGCGGAAAGAGGAAGACCTCGACGGCGGTGCCCTCCGCCGCCAGGCGCTGGACCGGGTCCAGGCCGGTGAGGTTCTCGACAATGGCACAGCCGTTGCCAGCCAGGATGAGGTGGGCGGGGAACCCCTGGCCGGCCTCTGCGGCCTCTGTGGTGTCGTCGGTGTCGGCGGAAGGGCCCGCCGTGCTCGGATCGACGCTGAGCGCGTCGACCCCTACCGTTCGGTATCCGCGTTCGACGATCAGCCGGGCGGCTCCGGCGTCGAGCCAGGGGTGTTCCAGATACTCGGCAGTGCCCCAGCGGTCGGAGAAGCCCGTGTGCAGTAACAGGATCCGGTTGCCTTCATCGGCGCTGCCCGGGTCGCCGGAGTCGGCGGGCCTGATCCCGGCGAGGTGCGACGCCGTGATGGCCCCGCCGCGGCCGACACCGCGGAGATCAACCACCTCGGCGATCCCGCTGAAGGCCGCCAGCGGCAGCCGGTCCAGCGGATCCCATGCATCGTCCACGTGCAGGGGAGCATCCGTGTGCGTTCCTGAGTGGGTTCCGATGTCCAGGGACAGCACGTTGGCGCCGTGCCCGGCCACAGTCAGCGAGGATTTGATCCGGACCTCGGGATCGCCGGGATAGACGGGCATTCCGGTGCGCAGGGGAACGCTCAGGTCGATCCAGCTCACCGCTGACCCACCAGTTCGCCGTGGCCCGAGCCGGGCGCGGCCGGGTCCGCGGCATCGCCGGCAGTGTCCCGGACAATGTTGCCGGCGGCGTCGAGCACGGGCCGAACCGGGGTGTCCGCTGCCGGAACCCACCGGGGTCCGGCGGCCGGGAAGACACCGCGGGGCTCAGGGAAGATCCACAGCAGGCCCAGGTACAGGACACCGGCAAGCGCCAGCGACGCCGGGAGGCTGATGTCCACTCCGCCCGCCAGGTTCCCCAGGGGCCCCTGGAACTGGCCGGGCATGTTCACCATGCTCAGCCCGACGGCGGCGCTGACCAGCCAGGCAGTCATGCCGCGCAGGTTCCAGCCGTGGTTGAACCAGTAGCGGCCGCCGGTCTGGCGGCGGTTGAACACCTGAAGTGCGTCGGCGTCGTACCAGCCGCGGCGGGTGATGAACCCGATAATCATGACCACCATCCACGGCGCGGTGCACGTGATGATCAGGGTGGCGAATGTGGAAATGCTCTGGACGAGGTTGAAGGCGAACCGGCCGGCGAAGATGAATACGATCGCCAGGATCCCGATGAACAAGGTGGCCTGGACCCGGTTGAACCGCGGGAAGACGCTGCTGAAGTCAAGGCCGGTTCCGTACAGGGACGACGCTCCGGTGGACATGCCGCCGATCAGGGCGATGGCGCAGAGCGGGATGAAGTACCAGGCGGGGGAGACAGCCAGCAGGCCGCCGACGTAGTTGGGCGCGGCGGGATCCATGAATTCCGGCGCCTTGGTGGCGATGATGGACGCCGTGGCCAGGCCGAAGACGAACGGGATCAGCGTGGCCAGCTGGGCCAGCAGGGCTGCGCCCATGACCCGGCGCTTCGGCGCCGCGGTGGGAATGTAGCGTGCCCAGTCGCCGAGGAACGCGCCGAAGGAGATCGGATTGGACATGACAATCAGCGCCGCACCGATAAACGCAGGAACGAACCCGGGGACGCTGACCCCGTCAAACCCGACGCCGAAGGCGCCCTCGAAGTTCAGGTTCAGTTCGCCGGCAAAGGCAACAAAACCGACGATGAAGAGCAAGGTGGCGGCCGTGACGGCGATCTTGTTGACCAGCAGCATGAACTTGAAGCCGTAAACACAGACCACCAGGACCAGGGCGCCAAAGAGGCCGTACGCGACGGCGAATGAACCCATGTCCTGGGGCAGGCCGACCATCCGGTTCAGGCCGCCCACCAGGGCGTCACCGGAACTCCACACTGAGATCGAGAAGAAGGCCGTCGCGGTCAGGAGGGAGAGAAAAGACCCGACGATCCGGCCGTGGACGCCCAGATGGGCCGAGGACGAGACGGCGTTGTTGGTGCCATTGGTCGGTCCGAAGACGGCCATCGGCGCCAGCAGGAGGGCGCCCACGACGAGTCCGGTCACGGTGGCGGCCAGGCCCTGCCAGAAGGAAAGCCCGAACAGGATGGGGAAGGCGCCAAGAAATGCCGTGGCGAACGTGTTGGCCCCGCCGAACGAGACCCGGAACAGATCGAAGGGGCTCGCGGTCCGGTCCTTCTCCGGTATCCTCTCGATCCCGTAGCTCTCCACCTCGGTTACTTTGCCGCGGGCCGCCTTTCCGCGGATCCGCTCGGGACTGCCATTTGCCTGCTGTGGTTCGGCCATCATGTTCTCCATCCATCTCACGTCCGGTGTCGCCGCGAGCATGTTGCTTGATAAGCATCACAAGTTGTCTCGGAGGCTACGCCTGTTTGTTGGGAGGCTACACTGTGAAGCCGCTCACAGCAAAGCGCCGTTTCGTCCGGGCGCAAAGTCGCGTGTGCGGGCGGGCCGGCCGGGTCGGGGCGGAAAAAGCCGCCCGGACCCGCTGGCGCCTGAGCCCGGGCTGAGCGGCTGCCCGGGGCCGCCGCCTAGGACGCTCCGGTTAACCGGGATAATCTTCTGCGGGAACTATCCACAACACGGCGCAAAGGCGGCACAGCGACATGGCAGAGGCCCAAACAGGTAAGACGCAGGGCTGGTGGCGGACCTTCAACGAGAAGTTCGTCGTGGAGGAGCGCTACATGAGCGTGCCGGCGCGCCGGAATCTCTACCGCACCGCCGTCGGCCTGATGATCGCCGGCGTCGTGCTGTTCGTGGTGATCCTGGCCGGCGTGCTGCAGCACGGCGGCATTTCGGCGGCGGACGAGCCCGTGCGGTCGTGGCTCGTGACCCTGCGCGGGGAACCCGCCACCACCATCATGATCATCCTTGCGATCGTCTTCGGCCCCATCGGCCTGCCGATCATCGTCCTTATCGTGACAGTTGCCTGGGGTTTACTCGCCAAGCACGCCTGGCGGCCGATGCTCCTGGCCGGCGCCATGCTGACGGGCGTGATCCTGGCCCAGGTCATTGGCCGGATCGTGGAACGGCATCGCCCTCCGGTGGAGCTGATGCTCTTCGGCGCGGACACCACGTTCTCCTTCCCTTCCGGGCACGTCCTGGGCGCCTGCGATTTCCTGCTGGTCACAACGTTCCTGGTCTTTTCGCGCCGGAAGAACCCCGTATCCGCCGTCGTCGCCTTCATGGTGGCGGGAGTCGGCATCTTCTTCGCCGGCATCAGCCGCCTCTACCTCGGCTACCACTGGCTGACCGATGCCCTCGGGGCCTTCTCGATCTCGCTCGTGGTGCTGGGCGGGGTCATTGCGCTGGACACCTGGCGGACGGCCCGGATCCCGGGCGAACGGATCACCGGCACGCTGTCCACCGCCGACGCCGGCACGGACTGAACGCCGGCACTCACTGCCGGCAACGCCTTCACGGGCTTGAACGCCTTCAGCGTGCGCGCGCCCGCTTGAGTTCGGCGCGCAGCCGGGCGTTGGCTGCCTCCAGTTCCATCACCTTGGCCACTCCGGCCAGGTTCAGTCCCTCCTCCAGCAATTCCCCGATCCGCCGCAGCACCACGAGGTCGGCATCGCTGTACTGCCGGGTGCCGCCGGCCGTGCGGTCCGGGGCGAGCAGTCCCCGCCGCTCGTAGAGCCGGATGTTCTGCTGTCCCGTGCCCACCAGCTGCGCCACCACGGAGATGGCGTAGAGGCCTGCCGCGGAGCTGCGTTGCGCCATGGTCTTCCCTCCCGTTCCGGCAATTTCCCCTTGCAAATTTCCCCTTGCAGCAGTGTGCCACCGGTGCTATAAAAAATCTATACCCACCACCATAGAAAAGTCGTGGTGGGTTGGAAGGAACGCAGACCAACTCGCGCAGAAGGAGTGGGAAATGATGTTGATTCGGACGGACCCGTTCCGTGATTTTGACCGGCTCGCCCAGCAGGTGTTCGGGACGGTGGCACGGCCCGCGGCCATGCCCATGGACGCGTGGCAGGAGGACGGCGTCTTCGTCGTCGCGTTCGACTTGCCGGGGGTCAATGTCGACTCGATCGGGCTCGACATTGAACGCAATGTCCTCACGGTCCGGGCGGAGCGGCGTGACCCGACTCAGCCCAACGTGGAGCTCACGGTCTCGGAGCGCCCCCGCGGCGTCTTCAGCCGCCAGCTGATCCTCGGCGACACCCTGGATACGGACAACGTCAAGGCGCACTACGCCGACGGGGTCCTGACCCTTCGCATCCCCGTGGCGGAGCAGGCCAAGCCGCGGAAGATCGAAATCACCCGTTCGCAGGACAAACTGCAGGAGATCGGCAAGTAGTCCCAGGAGCCGGCGCCGGGCATGCAGCACGGCGCCGGCCGTCGTCTGCAGCGGAGAGTGACCATGCCCGGCAGGAACCCTGATCCCCGCGGCTACTATGCGCTGCTGCGCGTCTCCCCGGAGGCGACCCGGCAGGAGATCGGGCGCGCCTTCCGGGCGCTGATGCGCCGGCGCCATCCCGACGTCGGCCATTCCGGCGCCGGGGCTGCCGGCCCCGCCGGCGCCGACGCCGATTTACGAAACGACAACGTTGACGTGCGCGCGATTCTGGACGCGTTCACGGTGTTGCGCGACCCCAGGACCCGGGCGGACTACGACGCCGGTGCCAGCCAAGCTGTCGGTCAGGGCGGCACAAACCATTCAGACACAGACTCTGCCGGCACAGACTCTCCGGGCACGGACTCTGCCGGCACAGACTCTGCCGCTGCCGGCGGGCGCGACATCCCGGTGCGGATCATCCGGGGTCGGGATCCGCTCGTGCGCGTGCTCCCCGTGCGCTGGGAACCCGGACCCTGGCCGGGGAAACACCTCCGCGGCGGCCCCTGACCCGGACCGAAGCCGCACTCACCTGCCCCATCACCCGTCCCACTCCCCGAGGAGGAGATCGCCCATGAGCGCGTGGCGCCGTTACGATTCGCACCTGATGCCGGTGTTCCATGAACGCTTCGAAGAGCGCTGGGGCAAGGGAACGGCACCCTTCCTGGACCCAGAAGCGCACGAGGCCCCGCTGCCCAGGGCGCAATGGATCAACGTTGACACCGGCGCGGCGCTGGCGGTGGTTCCGGTCTGGACCGCCGATGACAGCCAGCACCGTTCCTTTGGCGTTTTCTACCTGCCGCCCGCGGGTGACATCTGGGTGCTGCGGCCCGGCTTCACCGAGTATCTGGAGCCCTCCGCGGACGAGCCGGAACAGCTCGTGGGCCTGCGGAACGATGCCTTCCGCAAGGCGGTGGCGCACGCCAAGGACTTCCTGATCGGGCCCGAGAACTCGGTTTTTTGAACGGCCGGAACCCGGCGACGGACCCGGCAACCGAGGCCGGCACTGCGTCCGGGGATCAGTTCCTGGCGGCCGCGTAGACGTTCAGGCTGGCGGAGAACACAATCCACGAGACGTACGGCAGCATGAGCAGGCCGGCGGTCCGGCTGATCACGCCGAACAGGACCACGGTGGCGGAAGCGGTCACGGCGTGGGCGGCGATGACCAGGAGGGCCAGCCAGAGGGCGGCCGCGCCGATCATGGGGTACATGCCGAAGAACAGCGGCGCCCAGGCCAGGTTCACGGACAGCAGGATGCCGTACGCGGTCATGGCGCCCCGGCTGTGCCCGGGGCGAAGCCCTGAACCCTTGCGCCATACCAGCCACGCGGCCACCGCCATGGTGGTGTAGAGCATCATCCAGGCCGATCCGAAGGCCCAGCCGGGCGGAGTCCATGGAGCCTTGTCCGCCGCCGCGTACCACCCGCCGGCGTTGTTGATGATGGCCAGCGACGCCACGTAGGACACCCCGTGGGAGACCGCGAGGAAGCCGAGGAGGGCCGCTGCCTGACGGCCGGGGCCCGGCCGCGCCGGCGACGGCCGGCGATCGAGGCTTTCTTCAGTTTTCGAATGCACCGATCAACAGTGTCCAATGGCGTCGCGTCCGTCAAACGGCATGGGTCGTGGCGGCCCGCGCGGGGGAAGCCTAAAATCAGTCAACCACGCCGAAACTACATAGAGGTCCCGTCGATGAACGCTTCAGCCCACAGTCTGGCTTCCCTTCTCCCACCCGGCTTCACCCTGGGCGTTGCGACGTCGGCCTTCCAGATCGAGGGCGCGCTCGATGAAGACGGACGCGGCCCGTCCGGGTGGGATGTCTTCGCCGCGAAACCGGGTTCGATCGTGGGGAACCAGAGCCCGGCCGTCTCCTGCGACCACTACCATCGGATGCCGGAGGACGTGGCGCTGATGAAGGAACTGGGGATCGATTCGTACCGGTTTTCGCTGTCCTGGCCCAGGATCCAGCCCGGCGGCAGCGGCCCCGTGAATCCGGCCGGACTGGACTTCTATGACCGGCTGATCGACCTGTTGCTCGCCAACGGCATTTCCCCCATGGCCACGCTCTACCACTGGGACACCCCGCTGGCGCTGGAGGAGGCGGGCGGCTGGATGAACCGGGACACGGCCTACAGGCTGGGGGAGTTCGCCGCCATCGCCGCGGCAGCTTTCGGGGACCGGGTGACCCGCTGGGTGACGGTCAACGAGCCCGCCACCGTGACCACCAACGGCTACGTCCTGGGCATGCATGCTCCCGGCGAGACTCTCATGCTCAAGGGGCTGCCCAGCGTGCACCACCAGCTGCTGGGCCATGGACTGGCGCTCCAGGCGCTGCGTGCCGCCAACGTGACGGGCGAGATCGGCATCACCAATGTGTACTCCCCGATGGTGCCGGCCACCGCCAACCCGCTGGACAAGGTCAGTGCCGGACTCATGGACCTGGCGCAGAACCGGCTCTATGCGGATCCTGTGCTGCTCGGCAAGTACCCCGACGTCATCCGCGCCGCCACGTTCTTCTCATCGTCCTTCAGCCCCTCCAGCGAAGACATGGAGCTGATCTCCCAGCCCCTGGACTTCTACGGACTGAACTACTACATGCCCACCCGCGTCGGGGCGGGTCCGGGCGACGGGGCCGTGCCGCCCGGCATGGCCGAAGCAATGGGCGACGACCTCAGCGGGACGCCCGGTGCGCCCCTCCACATCGCGGCGTTCCCGGACACCGAGACCACCGCCTACGGCTGGCCGATCAAGCCCGAATACATGTCCGTCGCCCTGGCCGAGATGGCCGAGCGCTACCCGGACCTGCCACCGGTCTACATCACCGAGGGCGGGGCGAGCTTCGAGGACGTCGTGGTCCAGGACGCCGCGGCGGGCCGGCGGATCATTCCGGATGAACGCCGTATACGGTACCTGGCGGACCACATCGGCACGGCCCTGGAAGCCACGCGTCCCGGCGGCGCCGCCGAATCCGTGGACCTCCGGGGTTACTACGTGTGGTCCCTCATGGACAACTTCGAGTGGTCCGCCGGCTACAAGCAGCCGTTCGGCCTGGTGCACGTCGATTTCGACACCCAGGTCCGCACGCCGAAGGCCTCCTACTACTGGCTCCAGGAGGTGATCGCGGCCCGGGGTGCGGCGCCCGCGCCGGCCGCCGACGGACAGCAGGGCTTAACCGCCGACGTCGAGCCGCCCCGCCCGGCGGTCTGACGCCCTCAGGGGCTCCGGCTCAACGCCGGCGCAGGGTGGCTCCGGCCTAGAGCAGTTCCAGGTCCTGCAGGCCTTTGGCAAGGCCGGCGCCGTCGGGCGCGTAGATCCAGGGGACCGATGACCCCGAGTGGTCTCCGGTATCGGAATGGCCGCCGGCGAAGACGGCCTCGCTGGCCGAGAGCTGCCGGATGCCGATCGCGGCGACGAGGTCCGGGTGTTCCTGCGCGAAACCGGAATAGATCTCTTCGTCGTGCTGGCCGTTGTCGCCGAACAGCACCCAGCGCATGTTCGGGAACTCCTGTGCGAGCAGATCAAGGTTCCGCCGTTTGTGTTCCTGGCCGCTGCGGAACCAGCGGTCGTGGGTCAGGCCCCAGTCCGTGAGCAGCAGCGCACCGGAGGGATAGAGGTTCCGGGCGATGAACCGGGCCAGGGTGGGCGCAGCGTTCCACGGCCCGGTGGATAGGTAGATCACCGGGGCATCGGGGTGTTCGACTTTGAGCCGGTCCATGAGCACGGCCATCCCGGGCGTCGCCATCCGGGCACGTTCGTTCAGCACGAAGGTGTTCCACAGCGCCAGGAAAGGCCGGGGGAGCGCTGTGACCATGATGGTGTCGTCAATGTCCGAGACAATGCCCAGCCTGGTGTCCTGGGAGATGACGAAAATCCTGGCCTCAACCGGTTCCGTTCCCTCGGCCCGCAGCGTCGCCGTATGCCAGCCCGGGGTCAACGCCACAGGAACCACGGTGTCGACCAGGCCGCCGCGGTCCGCATGTATGCGGGTGGTGATACCGCCGAGCTGGATCTCCACCTCGGTGAACTGGACCGGGACACTCGTGAAGGCACGCCAGCCGCGGAAGTTCTGGTTGCCGTTCAGGGCAAGCCGCTCCGCCTTGCTGCCAGGCACGGGCTTGCTCGTGAGCACCACCCGACCCAGTACCCGTACCCACTCCGTCGAGCCGTAGCCCTGATAGGCGACGGTCTGCGGGATGAACTTCCAGCGCCGGGCCGTCTTGAGGCGTAGCCCGTTGACAGTGTCCGATACCCAGTGGGCGAGCCGCAGGGCCCTGTTGCCGGACACGGGCAGCTGATGCGCTGGTTGCGACGCCAATTCCATGCCCCCACTCTTTCACAGTGCAGCAGTCCCGGCGGGGTTCCGGGAGCGGGGTGCCCGGAACGCCGGCCTACCAGGGAAGCGACTCACCCAGCAGCCCGCGCAAGGTGGCGGCGTTGCGGACGGCGTTGCCGCCGCCGTCGTTGTTGAAATACGCGAAGACATCCTTCCCGGCCGCCCGCCATTTACCGATCCGCCCGGCCCACCACCGCAGGTCATCATCGGAGTACGATCCGCCGTAGAGGACATCGGGGTCCGGGCCGTGCAGGCGGACGTAGACGAACGGGGCCGTCGCGCGCAGGACGCACGGGAGCCCGGCGCCGCTCATGACGCAGTAGGCCGCGCCGTGCCGCTCCAGCAGGGCGTACACCCCGGCGTCGTCCCAGCTCGGGTGGCGGAACTCCACGCTGACGCGGATCCACCCGGGCAGCGCGGCCAGGAAGTAGTCCAGCCGGGCGTCGTCCCGCGCGAAGTCCGGGGGTAGCTGGACGAGCAGGACGGCCCGCTTGTCGCCGAGTTCATGCCAGCAACGCGTGATGCGCTCCGCCCAGACCTCCGGGGCGTAGAGCTTCTTGCCGTGCGTCAGGCCGCGCGGCGCCTTGACGGACATGGCGAAGCCTTCGGGGAGGCGGCGGCGCCAGCCGGCGAACGTTTCCGCCCTGGGCCAGCGGTAGAAACTGGCATTCAGCTCCACGGTGTCGAAGCGGGCCGCGTAGTGCGCCAGCCTGTCCCGGGCCGGCAGGCCCGGCGGGTAGAGCGCCCCCTCCCAGTGGTCATAGCTCCAGCCCGACGTCCCGATCCGCACAGCACCGGTGTGGCTCGCGTCAGTGTGGTCAGGGCCTGTGTGGTCAGTTCCTGTATGCCCTGCCATGCCCGCTCCGTGATCCGAAGTGCCGTTTCAGCATGGATGGATCCTAGTCCTTTCCCGGAACACGCTCCTCGAACACGCTCCTCGAACACCCTCCTCGAACACCCTCCTCGAACACGGAGGACCCGTGTGGCACTGTAAGAGTCATGGCACGCATCGAGGATTACGCAATGGTCGGGGATCTGCACACCGCGGCCCTGATCAGCACCGAAGGTTCGATCGACTGGCTGTGCCTGCCCCGTTTCGACTCGCCCGCCTGTTTCAGCGCTCTCCTCGACACCCCGGCCGCCGGCCGGTGGCTGCTGGCGCCGGCCGGCGGCGGCGAATGCACGCGGCGCAGCTACCGGGAGGGGACGCTGATCCTGGAAACCGAATGGGACATGCCCGAGGGCACGGTCAGGATCATCGACTTCATGCCGCCCCGCGACGAAGTGGCGGATATCGTGCGGATCGTGGTGGGCGTCCGCGGCACGGTCCGCATGCGCGGCGAACTGGCCCTGCGGTTCGACTACGGCCATATTGTGCCGTGGGTCCGCCACGACGAACACGGGATCCACGCCGTCGCCGGGCCCGACGCCGCCTACCTCGTGACCGAGGCGCCCCTGCGCGGCGAGCGGATGCATACCGTCAGCGATTTCATGGTCACGGCCGGGGACCGCATCCCGTTCGTGCTGACCTGGAGCCCCAGCCATCTGTCCCGGCCGCGCTCCGTGGACCCGGAAACCGTCCTGGCGTCCACCGAGGAGTTCTGGCGCAGCTGGTCGGCCAAGTGCACGGTCACCGGGCCGTACCGGGACGCGGTCCAGCGCTCTCTCATCACCCTGAAGGCCCTGACCTTCGCCCCCACCGGCGGCATCGTGGCCGCCGTCACGACGTCCCTGCCGGAGGAGATCGGCGGCACCCGGAACTGGGACTACCGCTTCTGCTGGCTCCGCGACGCCACCCTCACGCTGCAGGCGCTGCTGGCCGTGGGCTACACGGAGGAGGCCGGCGCGTGGCGCGACTGGCTGCTCCGCGCCGTCGCCGGGGATCCCGCGGATCTGCAGATCATGTACGGACTCCACGGCGAACGCCGGCTGCCGGAGCTCGAACTGCCCTGGCTCAAGGGCTATGAGAATTCCGCGCCGGTGCGGACGGGTAACGGCGCGGCCGGGCAACTGCAGCTCGACGTCTGGGGCGAGGTGCTCGATTGCCTGTCCCTGACGCGGAACTCCCTGCTGAAGCACACCGACGACGCCTGGGACGTCCAGGTGGCCCTGATGGAACACCTCGAGACGGCTTGGCGCGCACCGGACAACGGCCTCTGGGAAATGCGCGGTCCGCAGCGCCACTTCACCCACTCCAAGGTGATGGCATGGGTGGCGGCGGACCGCATGGTCAAAGGCGTCCGGGACTTCGGGCTGATCGGCCCGGCGGACCGCTGGGAGGAGCTGCGTGACACCATCCACGCCGAGGTCATGGCCAACGGGTTCGACGCCGAACGCAACACTTTCGTGCAGTCCTACGGGCGGCCGGAGCTCGACGCGAGCCTGCTGCTTCTGCCGCGGGTGGGGTTCCTGCCGCCGGATGATCCGCGCATCATCGGGACCATCGACGCTGTCCAGCGTGAGCTGACGCATGACGGCTTCCTGCGCCGGTATCTGCCGGCGGAGAGCGACGACGGGCTTCCCGGCGAGGAAGGGGTGTTCCTGGCCTGCTCGTTCTGGCTGGTGGAGGCCCTGATCGGGGCGGGCCGGCGCCACGAGGCCCGGGAGCTGTTCGAGCGCCTGCTGGCGCTGCGCAACGACGTCGGACTCCTCAGCGAGGAGTGGGGCGTCGAGGATGGCAGGCAGCTGGGCAACACGCCGCAGGCCTTCAGCCACTTTGCCCTCGTGATGAGCGCGCTGGAACTGCACGACGACGGTGTCCGCCGCAGCGACACCGCGCTGCCCGCGGGGACGGACGGGCACCGCACACGACGGGCAGGGCACCCCGCACACGGCGCCGCCCCGCGCCCATAGGCCGCGGCCGCGGCCGGCCCCGTCTTTGATGCTCGGGCCCGGCCCACAACGCCGGGGCACGGACCTGACCGCCGCCGCCGCTGGCCGCCGGCGGGCGGGCGGGGCCTCGAGCGCTTCCTCTCCGACGGCAAGTAAGTATACTTACTAATATCCCGGCGGGGGATACGGCGGGGGATACAGGGAACGAGGAGTGTGCAATGGCGGGATATTTTGAGCTCGTGGACGCGCCCGACGGCGGCTACCGCATTCGGATGATGGACGGGGCAGGAAAACTGATGGCAGTATCGGTGACGTTTCCCACCAAGAAGGCGGCCGTTGCCGGCGTCGCGCAGGCGCGGGAGATCGCCGGAACCGGGCTGATCAGGGACGGCAGTGCCGATGCGCGGGCCGCGGCATCCGGCCCGACACCCCGGGTGATCAGGCGGCCCCTCGGCGGCGCCGGGCGTTCAATGTCCGCAACCGGCGGCTCGCTGGCGGCGGGAAAGCGGGCTCGCGCCCGTCACTGACAAGCCTGCCGCTGGTCTTGTGACCGTTGCCTGCACCGGTTTCCGGCCGGGTGCGGTGCGCCCACGGAGCCGTGCCGGGCGGCTACAGTATGGCCATGGATCCGCGGGGGAATCGGGACGCAGGGCGTGACCGGAAGAGTCTGCTTCGCCAACTGGCGGTGCCGCTCATTGCTCTGGCCCTGCTGCTCGCCGGCCTGGCACTTCTCGCCCTGCCGGCGCCGCAGGAAGACTTCGGCTGGTTCGCCTATGCCCCGCTGCCGGTCGGGCCCGTTCCGTTGCCGGGACTGATCTTCATGGGTGCCGAGGCCTGGACCGGAGTCGCGCTGATCGGCGCCGGACTGCTGACGCTGGCGTTCTGGTCCGGCTACCGCACGGGCCGGCAGGCCAGGGGCGGCGGCGACGAGTCAGCCTAGGGCGGCACCTTCATGCCCTCCCGTGTTCCTCCCGTGTCTTCCCGAGATGGCAGTTCGCGGCAGTCCGGGCGCGAAACATTGCCGTGACGTGCCATCTCGGCGGTACGCTGGCCGGGCAACCGTGCAACCGTCGAGGAGGACCGCATGAGCCAGCACCATACCCCCGGAAGGGTCGCCGTCGTCACCGGAGCAGGCTCCGGCATCGGCCGTGCGGTGGCCCGGCTCATGCTGGCCGAGGGTTATCGGGTGGTGCTCGCGGGACGGCGGGAAGAGCCGCTCCTCGAGACCGCTGCCGGCCACCGCCAGGCGCTCGCGGTCCCGTGCGATGTCACCGTCCCCGCCGACGTCGAACGGCTCTTCGCCGCGGCGCTGGCGCAGTGGGAACGGGTGGACGTGCTCTTCAACAACGCCGGCGTGTTCGGCCCCGCGGCCTCGGTGGACGAGATCGAACTGGCGGACTGGGACGCGACCGTGGCGGTGAACCTTACAGGGTCCCTCATGTGCGCCGCGGCCGCCGTGCGGGCCATGAAGGCCCAGTCGCCCCAGGGCGGGCGGATCATCAACAACGGCTCGATCGCGGCGCATTCGCCCCGGCCGCGGACCGTCGCCTACACGGTGACCAAGCACGCGATCACGGGCCTGACCAAAAGCATTGACCTCGACGGGCGCGGGTTCGGCATCACCTGCGGGCAAATCGACATCGGCAACGCGGCCACGGATCTCATGGACGAGATCGGCGTCGGCTCCGGGGCCGTGCAGGCGGACGGCAGCCGCAGGGCCGAGCCGACCTTTCCGGTGCAGGACGCTGCCCGGGCCGTCCTGCTGATGGCCGGGATGCCGGCGTCGGCCAACGTGGGATCCCTCGTGGTCACGGCTGCGGGCATGCCGTTCATCGGCCGGGGCTGACGCCCGGGGCCAGTTAGTGGGGGCGCCGGGGCTCTTAGCGGGCCGCTTGGCGGGGCCGCTTGGTCCGCGCGCCTAAAGGGGCAGGAGGCCGGACAGGTCCGCGCGGAGCCCCGAGGCGGCAACTTTGCCGGCCGCGACGGCGTCTTCCCAGCTCAGCTGCCCGCTGACCATCGCCAGCCACGTCGCGGCGTCGCACTCGATGACGTTCGGGGGAGTGCCGCGGGTGTGCCGCGGGCCCTCCACGCACTGCGTGACGCCGAACGGCGGGACGCGGACCTCCACGGAGTTGCCGGGCGCCCGGGCGGTGACTTCCTCCAGTGAGTAGCGCACCGCCGTCGCGATCGTGGTCCGCGGGACGGTGCCGGTTCCCCCGGCGGCCGGCGCGGTGGTTCCGGGCGCGGTGGTTCCGGGCGCGGTGGCGTGCTGCCATGCGGCGAGCGCCGCGCGGCCCTCGTCCACGGCGATTCGACGGCGCGATACAGCCACTTTCCTGCCTCCAGCCTGGCGATGTCACGGCCGCCGCTCGGAGGCCTCACTCCAGCCTATGCCACCGGCCGTGCGGGTCCCGAAGCGTTTTTCGGTTCCCGGTTCCCGGGGGCCAAGGCCGGCCGGGCCGGGGTTTCTAGTCCAGCAGGGCGGCGACGGCCCGGCCGAGCCGGATCTTGCCGACCGGGCGGCCGCCGCCCAGGACGGGGTCCACCACCTTGTCCAGCACGCTGGACACTTCAGGGATTTCGACGGCGCCGGAGGCGGCGAGGAGCGTCAGTCCGACCAGCGTGGTGGCCCGGACGTTACCGTCGAGCATCTTGATGGCAACGGAGACGCCCTGGCGGGTGGCCATGACCAGCACGCCCTCGGCACCGATCTTGGCCAGGATGCCGAGTTCGTCCATGACGATCGTGTTCGCCTGACCACGGCCCTGGACAGCCCAGGGGTAGTCCAGCATGGACGTGGCAATCGTGGCGGCGCGGGCGTTGGAGTTCTTGTCGCCCGGAGCCTTGGCCAGCTTCGAGTAGGCCCGGGCCAAGCCGATCAGGGAGACGGCGGCAACCGGCGCGCCGCAGCCGTCGATGCCCAGATGTGAGATGTGTTCGCCGCAATATTCCTCGATCACGGAGCGGATGCGCTGCTGCAGCGGGTGGTTGGGCTCGAGGTAGCTGTTCTTGTCCCAGCCGTTCTCGGTGCAGGCCCAGAGGAATGCCGCGTGCTTGCCCGAGCAGTTGAAGGCAAGCCTGGACTTGCCGCGCTCGGTCTGAACGAGCCAGTTACGTGCGGTCTCGTCCTGCGGCCAGTCCGCCGGGCACTGCAGCTGGTCTTCCTTGGCCCCGGCCGCCTTGAGCATGCCCTCCACCACATCCATGTGGTCGAGGGATCCAATGTGGCTGCCGCACGCGATGGCCGCCTGGGCACCGCGCAGGGGGACGCCGGACTGCATTGAGGCGAGGGCCTGCAGCGGCTTGAGCGCGGACCGGGCAAAGATGGGGGCGGTGATGTCGCCGAGCTCGATCACCACGGTTCCGTCCGCGGCCAGCACCACGGCCGAGCCGATGTGGCGGGACTCCACGAAGCCGCTGCGTTCGATGACTGCCAGTTCGACGGCGGAGTCGACTGTGAAAGTTGCATGCGGGTTCAAAGCCATGCAGCAAGTCTATGGTGCCGGGTGCGGATACCCCGGTTATTCCACGGTCACCATCACGGACTGCCAGCCGGAGGCGCCGTCCGGGACCGGATCCGCCCGCTTGTCCGTTTGCACTTCGCCGGTGCCGTCCGTGGCACGGACCTTGATGTAGTGCGGGCCGGGCGTGGCATCCCAGTCCAGGGACCACTGCCGCCATGTGATGAGCGAGGCCTCTTCCGAGAGCACCGCCTCGGTCCACGGGCCGCTGTCGATCTGCACCTCGACCTTGGTGATCCCGCGGGTCTGGGCCCAGGCGGTGCCGCCGATTGCGACCTTTCCGGCAGGGACCTTGGCGAAGGACTTCGGCACCTCGACCCGCGCCATGGTCTTGATCGGGCCGTGGTCGGACCAGCCGCGCTGGGTCCAGTACGCCTTGTTGTCGGCGAACCGGGTCACCTCCAGGTCAACCACCCACTTGGTGGCGGAGACGAAGCCGTACAGCCCGGGAACCACCATCCGCACCGGGTAGCCGTGTTCGAGCGGGAGGGCCTCGCCGTTCATGCCGATTGCCAGCATCGCGTCGCGATCGTCCTGGAGGACCTCCAAGGGGGTGGAGGCGCTGAACCCGTCAACCGAAGTGGACAGCACCATGTCTGCGCCCTCCTGGGGGCGGGCCATCTTCAGGACGTCGCGGATAGGCATGCCCAGCCACTTGGCGTTGCCGGCAAGGTTGCCGCCCACCGGATTGGAGACACAGGTCAGGGAGACGTGGGATTCGATCAACTGGGCGTCGAGCAGGTCCTGGAACGTGAGGCGGACCTCCTGTTCCACGAGGCCATGGATCCTCAGTTCCCAGTCCTGGGCACTGATCTCCGGCACGCTGAGGGCCGTGTCGATCCGGTAGAAGTCCTTGTTCGGGGTCAGCCACGGCGTCACGCCGGGGGCCTTGGACTGGACGCCGGCCGGGACCGCGGGGGCGGCCTTGGCCGGGGCGGGCAGCTGCAGGGACTCGCGGGCCGCGGCCACGTTGCTGCGGGCCGCGCTAAGCATCCGGCCGCCGGTGGCGGCGATGGCCGAGGCGGCCGCGGTGATGCCGGCGGCGGCGAAGAACCCGCGCCGGGTAGTCGCCGGGCGGTCGGGTTCCTTTGCGGCGAGGTCGGCCTCCCGGTCCGGCCATTCCTGCATCCGCCACAGCCGGGTGATCAGGAACCGCAGCACCACGAGCCCCGCCACGGTGCCGACCAGGGAGGGAATGGCATCGATCGGCTTGACGCTGGCCCGGGTCACGACACTGCCGACGATCACGGCGCCCATCAGCAGCACGCCGGCCACGCCCAGCGCCCACTTCCGGTACGCCACTATGCCGAGCACACACGCGAGGAGCAGGATCGTGATGCCCATGCCGCCGAACAGCGCCGCCTTGTCGTTGGTGCCGAACGTTTCAACCGCAAAGTTCTTCATCCACAGAGGCGTGAAGTCGATGAACGTCGAGCCCAACGCAATCAGGGGCGTCGCCCGCGTGGTGAAGAAGGCGCCGATCAGTTCCGCAACGGACAGGACGACGGCGGCGGCTGCCACGCCGGCCACCGCGGCCAGGGCTGTGGCGCCGCGGGACCGCTTGCTGGGCTTCATGCTGGGCTTGTTCATACAGGCCATTCGTAGCCGCACGGCTCGCGGATTGTCTGGCGAGTGGACAAACTCCCCGGCCCAACGGGACATGTCCAGTCTTGGTGTCTGGGCGTGGGCATGTTCTCCGGCCCACGGGACATGTCCAGTCCTGGGACCATGGAACGGACATGGTGGCATTGTGCCCAGTGGCCGCGGTCGGGCCTGGGCATGTTCGGTGGGAGCGGGTGGGCTGTGTTGTGGACCCGGAGGCGAACTCGTGGCTGGCGGATGGACATGTTCCGCGGCCGCTTGGCCAAAGGGCATGCCCTGCCGTTGCTTGGCGAGGGCGACATGTTCTGCGGGCCCGGAGGGACATGTCCAGCCCTGGAACCAAGGAACGGACATGGTGGCATTATGCCCAGTGGCCGCGCCCGGGACTGGGCATGTCCCGTGGATTGCCCCGGAGCTGGGCATGTCCGGGCACAGGGCTGAGCATGTCCAGCGGCCGACACAGCTTAGGAGCCTGCGGGGTGCACAACGTACCCTTGGAGACTGTGAAGGTACTTGTCATCGGCCCCGGCGGCCGCGAACACGCCATTGTCCGATCCTTGCTTGCAGACCCGAACGTTTCCGAGGTCCACGCGGCCCCGGGCAACGCCGGCATCAGCGCGCTCGTCCCCACATACGCGATCGACGCGAACGACCCCGACGCCGTCGCCAGTCTGGCCGTGAAGCTCACCGTGGACCTGGTGGTGGTCGGTCCGGAGGCGCCCCTCGCCGCCGGTGTGTCCGACGCCGTCCGTGCCGCCGGCATCCCGGTCTTCGGGCCCAGCAAGGCCGCGGCCCAGCTGGAAGCCTCCAAGGCCTTCGCCAAGGAGGTCATGGCCGAGGCCGGCGTCCCCACGGCCATGGCCCGTGTGGCCTCCAACGCCGAGGAAGCCGCCGACGCCCTCGACACCTTCGGCGCCCCCTACGTCGTCAAGGACGACGGGCTCGCCGCCGGCAAGGGCGTCGTGGTCACCTCCAACCGCGACGAGGCCCTGGCGCACGCCCAGAGCTGCTTCGACGCAGGCGGCACCGTGGTGATCGAGGAGTTCCTGGACGGACCCGAGGTCTCCGTGTTCGTCCTCTGCGACGGCCGCAACACCGTGGCGCTGTCCCCGGCGCAGGATTTCAAACGCATCTTCGACAACGACGAAGGCCCCAACACCGGCGGCATGGGCGCCTACACCCCCCTGGAATGGGCCCCCGAAGGCCTCGTCCAGGAAGTGATCGACCGCGTCGCCCAGCCCACGGTCAACCAGATGGCCCACCGCGGCACGCCGTTCGTCGGCGTCCTGTTCGTCGGCCTCGCCCTGACCAAGCGCGGCACACGGGTCATCGAATTCAACGTCCGGTTCGGCGATCCCGAAACCCAGGCCGTCCTCGCCCGGCTCAAGACGCCCCTCGGCGGGCTGCTCATGGCCGCCGCGAAGGGCGAACTCGACAAGGTGCAGCCGCTGCGCTGGTCCAAGGACACCGCCGTCGCCGTCGTCGTGGCCGCGGAAAACTACCCCGGCACCCCGCGGACGGGCGACCGCATCCGGGGCCTGAAGAAGGTCGACGCCCTGGACGGCGTCCACGTCATCCACGCCGGCACAAAGCTTGACGACGAGGGCCGCGTGGTCTCCGCCGGCGGCCGCGTCCTGGCCGTCGTGGCGCTGGGCACCGATCTGGTCGAGGCCCGGGAACGGGCGTACGACGGCGTTGAACTTGTCCAGCTGGACGGCAGCCAGTTCCGCACGGACATCGGCCGCAAAGCCGCCCGCGGGCAAATCCAGGTGACAGTGCCGGGAAGCCCGGCCGCGTCGAAGGCGAAGGCATGACCATGACAGACCCCGCAGCCGCCGGCACCGCCCGGCCCGATGCCACGCCCGGCGCCACGCCCAAGGGCGGGCTGGACACCGCCACGCAGGACCTGCCGGGCTGGCAGCACGTCTACTCCGGCAAGGTCCGCGACCTCTACGTCCCCGCCGACGCGGCCATTACCGAACGCTTCGGCCAGGACTGCGTCCTGGTGGTGGCCAGCGACCGCATCAGCGCCTACGACCACGTGCTGGCCAGCGAGATCCCGGACAAGGGACGCATCCTGACCCAGCTGAGCCTGTGGTGGTTCGAGCAGCTGGGTGTCGCGCACCACGTCCTCGCGGCCACGGTCGACGGCGGTGTTCCCGCCGCCGTCGCAGGCCGGGCGATGATCTGCAAGAAACTGGACATGTTCCCGGTCGAATGCATTGCCCGCGGCTACCTCACCGGCTCCGGGCTCCTGGAGTACCGCGAGTCCGGCACCGTGTGCAGCATCCCGCTGCCCGCCGGCCTGGTTGACGGATCGCGGCTGGCGGACGCCATCTTCACGCCGTCGGCGAAGGCCGAGGTGGGCGAGCACGACGAGAACATCACCTACGACGCCGTCGTCGGCCTCGTGGGCGAAGACGTCGCGGCCAGGCTGCGCGAGCTCACCCTGGAGATCTACACCAAGGCCGAGGGAATCGCGCGCGGCCGCGGCATCATCCTGGCCGACACCAAGGTGGAGTTCGGCCTCGACGCGGCGACCGGCGTGATCACCCTGGGTGACGAGGTGCTGACCCCGGATTCCTCGCGTTTCTGGGATGCGGCCACGTACGAGCCCGGGCGGGCCCAGCCGTCCTACGACAAGCAGTATGTGCGCGACTGGCTGACCTCGCCGGAATCCGGGTGGGACAAGGCCTCGGACGCGCCCCCGCCGCCGCTTCCTGCCGACGTCGTGGCGCGCACGCGCAGCCGCTATGTCGAGGCCTACGAGAAGCTCACCGGCCAGGCGTTCGCCTAAGGCGGGACGGCGGCACCGCCACGGGCCACTAGCTGTACTGGCGGCGGCACCGTCCCCGGCGCCGCCGCGGGGCTAGGCTTCCGTGGAGGCTGCCGCGGCGCGGCGCTGTGCAAGCCGGATCTCGAGCACGGCATCCAGGGCCTGCTGGACCCGGTCCGAGGCTCCCGCGGCGCTGAATTCCTTCTGGGCTTCCTCAAGATAGACCAGGGCTTCGTCGGACTCCCCGGCGGCCTTGAGGGCCTTGCCCAGCAGCAGCGAGACCTCGCCGGCCGTGTGCCGGGCCAGCGACTGCCGCTCCGCGTGGATCTCGCGCAGCTTCTGGACGGCGGCCACGATGTCTCCGGTCAGGTAGAGCCAGCGGGCCCGGATGAAGGCCACCTCCAGCTGGTCCGTCTTGTTGCCGCCCACAATCGAGAGGGCCAGTTCGGCGCGTTCGATCGATGACAGGGTTTCGGGTTCGACAATTCCCGAGGACAGGCGGACGGCTGCGGAGGCCTTGTTGAACCGGGCCCACAGGTCGATGTCGTTGGCCGGGGAGAGCAGGCGCCCGGCCCGTTCGTGGTACTTGATCCCCTCGGCGTAGTCGTGGCGCATGAAGGCCACGTTGCCGATCACCCAGGCCACCTCGCCGGCGAGCTGGGACATGGAGTGGTCATCCATCTGCTCGTTCATGGCCTGGCAGTACTCCCAGGCCTCATCCAGCCGGCCGCTCTCGGCCAGGGCGCCGATCAGCGCCCGGAGGGCGCCGATGATCATGGTGGAGCCCTTGGGCAGCCCGGCGCAGAGCCGCACGGCTTCCTGCGCATGCTCGACGGCGGCGGTCAGCTGGCCCTGGCCCTGCGAGGCCGCGGCGAGCATCTGCTCGGCCCGGACACCGAGCCCGGCCGACTCCGCGGCCATCGGGTGCTCCAGGAGATTCTGCACGACGTCCTTGCACTCCTGCCAGAGGCCCTGCTTGATCAGGCACTCGGCCTGCATGTAGGTCATGTTCCACCACGCGCTGGTGTTCTTGGCTTCCAGGGCGATCTTGGCGGCGGCGGCGGCGTGGGCGGCGGCGACGGGGTAGTCCCGGAGGTCCCAGGCCTGCCGGGCATACAGTCCGGCGAGCACATATTCGGCGTCGCTGATGGACACCGGCTGGCTCCAGGCCTCGAGCGCTTTGGGTGCCAGTTCGAGCCGGCGGGCAAGCTCTTCGATCACATCGGCAGTGGGCTCGCGGCGTCCGGTTTCCAGCAGAGAAATGTAGCTGGGGGAGTACAGGTCACGGCCCAGCTCCGCTTGCGTCAGGCCCCGTTCGAGCCGTTCCGCGCGGAGCTTCTCCCCAAATCCGTTCCCCACGGATACCTCCTAATTCCGGACATTCTTTGTACTAAATGCTTGACAGTCTCTGTGGAAACCATTTTACAATGTGTGTCAACAAGGGTAGTGCTGACTTGGTTAAGGACCCCGACTCATATTGAGGAACTCTATGTTGAAGAAGATTGCAGCCGGCGCCGTCTTGGCGGGCGCACTGGCATTCTCCGCCGCGGCCCCGGCCGTGCTGTCCGCTGCTTCACTTACCGATGTCTCACACGTTGCCGCCGTCGGCAACTGGCCGGATCCCATGCGCGCGGCCCAGGCGGTGGGCAACTGGCCCGACCCCATGATGCACTCGCTCAATGTCGGTAACTGGCCCGACCCGATGTAACACGCCCCGGGAAACAAAAAAGAGGACCCTCCGTGTGGAGGGTCCTCTTTTATTTCTGGTCGGGATGACAGGATTTGAACCTGCGACCTCGTCGTCCCGAACGACGCGCGCTACCAAGCTGCGCCACATCCCGATCCGTTGCTTCAAAAGCAACTTCACAAGAGTATCCGATCATGGGCCCGGATGCGAAATCGGGAGCGAAATCGGGAAGGAAATCGGAATTGAACCTGGGGCCGGGCCCGTCACCCGCGCGGCCGGCAGCCGCGGCGTCACCCCCGGCCGGTCGGGGCGGGCGGGCCGGTCTCGGCGGGAGCCTGGGTCAGACGAGCGAGTCTTTCCATGCGCCGTGGAGGCGGGCGAAAGCCCCGCCGTCGCCGATCAGCTGCCCGGGCGTGCCGTCCTCGACGACGCGTCCGTCGTGCACCACCAGGACCCGGTCCGCCGTCTCCACGGTGGAGAGCCGGTGGGCAATGATGAGGGCTGTCCGTCCGCCGCCGGGTGTTCCGGCCGGGCCGGCCTCCCGTGTGCCGGCCTCCCGCGTGCCGGCTTCCCGCGTGCCGGCCTCCCGCGTGCCGCGCAGTAGCCCCGCGAGGCCCTGCTGGACCAGGCGCTCCGACGGGATGTCCAGCGAGGACGTTGCCTCGTCCAGGATCAGGACGGCCGGGCGGGCCAGGAACGCCCGGGCGAAGCTGATCAGCTGCCGCTGCCCGGCGGAGACGCGGCCGCCGCGCTTGTTGACGTCGGTGTCATAGCCGTCCGGAAGTTCCATGATGAAGGCGTGTGCCCCCACCGCCCGGGCCGCGTCCTCGATCTCCTCGCGGGAGGCTTCGGGCCGGCCCAGGGCGATGTTGTCCGCCACGGAGCCGCTGAACAGGAAAGCCTCCTGGGTGACCATGACGACGTTCCGGCGCAGGTCCTCGGTCGAGAGCCGGCGCAGGTCCACGCCGTCGAGCGTGAGGGACCCGGCGGAGACGTCGTAGAAGCGGGCGATCAGCTTCGCGAGCGTGGACTTGCCCGCGCCGGTCTGGCCGACGAGCGCGACCGTCTGGCCGGCGGGGATGTGGAGGTCCAGCCGCGGGATGATGACCGGGCCGTCGCCGTAGCGGAATTCGACGCCGTCGAAGTCGATGCTGCCCCGCGCGTGCTGCAGGACCGCGGGCGTTTTCGGTGGCCGCACGGAAGGCCCCGGTCTCGATCAGCCCGCAGAGATTGTTCATCACGAAACCGGCGCCGGCCACCTCTTGGATGGTCGGCGCCGCCGCCTGGCGGGCCAGCGGATGCGCCGGCGCGCAGATCAGGCCGAAGCGATCGGAAAACAACGGCGTCTGACGGATGCCGTTCAGCGCATGCTGGCCCGAGGCGATGCCGAGATCCGCCTGGCCCTGCAGCAGGGCATCGATCACCTGCTGGGTGTCGGTGTCGCGCAGCTCGATCTTCAAGCCCGGGTAGCGTCCGGTCATGTGCTCGAGCACCGCCGGGAACACCAGTGCCGCCACTGAAGGCACCGAGACGATGCGGATCAGCCCGTGGATTGCTTCGGCCGCCATCTCGATGCTTTGCACGGTCTGGTCGAACTGGCGCACCTGTTTCTGGGCCAGTTCAAAGACTTGCTCCCCCAGCGGCGACAATTGGTTCTTGCGCTCGCCCTCGAACAGCTTCTTGCCCAGATGGTCCTCCATCTGCTTGAGCGTCATCGACACAGCTGATTGGGTCCGGCCCAGCCGGGAGGCGGCCTCCGACAGGTTCCCGGTCTGCGCCACAGTGCAAAAGGCGCGCAGCATTTCGATCTTCAGGGCCATCACTTCAGGAAAGTTGAAATTACGTTCAGTTTATTGAGTTTGACTGATGTGGGGGCAGAAGTCCATCCTGCTGGAAACCTGAAATTCAGCATCTGGGGCCCGTACCGTGACCAAACTGAACCTGATTGCCGGCGAATGGCTGGCTGGCGAAAGCGAAATCGAAAACCGCAACCCTTCGGATCTGAGCGATCTGGTTGGCATGTTCGCCCAGGCCAGCGCCGATCAGCTGGAAGCGACCCTGGATCAGGCGCAGATTGCGCAGCGCGAATGGGCGGCATATGGCCTGGAGCGCAAGCAGGCGGTTCTGAACAACATCGGCAACGAGCTGATGGCCCGGGCCGAAGAGCTGGGCACGCTGCTGGCGCGTGATGAAGGCAAGCCGCTGGCTGAGGGCAAAGGTGAAGTCTATCGGGCGGGTCAGTTCTTTACCTATTACGCCGCCGAATGCCTGCGCCAGCTGGGCGAGAATGCCGACAGCGTGCGCGACGGGATCGAGATCGATGTCCGTAAAATCGCGCGCAGCGGCAAGATGATCATTGTCTCGGGTATCCTGCAATATCCACTGACCGTCATTTTTGGCTTCCTGGTGGTCAAGGCACTGATCTGGATCGGACTCGGGACCGTTCTGTCCGGGCCTTATGATGCGCTCTATTTCGGTATTTTTATCGCCGGTTCCTCGACCCTCCTGGTGGTTAAAATGTTCCAGGAGAATTACGAGCTGGATACGGAATCAGGACATTTGTCCCTTGGTATCCTGGTCTTCCAGGATATCTGGGCCATCATCGTCCTGACGTTGCAGCCGACATTCGACTCGCCGGAAATCATGACCGTTCTGGTATCTCTCTCCGGTATGATCCTGCTGATCGGACTGTCCTATATTCTG
>ENA-OWNT01001757-OWNT01001757.1-seawater-metagenome-genome-assembly--contig:-NODE-1757-length-25394-cov-4.163447_pt1 | contig 25394 bp, 18 predicted proteins | sample MGYA00238136_ERZ651165 | MGnify/ENA primary metagenome ERZ651165 (study PRJEB26861, sample SAMN08777766) | seawater metagenome | isolation source: coastal seawater | place: USA: Florida | collected...
GGTCGTTGCTGTGTCGTTGTGGTCATTGGTCGTTGGTCGTTGGTCGTTGGTCGTCGGTCGTCGGCGTCGTCACAGTCGTACTTATTGTCGTCGTTTGGTTGCTCGTCTGACTTCTTGCTTCCTCCTCGTTCGCTCTACTGTACTTGTTCTCGTTCTTGTTCTCGTTCTCGTTCTTGTTCTCGTTCTTGTTGTATCATGGTCTTGTCAGTCTTCTTGGGTTCGTTGTTGTTGTTGTTGTTGTTGTTGTTGTTGTCTGTTGTCGAGGATTTTGGTCGTCTTCCGTGCGTCGGTTCGTTGTTCGAGTCTTGTGCTTCGCGTCCGTCTTGCTCGTCTGGACTGCACTAGCCTTCTTCGCTTTCTTGGAGCGGTGATGGAATGACGTGGGGCGTGCTGATGTTAATCCGCTTTGGTGTCAAGTGACGGCAAATGATGTTCGGTGGGGAGGATTGTGAAGAAATAATGTATAAGCGAACACAAAATTTGTGCTTTTCGTCATACCATTGACTATGCGCTTCTTCAGCAGTGGTCAAACAATGTGATCGTCACTGCAATGAGTTGCGAAAGCCAACTTATTCTGGTCGGTGTGTGGGCGGGTGCTTGGCACAGGCATCTTTGACCACACCATGGATATCGATCAAGTATCGAAAGCAGTGCAGGAGATTGGGAGAGGGATTCTTAAAATATCTGGAGAAGATGAATTTAATTTCTTTGGGTTTGATGGAAACCGCACTGCTCTCAGCACGAGACAAGACCAGCGACCGACACCGTCGAGACGGAATGAGTTCTGGGCATGGGACATTTCTGCCTGGGAGAAGGAGCACGTGCAAGAATGTCTCAAGTTCTTGCTCCGGGAATGTGAGACATCACCGGATCCAAAGCGCAAAGCCATCGCCAGCAGAATGATTTTATACTTGGCAAATCAACGCAAGGAGGCGTCAATGTTAGTTGTGGACATGATGGAAAGTTTAGTGATGAAGGGCTTTCAAAAAATGGCGAGAACTATGTCTGAGCAAACGCTGGTTGGGATCTCCAACATCACGCTATTGTTCTCGAAGCTCGTGGAGAACCAACGGATTTCGTCGAAAGCGTCAAACTTAGGAATTGTGATGAAGGTGTGCAGGAGGCTCACCCGCAAGTACGACAGCGCGGCTCTTGTCATCCAGTCATTTGTCCGCAAACATGCCTTTGTTGTACAAGACACAGCGCAGAGCAGGCAAAAGAAAATGCTGTACAACCTCACGCTGCAAACCGCACAGATCCAATACAAACACTCGAAGTCAACAGAAGCTTGGCGCTGGCCCCTTCTTCTCCCGCACATTTCGATTTTACAAATGGCGGTGCACAAAAATTCCTCAGACCACGTATTTGACGATCGAACACGAGTCGTTCGGAGTGGGGCTTTGATTTGTTTTGAAGACCTTTTGTGGAGAGTTCTCACAGTGGAAACAGCCACCAGCACAGGCACGCCGGCACTTGCGCAACTTCCATCCTGGAAGTACGAAGCGCGGCTTAGAATATTTAGCATCCTTGATAGTGTGACTTCTGAATCAAGGACTCTCCAGATAGACGTTCTTTCAAGTAGTCTGTTCCCTCGCTTAATTCGCGGCGGATGGAACAGCAACAGCAGCACCTTTACGCCAGGTTTTTTGAAGCGAGATGGGCTTCTCGCTGCAGAATCCGACGCACATTTTGTAGAATGCCTCGAGTGGATTGTCAGAATTTTGTACAACATTTCTCATTGCCTAATACCCGCAACCAATAGCGGTGCTGATACTCCTACGGACAGAGAGTTAATGCAATGTGAAACACGTGCTGGAAAGTTCAAACTGGCAGCCGAAGACATCGCGCGCGCTCTATTGTTCAACGACATGGTTCCTGGAAACCATGAAAGCGCAACAATGCTTCGAGACAATCAAAACTTGCGACAGCGAGTCCAGCTCGTGTCATTGCGGATACTAAGAAACTTCTGCTCCACTTTCACGGGATGCGACTGGGTCCTACGTTTTTTTGGAGCTGCTGTTCTTAAAGACAGTCGATCCGACAGCACGACTAGGATGTGGCAACTCCTTCAATCCATAAAAGGTGAATCACTTGAATTACAGACTTTGAGAAGTGTTATTTTGTGCACATTTTCGACTATCACAAATGTCACTGGTGGTAAGTTCCTGCAAAATGAAAATGCAACCGGTCGTGCAATGGTTTACACATGCATTGTGTACGTTGTAGACTACCCAAAGTCATCAAAAAGAGCGCTCGTTCTGGTGTGTCTCGACGCGCTCGATCTAGCAATTGACACAACTCTTGATCGCCAGGAGCAACAGAATGAAGCAATGGTAAGCTCTTGTGCGACACGATATTCATACGACACGCTTTCTGATTGTATGAGTTTGTTTTTGCATTGATGGTTCTAGGCTTTACTGTTCCGCCTCTTAAACCCAGTTGAGGATATTTCCCGGGCATTCTTCCGAATCATGCGGATCAGTAACGCTCATGCTCCGCTTATACAATTTCTTTTCAAGCGATATCACTCGAAAACGAAGTCGTTTTACCATCAGCAGTCATTTGCAATGAACTTTCTGGTGCAATCGGATATGATCCAATCTTTGCTGCGAACCGCCACTGTGACAAAGTGTCTATTCCATATGATCCAAGAATTTTCAAGCCATGTGGTGGCAGACCCCAATCGAGGAACGGACTCAGTTCGCTTGATCGCTCACTGTGTGTTAGAGCTCTTTCGAGGATTCATCGACCGACCTCAGTCCAGACGTGACGTTAGTTCAATGTACCTACTGTGCCTGCGTCAAGCTGGCAACTAAATCTACTGTGTTGCGCGATGTTAGGGCAATGTCAAAGCACTGGACAAGGAGCGAAACCGAATTGAAATATGGAATGCGCTGCTGGACCTCGAGTACCTGAATATTTTGTCGATATCGATTCGAGCTCTTCAGGAGCGCAACGACTGGGCAACGATTCGATCAATGATAGAGATATTGTTGCTCACTGTGCCTTTGCGGACACCTTTGATTTCGATGGATATACGACACCTCATCCCCGTCGCTGTGTACGACGTCCCGCCGCCATCTAGGTCGGGAGGGCCCACGTCGGCAACGGAACAAAGCGCACAGACCAACTCCGTTGAGCAAGTCAAGCAGGCTCTCATTAGAATGTACTTCCACATTCCTCAAGTTGCTGAGGGCAACGCGTCACCCACCTTGTCCGCAGAAGCATCAGGGCTAGCACTCTTCGACGTTCTGTTGTCATTGGTTTTGGACACGCTCAACACGGACATCTTGCCACAACTTTTTCTTTTGCTGGCCAAACTGTGCAGCAGCGACTTCACGTCCAAACTTGCGTCTGATCGAGGCCTGATGGATGCAATGGTTGCGTTCATGCCAAGAGGAACGAAGCTTCTCACAAAGAAGATTGGTGGATCACACTTCAACAAAGACACATTTTCTCAAGAAATTTTTATGAAGGGGCACAGTTTCCGTGATTCTGTGATCGCTCTTATTCCGATTGAAGATTTGCCTCCAACATTCTACCTGCTTTTGGCAGAACTGGCTCGTTATCCAGCCAATCGCGATTGGATGTACCTATGTGGTCTGCTGCAAACTCTTCTCGATCGGTGCGTGTTGAACTGTATGTCGCCAACACCGTACAAGAATCTTCCGTCATGTTGCTAATGGTATGACTAATCTTCGTAGGCCATTTTCGTTTAATGCGTCGTCACGCTGGGATCACGCGTTTGTGAGCAATCTGGCTGTTTTTCTCTCGCGGTTATCAATATGTGCAATAGAACAACATGGAACTGCTCTAGATACTATTGTCGAGTCCAGTGCAATTGAAACATTTGCAAGCGTTGTGACTAGTTGTCCACCATTGTTGCCAAAACGCAAACAAGGCGGCCAAGACCATGCAGCTGCGAAGCCACACGCCATGTCCTCGATTTTTCCTAGGACATTGGCTTGCGCACTCCATGCACTCGCGTCCCTGACCCAAGATTATATCAGAGTTGTTCCGCGTGTGATCGATGCCGGTGCGTCCTAGATCCACCGAATTATGTCACTGAATGTTGAACGAAACGGCGTTTACAAGAGTATTTTTTTTGTATTCGTAGGAGGAAGGGTGTTTGTTTCACGGGTGATCGACGCCTTAGTTGAGAATTTGGTGGATGTGCATCCACGCGGAGGAGTGGCCAACATTCGGATTTCTGCTTTACAGCTCCTTCGCAACATTGCACAATTCCCGCAGGGGAAATTCCACCACTTTATTGTGGATGGTGGCAGCGGGGTACGTGGCGTGGCCATCTGTGCTTTCCACGTCTCCATGTCAGTTAACGCGCCGGGAATCTGTCGATGTAACCTGCAGATTTTAGAGCGCACCTCAGACACTCACCGTTCTGACGCCACTAAGCAGCGACATCTGTCTGGATCTGGCCTGAGGATCCTGGAAAGAATTGGGAAAGATTTTACCACCGAGTTGAAACGTGAACAGTTTTCTGTGCGTGATCCAGCTGCCTTGTTTCATCTGTGTCGTTATATTTGTTGAGTTTTTTGTTGCAATGTACGTACCCACAACAGTTTTCTGAAGGAGCGATCGCTCGCGAAATTTTAGACGAAATAGTTCGGCAAAAGCAACTTCAGCAGAAGTCCAGCACCGTCGCGATGTTGTTCCAAGCGAAGGACAGTACCGCTAACATGTCCACATCGATGTATTCCGCCAGTCAGCACGTTGCCACACCCAGTGGTGATTTGTTGGACATGCAGCTCCTGACGGACCCGGTGTTTCGCTCTCCACAACATCACCGCATGATTCCAGCAGAGGCGAGAACACAGTGGAAACGCTGACTGAATGATGTTGTTCTTCTTTGACTGTGTGTCGTTGTGTTATCACAGGAACTTCACCATCGCGATTCTCCATCGCACACGGACTCTTTGTCATCGGGTCGCTATTACGGACACTCCCTTGGCCACCATGTGAAGATCAAGACCCACGGGTCGCCAGCTGGACTATCAACTCATGGAACGAACGAAACAAGCCCGTCTACTACACCCAAGAGAAATAGATCTCCGAAACGAGGTTCGACCTTGCGCTCCGTTTTCAAATCTAGCCTTAGCGGTGTCCAAATGAATGCGACGTTCTCCACCAAATCATAACAAAAGCCGACAAACTATGTATCACAGCTAACTTATTGAATAAAATATCATTGCAGACAAAACTCGTTTGTTGTCGCATATTGTTTACGCATCTCCTGGGAGTTTTGGCCTTTTCCGTGCCTTGGAGGGGCCATCCGCGGCTTTCGCCTTCGCCCTCGCCTTCCCCTTCCATTGGCCCTTTTTGTGCTTCATCTTCCACTTGTTTCTACCAGCAGTACTTCGGCCAAGGGCATACACAGGGGCGTCCGGGTCACGCTTCACTACTTTTCCGTCAGTGGATCCGTCGAGCTTGTCCGCCGTGAAGGCAAAACTTTGAAGAGGATCTTCACTCTTTTTCTTTCCACCTGCGCGAGCAGGGGCATGTTTGCGTTGCTGTTTGCGGCGCTTTCGTTTACTAACATGGCTGGTTGCCCTCAGTCCAGCGGGAATGAGATAACTTGGAACAGTTGCCATGTGCGGTCTAACCGCGGACGGTCGCAAATGTTCATCGTGGCGTAGAACCTGCAGTGAACCAGCACAAATTCGTGTCAAATTCGAGCAAAAGATCAGGTAACGAATTGTCCATCGGATGATTATTCCTGCAGACGTTTGAGTATCAGCAGAGCCCACAACGCTCGTCGAGCTGCCTTTGTGGGTTTTGTTGGAGCGTTTCTAAGACTCCTCTCAGATATCAGCTTTCAAACTTTCATCATCATTGGAACATGAAGACATTATGCACAGGTCATCATGGGGTTTGTTCTTACCTTGGCGTCATCTGGATTGTCTTCGAAGTGCGATTGCAGCTGTTTGGAATTCAAAATTTCATGTCGCAGCTCCGACAATCTTGCTTCTTTGACGGCAGCACCTGCAACAACAGCCATTTTGAGAAGTGCGGCCAGTGCCAGCCTCAACACAGTCCACTGCAACCATGACACGTACTGGTTACTGCGCGGCAGATGTCGGAAACACGATACCGCAAGGATTCAACCTCGCGAATGTCCAAGGGAAGGCGTTGGGGTTGCTGTTCACCGTTGGAAAGTGGCTGAGATTTTTTCACCGCTGAAAGGATGGACGCCTGCGAAGCATCGTCTGTTTCCACAAACGAAAGGGCAGTTCCAGAAGCACCACCACGAGCAGTTCGTCCTGTGATCGCGCAGGAGCAACAGACATCGTGAGAACCACCATCACTCAGATCAAAAGTATACACTTCGCGTGGCAAGCACACGCACCAATTCTATGTGTGTATGCTCGCTCATCAGTCGGGAAGTCGTAGTTGATTACGTTTTTGACACCTTGAAAATCAATACCACGCGCGGCATCGAACTCTTCATCAACCTTCGTGCCTTTCTTTGATCCTCTCGTTCTCTGCTTTGTAGTAGGATCTTTCTTGTCTACTTTCGATGCATCTGCTTCAGGCAAAGGCCCACTTTCGACCGCGTCATCGCTGTCGCTATCACTGTCGCTATCACTGTCGTCACTGCTTTCATCGTCGCTGTGATCGTCGATGGAGTCCAAGCCCTGGTCTGTGACGATTAAGTAGTCGAAAACCCCACGGTTGAACTGTTGCAGAATATGGCGACGCGAGTTCGCGGGGAGCTCGGCATTGAGGACTGAGGCTCGAACGCAAAATTGTTCCAGCGTCAATTTCAGCCGGTAGCACCGTTCGATGTCGTTGACGAAAAATATTGTCTTGCCCGTGCACAAATTCAGCTTGAGGAGAGCATAGAGTAACAACTCTTTGTCGGACGAAGGCAACTCGACGTAGAACTGGTTCAAACGGCCTTCAACGCCCTGGCCGGCGTCTTCGAGCTTGAGTACGATTGGTTTGTGAAGGACGACTTTCCTGAGACTGTTGACATCCTCATTCAGGGTGGCAGACATCAAGAAAGTCTGACAGATTCTTGGGAGATTTTCGACAATGACGTCTATGTCGTTTTTGTATCCAAAGGATAGGATCAGGTCAGCTTCATCGATCACAAGCATCTCGAGTGACTCTTTAATGGACAAATTTCCACGTTGGAGATGTTGCACGATGCTTGCTGGGGTGGCAACTAACACGTGTGGGCGCTTTGACAGATGCATTCGCTGCACTTCCACGCTCTGCTCGCCTAGGTATGACAAGGTGACCTTGTCCGAGCAATAGTACACGAGCTCGCGCAACACTTGGTACACTTGATGGCACAGCTCTTTCGAGGGAACGAGGACCAAAGCTCGAATCCCAGGAGATGCGTCGCTAGAGCGCAGCATTTTCTGAATGATCGGAATGCTGAATGCAAGTGTTTTTCCGGAACCGGTACGAGCCCTTGTACAAAGGTCCTTCCCCTTGAGGGCAAGAGGGATGAATTTTGCTTGCACGAGAGTCGGCCGAACAAAACCACTTCGGCCAATGGCCTTCGTGATGCGTCGATCTAGTCCAAAATCGTGAGTTTGGAAGGTGACATCCTCGTCAACTGTAACGGACGTAGCGCCAGCAGCTGCAGTTGATGACATTTTGAACCTTTTATTCACGAGAAAATTGGTTTGTACAGCCTTGGTTTCGAAAAGCGTAACAGACAGCGATGGTCTTCAAGTCATCGCGGAGTTTGCGTAGGCTCTATCTACGCAGGCGCGGTGAGAACGAACAGGCCGACAGCAACGCTCTCTCAACTGTCGCCGAAGGACCGTGGTTCTCGGGCTAGGCTAGCCTTTGACTGACCCCCAAAACCCGAACCTACACAAAAACTGGCTCACTTTCTGTTGGTCTATAACTGTCGTTGCCACTTCTGACGTTCGCCGTTGCACGAGCGTGCGTCAAGGCTCAGGTCCCAGGCCCTACATGCACCGCCATTTTGTTGTGTGCTCCCCCCGCACTTCTCTTCACTCTCACTCGCCCTACCTGCGCCACGCCATGCCACGGCTGGCCATACCATTATATCTATCTCAACAACAACGACCAGTACCAGGATTGAGTTGCAACAATAGGACCGACTCCGTCGTCTTGCCAGTGTGTCGTCGTTTGTTTGTTTGTTTTGTTGACGGACGAACGGACGACGTCACAAACGAGCGAACGAATGAACGCACGAACGAACGCACGCACGAAGGAACGAAGGAACGAACGAAGTATAATAACGAGCGTGCGAAAGAACGAGCGAACGAACAAACGAACGAACGAACGGACGATGAACGATGAACGATGAACGATGAACGATGAACGAACGGATGAACGAACGCGTGGCGGGCGTGTCAAGTAAGTGTCGAGCAAGTCAGGGTCGTTGCCGTCGTTGCGTCGTTGCGTCGGTCAAGATCGACCATTGGGAGGGAGTTGTGAGGCCACTCCACTGCACCACCACTGCGCCAGTGCGCGAGCAAATGAGTGAGTAAGTGCGTGCGTGAGTGAGTGAGTGAGTGAGTGAGTGAGAGAGGGAGTGGGAGTGAGTGAGTGGGAGTGGGAGTGGGAGTGAGTGGCCATGGCTGCTGACTGACACGCACGCACTGTCGTCCGCCGCGCCGTCTAGAGAGAAGTTGCGCCAGCGGATAATTCACTTTTTTGAAGACTTCTGTAAGGTTCAATAGTTCTGTAAACTTCGTACTGTACTGTACTGTGGTAGTTTGCATGGAGGTGGTGGTGAAGCGACCGACCGCAGTGAATTCGATGCCATCCATGGCCAACACCGAGTAAGTGAGTGAGTGAGTGAGTGAGTGAGTGGGCGAGTGGCCTGGCCTCTGGGTCGCAGTGAGTGAGTGAGTGAGTGAGTGAGTGGGTGCGTGAGTGAGTGAGTGAGTGAGTGGGTGAGTGGCCGAGGTCAGGCAGCCGTCAGTACTGGCAGTCAGTGCACTCACTCACTATCATAGCCCACTAGCACGGCAGCCAGCCCTCATTCACTCACTCGGTCACTGTCAGTCACTGTCAGTCAGTCAGTCAGTCACTCACTCACAGCCCCACCGAGTGGTCATCGAGCGCTACACTTACTACAGGCTCCGGCGGGAACGATGGCTACCGCTATCATTCAACAATTCCGTGTTTGAAGGTACTGAAGTACATGCGTATAGTACTATGTACTATGAATACTTGGAATTTGAGCTTGGGTGCTTTGGTGTGGTGTTGTTGTTCGAGCAGAGTCGATGAGGGCAGGCAGGGCAGTGGGCAGTGAGTCAACGGTGAACAAACAACGGTGGCGTGCACTGAAACTGACTCATTTTTGCGCACTTTTGCACTTTTGACTTCGAAACGAACGTTTGTGCGTTGTGTTGTTGTGTTGTTGTGTTGTTGGTTGGTTGGTTTGTCTATCGGTTTGTTGTTTGTTTGTTTTGTATGTTTGCGTTTGCTTGTTTGTTTGCTCCTTTGTCCTTTGCCGCGTGACGTCAACCGTTTACCGATTACCGTTTGCATTCGTTGCTTTATGATTGCTGTGTGCACTGTCAACGACTTGGTTGGGACTGTGCAATCGGTATTCTTGCTATCTTGTCATTGTTGTTGTTGGTCTTCTTCTTCTTGTTCTTGTTCTTGTTCTTGTTCTTCTTCTTCGTCATTGTTAATGGCGCTGCGGTGGTACAGTTCTTGTGCGTGAAATTCTGGCTGCGGCTTTTGTACTTATCCGTGTGACTATTGCTGTGCTCACCTACACTGCCGCGGGGCCGCACAGCAAAGTAATAATCCCACTTTTCAACAAAGTTTATTCAGTCAGCCGAATTTGAGTGTCGTGCTGTGGACAAGAAACCAACTGCCTTCGAGTCGAAAGAGATGTGAGGTGACACTTATTTGTGCAGACAGATGTCGTTGAACTCGTTGTCAGCTAGAAAACTGCAGCATTCGGCGCACAACTCACCACGAAATGCTGCAGCGATCGCGGCTGCGGTCATACCGGTCGACGATGAAGAGAACGTGTCCGCTCCCATTTCATCCAGCGATACGCAAATAGCCGCGGTGAGCACAGAAGATGCGGAAGCTGTTGCCAACGCAATACGCGACGCGGACGGATCCGTTGTGTCTGATGGCTCTGGCGGTGCAGAACTGACTCCGCAAGGGGCCAAGTCTCCATCGTATCAGGAAAAACTTGACGCGCGCCTGATCAACCCAACTCGATATCGCCCGCAGTCTCGGCAGCAAATCCAAGTCAGGCCGTACACCCCAACGCAGGATCACCGCAGTCGTAGCACTCACCATATCCGTGTGGATCACCCCGTGGACCATGACGAGCCACCTGACTCGGGCCAAGTGTCTTTCTTGTCGTCCATGTCGCTCCGTATCAAATCACTGGAAGCCGCAAACCGCAGTTTGCGTATGGCAGTGATCGAGAAAGAGAAACAGTGCTTCAGCCTACAACGGGAAGTTGATGCCTCTCGACGCGATGAACATGTCGCTAGTCTACGAGAAGAGTTGAATGAAATGCGTGCTGATAATGAGAGACTCGAGAACGAAAACAGTGTCCTCCGCCAAGAAGTTCGTGAGTTTCATACGTTCCTCCAAGACTACGGACTTCAGTGGTGCGGTGGCAGTAGTGAGCGTGATGACAAAGAAGATGATGCGGTGCCAAGTGCGCCAGAAAATGAGCTTCCGCCTTTTCAAGTTGATTTTGATGCTCTCTTCATTGCGCTTGACAAGCTCAATCGAATTGCACTGGAAGACGGCGAGAAGAAAGTGGCCGTAGTCGGCAAGCATGCCACCTTCACGCTTGAAAAACCCGTCAACCTAACCTTCTACTCTGATGGATTTGTCGTTGGTGATGATGCCACTGCCAAGGTATGCTCCGAAGTTGTTGCGAAGGATGACAACGTGCACTTGCACCACTTTCATATGCTGGTTCTCATCACGGTCGACTTTGTATGCCTTCCAGGACGCATTCCGAAACTACAATACTCGCGCAGCACGAAGCTTCTTACAGGATGTGTTGGACGGATTTTTTCCTTGGGAATTTAATGAGAGTCACCCGGAAGGAGTCCGCTTTACGTGGAAAGATCATCGACAGCGGCAGTGCCCCTTTTCTTCGAAGGGGTATTCTCTGCTGAGGACCGGCCCTTCTGCTCCCTTGGCGGATCAACGCGAAAAAAACGCGGAAAGCGAACCCACAGGCGCCGAGGACGAGTCACCGGTGCTACCCAAGCATGGAGAATCCAAGAACGACGGCAAGCTGCCGCCGAAGTCCTTAGCGCATATGGCTGATCCAATGTTTCGAGTTCAGTCCGAAGATAGCGTTAACTTCCCTCAATCGCCAATGAGTGCCGTTCAGAACGCCCTGGATCATGTTCGTTCCCACCACGCACCGCCCCACTGTCAGTGGAACAAATCGCTTGACCCGCTATACCTGCTTGTAGATGCCAAAAGAAGATGCCAGGGTTGCTGCCATTCGGAGTCAAATTGCTAACGAGCTGCTGGGTCGAAAGACTCGAGGGGGGCAGTCCAAGTCTCGGTCCCGCGTGCAAGCAGGTGATCTCGTCGTTGTTACAACAGCGTTAGTGCAGCATCTGGGCACGGAAGGAGCAGAGACAGTTCCTGAAAAAGATATCGCCACTCTGCAAGTCCGTTCTTTGGACGGGAAGCAAACACTTGTCCTGAAGATGTGGGCTTCCGATACCATCGCGGACGTACATTCGGCATTGACCCACCATCTCATATCAGCCAATGGCTCTGCCGAGGGGTTCGATCTTCACTGCCAATACCCACGGCGTGTCCTCACAATCGGAAAGGATGGTTCTTCATCGTTGAAGGAAGTTGGCCTCTGTCCACGCGCCAAACTCAGGATGGTCCGCGACGCGGCTGCAGTAGCCGCGCTGCAGCAGGCATTGGAAGCATCTTCGAAAGAAGAGAATCCAAATGCAGACTCGCAGTCTGAACAGCAGCCGGCGCGGGCGTCTCCAAAGCCCAATTACACTGCGGGCCACACCATTGTGGCATCGAATTCATCAGGGCAACCACTTGCCCCGTCACCACAGCGCACCACGGCCGGTACACTGACTGATGCCCAGGGCCTTGTTGCTGGGCAAAATGACTCTGCCATCGCGACCAGCACAGATACGTCAGAGTAGTCTGCCATGCCTGGAGCGAGAACGCGAATGTACTACGGAATGGGACTCCAGATTGCGGTACAGGATCACCAATAGTCTAGGGAGAATCTGTTATTTTTACTATCTTTTGCACGTCGTCGCTTCTTTCTCGGAAAGTTAGACTATGTTGCCATTTTGCGTGTTTGCCGCGTATACCCGAATGGATTTCAATCTTGCGATCCTGCAATGTGTATCAATGTTGATGTGCGGATGGAACCAGTCTGCAATACTCTTCTCCTTTCTCCGGGCACCTCAATTGCAGCGATGCTGCTGAGAAGCTGTGATGCGTGGCATGGGTCCCATGATGGCGTTTGCCGCGCGGTTGGGAAACGTCCACCTCCTTCCTTCAGCACATCTTGCACACTAATACATTGTTCTAAGAGAGTGCCACATCCGCACTCAAATCTCATTCTGTGATTTCGGGCAGTGTGGAGTGTCGTCTGATCGTCTGATGTAATTTTGTGATTTTACGTGTTCTATGATGTACTTTTCCATTATTCAATGCAATTCCACTTTATTACATTGTTCATATTTTCACATTTTACAACTGCGCAGCGGCGTGCTGACTGACTGCGGACGTGCTGACAGTGAAGTGACTGCGGGTGAGTGAGTGGGTGGGTGACCACCACCTCAAATCCCCACTGCCGCACTCGACTGCAATAATACCCTCATTTGGCATTAAGCGGTAATTAAGGAAGATGCACAGTGCCAAAAATGTAAAATCCTATTTGTAGATATGTAGCGGGAGTTGAGTTCGTTCGTTCGTTGGAGTTGGAGTTGGAGGCAGTCAACTGCGAAGTGTTCATCGCCAGTGCCCTGCAGTGGTCGAGAGTATTTTAAAAAGAAGAGAATTTAGAAATGAAATTATGCGAATTGTATTCGGAGAATACTCTGAAGTTGAAGTGAAATATACTGTGTTAAAGGGTCACTGTTTAAACTGACATATCAATGTACATTATACAATTTGTAGTATTTGAAAGAGTACTTTTTTACTGTACAATTCGATATTTTGATTTTAGACCGCTGCATTCCTCCAACGAACGCCCTTGCCCCCGACAGAGAGTCCACAGTCCACAGTTCACAGTCCGGTCAGCTCACTCACCCTCACTCAGCCCACAGTCAGTGCTCCGCCACCGTAGTGCCGTCCTCCATTTCCCCCCTCCCACTCACTGTCCTTGGTCCGTAAAGCCACTTCCTCTTGTGGAGCTCGTTTTGCTGAGGCTCATTCGTTCGCGTGCCCACTCACTCCCACACTTCAATGGTCACTCGGTGTGTCACTCAATCAGTCATTCGTCTCCGCAGTCACACGGTCACTGAATCCATCAGTCGTCGTTCGAAATGGTCTCAGATGAGGTGAGGGAGCTGGCAGCTGGCAGGGAGATTAAGCGTGCAGGTGAGTGAGTGAGTGAGTGAGTGAGAGTGAGTGAGTGAGAGTGAGTGAGTGGGAGTGAGTGAGTGAGTGAGTGAGTGGTCGTTGAGGGTGGCTCTGAGCTGTGAGCTCTCTCTCTCCTTCTCTGAACAGTGGGCTGTGGGCGTGAGTGTGCTGTGGGCGTGAGTGGGCGTGGGAGGGTTTCTGGCGAACGAAGAAGCAAGTTGTTGGCTGGCAAGTGACCGCTTTGCTTTGCTTTGCTTGCTTTGGTTTGCTTTCGTTGCTTCGTTGACTCTTTCTTTCTTTCTTTCGTTCATTCGTTCGTTCGTTGTTTCGTTCGTTCGTTGTTTCGTTCGTAGTTGCGTTCGTTCTTTCGTTCGTAGTTGCGTTCGTTCGTTCGTTCGTTCGTTCGTTCGTTCGTCGTTAGAATCGTTGTCGTCGTCGTCGTTGTTGTTCGTCGGTTGTCTCGGCCTCGCTCGGTCACTCTATTTGGGCGTGCTTGCTTGCGTGCGAGTGCGTTCTTGTGCTTGTGGGTGCGCGTGTGCGTTGCGTGTTGCGACGAAGGGTTTGGCATTTGTATGTGCACACATGCCGAGTCAGGGTGGTTGGTGATCGACCAAGCTTCTTGCATTGCGTGCAGGGGCAGCACGCGTCACACGCCGTCGCTACGGTCGATCGCAGTGATAGAGCAAGATGATGTAGGGTGGCGATACAGCTGCCCCACGCGAGTTGCATTGTGCTTTCCGGGACAAGCTTGACCGCACCAAGATGGTAACTTCGTGAAACCCAACGGCGGCTGACGTGTGTGAGGGATCTACCACCAACAGTACGAGTGACGACGACCAACTTGCACCGACCCTCCAACACTGACCAGGGCATGACTGTCGAGCTGTCAGCGAGGAAGCGCGTCCTTGTACTGCACTGTTGGCGATTGAATAAGAAATGCACCAGAAAGATTTCACTACTTCCCTTTCGTTTTGCACCTTCGAAAGCACTCCTCCGTCAGTCAAAATGGCTCTTCGCATGTTCCGTGCTCTGCCCTCCCGCGCCACCCGCCGCATGTAAGTGTCCTTGCGAGCATAGAACCCGCCATTAATTGTGCTGCGTGGGTTTTGCGTGTGATTGTTGTTGACGGTTGGTTGCGTATTTTGTCAATTCCTTCTATGTCAGGGGCCGCAGTTTGCAACAGATGGCGTTCTCCACCGACGATCGTATCGCCACTAACGAGGAACAGGCCACCGGTAAGAAGCGCGAGGAACTCGAAGCTGCTGCCCGCGGCGAGTCTCGCTTCTCTCTAACACCCTTGCGAAGCGCGTTCGGAACATACGACAACCCGGTGATCGTCCCGTCGGGAACCACGTCTCGCATCGTTGGTTGCCAAGGTGGAGTTGAAGGGGTATGTTTTTTGTTTACGGGCATTGTGTACGGTTACTGGTATTTTGAATCAGACCTCATTTTTTTTTTATGTGTCTGCTTGGGGTGTTGGTTGGACAGGGAAAGAAGTACCACGAAGTTATGTGGATGGACGTGAAAGAGGGAACTCCGTCTATGTGCTCGCTCTGCGGACAGATCTTCAAGCTCGAATCCGACCACAGCCAACACGCTCACTAAGCGTCGTGCGTTAGGAGTCCGCATGTTTCCAACCGCGGACCAGCGTGGGCTCGAGACTGCCCGTCATCTTGGTCAGAAATTTGCATAGTTTGTTTCCGGACATGCAGAAGACTATGACCCTTCTTCAATGCCACGCACAGTATATGCGCTGCATTGTGGCGGTGTGTGTCAATAGCACGGGCGATCTGTTGTTAGTGGATCTTGTCTCTCGTAAATTCTTTCTTTTACCTTTATGAATTTGTCTTGGGGCTCTGAGAGTGAGTTTGTTGTCTCGTGAGTTCACTAGTTCTTATTGGAATCGCTGTCTTCATCGGCAGATGTGGGTGACCTGGGTGTTTCATCGTCGCTTGCACTCGACGGTGTTGGTGGCGTTGGCGCATCGTCAGCGTCAGTCGCAGCCTCGTCGGTACGCCAGTCCTGCGCGTCCTCAGACTTGCCCGGATCTTCGTGCTAACAAAGAAAGCATGACTCAATGCGTGAGTGCTCTTGCTCGCCACCATCAGTTTGACATTGGCACACGTACTGTGGCAGTGTTCGAAGCAACTTGCTCTTGATGTGCTCGCACACCTTCTTCAGTTTTGCCGAGCTCTTGCAAGACCTTGCACCAATCCTTGATGACGTCACCTGTCAACTTGACCGGTGTCGGTTCCGCAGCTTGGGCTTCGAGACTCTGCGTCGGGCTTCTGGCTTTGGCGTTGAAGTGCTCCTGCAGTTGGCGTGCCGAGGCGCGCAACGCATTTTGCCACTCTGTGTCGTTGCGAAACTCCTCTTCGGCGTGCTTGATGTAGAACACGAGCTGTGACATGGAAAAGGAGTCAATACAAACGTGCGATGCGCAAAAAAGTCGGCGGCCAACGATCATGCCAGGACAGACGTACGTCCGCAAGCAGCCAAATGAGAGGATCAGTTGAAAGAAGAGAACGAATAAGCGGGAGATCACGATATAATCGAAGCAGCAGCCTCAATAGCCGAACGACCTGGACACATCACACATACAGGAATTGGAGTCTGCTGAAATATAAACCACTCACGCGAAGAATACACCAACCTCCACGGCATTGATTCTTCGGTCTTCAGTCGTTGTAGCACTGTTGACCCGCCACAGGCGCACTCTCTCGAGGAGTCCGTTCTCTACATCAAATAGCTGACTCATTCTTTGCTGCCTCAACGCATCGTCAATTGCTGCAATGTTTGCCAGTGCATCTTCGCCATGCAGCAAAACGTCTGGACGCTTAAACGCCTTGATGCGGTTCGGTTTTTGGTACCCCTTTTCGTCCACATTTGTGATCAACCAGTCCATGAGCTTCTTTGACAGATCGGCGTCATCCCTACAAGCGTCACCCACATAAGTTGCAAACAGTTCTGGTTCCGCGAAGTGCTCTACCCATTTGCTCCACAGTGAGCGGCACGTGAATAAACACGCTCGGACACTGTCGGTGAGCGCGCATTGTTTGACCGGCTTCTGCGACCGCGTTCGAATCGGTGCTGACACCAGCATCCGCACAACCCCATCCACTTCAGCCGCGACTGCCGCCTTGTTCACTTTCTGGCGGTCAAGCTCGGACTCTTCTCGTGTTTGGTCGCGCTTGTAAAGGAGGAGGTTAGCAAGTTGTCGGAAAATACACAACATTGAAGGGCCAGTTAACACTCCAACTTTGGAGGAACTCCATTTCCTCAAACATGGAACGTTCACAACGAGCTCGCCCAATGCCTTATTTGGGACGCCTTCAGCACGACGATTTACGGCCGCTGTTTGCAACCCTTCAATTTCCTCCGCATCATTGGCTTCAGACTGCCCTTCGCCCACACTTTCGTCATCCGCGTCCAAACTCACATGATCGTCCTCATCGTCGTCGTCATCGTCGCCGTCGTTGGAGTGTGACTGCTCTGGGTCGTAGTCGTCATCATCATCTTCGTCGTCATCAACTTCCTCCCCATCCGAGCGAGTATCAAGGTCGGTGGTCGCAGTCTCAATAATATCTTCGGCCACCGCACGCGCGGTAGCGGGTTGCAGTGGTGAAGCACCACCACAAAGAAAGTGCAACCAGATTGCCGCAACATCCACAGTTGGACGATTTTGACCTTGACCGGCAAAGTAGGCTTGATGTTTGGAAGTGGCGTACTCCAGCAAACCCACAAACTCCCGACCTCGTTTTCGTTGTTCAAAATTACTTTGCAACAGCGGGAGGAACGTGACAGCAGTAGCGATCAGGGACTCTGCCACACGGAGCGACACATCAGGATTGTCGCCGGAAGCGCCCCCATCAGCCATCTCTTGAAGTACGCGAAGTTCTTCCCGGGTTGCATGTGGTACGACCAGGAGCAGAGATTGCAGCACTGACTGGATCAGTTGACGGGCAGCTTGGTTTGGATGCACAATGAGTTTTTCCAACAAATACCGAACAAATCTTCTCGGTTGTCCATTTTCAGCAACTGTTGACGCGGTTTGCGCGAACGAGCTACGAAAATACTCAACAAATGATGGGAAAGCGGATACAAAACTCCGAAACGCTTGTGGCCAAGGAAAGCGCGGATCAGCGTGTTGCCGGGCCAAGGCACTGGGAAAATAAGTCACTTCAATATTGTAAGACATCGCCACCTCCAAAAATTGAGCGATCTCTTGTAACTCGTTGTGGCTGTCTAATTTCCAAGGATGGCTTTCACTTTTACCCATGTCGGCCATTTGTTCAAAGAGCAGAAACAAAAATTCGTTCAGTGCTGGATCCAATAGCAACGAACTTTGAATCGCCGCGCGGTTGCTCTGCAGGACTGCATCAGCGTAATACTCGTGACCAGCAGCGACCACGGTTTCGTGGGAGTCATCGTTCTCTTCTTGCTGGTCGGTGCTGTCGGCGGGATCCTCATTGCTCGTTCCGACTTTTGCGTCATCTTCGTCTGCCGATTCGAAGCCTTCATCCTTGTCATCATTGCAAGGGTCAAGGGGATGCACGCGTTCGTAAAAGAGCATGTACGCATTGTGACTGATATCTCGCTGCCGTGGTATCTTGTGTCCTTTGACATCTGTCATGACCTAGTAATAATGCATGCCGTGTGTATTACATTGCAGAGAAAACAGCGTAGAAAGCCACACCAGACAAAGCAAACCTCTTCCGTTCCCCCGAAACATTCATATGCAAAGTCTCGAACGTCGAAGGGTTGCACGTCCTCGTCGTCGAACTTGCTCCATTTACCGTCGTCATTGCGGATCAGGGAGTAATAGTGACCTCCTCCAGCTTCTCCCATATGAATGACAACACCACGCAAACGATACAATGCATGTTGGTCGCCACCACTATCGTTGGTCTCTTCATTATTGCCGCCAGCCTCCAGTTCTGATGAATCACCGTCCCGACGCTTTTGCAGCTCATCCTTTTCACGTAACCCAGCATGAGTGTACGGGTACATGTCCAAAACTTCTTGAAACGGAAACTCAAGTCGCGAGTTCAACTTGTACAACTGAAATACACTGAAATCCAAGTCGAACCGTTTCAGCTGGAGAACGAGAGTGTTTGGCAACGTTTTGATACAAAAGCGTCGGACAGCATCGACTTTGGAGTCACACGAATCACACGAAAGGCGATTATCACCGACCATGGATTCGCCAGCGACCATGTTGCGCAAGGCGTCGTGTAATGTCTGGCAACCCTTTATAACTACCTCAAGCAAGTAAAATGGCTGCTCGCTTGAGCTATTGTGACCACAAGCACGGATATTCTCGTTGGCAGATTTTCCGCCAAAATGCCACCTGATGGCATCCAGTGCAGAGCTTTGTGACTTCGTCTTGAAAGTTTTTTCACATCGATCCAAGAGGCGATCCATGAAGTCGCGAGCATCGTTCTGCGCATAAACACCAAACTCCAGGCCAAGGTTCGTACAAGCAGCGACCAGAGGTGCCGGGTCGTAGTGCCGCACTCGAGATTCTTGTAAAAACCTGCAATTAGAGTGAATTCAAGTCGTGGTTAAGTGCGACACGACGAAAACGAAACAACACGCAACATTCAAAGGACGACGGGCAAGTGAAAAACTTACAACAAGGTTTGTTGGAGCTGCCTCACGATGTCATGTTCGTCTTGCTGTGTTGTTTCAACAGCGGATGACTGTTTGGAACCCTGACTCGTAATTGTGTTGAGCATCGATAGTAACATGTTGTAGTTGCTGCTGTCGCTGTCGCTGTCACTGCTGTTCGCCGTTCCATCATCTTCGCTGACACTATCCGCTGTGGAGATGGCAGGCAGCGGAGGTACAGCATCCTGGATTTTGTCGGTATTGTCACCCTTGTGCACATGGTGATCCAGCCTAGCACTCAACACCTCTTCGCGGAACCGCTTCAAAAAGAATAGCTGTTGTAAAGTGGCATTCATGTAGCAAGTGAGACCCTGGTTTGTCAGTCCTACGAAACCAGCACTGCTCCTCCGAAAGTCAACTATGGTTTTGGAGCCAATGCTTTTGAGAGGGGTGTGTTGATCTGGCGGTTGGAGATGCGACCGCAGACGGGACGTCAATTGCAGTAACTGTGTTGGAGATCCTTTAACAATCTCCAGTAGCAATCGGAACGTTTGCCGACGTGTACTTTCGTCTTTCGACAATGGCTGTATCAACTCGATCGGTAATTTTGATTGCGACTCGCTCAGCTTGGCCTCGGTTGACTTTGATCGCGGGGAGCCATGGTTATCCATAGAGGGGCTGCTGGTAGCGTTGGAAGGAGAACGTGGCCTGTCTCGAATGCGAAATAAGCAATCTTCCAACACATGTTCGAGCAAAGCATCCACAATTCGTGCATCCTCCGAATTACTGGAGACATCTGCGCTGGCGACGAGCACCTGTACCAAACTTAAAAATCCAGTAATAACTTCTTGCGGTAGTTGTGGCCTGGGCATGAAGGGCGTGGTACCACCATCGCCGGTGTCTTCGGTTTTGTTCGAAAAATTGGGCATGGCGACTCCGACTTTGGCCAAGAGCATTGGTATGTATCGTACAAACTCCGAGCTTCCTTGTGCCATCAGAGAACGACCCATAGACGAGTGAGCCAAGGTGGTTGTCATTTCAAAAAATTGAGCAACAGACGACGCAAATGATGCGGACTGTGTGTACACATCTTTCAGATTGACAAGGTCATCTAAACTTTGGCGCAGCACAGCTCGAAATGAACGGGGTGAAATAGCTGCAAAAGCGGCAAATGCCTCAGCGAGTCTGACTCGAACACATTTCTTGCGATGCAACAGAAGCATACCCAACAATTCAGGAAGAGCATGAGTGGCCTCAGGGTCACCGTGCGCATCTCCGTAGGTGATGTTGGTGTCCAAAATGACATTCTCTGCCACTGTCGGATACGTTTTGATCACGAACACTACCAAGTGGAGAGCACAATCCAAAATCTCATCGTGAACTATGTCACGGACACTTGAATTTGGTCCATGAAATCGGGACTCGTTGATGGCAACAGATATCAACTTTTGAAGAAAGGAGGACGGTTCTAAACAACTCCGAATACGTTGCGTAATTTCTGTGGCCTCCGTTTGCATGGTCGCTGACGCAGCGGAACTCTGATCGGCTTTTCGAAGTTTATCACGTAGAGGAAAACACCTCAGTTGTTGGGCGTTCACACAAGATTGCATACCCGAGCCCTTGTACTTAGCGGCGGAGTAGGACACATACTGAAAGGGGACAGTGACGAGTGAAGCAATGCTGGCATCCGGCACACACGCCGAGAAAAGTGGCGGTTGCTTCGCTTCTCGTGGTCCAATGCACCATCGCATCATAGAGTGCGAAAAGTAGCACAAAATATCATTGCTATCGATTTGCCCATCTCGCAAAAATATTGGGCTGCCCCCTTCCTGCGACCCAGGTACACGTCGGAACAATCCTTGGTATGCAGAGCTTGGTCCGAAATGTCCTTCGAACAGAATAGCAGAAACTATCTTTTCGTCAAATACCGGGTCTGATGAGCTGGCGGTAGCATCAACCGGCTCGAACATTGAGTCAGGAGGCAATGTTCGCGGTCGCACAATAGAAAGTTTGGATTTGTTGTAAGGTTTGTGCAGCAAGACGGCCCGCAGGAGTTGCAGTGGAGCAAGAATGCAAGACCGGTGCAAGGGCAACTGTTTCGTGTTGGCTGACCAAACATCATCGAGTGCGGTCACGTAGTTCACGATGACGTCGAAGCCCTTGTTATTGACAAAAGCAGTGTACTGTTGCACGAGCTTCTCACGCGCAGCTTGATCCACTCGTTGCAGCTCGCGAAGTTCGGCGTGCAGCGCAGTGTCACCCACCGGACGTAGCACTATTCGGTTTGCTGCAACCGGACAAAGATGTCTCGACAAAGCTTGTATTCTGTAGACGGTGGCGAACGAAGGACCTCCTCCAGCCGAACTTACAATCACGCTGTCACGGAGCGCTTCCGAAGATGCAAACGGTTGCGCAACAACACTTTGCTCACACTTATTTGTGGGTGTGGTTTGCAGAAACTCCCATATCCAGTCGGCAGCGCGACGAAGTTGGTGATGGTGCTCCGAGCTGCCACACAAACGGCTCAATCCGTCCAATATTTGAAGAAGTAGGGACTTCAGTTCAGCACTATCAGCAAAAGTGTGCCACAGGGTAGGGTTTGCCCCCCGCAAGTTATCCTGAATGCCGCCACCACCTGGCTCCCGACTGGCATCAAATGTGGTGTCAGTCGCTTCTTGCATCACAAGAACAGCCTGAAGCAAGTGACAACGAGGCAGCAGTAAGTGATGTCAGGACCACAATGACGACATACGTTGTTGACGTTGAACATACCTTGTCACTAATGCCGAGTTGTACGAAAGTGAGATGATCCGAGTCTAAAAGTTTCCCTTCACCACAAATACTTACATTCGCTGCGTGGGACATGACGTTGAGCATCGCCCAATTGTACGGCCTTGTTCTTCGACCCGATTGCTTCAGGTCGTCCACTGTTTGCTGCAAAGATGGAGCCCGCGATTCGGACGCGGCATCACTGGCACTTCGTGGATCGCTGTGATGGAGATAGAAGTTGAATAAATTCGCGCTCCAGGGCGATGACGAGGGGCGAAAGAGGTTCTTGAAGTGACGGTCTATCAATTGCCGCACGTCACTCATCGTACTTCTGGAGTGCAGTCCAGCAGATTTGTCCAAATGGAACACCAATGGCGTGTACGCGTGCGGGGCAGGGAGTACCACTGCCAACTCGCATGTGCGACCCTGGCATGCACTGAAGTGACAACGTCCTGTTGTTGGGACAGACGCTCCGATCAGTAGCGACGAAACGCACAAGACTCTTAGGACTCTTTGGAATGGTACAATGTGCTGCGCACCAAATGCTCCATTGCCGTGTGAAGGATGCTGCTCCAAATCCACTATCGTCGCAGCTGCTTTCTTGAGTGTTGGGATGACATATGCTTCCAGCAATTCTTCGGAATCCAACTTGACTGATTCTTCTGACAGTTGGAGAAAAATATTTCGATACAAGCCGATGGCCTTCTGAGACAATTCGGTGGATCCGTCAAGTATCAGCTGCCATAAAAACTTTTTTCCAATGAAACTTCGGTCACGGACTCCGAGAATTCGGATTGATGAATGTTGAGTAGATACAGAGAAATTCTCTGAATTACAAATGCATAACATGTAATACTGGAAGGCGTCGAATCCTGTGAGCGGCAGGTGGTTCGCATTGACGTGGCAAATGTAGTCCTCGAACACGTGCTTTAACAACAGCTGGTTCCGGTCGAACTCAGTGCAGTGTTGGGCGAGCTGCTTGAAAAACACGAAAAGGAGATCAGTGTTCGGGCTAGACTTCACAGGTGGAGCCGCACCAGGTGATGGTGAGCGAGATGGTGACCCAGATCTTCCTGCGGCCATCTGACAATCTGACGAGCGCCGAGTGCAGCCGCCGGCAGCTTCAATCTCGTGAAATTTTCGCAGGGCATTCCATATCATCTGCACATGCTCACGCTGCAACGATAACTTGGTATGAGTGGTGCAGTACGTGATGAAGGCAAGCATGGACCGCAGGTGCGGAACGCTTCCGTGAGCTGACGGGCCGCTGGCAAAGTAGGTCACCTGTTCGATGACCAAGCCAACTATGCTGCCACAACAGCGGTCTACCTCGTCCACCAGAGCAGCCAGAGCAGCCGTATGAGCCTCCAGAATTCCCTTCACAACAGAAAGGGCCGTGGCAGCAAAACATGCTTTGCTCTCCATTGGTACGTTGCGAGCGGACTGCGTGGAGTCATCGACGGAGACATTCGACTGCAGGCATTGTAGACTCTGAGCAATGAAGTGCTTCTGAACGTCGATGTTGCCTGAACACTGAAGAACGCTGATGAAGTACTCCACAACCTGGCTTAACGGGGCGTCATCAGGCGTGCCGAGAGGCATCTGTGAACAAGGGCCTGAAGATCGACCAGACTCGGAGCGTCGAAGCTCAGCGAATACTGCGGCGTCGCACAAGCAGGTCCAAATCAAGGTGGTGGTCGCCTGCAAAATCCTGGTGCTCGCCCGCGGGCTGTTGGTGGCCGATCCGTTCGTGGGCTGTGGTCCAAACGGCGCTGCCTCAACATCAGTGCACAACCACGACTACAGAACACATCGTCATCATCATCAGCAGCAACAACGACATGGTAAGCCATTGGTGTACTTGCACGACACCACAGAAAGCCGTACCTGCTCTTGTAGACTCTTCACGAATGCCACAACGCGTCGAAGCACCGTTTTCGGCGCGTTTCGGTCCCGAATCGACAATGTGACATGTTGCAGAATATGTGAAACAGCTGTCTCCGGCAAATGTGGCAGCGAACAGGCTATCAAAGTGCAAATTTCAGCAGCCAGATACTCTGGGGCAGCGACGCAACGCTGCCACGTTGCGAGTAATTTGGCATCTGACAGAGTGTTGCGGTGCCCCTCGCTGCGCATTTTGGCTAAGTACACAAAGAGTCCCCGACTTTGGATCAGGCACTGTTGATGCATGCGTTCGAACAGCAGCTCAATGACGTGATGGTGATCAATGAAGTCCAATAGGACTTGGTGGTGCTCATCACGCGTCAGTTGGGAGTCTCGAAGCCCACCGTCTGGGACGTTCGTGTTGATCTTGTCGGTCCACTCCAGGAAACCCTTGATTGCAAACAAACGCTTTTGCAGATTCGGGGACACGAAAAGTTTGAGAAGAGTTTCTGCCCACACTGCCGTGACCATTGGCAGCAGGTCGTGGCAGGAACGTCGAGGACCTACGCGCACCAACAACAAGGTTCTGGTTTCATGCGTCCAACCAAAGTAGCGTTGCCAGACGATACTTGCCGGCCAGTGACAGGAGCGTGTCCAACAAATTCTCAAAATCAGTTTCTTTGTTCACAAGATCGAAGGATTTGGCTTCAAAGCCACGCAATTTCTCCAAGAATTGCTTCAACAACAATTGCACCTGTCAACACAATGGCAAATGAGGACACGGACGATCATGGTGGCTTTGGCGCACTTGTATACCTCCTCCTTCTCAAAAGATGCACCAATGCCATGTTTAAGTATACTCAACGCAGCTGACGCGGCAGCCGCACCAACCCAATCTTGCTGAAGTAGAATGTTGCTGATTGGCGGCAACGATAAATTTGAGATGATTTTGTCGCGGACTTCGCTAGAACCACGAACGCGACTACCGTCCGCCATCAATTTGCCAACGTACATGGCATGCGTAGAGCGAGTGCAGAAATCCAAGACATCAACAAGGACGTGATCTCCCGCTTCCAGCAACAAGCGGGCCACGGTCGCTCCCAATGTTACAATAGAACGCATGCACCCTGCGTACGGAGATGAAATGCTTTGGGGGATGAGATCTAGTGTGCACTTGATGATTTCGCGAATGGAGTCTTCCATGAATGGCCGGACAACGTCAATGGAGGAAGGGCCATCTTCGTTCGATTCTTTTTTCGTCAATGGATCAGCATCACTGCTCAAGTCTTCTGTTGCAGTCTTGTTATCTTGTCCATGTGATTCATGCACTGCACCAAGAAGATCAGTGCAGTACTCTAAGCAGGTGACAAAATTTTTCATCTCGCTGATGCTCGGCACGGTGTGTACCCCGAACCGGAGAATCTTGCGGTGCAGTTTCACACATAGGTCTGAAGGCGAGACCTTCACGGCTTCCTCGCTCATGATGACTGCTGTCTATCCCGAAAGGACAGCGGACACGAACGGTTGTGGCGCGAGACACGCACCGACACTGAGTGCCCGCCAGGAAACAATGCGTGAAATTTATACAGGACCCTTTTTGA
>ENA-OWNT01001758-OWNT01001758.1-seawater-metagenome-genome-assembly--contig:-NODE-1758-length-25393-cov-4.195134_pt1 | contig 25393 bp, 27 predicted proteins | sample MGYA00238136_ERZ651165 | MGnify/ENA primary metagenome ERZ651165 (study PRJEB26861, sample SAMN08777766) | seawater metagenome | isolation source: coastal seawater | place: USA: Florida | collected...
TGAAGTCTGCGGAGAGACTGGTCCAGACGGCAGTGTGAATCAGTTCGTGGCTTATGGTTGGGGTGACGAACTCAGTAAGTTTTGTTTTGTGCAACTGTTTGCACTGTATGGTGTTATGTGCATGTTCTCAAGCCAACACTTCGGTATTCTAACCCAGACATGCAGAACTACAACGAGTTGTGCCAACTTTCCAAGTCTGACAAATTCCAGCACATCTTTGCTTAACTGCAACACGAGTCAACTGGCACGTGGAAAGGCCTCGTAGAAACGTCAGCGCGAGATTTGGAGCGTGCCTCGTGTTATGGCATAAAATCTTTGACTTATTTTACACCTACATTCCCACCCCCATAGTTGCGAGGGCCAACGATCAGACTAGCGAGTGTTCTTTACCATTCATGTTCCAACCCTCTCTCGTCGAGAAAGCGCTGTGCGACCCTGACACATTCAGATAGAGTGATCACACGTACACGGCGCACATAGCAACGACGAACAATGCAACGAACCCTCTCCATAAGTTCGGTGCGCGCAGCCCAAAGCAGCCGATTAACGCCCCGGTGCCGACCAGGCAAGCATTCAGCCTTTGAACTTTGAGAATTGACTTATCCATCGTCAATGGCTTGTCCCATGTTGTCAGCTACAAAGACAGAGCGGGGTTCACAACGTCTCGTCAGCAACACGAGCAAGACACCCTCTCTCGCACCGCATTTGTGAACTCCGTCATATCGTTGAATCCGTACTCCGACATCGTGTTTTCAAGTTCGCCAACATCCAAAAAGCACTCGTTTTGCGATTCAAAATCCAGAAATCGCTGCGTCAATTGACGTTGCTCCTGAGCGAAGTTGCAAAACGCAAGTATATGACAATTGTGACAATACACACAAGGCGCCGGGCCACATCCAGAGGCACACGCATACCTCCACTCGCTCTTCGTAGGGTCCGAGCAATCCAAGCCAGTCCTTTACTTGATCAAACAAATTTTCTGCAGCCGGGATGATGTATTTGTCATAACTCGAGTCCATGTTCGCAAACGGTGATTGGAGTAGTGATTTCAACGAACCTTCAGCTACTTTCTCGCCGCGTTGGTCCCACGCCTCCACCATTGCTTCACCTTTGGTGGAGTACCCGATTTTCGCGAAAGCTGTCCGCACTTTTTTGGGGTCCATTTCCTGCGTGATGTTCAAAACCAGCCATGGTCAACATCGGAAGAAATACACCCATCAACCATGGTCTCTCAACCGATCGTTGCGGCCATACCGGGTCTGACATCGCAATGATGTATCGCGCGTACGCAATCCGCTTTTCTTCCGACAATTCCAGCACAGAGCCATAATCGATAAGTCCTACAAAGAGAAGAACCTTGGTGAGGACAAAGAGACGGTTGTTGCGTGTCGCCGACCTCGAGCATACCAACTCGTCCGTCATCCATCAGCATAATGTTCCCAGCATGAGGATCAGCGTTGACCATGCCGTCGTTGAAGAACATTTCACCGTGAAATTGAAAAATCAAGTTCATGATTCGTGGTCCTAATGCATTTACAGCGCGGCACTTCAAGTGGCGTGTGCGACACAGACAAGTGCTGCGCGGAGCTTCAATGCGTACCATTCAACGGGACGGTTACGGGTTTGAAATCCCACATCGGGACACCGGGTAGCCATGCGAGAGTCCAGTTGTACACGCCAGCCTGCAGGAGAAATCTGGATCAACGTATTGATGCGCGACCACGGTTAAGAGTACACTTTTTAACGCACCAAAATTGACTTGGTTGCATTGATGGTTTTGACCATGATGATTGCGCGGTCGAACTCGGCCTCCGTCGATGGCATGCTATCAATAAGCTTTTTCCTCTGCAGTGGATCCTGTGCCCATTCAGAGCAACACAACTTCAGGAACAAATACAATTCCGCAACAAGTTGCGACTTGAGCGAACCTCAAATTGTTTTTGAAGAGTCTTCCGAAATTCTGCGACCGTCTTCCCCTCCTTTTGTGCCATTTCCTCCATCTGTTGAACAAAACGCCCAGCCAAAGGCATACCAGTAGTTGTTGAAAGTCACGTGTTTGTAGCAATTGCAGTGCGCCTCAGGACCAAGTCAGACGTTTTTACCTGAACGCGCATGGCGGCATTGATGCTTTTCCCATGAATTTGTTCCATGGTCATCAGCCGTCGAGTGCACAACCCGTCACGAGGCGCTCCCTTGCCAGTGGGCTGTGCCTGCATGTGTGGGAAGCTTGTGGTGAGTTCCGTCAGGCCACTTGACAACATGAGTTCGAAAGCACTCAAATACCTTCGGTAGCCGCTTGAATATAGGGTGCTTCGAGTCAATGGGGAGTGGGATCTTAACCTAGGTGTAAGCAACGAACACAAAGTTGACTTGTCACGTCACCACGGCCGATCTGCAGATACTCGGTCGTACTTGATGGCGTCGGTGGTTCGGAATGTTTTCTGCGCAATGCCTCAATTGAGCCGCTTCTTTCGTGTAGTCAAACTCACTTTCAAAGCTTTCTGTATATTCGTCCCACACCTAATAAGCGACACATAAAAAGAAAGAGTCAACAAATGGCCCAAGAGCCATACTTTCAGTTGCGGACCAACCTTCGACAGATTCTCATCATCAGCTAAACCATACACGAGTTCCATGAAGAACTTGCAAGTTGCAATGTCCATACGAAAGTACTTTTCGACGTCTGGGTATTGAACCTATAAAGCCAATGCACAAATGACGGTTGTACGCCGCCCATTTCGAGTTGCAGCAACACCGTGACTCCCACCTTGACGACAACATCAGTTCCGTCAACGAGTTTCGCTCGATGTGTTTGGCCAATGGAGGCAGCTCCAAGTGGTTCTTCCTCAAAGTGAGAAAATACGTCACCGATGGGGCAGCCCAACTCGTCCTCAACAATGCCCAGAATTTCCACGAATGGTCTGGGGGGCACGCGATCCTGCAGAAGTTCCAATTCTTCCTCGATTTGCTCAGGAAGAAGGCGCATCCCCACGACCATTTGGCCAGCCTTAAGATAGTAACCGCCTAGTTCCAGGCAAATATTGAGCCCAGAGAATCGGTGCTTCTCGTTCAAAGGCTAACAACAGCAAATCACAGGCAGAACGACAATACAAAAAACTCAGTGGCGACGTCGACACCAACAAGTAATGGACAACACTTGAGTAAAGATCGATCGAATCACCTGCTTAAGCTCCACCTGGACCTCTTTAGGGAGATGCTTAATTTTCTGATTCAATCGCCAGTATTCCCATATAATGGGAGTCATGTACGACGTAAAACGAACAGTTCGCCTGACACCTTCGTCGGTTTGGTATAAGTACGTTGCTGCTCCGCCAGCTGCGACAGCGAGGGCTGCAACACCGATTCCGGTTGTTTTGAGAGTCGACTTCGCAATACGCTTTGCCGCGCCCGGCTTCGCGGTGGAGGCATATCGTCGAAGTGTGGGCGCTGCAAACAGGCGCCTTGCGCCGGTTTGCGGTAGTCTGCGTAACATTGATGTTTGGAAAGTTGACAAAAATAACCAAGAAAGTAGTTTTGGCTCTGCGTTTTTTATTCATCAATTGCCCCGTGGAGAACTTTTGTCTTGCCGTGGCACGTCGAAAAGAGTTCACCCCACTTGCCGTCACCAAACTTGGTCGCACTTCCTTGATCAAGAGAGCATTAGCTGGTGTGAATTTGTGAAGCACCCATTCGTTCCATTCGCAATACGATTAGTAAGGTTCTGAGTACCTGCCCTCACCCCTCGCCAACCCTCTACTGCCACGTGTTGTCGTGTTGCTGGATTACCCAGCTGAGCCGCTCGAGCTGACATGTCGGCAAGAAGGACATTACCACGTGCCGACTTCCGCCACCACTCCGAGGGTGATGTGACTGCAGCTCCTCGACGGCAGCCGAGGCTGCGGCAGCGCCGCCGATACTGGCAGCGTCGCCGCCGCAACTGTCCTGCAACACGTGTCTTGCTCTGCCAACGCATGCCGAAGCAAACCGTGACCATACAACGCACGGCCACGCTCGTCCTACCCATGGCACAACACTCAAGTTCCCCACACGACGGCGCCCGCGTTCTCCTATCACGCACAGCGACGTCGACCAAGCAATCGTCAGCAGATGTGACGTTCGCACGTGCGTTTCGGGTTGACAAGACTGCTATCCAAATTCAAATAACGCGGCGCACATTTCACGATACGTGCGCGTGTCACCACCACGCCGAGCAATGCGACGCGACGCGACGCAACACACCGCACACTCATTTCAGTTAGCTGCAACTCGTTCGTTCATTGGTCGTGGACGTAGGCTTACCCACACGCACACACACAAGCACAGACAGCGTGACAGACAGACGACCCACGACAGACGGGCACGTGCCACGCGGTATCCGAACAATGAATGCGTTGTCACCGTTCGTCGGCGTCGTCGTCGTCGTCGTCGTCGTCGTCGTTGTCGTCACATTCGGCAACAACGCGGCGACAACAGCCAGCCAGCGGGTCGCCAACGCAGACCATCGCAATGACGTCAGCCTGTACAAATACAATGGTTGCCGTTGACCCATTGACCATTGACCATTGACCATTGACCATTGACCATTGACCATTGACCATTGACCATTGACCATTGACCATTGACCATCGACCATTGACCATTGCTTCGTTCTCCGTCCGCGTGGCAGCGGTGAGACGTGATTGGCTGCGCTGGATGTGAGCGTGTGCGCGATTGGCTGCAGTGTTGTGTCGTCTGTCTGTCGGTTGTTGTTTTGGTTGTTGCTGCGTTCGTTCGTTGTGCTGTGTTGTCGTTCGTTCTGTCTGCAACGTGCAAGCCGAGAGATTCAGCGGAACAATTGAACGATTGAATGAACTGCGGACGAATGAAGTCAAAACGTGAAACGTCAGGTGTTGTGTGGTGGCTTGGCGGTACCTTTGATGGACGGTGTGGTGCTGTGGTTAGTGGGTACCCGGTGTGTGGTTGGTGGTGTGTGGCGGCGTGTGGCGGTGGAGGGAGGCGGTCCGAGCTTGGTGGGTGTTGATGGACATCGTGGGTTGTGGTGGCATTTGGATGATCGTGGTGTTGTCGAGGTGGTTGGTGTCGGTGAAGGTGGTGCCGGTGCTGATGCTGATGCTGGTGTTGCTGTCAGCGCTGGTGATGTAGTGTCGGAACTGTCTGGTTGTTGTCGCTGCTGGTGGCAGTCCGCTGACCTATCCGTTCACACCCAACGTTGTCAGAGTATTTGTGAGAGGAGTCCTCAATATTTCGAGGTGTGGCGATTGCGCTCACAGAAAAGTTTTGCGCAAAGTTTGTGTTGGTGCACTATCGTGTTGTGCTTTGATCGACTTCGTTGCAAGATGAGGCTGCAGCCTATGTTTTGGCTGTGCCACTTGGTGGCTCTTGTGGTTGGGGCAAGCGACACTCCCCAGATCCTTGATGACATGCTCGTGGCCGCCATTCGTGCAGGTCTTTCGTCAGAACCCGATCTTCGCCCGGCTGAAAGTCTGCTGGAGACCCTCGAACAAAACGAAGATCTCACATTGCAGAGCGGTAACTTGGCCGTGTGGATGGACTCCACCTCAGATCCTGCTGCCACGGCAAAGCGCCCAGCAATGGAGTTGCTGTGGGACTTGTACATGTGGGCTGCGAACGCTGCCAACAGCCCTGATGGAGCAGAAGACACCGTCCGCAAACTCATTATCACGTCCGCGGACAGGGGACTGATGTGCAACTCCAATTTCGCGTCTGGGAAGCGGCCGCATGCCGGAGAATTGACAGGTACCCCACTCGGATATCTTTTGCAGGCACCCATACTCGACCCTGAGTTCATTGGCGCGTTTCTCAGAGACAACAGTGGTTACGACAGCAGCGGGACATTGCTGAAGACGACGGCGATTCCGAAGAGCGTACGCGCACGACGGGATGGCGTAAAATACGGGCTCTCTCTTTTGCACTTGCTCGCAAACACAGGGGCGGAAATCAACATCGTCCGTGATTTCCTCCAGGCCCAAGATGCCCGTGAGCGACGCGGAACAGACGTTGACGAGGTTTTTGCACTCACGCACCTGGACAGACTCTTTCCGTACAGCGAATCGGCCACCGCGTTGGCAGACTACATGCGGGACGGCGGCAATCCACAAGTTTATGGTGCTCACAACACTTCCCGCGCTTTCGCAAGCAAGATCGACAACGAGTTGACTCGGTCAGTGACCGCATCTTTGTTGAAGCATTCCTTGCAATCAGGACTGGGTCCCGGACTGAATTTTGGGGAACTCGTCGCAGTCATGCCGCCGATGGACCTGACTGGATCGGGGCAGTGGCCTGAGCTGCGGGGGCACACGAATCCGGTGCGTATCTTACTCTAGGGATCACAGCCGTTCGTACTCAGGGCTATCCATTGCGTCTCATTCTCTTTGTTTATCCACCGTAGGTGGTCCTCGCAGCATTGCGTGGGAAGTACGGGTTCATCCAAGGTATCGCCGATCATATCCGTAGTATCGAGAAACCTCGCCAGCGCAAACACGCCAAGAAAATGCTCCGCGAAGCTTTGGGAGCACCCTCCTCTTACAAAGGTATGTCCAATATTTTGTTCCCCGGCTCCAGCGATGGTGTTCACGTTTTTTCTTTTTGTCTGTCATTGCGAAGGACGATCCGCACTTCACATCGCTGCGGTGTTGTATGGAAAACAAAGTTCGGTGTGGAAATCGTGTGTTGATGCTGAAAAAGTGGCGAGCGATGATAATCTGGAGCGCTTAGATCAACTGTTGGACGGTGCGAGCCTTCTCGCTTGCGTGCACCGCCATCGACGCCCTTTCACAAGAACATTGATTGAAATGCTGTTGTAGACTTGAACAAAACTCCCAATCAGTACGACGGAACAGCCACAGCAGCTGATCGTCCAGATCCAACTGCCCAATCAAAATCTAGCTTCCTCCAACAAACAAGGAATTCTGCGTGTTTGGTTTCCGAAGGTTGGGTGCGCAACTGCACCGAAAAGGGCTTGGTACGTAGGATGCGCAAATGTATTGAGTGCGGCACCGGTGTTCCCTTGTTCTGAAGTTGCGTTCCCTCTCGGTCAGGTGTGCTGCGTTCAATCGCACGCCGAGGGTATCCGTGTGATTTGTGCCGAGGAGAGTCACTGCGATGAACGCGATGGGTCCTACACCCCGCTGGCGGAGGATGTTGCAGATCACGACACGGGAGGATGGGTTTGTTTGACCGTTATTTATGGTGCCAACTGTCTGTATCTGATTCGCCATTGTGATGTGGTGCCGTGTGTTGGTAGGGCGGCCCACCTCAGCACGTCGCTGTTTCAAGTGATGGCAGCGTGGACAATGTGGACACCGCTTCCAGCGACGACAGATGTGATCTCGTGGAGTACTATCAACCTCCGAGTAAGCAAGAACTGGCTGCGCTCATTGAGCGCAATGAGCCAGTCATCTTCCGTGGTGCGGCGTTACACTGGCAGTTCCGGCGGCTGTGGCAGCGCAAGGCTCTACTTGAGAGGTACGCTACCCGCAGCGGAATCGGAGCTTGTGCTTCTGCAATATCACTTGGAGTCCTGCCGTTGTATCAGATTTGGTGACAGTGTTGTCGTCCTCTCTCGAATCCCTTATGCCCTGGCGTCACAAGATGAAGACGCCGAGCACAAGATTATCCACTTGTCCAGCCTACAAGACTATGTCGACGGATTCTCGGAAGATTCGAACACGCTCCCCGTTGATGAGAACACCAACGCGCCGTGGTACTTGTTCTCCGCCCAGTTCAGCCGCGAAAATCCCGAGCTCCGTCCGTGCTTTATTGAGTTCATCATGCTGCATGATTTCGTGCTTTCGTGCTGATTGTTGTGGTGGTATTTGTTGTGCATCATCAGAAAACGACGTCCAAGAGCTGTACAAATGGTTGGACAAGGACGAAAATGTCGCGAAAAGTCCACAATTTTATCTTGGACCGACGAACACTGGGGCGACCATGCACTGGTATTGAGTGCACTTTGCGTACCCCACCGCCCACCCTGTACCTTGCACCCACGCCACTGCTTATTTTAGGCACGATCCTGCGTTGAACGCGTTGGCGTTTGGGAGGAAAAAGTGGTATTTGATGCCAGCGAATGAGTCATTTTATTCTTCGATTCCAGCTGTAGAGTTTACGGACAAGGAGGCGAACATTCTGGATCAAACTTCTGGTATGCTGCAGTGCGTTCAGAACGCAGGCGACGTCATCCTGGTGGGCAATAATTGGGGTGCGTCGCAGCTTTCTTGCCATCAACATGGTGCCGTTCGTCGTGTTCACGTGTGAAGCTTCATATTCCCACTACTTGAAGGTCACGCTACACTCAACACTCAACCAAGTGTTGGATTTGCCCTTGAATTTGTTCGAAACGACCTCAGTCCAACGATTACAGTACCACCTATGTCATCTGGTCTGCCGCCGGTCAAAAGCAAGCGCGCCAAGAGCCCACCACGTCAGTGAAGTCGTGTTGCAACCAATGCCTCAACCACTCTAAGTCTACATAAGCTGTTTCCAACGCCCAATGAGCCACACGGCGGCATCCGATTTGGTGACCTTCAAGTACTTACTTCAAGCACCGAGCAGGGAGTGCTTGCTGTCGAACATAATAGCCACTGCAATAATTTCCCCGTGCGTGCACCAATCACCCGTTGTGCACCAATCATGTGCACGAACCCGGGTATGTTGTAATTTCATGACCTCCCCGTGCATATCTCCACACTGCAATTACACCTCTGCATCGGCTGTCGCTCCGTCGCTTTCTCCTCTGTCTCCAACGCCCATCACACAGCATCAGTATGCCATACACACATACATGTACAGAATTGGGTACAGAACTGCTGAAGCCGATTGTTCTGACAAAGGTTTGACCACTGACGAGAGCTTGTAATTAATTAGCAGACTGGGGTAACTAAGTCGGCGGTATTTCTACCATATTTTGCTCAACACGACAACATCGACAGTCACCAATGTACTGGGACGAAGTTGCAACGTCATTCTCAAAGCCCCTCGGTGGCTCATTGCAGCATTGCAGCATTGGAGCATTGGAACCACCGCCAACAGCTAGCAGCGCAGCCAGTTGTACCTTCCTCATCGCACGTGAGAGAATCAAGTGCAGAATCAATGCTACGTACGAAGCTACGGACCAATCCCAATGGCACACCGAGAGACCTGCACTGGAAGGCGTAGTACAGTGTTAGTACATCGTCAGTACAGTCAGCTGTGCGTGATAGTACCGGTATATGGAGTTTGTGGGGAGGACTGGCGCTCTAGACCTTCGCTGACACGGCACGCCGACACGACACGACACGACACGGCACGGCACGACGGCACGACGACTCGACCGACACGCTCGGGCGCGCGCGACCACTGTCGTCGAACGCTTGCTTGACGGATGGCATGGTTGGTTGACGTAAGATTGTGCGGTTTACACATGCCGTCACGACATTTGTTGTGTTGTGGCAGTTGTTGCCCGCGGAGCGGGTGTAGTGCAGTGAACGGATGTGATGCATGACGCGCGGTGATTAATCTTGGATGGTATGCGCGCCATCAAGGTTTGAAAATTTGAGCTGGCGACGGCGGGGCAGACGGGATCTCCGCGCAACGGAATGAAAGCGCTTTGGGTTTTATATCTTATTGGAGAAAACACAGCGAAAGTTTTTTGTCAAAGTAAGAGCAATGTGAGTGAACTTGGAAGCACGACGGCGGGCTGCAGGCTCGACGCTCTGCTCACGCAGTCGCTGCGTCGATGTCGAGCACACCTGCGCCACATCTGATGCGCTCACCAGTTCGAGCTTCGGTTCCCGCACGTTCATCCAACCCCCGTGATTCCGAGACGCCACCGTCGTCTACGGCAGACAGCACGCGTTCCATGTCCAAGTCTGATGTGGAGAAGTACTTGCAGCTCGCCATCGCCGAAGGTTATATCTGCGAAAACCTCGTGCACAGTGCTTTAAATTGACTCCACTGATCCTGGTTCGGCTGTTGTCTGTAGATGCATTATCGCCAGATGCTGCGTCCAAAGTTGCTGCAATACAGACTCGTCTCGCCGCGAACGCAATGCTTGCGTCTGACTTGCTCGGTCAACAACATTGCAACGTGATTCCCACGAAAATCAGCGCCGTGGATCAGCTGTTGGGTGGTGGATTGACATTCGGCAGAGTTGCAGAAATTGTTGGTGAGAGCGCATGTGGCAAGACACAACTGTGCCATATCGCAGCTGCAGTCACAGCAGAAAAGCTCCTGCCGGTTTGTTTCATCGACAGCAAGAATTCTTTTGCCGCCATGCGCATTCGACGCCATCTGTCTTGTGGTCATACGTCGGCCCCGCTGGCCCGGCTGCAGCCCCACGAAATGGCGGCACTGAAATGCATCACGGTGCAGAAGTGTTTCGACATCGAATCTCTTCTTCAAATTTTGAGTCGGGTAAGACATTCTCTCTTCCTTCACAAAATGATCCACGCAACTGAAGTTTTGCGCGGTTGAAAACGTAGGCGATTACCCAGCCACACCCGCGGTTCTCGCTCGTCGTGCTTGACTCTGTGACAGCACTCTTGAGCTCAGCTTCCAAGTCAAGGTATGTCATTTTCATTCTGCGTTGGTTTTCACGTTTTTTTGTTCCTTCCCACACCCAAACTAAACAGCCAAACCAAACTACCTGCAATGTAGAGCCGTAGTTTACGAATGCAAATACCTACTGCGTCGACTTGCATTGGAGCGCCAATGTTGTGTTTTGCTCACCAACGATGCTCTTCCCGTTTGGGACACCTCTGGCAATCGCCACAACACAAAATGGAAGCCTGCTCTCGGACACCAATGGGTTGATGCTCCACACATACGCCTGCACCTGCATCGCAAAATACCGCACGCAGAGCAGCCGAACAAATCGCCATCACTGGCCTTTGATAGCGTGGAAGTGCTGCAGTCGTGCGATGTGGTACGTTGTCCTTTGTGTTCCGCAGTTGCTGTGGAGCGTCACAACCGATGCTGTTTGTTGCCCCAGGCATGCGGGTTGAAGAGGCACGACTGCAGCATGACATGAAACAAGAGCTGAAGAAATGGTGAGAAACACCATAGGTTATGTTGTTTAAATGAAACCATGCAGAGCTTGTCTGAAAGACCGATACAGTTCATTCCGACGCCGGCACTTGCTCTTCCGCGGGTGCCGCAGCAGCGTCCGATTTTGAGCCGGAAGCACTCGCAGCAGCGGCAGCTTGGGCCTGCGCAAGAGCCTGCGGATATCGCACGTGGACGAGTCATCTATGAGAATCACTCCTGCAGCAACAAGCAAATCGGGCCACGCTTACCTTCTTTGCCAATGGCTCTGCAACGTTGAGGCGTTTGATCGCAGCTGCAAGGCTGCGCTGTTCTGCACGCCGCAGCAGGAGGACTTGCCGATCGTTGAACGACATGGCTGTCGTTGTAGCAGATATCGCACAAAGCAATGTGAGTGATGGTCATTGAATGCGGGGCGTGTCGAGCAGATTACAAGCAATGAAACAAACCTTTGAGGCATGACGCTTCAGTTTGCTCAAGTGTCGTGGGGTACCGACTTTGCGCCCCTTTCAAAACCTAGCATACGAGAACACTGAAACGTGAACAAACCAGCTGCTCATGCACAGTCACAACAAAACAAAGTGCCACGTGCATCTCTAACTATCAGAACACAATCCAGCTCATTCTGCTCCGACAGTTCTTTGATCTCATCCAGAGATGTAACACTGCCCTTTTTGAGCAGCGTTGTCATCTCTGCTTTTCCGGCTGCCTTCAATCTAGCCAATGCCGCGAGTCCGGCTCCGACAGCTCCGTTGCACGCGACTTGGCAGGTGACCACACTCGATCCTAGCCATGAGACGCGCAAAACTAAGAAAAAACTGAAACGAGAAGTCGACGGCTTGTTCACAGAAGCACCAACCTGGATTGAAAAGCTGGATTTTCAGCTTGGACAAAACCAATCTCTTTGCTTTCAAAAGAGGGTCGCTACGATCGAAGAATTGGCCCAAAGGAAGATGGATTGTCTACACACACGCGCGAGCAGCGATCAACGGGCGCGCACCGGGATGCAGATGTTTCGAGGTCTGCTCACTCACCATGACGTCGGCACTATTGTCCTCTGGAACAAAACCAGAATACTGCATGAACAACTCTGAGCGACGGGGTCCATAGTACATTCGCACTTGCTCGCCGGCGACGAAATTCCGCTTTGCGTACATCACCATAGCTCCGTCCTATTGGCACAAGAATACGGCGTCATCACCCAGTTGCGTCACAACAGCACGGGTGATCGCAATGGCCAAACACATGCCTTGAAGTCAGACGTTATCTGATGTTCCGGGCTCTCTTCATGGTTCACCATGTCAAACAATGGGACTAATGCCAACTCCATGGGCGTTTTGTCCTCTCCTTCTGGTTCATCTTCTTGTTTCGGTGCGACCGACGGGGCAATTGGAATTTGGTTCTGCCGAGTCATCACAACGGCGACGGCCCACGAAAACAACGCCCACGTAAATCGACGTGGAAGTTGGTCGCCGGCAACAGAATTTGCCTAAGCGTTCACAGATATTCACAGATGTCAGTGCGGAGGAGAGGGAACAGGCAAGCAAGGGCACCCATAAAACGGACCGCTATGTGTTGAGCAAACACGCAGTAGTGTTTGACAACATTCCTGAAGTGAGTGAGCTGATTAATAAGAACTGTCCCGCTGCGTTAAGATGCAACAAACAATCTTTGTTGGTTACCAGCGTCATGAGACGAACACGCGCGCACACAACACATGTGACTCACGTCAGGTTCTTGAGAGTCGCAGGTGTGTAGAACAGCGGGATGGAAAATACGGAAGGTAGAATTGCGATGTAGTGCTTGTATTTCGATTGTTCCCCAAGCATGGCCTCAGCGCAAAGTTGTAACGCCAACAACACAACTGGCGTCTTCAGAACTGGAGGGTATGACCTCGCGACCAACCGCACTAATTGGCTCTGGACGGCCGTTGTCACCGAGATGTTCAATGCCCTCGGCACTGAAAGCACGAGCTCGCCAGGCTTGAAGTCACGAACTGCGTAAACTGCATTTCCCTCGTTCGGGTTGTCTGACGGACGCACTTCAATCTTCGACGCCATGTCGAGCTGTTGTGGCAACGGCAAGGCACTGAGGCACCATTGAACCAGGTCCTTGCACACCTGCAACTGCTCCTCTTCGGTGGTTGGTTGCGGGGTTTTAGTGTTCGCCAAAGGCTCTTGGCGCGCTTCCAACATCGAGAGGTGCCTGTGGATTGCCTCGTGAGCCGACACCATGGCCTTGACAGATTTCCACCTTGAGGCGTCATTGACAACAAGCTCAATCTACGGGCACGAGTTTCACAAACGGAGTCAGTAGGACATTGACACAACCACAACAAGAAGGCAACTGGGACTCTTGTCACCTTCTTCAACAATCCGGCCACAATAGCGGCGTTCGATTGCCCGCCATTCGCCTGCTTCCGCCGACTCTTCGACTGTTTCTTCTTTCCTTTTTGTTTTGGCACTTCATCGATGGACGTCAGTGTCAGAATGAGCATAGCAGCGAGTTATTTTCACAGACAGGAAGCAGCGCAGTAACGATTAGGAGCAGACATCTCAACATACTCGTTGCCAAGTTCCTAGACTACAGAAGTTGCTTCAGCACACACCGCCACTTGAATAAAAGAACTCGTGAACACGAAGTCTAAGAAAAATCCTGGCACAGCAGCTGCAAATTACATTCGAGGCAAAAAAAAAAAAGCGCGCAGCACAGAGCAGCATGCACAAACTCCGTCCCCGACTCCAAGCAACGGCGCTGCAGCTCACACACGTGAGTGTTGTCACCACATGAACTAAAACAGGCTCACCAACAACCAGATAGCAGTGTTTCGTCCACATCGGCCACCACATCACCTCTCGATTACATTCTCCCTGCCGTATCACACCGCGCCGTCGGTGATTAGGTCACCACACAAACGAGAAAAGTGGACAGACTGCAACGACCGTGACAACGACAACGACGACAACAACAACAATTGCAACGAACTACGACACACGACGGCGAGCAAACAAGCAATCAAACGAACAATGACGAACGAACAAACACACATACAAACGAGCGAACGAACGAGCGAACAGCAACGAACAAACGAACGAACGAACAAACTATGACGAACAACGACAACGACAACGACGACGACGACGACGACGACGACGACGACGACGACGACGACGACGACGACGGCTAGGAACAAACAAACGAACAAACGAACGACGACAGTGCATCACGCAGCAGTGCCAACTCAGCGTCGCCGCCGTCGCCGCCGTCGTCGCCGTCGTCGCCGCGTCGCAGTCAGTCCCCAGCGACTCACTCACTCACTCACCACTTCATTCATTCATTCCGTTCGTCCGTTCGTCCGTTCGTCCGTTCGTTCGTCGCTCCATTTCCTCCCTCTCCGTTCACTTTACTCAGTCGCTTCCACTTTCCACTTACTACCACCGCGGTAGCGCAGTGTTGCAGCATGTCGATTGAGTCAGTCATCAGTCGTGCATGTTGGAGGCTTCGGAACACGCGGTCACGCGCAGAGGCAGCACGGCCACGCGGACCTCGCACGCGCCGCTGCGTCGCCGAAAGTAGAGGTGGGAGTGGTGGCCGCAAATGGAACGAAAACCAAAAACCAACCAACCCCAAACCCCAAACCCCAAACCCCAACGACCGACCGACCGAACGAACGAACAAAAGCGAACGACGACGAAAACGACGATGACGAGGACGATGACGATGACGGTGATGGCGAACAACGAACAACGAACGACGAACGACGACGACGATGAACGAACGAACGATGAAAACGATGATGAACGAACGGACGACGGCGACGGTGATAAAACGATGATGATGATGATGACGGGGGGCTGTGTTCTTCTGGCTCCTCTCGGCTCGTGCGATGTTGTTGTTGCAGTTTCGGTGGTTCGTTCTTTTTTCGTTGGTGGAGTTCACCATCAGAGTCCGTCGTGCCGTGCCCTTTCTTCATTCGTTCGTTCGTTCGTCAGGTCGGTTGGTTGTTCGTTCGTGCGTTTGCGATTTTCAGCGACCGTGTGCGCGAGCGAACACGGTACCCGCTGCTGATGAACTGATCGATCAATAAACTGATCGGAGACCAGCCAGCCACATGCATCAATCAATAGGTGACCGAACAGTCCCTAGTATTTCGACGTCGTACATGAAGTACGCCCCAGTGCGACATCGTCGGTTGTTTGGCGTTGTCGTCGAACAACATCGTCCAACATCGTGCTTGTTGCGGGCTATTATAGCAAGGAGCTGGAAGTGCCATGTACACCAATGCACTGGTATGTCTTTACTTGTGTTTGCGTGGTCGACGGAGCGTGGAGTGAACGGCGAACGAGACGATCGCTTCGTTGGCCTTATGATACTGCGAGTGACGATTGTGTTTGTAATATTTTATCATGGGACAAACGGTGCGGTCAAGTCGATGTCAACGGGCCGAGACTACAAGCTATCAAATGACTCATCGGCGTAATCATGGTCTTCAAAGTCGTCGCTATACTCGAAATTTTGTCCTTCATCCTCACTAGGCGCACTATGCTTGACTGCAGTTCGCACGCAAACACAACACACAAATTGTCAAAACACTACACACAGTAGCAGAGCAAACGGGGAGCACATGTGCTCGTACCAGCTGGTTTCGCGGCCTGTGCTGAACCCTTGCTTTTATGCCTTCGTTTGTGCCGCTTGTGTCTCCTACTGCTGTGTCTGCGTTTTGACTCTACAACTTCCAAATCGCTGTCGCTGTCATTGTCACTATCTGAGCTTCCCCCGCCATCAGCAAGGAAGTCATGCCGAAGCTAAACGAAGACATTCGCACCACCACCAAGTCAAACCAACCGAGGCATATGGCATGTGAAGCGACTGCACAAACAAACACACACCGCTTCTGGAGCACTTATTCTTTCCGCCGGATTCATTTGAAACAAGGCTTTGAGAAGATCTAACCCATCCTGGCGTTTTCTAAACTGCGGAACACGCTTTGCAAGGACTTCCTCGCAGTTCCTCACCGCCTACGGTACCCCACAAAAGTTAATGTGTCGGTGTTGCACGAGTTGATAGGTTATGGGCGATGTAACGCACCCCTCTCCCCTGCCCACCATGAGCACGGATGATCGCTAATTGTTTCACGTCCGTTTCGCCAGGGAAAAACGGACACCCTGTGACAAGCTCGGCCAAAATGCATCCGATTCCCCAGCAATCCATTGGAAAAGAGTATTTCACGTTGTTCGAACGCACAACTCGCTGCAGCCCCGTGCCTGCCGAGTGAAGCGAAAGTAAGTCATTGGAACAAAACAAGCGATCAAAGCAGAACTTGGGGGTATTGACTGTCGTACCTCCACTGTTGCTGCCTCCGCCTTGCGATGGGGGCGCGACGAGGATTTCCGGAGCGCGGTACCAGCGCGTCGCCACATACTGTGTGTACTCCCCACCGCCGTCGCCGATGTGCCGAGCGACTCCAAAGTCGCACAACTTGATTTTGTCGTTCTTTGTGTTGATGAGAAGGTTTTCCAACTTCAAATCGCGATGGATGATGCCCTCGCGGTGGCAGTAGCCCACCGCTCTGCAAAGCTGGGCTGTCAGGTTGATGACTCTCGGCATAGGCATGCCACGCTCGAACTCGCCCATCAAAGCCATCACGTCACAATCCATGTACTCAAACACGAGGTACAGGTACTTGGGGTCGGAAAAAGAGTCCAAAAGCCCCACAACGTTGCTATGGTGCAATGTTTGAAGAATCGAGAGTTCTCGTTGCGCTTTTCGATCGATTGCTGCCTTTTTCATCCGCTTGATCGCTACCAGCTTGTTGCTGGCTTTCGACTTGCACTTCAGAACGGTGCCAAAAGCACCCTCGCCACAGACACCAATTTCAACATAATTGTTCATCCTCGCAAGATCAGAAACGCGCCGGGTGCCAAATCCCAGCGCGGGTGACGAATCCGCTCAGTTCAGTGGGCACGCCTCTTGGCGGACTTTGCTTGGGCTTCGCTCAATTTTTTATTTGCAATATGTTCGCTGTTCTTTGCCGGCGAAATCGTGTCGTCAACGTTTTGTTCACCCGAACAACTTCACTCGCAGCTGGAGTATCTTCATCATCCCGTGATGTCCCTATAAATGCCCGCTTTGTGTCGTCGTGAAAGCACTCGTCGAGCCGTGTTCACAAACACGAAACCTTCACTTAGGGCTGTGTCCTCGTGGCGGCATCTGTATCATGCTCAAAAAGACATTGTAGTTGATGTGAGTGCTCGCGTATGCTTTGTCACCAGCGTCGAGGTCGTTGAGCTCCACCAATTCGCCACCGCTTTGATCCGGCTGCCGCCTTCCCGAGAATGCGAAGAAAGGTGTGGCGGTGTTCCTGAACACACCGTGGACGTATGAGCGAACGAACAACGAACGAACGAACCAACCAACCAACCAACCAACCAACCAAAGAACGAGCGAACGAACCATCAAACGAACGAACGAACGAACGAACGAACGAACGAACAAACGAATGAACGAACGAAACGCCGTTCGTGGTTCGTTTCTGCTCTGCTCTCTGCCGAAAACTGACACTGAACAGAGCACAGAAACCTGCAAAGCCTCCAAGCCAAACCCATCACAGCTTCGCAGTCCTCTGTACGCATTATCTTCTACTGTACAGTGTTGTTTCATCGCATACACCGGCGCTAATCAGCATGTACATGCAGTGTACATATTGTGTACATCATCCGTACATCGTGGAATGTCTGCGTGTGTGAACCCACGTTCCCCACGCCTTGTACGATTTGTTGACATGATGTACGTCGGTCGATTGTGAAAACCTGTGCGTAACCGTACAGTACATTATTTTTGAGTATTGAGCGTTGCGTATTGTTTACAATTTTGGAAGTGGAGGAAATGAAATGTACTGTACTATTTTACGGTGAAATAGTGAGCGTGTTACGGTGAATACATAAATGAAATTGAGAAAGAGAATGAAAGAGTTTCTCAGTGAGTGAGTGAGTGAGTGAGTGAGTGACTGTGAGTCGCTCGCTCGATCGGCCACTCACCCACTCACTCACTCACTCCCGTGTCCTCCCATTTCAGCATACCGTACACTTGCATTGCATCACACATTCCATCACTTCGCTCGCGTTAATGCACTGTAATCCAAAATAGTGATCTCCACAAAAACCAACAATGCAGTACACTGAAATTGGTAAACGGATGGCGGCAGCAGCAGTTGGCGCCAACCAACCAACGTCGTCGTTGTCGTCGTCGTTGTCATTGTCGTCGTCGTTCCTTCGTTCCTTCGTTGTGTTGGCTGGCTGTTGGCGGTCACGACGACGCCACGGAATTCGCGGTCGTCGCCCTTTGCCGCTGTGGTGACGCTGTGACGAAGTGACGAAGTGACGCGACGAAGTCAGAGAAACTACTTCTTGCCTGTTGTCCTCTCCCTCCCCCTCTCTCCGCGTCGCTTGACTTGACGTGTCTTACCTTACCTTGCCTTGCCTCGCCTTTTGTTGTCTTGCGTTGTCTTGCGTTGTCTTGTGGCAGCGCTGTGGTCGTCCTCCCAAGCTCCCAAGCTTCGACGGTGGGATGGATGGATGGATGGATGACACGCGCTGTTGTTTGACTTTGCTGCGTTTGTAGACGGATGGCGGCGTTTGTTTCCGGGTGAGCTGCTGGCCTGACTGTGTGTGCGTCCAAACGGCAGTTCCAAATGGCAACGTTGTTTCGTACTGGACCACCAGACTTCATGTTCGAGAAGTCCTACATACGCGTGGTCTGTCTTCGTCCACGTCTTTGTGGATCGTTCTTGGTCGAGGTTGCATGACTTGCCTGTGGTCGTTGTGTTTGTGGCCGTCTTAGCAGCCCGCCTGTCGGAATGGGCATGCTGCGGCTTCTTGTGAAGTGCTTGAACGAGTTCCACCACACTTGTTTTTTCTCTTACATTGTTCAGCTTTTCGTGGTTTAGTGACCAAACTTGCAAATCTCACTTGCAGCCGTCGTTGCTGCGCCGAAGCTCAAATATGGAAGGCCCCATGGGAATGCACGCCGACGTTATGAAGGCGAACCCCGACACGGCTGAAGCCAAAGAACGGCTCTTTGAAGCTCTGAAAGAGCGTGGAGGGGTACGTGTTATGTTCGATAGTTGTGCACCCGCTGTTCGGGAAGCCACTCCATGAAACTCCTCACCATGTGTGCCTTGTTGAATTGTGCAGAATGAGTTCAAGAGCAAGCGACTGCCCTGCGCCATTAAATTGTACCGGCGTGCACTCAAGTTTGCTCCATCGAAAGAGAAGAAAGCTATCATCTACAGTAACCTTTCACTGACATATGCGACCATGAACAATGGCCCAAGTGCTCTTTCCGAAGCGGACGCATGCCTGAAGCTCGATGCCACCAATCCTAAAGCCCACTTCCGCCGTGGCCAAGCACTAGTTGTTCTGCGCCGAATCCCAGAATCCCACAAAGCATTCGAGGAAGCAGCCAAACTGGACCCGTCCAGCAAACTGTATGCTAAGGGAGTTCGGCTCAGCCAAAAGCGCCTCGACGAGTACGTCCCTGATTTGGAGCCAGAAAAGAAACCTGAGAAGAAAGCCCCAACAACGACATCGTCGGTGGTAGCATCAAAGCCCCCACCGAAACTCCCAGCAGCTTCAAAAACCTCAGAAAAGCCTGCCCCAAAAAAGGCGGCACCGAAAGGATCGGAAGAAATGCGAGGATACAAAATCGTGAACGGCAAGAAGACTTCGTATTTCCACCATGAAATGACGGAGGAAGAGAAGCGACTCATTGGCGACATTACGCCGCAGCGCATCGATCCCAACCAGCAAGCGGCTGCAGTGGCTCCAAAAGTTGCCGAGGGTATGTCTGAGTGGAACTCTAAGGGAACATTTGAAGATCGTGACATCCTTCCGTGGGCAAAGCAGAAGCTCCCGGAATTGCTCGTCGACCAATCCGTTCCCTGCGGGAGCTGCAATATCCGTGTCACAGCCGTGAAAGATGTGGCAGGATTATGCAGTATTGCTTTCATCAAGCAAAGAAAACGCTTCCTATTCGAACTCAGCGCGACAATTGAATGGGTTGCGTCAGGGGTAAGTCCCGCTGCCAAACTGTGAGGTGCTGCTAACACCGTGCGCCGTATAACTTGTTCTTTGCTGTGTACATGTTGCTGTTTAGGTTGGAACGGACGACGGCGAAAGTGGCAAAGTTAGCGTTGCCAAAGGCAAGTTGAAGCTTCGGCAAATATGCCATGACGACGAAGATGGAGACGACATCGTTCCTAAGTTCGAATCGACGAAAGCTGCCGCAGTACAGAGCGACCAGGAGGCGATAAAGCGCTCCGTCGTACGTGGCGAATTTTTCAAGAAGGTTGCCTCTCAGATTCAAGAATTCCGCAAGCAATTCTTCGCGTTGTGATGTGGTGCTGCGTAACTGTTATGGTAAAAATATTTCCTCTCGTCACTCATCGACGTCGTGTTGAGGCAGAACGCCGCCGGGGGGTGGGTCTGCTCGAGGTTGGCTCTTGTCGTCGAGCGCTTGGATGTGTGCCTTGGCGCTTACGTGCGTGCTGGCGTTTCCGTTCCGCGACTCGCCGCAATGCTTGCTGCCGCCTGGACGAGACTCGTTGGGGTTGTGGAGACAACTCTTGCACTGTAGAATCGAAGCTAGTTTGGGCCGTGATGTCAAGTTCTTGACGGCCTTTCTCCAGTTTGCGTACGAGTGCTTCGCGAAGAACCTTCGCTTCTTGCTTTCTCATTGCAAGCTGGGACAGACCACGTAGCAGGCAACAATGAGAACGGTGTCTGAACGCCAACGAAACAATCGATTAAATACCTCTGTCTCAGCTCGTGATAGCTTCTTGCGCAGGTTGTTGACGGTCCCTTTCAACCCCGCGCTGGCTGGGCTTCCGAAATCCTCCTGGCGCTGACGCAGCTCTTTGTTTTCTCTCTCGAGATCTCGAATGGTTCGATGCGCGTGTGATAACTGTTGCCGTACCTTCGCGTCCGGGCTTTGATTCCTTAATGTCCCTTCGGCAACCACTCCTCGTGACCGGGGTGAGAGGTCTGTGAGAGCCCTCGACATGGATAATTGCTGGTTGTCAAGTTTTGATTGCATCTCACGTTGTTCCGCGAAATGTGTGGCCGCTCCTTGATGCATCAGTTCTAATTGCTACAGCACCACAACACCATATGCGTGATCGGATAGGGTGTTTGATCCAGTAACGTGAAGCCAGAACAGCATGCCTGTTTGGAAACGCGTACGCGTTCTTTCAAAATTTGCAACTCCGCTTTCGCCACCACCAGCTCTGAATTTCGTTGGGCTATGACGTTCTGCAGCAATCCGGGCAATGTCAGTCACAATCTCACACCCAAGCGCATGTTTCGGACAGCACAATCATCTCGCTTGCCTGTGCCTCAAAGTCACGTTCTTGGAGTCGCGCCAGCTCTTTTCGATGGGCGTCTTCCAATTGTGCAATAACAAGAGCCTGGCGAAAGGTAGCACCGACGCATTTCTCCGTCAATTGCCAACATTTTCAGCAACACAAACTCAAATATTCTGGAGGTTATGCCCACCTTGTGAGCTTCCTCGCTCTGCAGCGCCTCGTCCTTTGTCTGGACTCTGGCTTCCAGCGCACTCCGCATGGATTCAATATCTGTGAGCGCCTGCAACACCAATCCGGTTTCTTTGTCAAGGAAGCCATGGAAGAGACAGTTCGCACGGGCAGATCCTCACTTGACGGTGCGCAGCCTCCTGCACGGCCAACTCGGCATCTTTTTGCGCAATTGCCGTATCTTTCTGACGTCGAGATACCTCCGCCTCAACCTCTGCGCTACGCTGTTGAGATCTAGCTTCCTCCAAATCTCTCTGCAAAGCACTAAAATATCACAACGCACTGTGAGAGCCGCCAAAACGCCTGCCGGGCAAAGCCAAGGAACACACACCGAATCTCGCTATCCTTTTCCTTCTGCAACGAGGATAACTGCTTGCGCAGATCGTCTACTTCTTCTTTCAACCGCATGTTAGCTGACAGAGTCTCTTGGTGCTCTCGAGCCTACACCACCGGCAAAGAAAGTCCTGAAATTCAAATGCAACGTCGGTCTCAAGATTAAGGGTGTCCGCACCATTTTTTCCAAGTCTTGTTGACTTTGAGCAAAAAGGCGCTGCGTTTTGGTCATGATGTGGCTCGACCTAACGCAATGAATATCCATGACGTCGTCGAAACTTCACAACATGACTCCACTAATAGGAACAACGTACTGGGAGTTACTCCGCTGCCTGGCGTTCTCCAGCTCGTCGCAACGCGCGCTGAGATTCTTATTTGCCTGTGTTGTGTCGGCAGTACACGCGTAAGTGCAACTTTCAGATCTGCACAGTAGTTCGCGCTGTGCACCGCATTCGACCGTGCGTACCTCTGTCATTCTCTCCAACTGTGCCGTCAGCGACACAACAGTTGCGCGCAGATCCCCAGTCATGCCCAACGTGCGCTGTACATCGTCTCGAATCATGGCAGAAGCGACAGCTGCTGCCTTGCGGTTACGACCTTGTCCACTGTCTGCACTCGACGGTCGGCGCACTCCACGTGATCGAGCCCATTGTTCAGGAGTCAAATCGTTCTGTCGGCCGTACCGAGAGACATGATGCACTCGAAGGGGTCCATGTGAGTCTTCGTCGAGCAATGTAGCGGACGGGGGAGCTGGATGGTTGTCGTCAAAGTACACATGTCTGGCACTACGTGATCCTTGGTCATCTTGCTGTATCTTTTGGTGCAGCGCGTCTCCATCTGACACTGCGTCCAGCTGTGAGAGTCGTTGAGAATGCTGTTTGAGCAGATCCTGCACACGCCAGCCAACATGAAGTGGTTGATGGCGACGCACGGCACCCAAGTTACACCATACAGTTGGGGATCGGGGTAGCAACAAACCTCAAACTCTTTCTGCCTCTCAGCCCGTTGCTGAAGCGCGTCTTCCACATCTTTCGGTTGTCTAATCGAAGCTCCGGCTGATGATAGAAGACCTTCGCCCAAACTAGAGTCATCATCGGAGTCACCTAAGGGCATATAAACGCGTGAACAACCAAAGAAAGGTGATCTTGCTTCCTTAGACGGTCAACTTACCGTCCCCTTCAACGTGGCGGGCCGCGCTCTCGGCCTCACTGTCCTCCGCTTCTGGCAGCGGCGGCGCAGTGCCATTGTCGCTTTCCGATTCAGAGGCGGAGTTCTCATCGTCCGGTGGGTCGATTGCCAAGTCCGCGAGCTTCATGCGTTCGTTTGCCACTTCTTCTTGGCGTCGAATATTTTCTAACGCCTTCTCAACGGCAGCTTCAACTTCTTCCTCGTCATCACTTGCAGGTTGGCCCGAATTGCACGTTGGAGATGCTGCTTCTTGAACAAGCAAAAGCAACGCTTCTTCTGCGTGCATTACAAACGCCTCTTTCCCGACTTCAAATTCGGATTTGGGGATTTCGTCGCCTCCATCAATCAGAGTACCTCCATTCAAGTCAGCGATATTCGCAACGAAAGTCTCTGCAGCAGTTCGCTGCTGAGCGAGGCCCTGAGCACTGACATCGTCGCCGATTAAGGCGGGAAGCGCCCTCTCCCATTCTTCAGCTTTCGAACGTGCTATTCGCGGAATGGGACTGCATTTTAAAAGAAACAACGTTAAGCAATGTCTGAGCTCTCGATCATCACGCAGTGTTGCTACGACACCGTACCCTTGCTTGATCTTCGAACTCAGCATGTTGAGCAGATGGACATGGATTTTGTGGCGTTTGAGATCCAACCGGTCCTTCCCCCGGTCAGAAAATGCTGCCCAGGCACCAAGTAACTCACTTGGCTGAAAAATTGCATTTGAGTCTGCACCTCGTTGCGCCCTTCTACCAACAGCTGTCACCTGAATGAACAACATCACACACACTTTACATGCGGACCTAAACAGCGATCGAAGCACGCGCGACGCACAATATCTGGGACCCTGACGTCGTCACGACCGGTATCGTCATCGTCACTGTCGCTGTCACTGTCGTCATCGTCGCCACCACCACCATGGATTCCGTGGTTATTTGCAGCACGCCCACCCTCATCAGCGCTACTGAGAAGCATTTGAACGTCTGCAGTGCTGCCGCCGTCTGTTTCGGTCAACATCCCAATATCTGCGCTGCTGCCGTCTTCAACTTCTCGCAAAGGTGGCCCATCCGTGCTCTCGGCGTCCGTTAGCATTCGAATGTCCGCCGTCGAATCGTCGCCGCCTTCATCGTCACCGCCTTCATCGTCACTTTCCGGTTCAACGGTGCGCACGCGACGGCGCGATCGTGCTGCCCTTCGACCTGGAGCTCGGCCTGTGTCAGCGCCAGTACCATCACGAACAGGGTTCGCCTTGAGAGCGGCTTCCGGTACTTCAGGTGCCTTACCACGAAGGTCTCCAAGCCGCTTGATGATGGCGTCTCGTCCACCACTCAATGCAATTTTGTGCTGTCTGGCAAGCCGGCGCAAAGCGGATTGCGCTTGTGATTCCAGAAACTCTTGGCTGTACATGGCCTGCCCATCGCCGTCGTCGGCTGTCAGTGACAGAAGACCGAAATCTGTATCCTCAGTTTTGTCGTCGCCGAGCGTCACAGGCGACAGTCTCTGCATTGCGTCGGCACCGTCAACTGGTTCTGGTGCACCCAAGGAGTACCTTGCAGTGTCTCTCTTGCTATCTCCACCACGTCTCGCCTCGCTGCCTGCGAGGAGAGCATCGATCTCCGCGTCTTCTTCAGCATCGTCGATATCAATGTCGTCGTCGTCGTCGTCGTCACTGCCCGCAAGAGCGGCCGCTAAACGAGCTCGCATATCGTCTGCTGGCGATGGGTCGCTGTCATCGTCATCACTTGAAGATACAAGTGCACCGAGTTGATCAGCTAGCGGCATCGATTCGTCAGCATCATCACCCATGGTCCCCGTAGATCGTGTAGGTTCAAGCACGCGCGTGGTGCTCAAGTGCCTGGCTCCCACATTGTGTGCTGTTGCTATCAGGTAAACGGCGTTACACCGTTCGTGCGCACAAACCGTACAAGGTGCGAGTGTTCGAAACTCACCGACACGGCCCACCGCACTGTATGATACAAACACGAACTCTTTCGTTGTCGCTATTGGTGTCGTCCTTGATTTTTCGCTCGCACGAACACACCATCCGCAATCACAATTTTCATCACCACTACGACAACACACCCGCTCCTCAGTGTTCCAGGCATGCCCACTCCGTAGATCATCACTGTTCGCATCTATGTGACGCAAAAAATGAGTCCACCGACAACAGGTCGAACGTGAAGAAGCATAGACAAAGGCCACGACGACGACGACGACGACGACGACGACGACGACGACAAAGGCAACGAC
>ENA-OWNT01001759-OWNT01001759.1-seawater-metagenome-genome-assembly--contig:-NODE-1759-length-25393-cov-4.093301_pt1 | contig 25393 bp, 17 predicted proteins | sample MGYA00238136_ERZ651165 | MGnify/ENA primary metagenome ERZ651165 (study PRJEB26861, sample SAMN08777766) | seawater metagenome | isolation source: coastal seawater | place: USA: Florida | collected...
GACCGACGAACGACGAACGACGAACGACGACCGACGAACGACGAACGACGAACGACGAACGACGAACGACGAAGGAACGACGAACGACGAACGACGAACGACGAGCGACGAACGACGAACGACGAACGACGAACGCCGACGAACGACGACGAACGACGAACGACGACGAACGACGACGACGAAGCGCTCTTTTGTTGTTGGTGGTGGTGGTGGTGGTTTGTAATGTTGTGACTTTCTTGGCTTGGTACTGTGGAAGTAGTCGTGGTGGGTAAGTTGCTTTTGCCGCTGATGAGGCGCGAAGGTGGTTAAGTTGTCGTTGCTGCTGCCCCTGTGGTGGCGGTGGCGGTGGTGGTGGTTGATTGGTTTCCGTGTTTGTTTGTGTGGTGCGGACGATGTTTGTGACAACGGGGGTGCTTGGTTGGTGGGTTGGGTAAGTGAGGCAGTGGTGTTGTGGTGCTGTGCTTGGTGCAGTGGTTGATTGGTTGATGCAGTGGGTAGGCGGGTCGATGCCTAGTTCTATTCTTCTTGTCGTAACTCGCCAAAGTGTGTGTTGTTTCTAACGCACCGAAAAGTCAAAAGGCGGATTGTCATTTCTTTCGTGGCATGTTTGCTTGTTGGGATTATTTTGATTTTGTCTTTTGAGTTTGAGTCTGAAACTTGCCGTGGCCGTGGGTCAGTTCATTTGACGGTGCCGCCGCGATGGCGACCAGAGGCTCTGCCTCCGCTGCCCCTGCAGGCCGGCCCGCCGCGTCGGCCGCCGCAAAATCTGCGTTCGACCTAGAACATGTATCCCCTGCCACTCGACTGTTGGAAAAGCGGCGGCAAATGTTCGAAGTTCAAGAGGCGTTGGAGAAAAAGAAAGACGAATTTGCGTCGCAGCAAGCTACCTTCCGGCAACGAGAAGACAAGCTGCGCAAAAAGGATCAGAATTTACAAGAATCGCTGACACGTTTTAATCGTTTCCTGCAAGAAACAGAAGCCAAGACGAGCAGAGCAGAGAACCGAGCAGAAGAAGAACGGAAGCAAACTGTCGAGAAGGAGCAAGAAATTGAGGCCCTCAAGAAGGAGTTGCACGATGGCCACGCTGCCAATAGCGAGTTCCAAAGACTATTGTCCGAGAACATTAAATACCAAAGGTACTTGGAGAGCGTCGTTGACTACGCTTCGGAAGATTTTTCGGAGGTCGCTGATGTCCTCAACAGACACCGAACGCTGCGGGGCGCGAACGAGGATCTTCGGTCACAGCAGTTGGACACTGGTAGCACCAACGATGCGGAACAAAGTAGATTCTATGGATATGTGAAAGATCGCACCAACGAAATTCTCAATATCAACAACCAAATCGCGTTTCTCCAAAAGGATTTGGAAGAGTCAGAGAAAAAGCGCATTGTTCTAGCGAGCCAGGTGGAGAAGCAGGCCCAAGATTCTTCCAACAAGGCCTTGGAACTCGGTCAAATTCTAATGGCCGTCGAGAACCTTGTTCAGAGATGCCTCAGCAAAAAGCGCAAGCGTCACGCACGCAAAGTCAACACTGAAGGTGGCGGCGGAAGCTCGGGAACGGGCAACACAAATAGTGCCGCGGGACAAAACGCTTCGGGTGCGTCAAGTTCCAGTAGCAGTTCTTCCAAGCGTAATGCTGCCGACAAAGTCGATCTGGCCAAAAAGTGTGAAAAGGCCTCGCGAGATTTGGATATCATTCAACAATACATAGGTGACTACGAAGAAATTTTCAATCAGTGTCCCAAGGAAAGTAGGAACGGCCCGCGCAGCTAAAATGCACTTCTGAGCGACCCACTGTGAGCGATGGGCTTGGTTTAATAACTATAACAATTCTTTATTGTGAAATGAACAACATTGTTCGCATTTGCGAGACGCTGCTGCCCTCAAGCTAGGCCGATTAGATGTGCATGTCGTGCTCCCGGCGCTTCAATGGGCCAGTTGCGCTGATGTCCCACTCGTCGTGGAAGACGAATTGCTCGGCTACCGTGGACATGAATGTTTGATGCAAGCTCCAGATCTCGTCAAATGTCTGCTGGGTGACCAAACTCAGAGCAGGAACCTCGAACTCGCAGAACTTGAGCAAAAACCGAAGTTGCTTTGGGTTAAACAACCCTCCGCTTCCACCGTTTGCGTCAACCTCCGCATCCTACCATGCACACACAACACTTCAGCGAGGTAACGACCCACGCAAATGGCAGCTTATTTGCACTACTCACCGTGTGCTGGCTGTGAAATTCTGCGACCTCTGCTTCGATCTGTGCTAGAACTCGCTTTGCTTCGATGTACGTCGCCTGCGTTTTGCTCTTGCCGGCTTGCTCCCAGCGTTGTAACTCGGCCTTCAAAGCAGTCGCGTCGCCGGAATGCTCAGCTTCACGTGTGAGCTGGCCAAGGCTGGCGAGATTCATAAGAAGAACAGCTCCTAGAGCTCTGTGAAACTTGGTCTTTCCTTGGCGCAATGAGGTGACTTTCTCGTACTCCTCATAGATTGCATAAAAGCGGGAGCCGACAATAGACAAAGGCATCGCCAAGTACACAGTTCCAAATGCAGCGGCAATCATGGCCACGCCTTTTCCAGCGCTGGATACCGGATACACGACTCCATAACCAACAGTCGATATTGTGACGAAAGCCAGCCAAATTGCATCCCACATACTTTGCAACAAGCACAGGTCTTGTTCACTCGGTCCCAGGAGAACGTCGTCCGTACGTCGATAATAGATGACGGTCCCCACGCCAGTTTCCAGTTCACTATCGCTGCCCGGGCACTGCGTGATGTCTTGACTGCCGTCAGAGCACTCAGCAACAGCAACACAGCTCAAGATGGTCTCAGTGGTAAAAAAGAGTCCACCAAAAATCAGTGAGAACACGAGCAAGAAAAATATTGGAACTGCGAGCCTTTCATACGTCTCCTTCATGGTACGCACCAAAATTTTCATCGCGGCAACGCCACGCATCATAACACACAAGCGTATCATCACGATCACGCGCAGAGGACGCATTATTGTGTTGGAGAAGGTGGCAACGAACGGCAAACCCCACACAGTATACGCAAGACTTCCAGCCTCCAACGAAACGGCTACTAATTCGGCCAGACACACAATCATGGATAATAACTCAATCCAGATTGCAACATCGGTGTACCAACGACGAGCCCCGACTTCATCGGTCACGCTTGGTCCACGAATGGCAATGATGTTCAAAAAGAAATCAATGAAGTACCAAAGGCAGAAGAAGACCTCGAGGTATCCGAAGAATTGGTTGGTAACAAGCTGTTCGCCAACTTCATTCACAGAGTGGTCGTTGTCCTCACTCAGCCGTCTCGTTGAAGAGTCGGACACGTCATCGGAGCCGGACGATGATGTACCAATGAGACGCTCGGCTGAGTTGTCGACGCATGGCCGCCGATCGCACACTAGCACGTCCCCGAACCCGACGTCGTTCATTAGCGACGTGGTAGGTTTGCTGCTTTGAAACGGGCTTGCGCCGACCGTCACAACTGTGTCCACCCGATACTCCACTCCCTCCTCTTCATCCCATACCACAGTTGGCTCACTAGTCGTCGTCGTGCCATCGCAGGTGACATTCAAGCGTAGACCTGGATGTCGAAACGGGAACGATGATGGGTCAGCGAGAATACCGGGGTAAAAAATGTCGTCTGCGCCTTCCTCACACAAAAGCCGCTTGCCCGGTTCCCTAAGATCTTCTGTGGCTGAGTAGTTGCTGCATTGTTGAGGGTAGCATGGCCAATTAAGGTCTGCAATGTCACCGTAGCGACTAGGCTCAAGTTGGGCAGCCCATTCCACGTTCTCGCACCAGGCCGCGGCTTCGCGGTTGCACGCAATCGTCTCAGGCCCGTACGTGTTGAAGCCGGAGTCAGTTTGTATGACCACACCGATAACAGAAACGGTCACAATAAAAATGCGAAGGAAAGAAAACGCACGAGAAAACCCAGCGCATTCCGACTTGAGTTTCTTCATTTCCTCCGGCGCTTCCAAGAACAGCCACAGAGCGTCGCGGAAGTTTCCGTTTTCGCGTCCTGCTTTTGCAAGCTTAATGATGTGTTGACGTTCTCGTCGCTCTGCTTCCATTTCCAGAGCAATGCCCTCATCTTTAATTTCTTCTGTGAACACCCACACTCGATCGCCGGGTTGCAAACGGCTAATTCGCTCACTCACGTCGCGAGCGAAGCTGGGTCTAGACCTTATTTTGCTGATTGAAGATGGCGCTGGCTGGGCTTCCATCGGCCGGATGCGATCGCGCCCAACATCAATCTCCATCCTGTCCATGCCTTCAACTTCGCGATCCACTTCGTCGAACTTCACGTTGAAATATCTCTTTGAGCAGGACACGTTAGTGACAGTGGCTGCAAACGCTTGCGGAGCGTTTGGGTCGAAATCAACGTGCTCGTCCGACTCTTCATTTTCGTTGCCGGCGCCGCCACTGCCAGAGTCGCCGCCGCCGTTGCCGTCGGACCGTGTTGCTAGTATCGCCGCCGCAGCTTCCTGGAGTGCAGGATCTTGTTTCCTAACATGTGTCGATCCCCGCTGTCGTAGCGGCGAGTCTCCCAGGGCGAGCGGACTTAAAGCGTCCTTCTCATCTGCAACTACAACTACTCTCTCGTCTTCGTCGCCTCGGGAAACGACTTCCACTTGAACAACTCCTTCTTCATGTTCGTCTTCGCCATTGGGTGCTCGCGAATTATGTGCGTCGATGTTATTGGCCTCGGCATTTAAATTGGCCGCGTTGTCCCACGCAGCGCGAGGAGCATCGTGGGCTCCGGCTGTTGAGCTCGTTGACGCGGCGTTCCCGCCAGTCTCCATGTCGATGTCTTCCGCTTCGTCAGCCTCACTCAATGTAGGCATCGAAGGCTTGCTAAGAGATTTCGCGCTGCCGTTTGACTCGTTTGCGTGGACACGTTTGAAGGCAGCTTGGGCCACAGATGCCACACTGGCCGCGATGCGTAAGCTGCCATTTGAGGTCAGTTTCAATTTGGCAGGTGCTGCCGGCGCCATTCTCCGCCCTAACTGTTGAGCACCGTGACGCTTCTTCAAAAGGAACGTGGACGGCGTTAGAATATCAACGTGCGTGCAAATGTCAGCGTGTGTCGAAGCAAGTTGCTTCATAGAGCGGCTAAGTTTCTTGCGAAGCCTGACCTGTGTGGCGAACCCTTCATTCTGAGCATGAGCTTGTTTCAGTTCATTCAAGGCGTCCCGCCCGGCAGCAATGCAGGCGGACAACTGATACGACTGGTTCAGTATAATTTGCCGGCGCTCGAACGCTGAGATGGTGTTGGTCGCCTCCGCAGTGCCATACACCATTTTATATGCAGCTTCGAACTTGTTACCGACCACCGCTAGTGGCATGGCAATGTAGAAAGTTCCGAAAAACATGAAGAGGGCGGTCAGCAAGCGACTGAACGTAATTTGTGGGACTTGGTCACCGTAGCCGACCGTACTCATTGTGACGACCACAAAATAAGCGCCGTTGACTGGGTCCACAAATGTGCAGTCGTTGGCCGCGATGCACGGGTCAACGACCTGAAGAAGAATTGACGCCAAAAAGAGGAACACTGCCAAAAAGAAAAGCGCCACGATTAAGCCTCTCCACGACATTTGGACAGTAAGAGACATGACCTTTGACCCATTGAAGTGGCGAGCGATTTTGAACACGCGCAGCACGCGCAGCAGCTTTAAGACGGAAACCGATGACGACGCCCCGTCGTCGAAAAGCAACTCCAAGAACGGTGGCAGAACAGAGACAAAATCGCAGTAGTTCATTGGGTCATGAAGGAATGGCGTGTCAGGTTTCACCTCCATAATCTTGCGCCCGTTTTCGTCCACCAGAGCTGTCCACTTCTGAGGGGAAGCGCACGATTCGGTGCAAATGAGGCGAACAAAAAACTCCAGAAGGAAAATGGCAGTGAACATCCACTCAAACACTGAGAAGCAATCTTCACCACACATTGCAAACAGTTGCGAGGTGCAAGTGATTGTCCCGTTTGATATTTGCTCTGTTCTGTTTGGGTTCAGGTCCGGGTCACAATACGGGCCATATCGACTTGTCAAATTGAAGGAATCCAAAATAAAGAAAATGACGGAGCCCAGAATGGCCACGATAAGGGTGTAATTCACCAACTTGTTGAAGACGCCAAGCAAAATGACTCGCCCTGATGGATTGTCACAAATATCGCGCGCCTGCCAGCGGCACCTCCCGAAAACTTTGTCGCGGAACACGATGTTCGCGTTGTCCACTTCCTGTTGTTTGGGGTTTTTGGTCGTAATCGACACGCGGTGGTGTTTGTCGCCGAGCCGTTGCAGGACGTACAAAGCCTCGGCAGCTCCAGCGTTCAGTTGCGCCTGCACTGATTCTCCATCACTATGTCGATGGATGTGTGCAGTTGAATTTTCAAAGTCGCTGTCGTCGGGAGACAGTCGCGTTGTTTCTGAGCGCTCCAACTCGTCGACCAGCACATCTTGATCATCGTGCTTCCTATGATGACGGGAGTTACGTCTGAAAAAGCTTGCTGCCTTTTTCGATTCTGTGAGGGGCGTTTTGTTCGCAGCTTTTGCAGTTTCTGACTGTGTGGGTGCGGCGTTTGATTCTGGCCGACCATTCGGCGCACCCTCCGGTGCACCCCCTGGCTGTGGTTGGGACTTGGCCTCGGGCTCGGCTTCACGTTGGGGCCCCGATTGTTCGCGTTTGTCAGACATGGCCACAAGTTCTACTGCCGACATGTTTCAGAAACTGCGTGAGCTTCGTGGCGGCGCCGCGGTGGTGGAGTTAACAATCCATCTATATTACCCGTCGGCAAACCACATGCCGCTGAGAATACTCGGCGCCATGCCGACCGACGCCGTGCACAGTCGTGCACAGTTGCACACGCAATTTTTTTTGCCAATGAGGGTTATCTTCCCTTCATACCAGCACGAAAAGTCGTGCGCTCCAATCCGCGCCGATTTGACAGCGCTCTGCGGCACGGAGAGGGAAAGAGAGCAACAGAACAGCGACAACAGCGGCAGCCAAAACCAGACACCGAAAACGAAGCAAAACACCACGGGAGAGAAAGCGTCTGGGTGTATTCTTGCGTACCTGGGACGTCCGTAGTTCACGTAACTCCGCGCCACTCCGCATACATCGTCAGGGAGATGTATCAGTCACAGGTAGGAAACTAAATGACTCAACAACTGACAACCGCACCAACACAACAGCAGGCAACCACCACGTGGCCGTGAGTTGAAGTCAAGCCAGAGTTCAACGAGGCGGGGCGCAAACAACAAGCGGCGTCCGGCCAGGCCTACAAAACGGGGTGATAAGCAACCGCAAACACCTCAACCAGCGCAACTACATTAGACCACACCACAACAAACTCCAACAACACACCAACCGAACAACCGACCGCCCGAACAACCAACGGCGAAGACAACAACGGCGAAGACGACGACGACGACGACGACGACGAGCCGACCAACTCAAACGAATCAAACAACGCAAAAGCAACAACGAACCAACCAAACAACCACCCAAACAACAACGCACCAACGACGAACGACGACAACGAATCAACGACCACCAACCGAACAGCGACAAAGAGTCAACGAACGAACGAACGAACGAACGAACAAAGCGAAGCAAAGCACAGCACAGCACAGCAAAGCAAAGCGAACGAACAAACGAACGAAGCGATTGAACGAACGAACGAAGCGATTGAACGACGAACGAACGAACAAACGAACGAACGAACGAACGAACGACAACGAAGTGAAGTGACGACAACCGCACTGCCTGAGTGAGTGAGTGACTGTGAGTCGGTGACATCGGTTTCACCCACTCACGCACAGTGAGTGAGTGAGTGAGTGAGTGAGTGAGTGAGTGAGTGACTGTGAGTGACTGCGACTGAGTGACGGTTTCATTCACTGTTTGGTCGCTGCTCGCCCCCCACGCACTCACTCACTCACTCACTCACTCACTCATCCCCTTTGAATCATATCGATTCATTCACTTAGTCCACTCGCTCACTCACTCACTCTGATTCATATCTATTCAATCATTTTGTTCATTCACTCACTTGTTCTTGGTTATTCATATAAATTCACTCACTTTACTTTGTCGCTTACTCGTTCCCTGTGATGCATGGTAATTCAATCACTTCATTAATTGACTCACTCCTCTCCTTATATCTATATAAATTCAGTCGGTTTGCGTTCTCACTCACTCGTTCCCCGTTATAGGTATTAATTCAGTCACTTTGATTGCTAACTCACTCGTTCCCGTATACCCATATCAATTCAGTCACTTAATTCACTCACTCACTCGTTCCCGCACATCCATATTGGTTCAGTCGCTTTATTCACTCACTCACTCATTCACTATTACCCATATCGATTCATTCATTTCACTCACTCACTCACTCGTTCCCGTACAGCCATATCGATTCAGTCACCTCACTCATGTCCCAACTATCGTGTACGCACCAAGCGTACATAAATTGTACGTTTCACAGTCATCGTACAAATATTAAATGTATGGCGTCAACGTGAAAGTGAGTGAGTGACATGTACGATATATGAAGCGTACATTGGATGATTGTGGACCGTCCTTCGCTACTGAACTGAACCAAGAGGAGGGTCTTGCGGGCTTGCGGGGGGAAGGCGGCACAGTGGTCGATTGTTATTTTTGTGTACTGCAGTCACATAATACAATTTTCCATGCCGTGCTAAACAGACTGATTGTCGCTGTTATTGGCTATAGAGTTACTTTTAAACCATGCGCCTGTGTAACCGTACAGTACATATATCTGGTTCTTGATATCTGACAATTCTCACTCACTCACTCACTCACTCACACTCACTCACACTCACTCACTGTCCAGTGAGTGAGTGACAGTTCGCCGCCGTCTGTACATTGTACATAAATTGTACATCTCAGTGTACATTGACTGAGTGAGTATGTAATACAGTGAGTGTGTTGGAGTGGATGTGGAAGTGTACAAAATGTGTACGCAGCCACCCAAGACGGAGGAGCGAGTGGGCGCTGGCTGGCTCAACGTCGTTCGTTCGTTCGTTCGTTCGTTCGTTCGTTCGTTCGCTTCGTTCGTTCGTTCGTTCGTTCGTTCGTTCGTTCGTTCGTTGGCTGTCGTCGTTGCGTCGTTGTTCGTTCGACAACACACCAACAACCACGACGCTGACGACGACACTGACGACGACACTCAAAGATAGCGACTGAGAAGAGGACAGCCAACTGCTCTGGTGATGCGGGTAAGCGAGGACAGGGAGGAAGTCGAGTTGCTTGATTGGACGAGTGTTTTTGTGGATTGCAGGTTGCCATGGTGACGACCAAATGGTCGATTATGTCAGTGGTGGTCAAGTGATGGAGCATGCGAGGTGGGACGGTGTATCTTGTCGTGTTGGGAACACGGCGTCGGAGCACGTCCGAACAGTGCGGCTGCGGCGAAAAAGTGCCCTTCTGTGAATCAATCGTGGCGTTTCTTTCCTGGTTGTCTTTGTTGCGAAACCTTGTAGCTGTCCCGGTCGGCGTGTGCAACAACCACAACAGCAACCCGGTGCGAAGGTCGTGCACGACTTAGGCGTGAGTTTCCCATTCACCGACGTTCACACGCACAAACGCGAGTGTAAGTTCGCCTTGACTTGCGACACGGCACCATTATGGCGGCCGAACCCCCTTCTTTCCTCAGTATGCAGGGAAGCCTCGTGAAGGGCACGGGTTTGAAGTCCAATCTCCGATACTTCACGCTGCAGATGCGGTCTCTTGCGTGGTACAAAACGAAAGAAGAGTGTGAAGAAATGGGCAACATCATCGGCAGAATTGACCTGTCGGATCCCAAGACTGAAATTGTGATTCCCACGCAGAAAAAGATCAAGAAGGAGACTTGGCAGTTCAACGTAATCACGCCCGAAAAGTCTTACGAGCTGTTTGCGGCAAACTTCGATGACTGGCGTCAGTGGCTGCACACTATCGCCCACAACACTGCCAACTCGCAGAAGGGTAAAACCTCGCGCAAGTCCACGACCCAACTCGCAGCATTCGGCCAGTGCGAGCTGAAAAATCACGCTGGATGGCTCTATCGCAAGTCGAAGAAGATGTTCGTCACCATCGATGAGATGTCGATGTCGTATTACACCGACAAACCGTCCTCGAAAGGGAAGCTGGAGGGCAAGCTGTCCCTCTTCGGCGTCACCATCGAGCGTCTTCCTGGACCAAGCTTCCGCATCATCATGCCGCAGTCCACGGTAGGTCCGTCCACGTTTGATTGGGATGCGGACTCCGTTCAGGCACGCGAGGAGTGGATCAGTATCATTGAAGACGACCTGAAGCTGCTTGAAGACACGTTCACCGCGAAGAGCAGCGCCGGTGCTGTAGCAGCTGCAGAAGGTGGCGCACCCAAGACTGGTTTCTACAACTCTCTCCCAGAAATTTTGAAGCCATTTGAGAACGAAATGGGAGAAGGCGTTATTCCAGAGGGGTTCAAGGCGGAGGTCACGAGGGTCAGCAAGGAACTCCTCGCCGAGGCCAAGAAGAGCTCCACCATCGTCAAGAGCACGCTAGCATCACCTGTGTTGGAGAGTGCTGTGCAGGAAGACACGGGATCGTTGACCCAAACGCGCAAGGTAAACGTGTGCGATGCGTTGCCGTGATTGACCCGCTGCCTGCCGTGCCGTACTGCCGTGCTGCGTGCTTCATCCGTCCCGCCTGTTCCTTGGTGTAATAGGACGGCAGCACGACGCTTGAGAAGAAAGACAAGAGCATCACGATTCGCACCGCCGACGGCATCATCGTCAAGCGAGACAAGCAAGGCACCATCTTGCGGAAAACACCCAACGGCGATGTCTTCCAGAGCTTCGCAAACGGCGACGTCATTCAAAAAAAGAGCGACGGGCACCAAGTGCAAGTCGCAGAGAACGGCGCTTGCCTATTCCTCGTCAACCCAGGTGAAGCTTCGATCCAGATCGACCTTCAGGACTTCAGCGTCATCGTTGTCGACGACGAAGACGACTCCCAGATCGAGATCTACATGGAGGACGGTTTCACCCTGGACATCCGGGGCGAAACGCGAACTAAGCAATTCAAAGATGGTTGCAAAGTTGTGGTCGACGGCGACGGCAAGAAGACGCAGTACAATGTCGACGGTTCGAAGATTGAGTTTTTCCCTGATGGCACCCGTGTGGACACATCAGCAGACGGCAGAGTCTTCCGCAAGATTGACGGTGCCGCCGCCACCAAGTTGGAGAACGAGGTCAAAGTCATCCCTTTCGAAGACGAAGCGAAGTCTGGACCGCTCGGTATCGTTCTGCAGCGTGGCATGTGGGACAACAAGAGCCTCCTGATTTGCTCTGGAATCGTTTCCGAAACCCAAGCAGATCTGTGTTCCGCACTTGTTGTTGGCGACGTCCTGTCAAAGATTGGGGATGCTGAAATCACGGAATCAGTCACTGCAGCCGAAGCCATGGACATGTTGGCGGTTCGTGCTCTTCAACGGTCCATTGTGGATGCCCGAAGCTTCTGTCTTCACCATGAGCGCTCGAAAATTTTGCACTGTTTTGCCAGGCTGCAGAGAAGCCTGTGGATGTCACGTTCATCTCGTTCGCTGATGAAGAAGACAGTGACTTGGCCTTGGAGGCGATTCACCCGTGGTATGTCGCCACGCTCTCGCTCACACATGACTAAGTGCACCGCGGTGGCGACAGCCTGCTCCTGCTGCGTGGTGCCCGTTCCGTGCTCGATGTTCTGATTTTTCTTTCTTTTTTGCACAGCCCCGCTGAGTTCCGCGAACTCTTCGGCCACGACGAAATCATCCGCCTTCGGCGCAAGTTTGTGGAGTATGTTCAAGATGGTGGTGTGCGTATTGAAGACTTGGAGCTGCTCGACATCGAGGAGGAAGCCATCGAAGACTTGCTCAACAAGCACAAGCAGAATGCGCAGACTTTGCTCAAGTTCGGCGCGTTCTTGGCAGCGAAGTTGGAGTCTGACAAGTATGCCGAAGCCCGCCGTTTGCACGAACGCGAGGCCGGCGTGAAACAAACAAATGAAGAGCTGCGAGCTGAGCTGAAGCGCCTTAAGCAGAAAACTGAAGAGGTGCGGTGCGCATGGGTACTCCTTTCACTGGGTTTTTTTGTCCGCCCATTGTTTACTTGGTGTGCGTGTGTAGCTCGAGAGCTCTGGCGCTGCGCGCCAACCTGCTCGCGGTGCTCGAACGCGAAAGGCAAAGTCCAAAGCTGCCTTCGACCAAGCTGGTGTTGGCGGAGCGGTTCGTGCGATTTGTTTCGAAAATACAAGGTTGCGTTCGCTGACAACATTCGTGTCTAATTTGCAGGTGCCAGCAATCTCAGAAGAAGAGAAACGCGAGCTTGAGGAGAACCTTCAGGCATTGGGCCTCACCGCGCCAGAGGACAGCGAGAGCGACGACGAAATGCCTCCTCCTCCCCCGCCGGAGTGAAGTGACCTGGCATGTGTGGACCGTTGGGCGTCATCGCGGGCTGTTCGTTGAGTCCGCACCGTTGTGCGTCGGTTTTTTTAAAAAGAAGTAATAGTTCAAAATTTTCAAATGTTGCAGAGTTGTCAAGTGTTCCGCTTCGAGCTGCTGCATCTTTCGTTGGTGGTTGCAGTTCTACTCGCTATGATACATGAAACTACAGAACCCACCAAGTATACAGACACACACGCACATTACACCAACAGTGCCAGCACCAGCATCAGTATCCGCACGCAGTTTGAATCTCGCTATGGCTATGAAATACGCCGCGGTCGGCGTGCTCGGTGCAATGGCATCACAACCACAATGAATGATGCGACGATGCATTTGTGCCACATCTTCAACCCCCCAACGCTGCCGACTTCGGGCGCAGAACAAACTGTATCCTTTTTCGATACTCTGTGCTCCTTCGCAGCCACCAACCAAACCAACCAAGCTCCTCCCTGCGTCCGTGAGGGGATGTTTGTGTGTGGTGGAAGTGGTGGAAACGGTGGTCGTCCACGAAACGGAAAGGGCGCCCAGGACACCAACCTGTCTGTTGTGTGACTTGCTTGTGACAGCTTGCTTTTCGGCTGTGATCGGTGAACCAACCAACCAACCAAGCCACCCACCCCACCCCACCGCCGTCACCAAAACCCAAAACCCAAAACCCAAAACCCAAAACGCACAACCCAATCCATAATCCATCCAGACGTCAGTCACTTCAGAAGGAAGGAAGGAAGGGAGGGCACAGCACACAGGCACTTACTTGTCACCACCACGAACGCAAGCCAACCAACTAACGAAACACCAAACCAACCAAGACACGACACCGAGACAGCCAAGCCAAACAAACGGCTCACTCCGTCCTCCCTCCGTCCACAGCTCGGCTCCACAGCTGCACAACCCACATGCTTCTTGCTGCAGACAGACGGCGAACGTCCACAGTCCGTCCACAGTCCGTCCGTCCACAGTCTGTCCGTCCAAAGTTCGTCCACAGTCCACAGTCCACAGTCCGTCCACAGTTCGTCCGTCCATCCGTCCAAAGTTCGTCCGCGTCCACCGACTGACAGTCGACAGTCGACAGTCGACAGTCGACAGTCGACAGTCGACAGTCGACAGTGCGCAACGACGAACGCGACGGAGCAACTGAGTGAGCTGCCGAGCTGCATTCTGCATTCCAGTGAGTGAGTGACTAACAGTGACTGACTGACAGTGACTGACAGTGACTGACTGACTGACTGACGAACAGTGGCTGACTGACTGACTAACAGTGACTGAGTGGGTGAGTGAGCGACTGAGTGCTTCCTTCCTTCCCAGCTAACTTCCAACTGTCTGTTTCGAGAGAGAGAGATGGCCTAAACCATGGTTCTTTATGTGACACTACAGACGTACTGATACACTACCTAACAGTGACGCAATATGTCTGCTTTAGAGCCATAGTTTGTGGAAGTCACTTCACTCACTCACTCAGTCACTGCATTCATTCATTCATTCATCGCTGGGCTCACTCACTCACTCACTCACTCACTCACAGTGACTGAGTGGGAGGGAGGGAGGCTGGCTGCTGGTTCAGTGCAGTGCGCACTGTGAGTGACTTGTGAGTGACTGTGAGTGACTGTGAGTGAGTGACTGTGAGTGAGTGACTGTGAGTACGAACGAACGAAGGAAGGAACCAACAAATCCAAAACTCCAAACTCCAGACGACGAACGACGAACGACGAACGACGAACGACGAACGACGAACGACGAACGACGAACGATGGACGACGAACGAACGAACGAACTCTTGACAGCAACGACGAATGAACGACGAACGACGGATGACGAATGAACGACGAACGACGAAGGAACGACGATTGGACGACGAACGACGACGGACAATCAACGACGACGGACAATGGCGACCAACAACGACAGTGAACTACAATAAAAAACGACGAAAGCGATGGCGAATGACGAAAGCGGCAGCGAACGACGAAAGCGGCGACGGCGACAGTCGTTGTCACTCGTTGTTTTGTAGCGTACGTAGTCGCTGCAGTGGGTCGTGGATCGTTGATCGTGGCAGCAACGCCGCTGTTGATTGTATTGTTGTTCTGTGACGTTGCGGCGTTGTTCTGTGATGACGTTGTGCCCTGTGGTTCTGTGTGCCGGTGTGACTAGCAAATCAGAACGTTGTCGCCTGTCACTTGTGACTTGTGGCTTGTTGCCTCTTACTTGTTGCGTGTTGCTTGTTGCGTGTTGTCCTTCTTCGCCCATCTCGACACTCGCCACTTTGATGTTCGCGGCGGTGTTCGGTGTCCTGTGATCGTGGACGAGCGAGCTACACCTTTTACATTCAACAGGAAGTGTGTGGGCTGCAGTTCAAATCGGAGCAGCGTCGACCTAGACCCGATTGCCAGGCAACCCCTCGTCCAAACACAAGAGTGTTTCTGGCGGTGCGGTTTTTTGTCTGTCTTTCTTGCTGTGGTGCCGTGTTGGGGCGTCGTTGTGTCGTGCTCTCTCTCGTTGTGGGGTCGCCTGTGTGGATGGTTCCAAGTGTATTAAAGTGTAACATCTTCGGTGCTTTGGCGACAACTTTGTTTGTGGCCCGAGTAGCGCACTGCGCCGGAGCAAGTGCCACGCACATACCAGTTTTGAAACTGTAGCCGCAGCGTTTCCTGCACTCCGAAACAATGGGTGACTTTGAAGACGGACTCGAAATTATCAAGGGACGCCTCTACTGGGCTCCGCTCCGCAGACAGCCCACGTCCCGGCCCTCAAACAGCCACGTTTTCACAACGGATGAAGAGTTCGTGTACTGGAACTTCTTTCTGGACTTCGGCCCTCTGAACCTGGGTCACACAGTCAAATACTGCAAGATCCTCCGGAAGAAGCTGGACAGCAGCAAGTATGCGCAGAAGAAGATTTACCACTACTGCATGGCTCACCCCCACCTCCAGACGAACGCGGCGGTGTTGATGGGCGCATTCCAGATTCTGGAGCTTGGAAGAAGCGCGAAGGAAGCCTACGCTGCTTTCGGCAAGGCTCACAAAGCGTTTGTTCCCTTCCACGACGCATCACCTGTCGCTTGCACTTACAAGCTGACGGTCTACCACGCCCTTCAAGCGATCGAAAAAGCGAGCCAGCTGGGTCTGTTCGACTACGAGAACTTCGACATCCGCGATTACGAGCAGATGGAAAAGGTGGAGTGCGGTGACCTCAACTGGATCATTCACAAGCGATGCTTCGCATTCGCGGGACCGCAGTCCAGCCGCGAGGCCGGGTTGCTGGACGGCTACAGCACCCTCGTGCCGGAGTTCTACCACGAGTATTTCCTCCAGCGCAAGGTCAAGACCATCATTCGTCTTAACAAGCGATACTACGATGCAAAGCGGTTCACGAAGGTTGGAATCAAGGTCGTTGAGATTTACTTCCGCGACGGCGGTGTCCCGACCATGAAGCAGGTGCAGATGTTTTTGCGCACGATGGAAAGCGTCCCCGCAGGCGAAGGAATCGGCGTCCATTGCAAAGCAGGCCTTGGGCGAACTGGCACTCTGATCGGGTGCTACCTCATGAAGCACTATCGACTCACTGGTACGTTGCGAGTGTTTGGTGAGCGCCCAGTCGGTCGGCCGGCCGGTATGCATTAACACCGTGTATGTTTCATTTGTGTTTTGCTGCAGCACCCGAAGCGATTGCATGGATCCGCATCTGCCGCCCTGGCAGTATCATCGGCCCGCAGCAACATTTCATTCAGGAACTCGAGCAGATGATGTGGAGACAGGGTGACGAAATGCGCGCTGGTGGAGATAGTTTGGACGGTGTGACGAGCAAGTTCAAGGGCCTTGCCGTCAACGAGTCGAAGGAAGCGACGTGGATCGAGGCAGTGGATGCGATTTCCGGCCGCAAGTATTACTACAACCCTGACACCAAGGAGTCCCGCTGGACGCACCCGTCGGAAGGAGACGGTGATGACGCCGACGATGCCTCCAGTCCAATGGGCGGTACACAGGGAGATCGCCTTCGCAAGGAACGATCGAAGAACTCCCCGACAGGGAAGAATTCACCACTTGCCCGAATGGACCCAACGTACATTTGAACCCACCCAACCGACCACACTGGCGCTGTATCTGCACGAGCGTGATCGCCTGGACGCGAGTCCAGACGATGCCACCGACGCGGTATGGTTGTCTCTCATAAAACTTAGCATTTTAACACCGTTTCACAATTTGTATCACGACAGCAGAATGGGTTTTGTCCGTTTCACCACACATCTGTCATTTCTCCCCGGTCCAGTCAATCGCACGCACGTGGTGTGAGGCTTTCAGGAAGATATTTACAGTGATGAGTGATGTGCACAGTCAATCCACTTGCAACATGCCCGAGCAAACTTGTCCATCCACAAGCAATGGTGTCCCAAACAGTGGTGGTGCCCGATTCCGACGCAATAGTGTCTGAAGCAGCAAGACAATGACGGCGGAATCATAGGTCGTTGCATATCCTGCGTATTTTAGCTGTGAGGAAACCATTGTTACCAGCAAATGATGTCGCCGAAGCTGGGCATACGTTCGAAATGAGCTGGAAGCTGGGAACAATGAGACGGGGCTACAACGCTACAACCAAGGAGCACTCCCAGGGCTATTACCCCTTACTACGCCGCTGCAACACCACGCACATACATGACAGACATCACATATTGCATTACGTTGACGAGATTCTGCTTGCGTCCTCAATTCATTCTCCAATGCCAGCCTACGATGTTTAGATTCTACATTCCGATGTGACAACAGTTTGGCATCAAATCGTGCTCTATAGCATGGTGTCAGCTCATTCCGTGTGACATACTCCTTCGGTGGACAGCAGGGAGGGGAGGGACGGGACGGGACGGGAGGGACGGGAGGGACGGGAGGGACGGGAGGGACGGGAGGGAGGGAGGGAGGGAGGGAGGGAGGGACTAGGCTGTTGAAGTTCTGAATGAAGCACAGCTTCCGCGACGATGCGGCTCTCTGCGGAGGCTGGCTCACTGCGGAGGCTGGCTCACTGCGGAGGCTGGCTCACTGCGGCTGACCGCTGACTCACTCACTCACTCACTCACCCACTCACTCACTCACTCACTCACTCACTCACTCACTCAGTTGATTGATTGATTGACGACTGACTGGGGAGTGCGTTGTCGCGTGGATTGAAGTCGTCGCGGCCACCGCAACACCGCAACACTGACTGACTTCACTGTCACGGTCGGCGTTGTCGTTGTCGGTGTTGGTGTCGTTTGTGATGCGTTTTTTTACATGACATCGGCATCGGCATCGGCATCGGCATCGGCATCGGCATCGGCATCGTGAGGTTGCTGTTGTCGTCTTGGTAGTCGCCGTCGTTGGATATTTGAGTGGTGGCGTGTGCAGCGCCACAACAACATCGCATCGTCGACTCCGGCTGCTTCGATGTTGAAGACTCTTTTACCTGCCTGACACAAACAAGGTGCAGCCTAGCGTGCTTGACGCAGGTACAACAAGCGCGAGGACAGCAGAGACAATGTCCGACAAAGTGGGGAAACGAGCGAATATTCGCGCTGATGTGGCTGCCGATGGATGTTCAGGAGTGGGCAGGACTGAGATTATGGCCAGTGTTGATCTGCCTTTCTTGAGCCCGCATCAACATCAATGTAGCCTCCTACATAGATTTGCCGTGTTTCCTTCTTCCTTTCTTCTGTGGCACTCCGGTCTTGAGAAAAGGCAGGAATGATGTGAGCCACGAGGAAACAATGCCATAAAGCGTGTCAAAAATGAACTACCTCCTTCAGGCAGCCTTTGCCATCGGCGCTGTGGCATGCACCGACTCGAGTTTCGTCCGAAGACCTTCAGGAAGTCCATTGCTTGGCGATGACGCCGGCGATGTTACCCTTTCAGACAGAATTTCAGAGCTTGAACAGCAGGTCGAGGACCTAAAAAGCGATCTCAACACGTGCACAGCAGCCGTTGGTGAACGGCACACTGCATCGAGTCACAATATCAGCCACCATAATTCCACTCACATTCGCGAATACAGAAGCTTGGGTTGGAACAACGTCAAAACAGACTTACCGTCGAACGAACGCCGTTTGGAAGACCATCAACCCGTCATTGGCGTGTGTTTGGCATCAACGTCGAAGTCAATGCAGGCAGATAGTGGTTCCGGCCTAACTGGCATTCCACTATTCACAGTGTTGTTACCCTCGCTAGCCAAAAACATGGAACCAGGATTTCATTACAAAATATATGTTGGTGTTGATGCTGGAGATAGTTTCTACGACAACGAACTCAATGAACAGGACGTTATGGAGTGGTTTGCTGACAGCATCGAGCCCGTCGCCCACAAAGTAGGAGCGACGGCGTCGATGAAAATCTTGATCTTCGAAAACGAGAACCATAAACCCGGTCCTGCCTTCAATCACGCGTGCAAGACCGCTTACGACGAGGGTGCTGATTACATGTACCGTGTCAACGATGATTCCGAATTTATGACACCATTCGCGAAGAAATTTGTTGCTGAACTCCACAATCGGTGTCCACCGAACATTGGCGTCACTGGACCGACATGTCACGAAGGCAACACGCACATATTGACGCACGACTTCACACATCGCCACCATATGGAGATATTCAAAGAGTACTATCCCACAGAGCTGACAGACTGGTGGCTAGATGACTGGGTCACCCACGTTTATGGCGTGCATCACACCTCGCGCGTCCTTGATGTGATTGTAAAGCATCAAATGGGAGCAGCTGGCACGCGATACAAAGTGAACCACGCCGCCAAAAAAGAGCTGTCACATCTCCAAGAAGAAGGAAATTCTGCTATTCGGGCATATGTGGAGTCGAATTTCGCTAACGTCTCTTGCGACGCGCCTGTTGGGCCAGTGTCTAACGTCTTGATCGTGTCCGCTCACTCAGAATACGTGAGCGACATTGATGGAATCCGCGGCCTAGTGCTTGATCACATCGCCAGCGCAGCTGGACTGGAAACGCTCGTTGCCAACGAATACGAATGTTCATATCGTTGCTATTCCAACTCCGCATGTGCGGCGTTCACTTGGTCTCCAAATGAGAACCCCACGGTACTGACCTCTTTGAAGTCTATTCTCGGTATTGCTTCGAACAATGCTGCAGAATCCGCTGGATCGTGTTTCGTTTTTGATGAACTGCAAGCTGCGAGAGTGCGCTCGGTGTCCTACAAGCGAGGCGCAGTGTCGGGTGCCAAAGACTCCAAGTCCCACGCGTTGTTGGACCGCATTCGAAGTTTGTTGCGTCCTGTGGACCCACACGATGTCGACCACTTTGCCTCGAGTGTAATTCGAGTGTCGTTCGGTGGAGGCACGATAGAAGGTTGGCAAATTGACTCTGGTGCATTCCATCGCGTTGGGAACGGGATGCAGGTTAGCTCGTGGCCCACGGGCACTTTCGGTTGGAACTGCGACATGCGCAAAGACGTGCGTCATCGTGAAACGCCGGAGTTCACAGCTTTGTTGAATAATATCCAGCTCATGTCACCGCACGGCAAGTGCAAAAACCCTCGCTGGGCCATTAAAGTGAGGAATGGAATATACCGAGTCGTGGCCGGCTTCGCTGACACGGCTGACCAGGTGTTTGTGGACAAATGCAAATTGAACGGAGAGTCAACTGCCTCCGTATCTGTGGTGGGAGGAACCAGTTTCGAGTATCAATCTTTCCAAGAGGTCGACGACGGTGTCATTTCCTTCGAAGGACTCTACCGTGAAGGCTGCTCATCCATTGCCTACATTATCATTGATGACGCAACGCATTATTTCGACGCGTGAGTTCCTGTCGAATGTTGTGTAACAATTACTTTCCAACATGCCAACACTGCTAACACCGCCAACAATCCAACACTCCCAACACTCTCAACTTGCCACTTCCAACAACTTTCCAATCAAGGGATGATTATCGCAACTCGACTTGCCATTGTACTCGACTAGCATACCCCGAGCTCCAACATTCCAACATGCCAAACATTCAAACCAACATGCCAAGCATTCATTCCAACGTGCCAAGCATTCATTCCAACGTGCCAAGCGTTCATTCCAACATGCCAAGCGTTCATTCCAACATGCCAAACATACACGACGTCGCCGCTCGCTCCAACATTCCAACATGCCAAACATGCACGACGTCGCCGCTCGCTCGCTCCGACATTCCAACATGCCAAACATTCATTCCAACATGCCAAACATTCATTCCAGCATGCCAAACATTCATTCCAACATGCCAAACATTCATTCCAACATGCCAAACATTCATTCCAACATGCCAAGCATTCATACACGACATCGCCGCTCGGACGTCGTTGTCTTGTGGTGTCGTGGTCGTTGTTTGTACAGGTCAGCGGTCCGCGCAATCAATCTCACCGTCCGTCGGCAGCGCAGATGACTGCCAAAGATACACCGATACACCACAACGAACGAACGAACGAACGCACGAACGCACGAACGAACGAACGAACGAACGAACAGAACGTGTTTCGTCTTCTGTTGCACGTGCCACGTGCCGACCTTGTCTACTTACTTACTTTACCTGGACGACCTGCTTTCCCTCTCTCTCATCTATCTATCCCGGTTGTCGCAACGGCTGTCGTGGTGTGTGTGGTCGTATGGTCCGGGCTGACGTCAGAATTATACTTCGGGAGGGAGGATGTCGTGATGGTCGCAATGTCGTCGAGTAATAAAAAAGAAAGCACCGACGTGTGGTGACGATGAATGCTCTTCTCGCCAAAGATCGACTCCAGAACTGCACTTTAGGTACACGACACATCATTTATCGCACAACACGCACAACCGAGCACGAGTGTATCACTCAAACGTTCAAGAATGCCGTGACAGATCCGCAAAGCAGTCGCCCACGTTCCTGTGTTGGTATGTTATTGCCGTGCATCCATCTTCACCGCAGCGGGCTGAACCATGAACGAAGTTGCTGAATGAGTAGACCCAGTTAGAAAGTAACGCAGGAACTACACAATTCCCCGTGAATTGAAGTATAAAAACCAGAAAATACTTGGGAAATCGATCGGGAGCAGCTGTTGAAGACTGCTCTCCTAGCCTCGACGGACTTCGGCGCTGGTGCTTTACTCCATATATTGTTTGCATGCGCGAGCGGCTCACCTTGCTGCGATAACAGCAACGCGAAGCTGCTACGGCGAATAATTGCACCATTGCCTCATGGAAACTGAGACCGTAGACGATGCGGATCTGGAGGAAATTGTGTCACAGGCCGCTGAAATCGCCATTGTCGCTGTATCTTTGATCTCTGTGGCAGTGCTGTTGGGAAAATTTGCTTATTATGGAATCCAAAAGTCTGGAAGTAGTTTCGTGCTACCACCTGCCGTTTTCGCTGGGGTACTCGGACTTGGCATTCAAATGGCAGGTTCATACGGCAAATCAGTGATTTGCAATAGTGTCGTGGCGTCATGGGAGGTGGGACTGGACCTCTTGGTCAATTGTTCGTGCGCTGCCCTTTTCTTTTCATTCGATTTGATCAATCGCCCGTTCAAACGGATTTGGCATGAGATCATCATCCAATTGATGTACGGCCAAATTGTATCTTGGGGGCAGTACGCTACGGCCACACTTGTGGCAATTCTGTTTTCCAGCGCAGACCCCGTAAAGTACACTCCGTACATGGGCACAATCGTCGCCATGGGCATGGAGGGCGGGCAGAAGACGGCTTGGAACCTATACACCAAGGGCACATTCACGGAGGTCCATGTCTTGTTCAAAGACGCCTATGCTTATGCCATGGCGGCTGCCAATATCGGGCTGCTTACCAGTGTGTTTGTCGGCATCATGCTACTCTCTTGGAAGAAAGTCTGGGACAGCAAGACAATCGACGGAACGAATCATCTCACAAAGTCGGTCAAAGTCCATCGAAAGTTCAAGCATGAAAAGGCTCAAAAACTCGTATTCGAATCGCTAGCCGTGCACATTGGCTTCATTTCTTTATCGGTCGGAGTCTCGTTCGCAATCTGGGCAGGACTGACTGCTCTTGAAGAGCGAGTGGACACCCTGAAGCAGTACAGCGCTTTCTCTGTGATTCCTATTTACCCACTTTGCATGTTGATGTCAACTTTTTTCATGAAGATATTCAGCCGTTGTTCCAACATTTTTATGAACCTATCGAGCTTCCAGCATATCGCAACAGCTGGAATGGAGTTTATCGTTGCAATTCTGATTTCAATGTTGGAGTTTCCTGTCCAAACAGACGAGAGCTGGACGTCGTTCGACACGGAGTTTTACGTCATAATGCTGGCCTGCATATTGTGGAACCTCTTTTGCTTAGCCGTTGTGTCACGGCGAATGTGTCCGAACTTTTGGTTTAGTCGTGGGTTGGTGGAGTTTGGACAATCGACGGGAACATTTTGGATGGGTTTGTCTGCCATGTTTCACAGTTCCGTTGTCCGTGCCGCTTAAATTGAGTTACTGTTTCTGTACTTTTGTAGGAATGACGTACATGGCGCATCTAGATCCACGCATGATCACACCAGTGCCACTGGCATTTACCGTGAAGCAACTGGTCCACGGGAGCGTGCTGGGCGGGTACGCGCACATGACCTTTGTTGCCATTGAACAATACATGTTAAGCCATTTTGTACGTTATGTCGCGGACAGGGGTTTGTTTACTACTTTCTCCCTCCAGATTGAACACCAACTTGGGCCATGGGCGAACTTTTCCATTTCCATTTGCTGCGTCGCAATCTGGTTGACCATATTCGGACTGTACTACAGACACAAGTTCCCAAATCAGACGCGATTGAACCTCAAAAAGTTTAACCTGCTGTTCCAAGCTGTTCACAACAAGTTGGTAAATTCGAGAAAGGTGAGTTGCCGAATGTCTGCCTTAAGGTACAGTCCACCATTTCAATCGCTCCTGGCATTGATCACAGGTATCCAAAAGTCGGGAAGCTGCTTCGTCAAAGCGTCTTTCAAAGGGCCCAAATTCTGAGCTTCCCCTCTCGTTAAGAATTTCAAGAAAGGATCCCAAAAAGTTGTCAAAAGCGTCATCACTGGCATCTATCAATGATGGACTGTCTGGTTCAATGTCACCGCCGGATGTCGAGTTGCAAAATACTTTGTTAGAACAAGATGAGGCGCCGGACACGTCAAAGCATTTGCTTCCTGACGCAAGTACTGGAAGCACTGGTGTTGGGGCATTAAGCTTCTTCGTCGAAAATCCCGTGGAAATACGTGGAAAATCCAGTGTTCTGAAGCCTTTTCATTTTGCATCGCTTCGTTCAGCGCTATCAGCACGTCACCAACTTGACAATTGGACGTGCATCTACAATTTGCAGGCACGTTCGGTGTGATGGCAATGCTGCTTGTGTGTGTGTGTGTGTGTTTGTGCGTGCGTGCGTGTATGCAAGTGTGCGCGTGTGTGTATGCAAGTGTGCGCGTGTGTATGTTGCTGTGGCGATTGAAGGTTATGCCCTGACCTGCGTTTTGATGCACCGTACAGAACGACGGAGCAAGTATCACCCGATGTCTGAAAAACTGTCGTGGTCGTGGGCCAACGGTTCTCGTCATGGAAGATACGTGGGGTTTCGTGTCAGGTTCGTCTGCGTGGCCGCCTCTTTAGTCTGCGTACATGCGTCCGTCAAGTTGGCCTTGTCGCGCGCACAGGTGCTTTCATCAGCGCACCATGGAAGTCGCAAAAATGCTGGTTTGGCACGGGAGAAACCTTTTGTTTCACTTTTGAGCCGTCGTTTGAGGTGTTTAAGTGGACAGGCGCGAACGAAAACTTCGTTTGCGTTGATCCAGATAAGGGTCTTGGTTTCGGGTCAGGAGGCGGGTTCGCGTTGTGGTTTGACGCCAGTTTTGAGAACGCATCGACGGCTCGGTGTCAAACATTCGACAACCGCCCGTTGGCGAGCAATCGAGACTTCGGGTGCATCACTGTGGAGGTGTGGGAGCTTGGGACATGAACCATGGCAAATCTATTTCATCAAACAACTTAGGCTAGCATGTCCAAAGTTAAACTGTTATTGTATCAACGCTATCATCAAAATGCTCAATGGCGACTCCGTAGGGAGCGTGTTCGTGGGGCTGGAGCAGGAGCTGTCGTGCTGTCGCCAGTCGATGACTCAGAGGTGTCATTTTGAGACTCCACTCGAGTTCGCTTCTTCACATGATTATCGTCACTCTCAGCTGCGTCGCCACCCGAATCGTCGCTCTGGTTGGCGCCAGAATCGGAATCGATTTTGCGTTTACTGCTGTTCTGTGCATCACCACTCTCTGTCTCGGGGACCGGTGAGTCGCTCTGTGACGGCGTAGTGTCTACAGTTGTTTCGCCGTTGCTTGCTTTGGCAGTCGCGGCGGGCTCTACAGTAACGATGCTCGGTAGATACCGCACATGCAAGCGGAAGGGATTCGGTTTGCCGCCATCCCCATCCATTGAAAACCAAAACCCTTCGCTTTCTTTCTCAGTGCGCATCAGCTCGACATACCGTGCACCGTAGCCAGCAACAGTTTCCTGTGTGATGTCGGTGTCAGGGGTCGTGGTACTCAAGTGCAACTCAAGCAAAGCTTGAGAGGACGACTGCGCAAGGTGATTTAACTGTTTTGTCCCTAGCGCTACGACACGGTCCAGAGTAAAGAGCTCATATCCATCGCTTCCAAGTACGAGGCGCAGGCGATCTTCAAAACGATTTGTCTCAATGGATCCGTCGAGCAGCGCGTAACACGCGGCGAGGACGTTTTTGTAATTGTTCTCCCAACCCAGTTCTTCTTCCAAGTCTGGTACTCCCGGAACGGTCATCGGCCGAATAGAATGCTTTAAATTTTTCGGCTTGTTGGCATTTTTCTGGCACAAGCGCTTCGCACTTAACAAGCGCGAATACAAAATATGATGCGCTTTGAGGTAAAGGTACATGTGTTTGTTCCCGAGGAAGGGCAATCGCGATGGC
>ENA-OWNT01001761-OWNT01001761.1-seawater-metagenome-genome-assembly--contig:-NODE-1761-length-25359-cov-6.355391_pt1 | contig 25359 bp, 21 predicted proteins | sample MGYA00238136_ERZ651165 | MGnify/ENA primary metagenome ERZ651165 (study PRJEB26861, sample SAMN08777766) | seawater metagenome | isolation source: coastal seawater | place: USA: Florida | collected...
AGCTCCCATGGCACAATCTCCTCATTAGATAACTCATTGTTTTCTAATAGGAGTCGCACTTGAAGGTAGCGCACACCCCGGGTACACAGCGCAAACGGATAATCTATCTTATGTTGAATAAGGTCTCTACTGCCCTTCAGAGACACCAAGCTTCAGCCGCTCAAACCCGATAATAGTCTCTATACCAGTCCACAAACCGCTGCACCCCGTCGCGCACATCGACCTTGGGCGCGTATCCGGTCAGGTCCTGCAGCAACCCGGTATCGGCCCAGGTCGCCGGCACGTCGCCCGGCTGCATCGGCATCATCAGCTTTTCCGCCTCGCACCCGCAGGCCGCCTCGATGGCGGCGATGAAATCCATCAGCCGGGTCGGTCGGCTGCCGCCGATGTTGACCACCCGGAACGGCGCCACCGGGCTGAGCGAATCGCGCGCCGAGACCGGCGTATCGCCCGGCACCGCCGCCATCAGCCCAACGATGCCGTCCACCAGGTCGTCGATATAGGTGAAATCGCGGCTCATCTCGCCCTCGTTGAACACCTTGATCGGGCGGCCATGCAGGATCGCGTCGGTGAACAGGAAATGCGCCATGTCGGGCCGCCCCCAGGGGCCGTAGACGGTAAAGAACCGGAACATGGTCGTGGGCAGCCCGTAAAGATGGGCATAGGAATGCGCCATCGCCTCGGTCGCCTTCTTGGTTGCGGCATAGAACGACATCTGGGTATCGGCCTTGTCGCGCTCGCCATAGGGCATGTCGGTGTTGGCGCCGTAGACCGAACTGGTCGAGGCCAGCAGCAGATGCCGGGGCGCATGCGCGCGGGCGGCTTCCAGCAGTTCGAAGGTGCCGATCAGGTTCGCCTCGACATAGTCACGGGGTCGCTCGATCGAATTGCGCACCCCGGCCTGGGCTGCCAGGTGGATCACCAGATCGGGTTCATGGGCCGCAAACAGATCCATCATCAGGCCCGGATCCTCCAGCCGCCCGATCACTGGCGTGAACCGCGTATCAGGCTCTAACAGGGCATGCCGGCGCTGTTTCAGGGTCACATCGTAATAATCACTCAGGCAGTCCAGCCCGATCACCCGCCAGCCGTGGCTGAGCAGCCGCTGCGCCAGGTGAAAGCCGATGAACCCGGCCGACCCGGTGACGAGTGCGGTGCCTGCGGCGGGCCGCGCGGGAGATGCTTGCTCGGACATGTCCCTCACCTGCCGGGAAACCGGGCGCCGATCAACCCGAAACCCGGCGCCGGCTGGCCTTGGCCGCCCGGGTTGCGGCGCGGGATGTGGGCAAACCGGCAGAGAGCGCCCCGATCAGCGCCTCCGGCGTCGCCTCTGCCGGCGCCGCGATGCCGCGCGCGTCCAGCAGCGCCTCGAGCCGGGGCACCGCGCCCCGCGCCAGCGCCATCAGGTCGTCTTCGCCGCCGATCACCGCGCCCGACGCCGCCGGACTGGCCGGGTCGGCCAGGGCGAACCCCGCCTGCGCTTCCATCCAGTCGCAATCGGCCTGATCCAGATGCGCCGCGATCAGCTCGGGGGAAAAGCTGAACTTGCCCGGAAACGCCTCTTTCAATACCGCCTGCAGCGATGTGCTGGCGGCGCGGGTCCTTGGGGTGACTCGTTTTTGCTGGCGGTTCCACAGCATCAAAAGCGCCGCCGCCTCGCCCGACATCGACGAACCGACATGGTGACGTTCGATCTGCGAGACATCGACCCCGACCCGGTCGCAGAAGTCGGTGATGATACAGCCGTTGCGAAAGCTCTTGGGGGCAAACCGCACGAACTCGACCGCTGCGCGCCCGAACACATCGATAAATCCTTCGAAACGTGCCCGATAATTGGGCGTCGGCACCCGAAAATCAGGCAGCCCGCCCTTGATCCGCTGCTGCCAGGCCGAGGGCGCAAAGCCGGCCGGGTCGCGCACATAGGCCAGCACCCGGATCTCGCGGCACCGGGGGGCAAGATAGGCCTGCATCCGGGCGATGCCCTCGGGGCTCATCCGGGTCAGACCCTCGCCCGACAGGATCAGGTTGCGTTCGGGCGACTGCATGCTGTCCTCCAGCGCCGCCGCGACCCGGTCCCGCGCCCCTGCCCCGCCGTCATCGTCATCAGCCGCCCGCGCCCGCGCCTTGGCCACAAGGGCGTCATCGAACATCCGCAGCAACGCCACCGAATGGTTCGGCGCCCCCAGCCGGGCATAGCGGGTGGTGCCATCGGCCAGTTGCCGCAGGCTGACCTGAATCGAGGTCGAGGCCGTCTTGTGCATCCCGATGTGCAGAAAAATCGTATCCTTCGGTGGCGCCATCATTCTGCTCCTTGTTCCGCCCTTTTGTTCGACAGCCAAACATCCGGCGCGTCAAGGGCCGCCACCCCGAGACATGCGGACCACAGGCCGGCGGCCCGTGCCCGACGACACCTTCCCTTGCCCGAGCAATCGGTCTAGGGTCGCCGCGCTCCGCCCCGGGGCTTTGCCGGGGGATTGTTTCAGAGATTTCAACGCAGGACAGACCGTGCCAGACCTCCCCGAACTGATCGTGCATATCGGCGCCGGCAAAACCGGATCAACCGCCATCCAGTTTTCATTGCGCGAGGCGGCCACCGGCCCGGCGCTGGCGCGCCAGGGCGCCGGCTATGTCGGGCTGATGCTGGAACGGGTGCCCGGCGCGCGCCGCCACGACTGGTGCGCCGAGGGCGCGCCGCAGAAGTTCTTTCAGGCCCGCGACAGGGCGCAGACCGACGCCGAGGTCTATCAGGTCATCCGGGGAGAGCTGGAACGTCTGGCCGCCCGCGGTATCAACCGGGTGATCTGGTCGAACGAGGCCTTCCTGGTGCAGAATCAGCGCATCATCCCGATCCTGCAGCGGCTGGCCGCAGACGGGGTGCCGATCCGGGTGGTGGCCTATGTGCGCCGACATGACGCACGCGCCCGCTCGGCCTATGTCGAATTCGGGCTCAAATCGAAACGCAACGAGGGCGGGCTGCGCCCCTTCGCCGACTGGGCGCGCGATCACGCGATCCGCTACGCCGATAACCTCGCCCTGTGGCAGGCCGCCTTTCCCGGCGCGCTGCGGCTGTATAATTTCGACGCGGTGGGCGACGTGGGCGCCCATTTCTGCGCCGCTGTCGGGCTGGAAGGCATCGTTTCGGTGCGGGCCAATGAATCGCCGTCGGACCCGCTGCTGGCGGCCTGGGCGGTCTATAACGGCTCGCGCCCGGAACCGACCTGGGCCAATGATTTCCGGCGGGTGGCACAGCCGCTCAAGATCCAGAACCCCGCCACCCCGCCGGTGCCGCCGCTGGAGGCGCTGATGCCCGGCGACGCCGACCTGGCGGCGCTGCGCGACAGCTGCCGCGGCGATCTGGAGGCGGTCAACGCCATCCTCAGCGCCCAGGGCCAGCCGGTGCTGGAATTCACCGACCGCGGCGCCGGCCGCCCGGTGCAGGTGTCGTCGTGGGACATGGACCAAATGATGCTGCGGATGATCTATGCGCTGCAGGGACAGGTGCTGCGGCTGCAGCGCCAGGTCGACGAGCTGACGGGCAAAGACGCGGAGTAAGGGGACCGGCGGCGGCGGACCCGCCTCAGCCGCGTTCCTTCAGGGCGGTATGGTAGATCTCCATATCCGCCTCGACCCAGGCCAGGATCGCCGCCAGCTCGCTCCGGGTCAGATCCTCGACCGCGCTGCGCCGCTGGGTGACGTTGACCTTGCGGTTCTCGATCGCCATGCCGAAATGCCCGTTCAGCGCCTCGACGAAATCGCCGTAGCGGTCCTGGAACCCGACCACGGCAAAGCCGCGCAGATGCGCGATCGCGCCGTCGGTCAGCCCCTGCGTGGTCAGCTGTTGCTCGCGCCGCGCCTCGAACCGCTTGTTCAGGCGGAAATCGGAATAGAGCTGCCAGGCCATGCGGTTATAGAGCTCGGAACACAGTTCCGGTTCGTCCATCGCCTTGGCGAAATCCAGCAGCGGCAGGTGATGCGCCAGGCTGGTCTTGCGGGTGCGTTCGATGTTCTTCTCGTAAAGCTCGCGCCAGAAGAAATAGATCGACACGAAGCGGTCGACCGGATGGCGCAGCACAGTGACCACCGGATGGCCATAGCGCACCGTGTCATCATAGGAAAAATGCCCCGAGATCACATCGGCACCCTCGGGCACGTCCTCGTGCACCGGGTCCAGCACATGCGCGATGCTCAGATCAGGATGGGCCAGCGCAATACTTTCACGCAGTGAGGTGCCGGCGGTTTTCGGGATGTGCAGATGGGTCAGTTGCATTCTTGCGTCAGGCTCGCGTCTGGAACAGCCCGGATCGGGAACGACCCGGGTCAGGAAAGGCCCGGATCTGAAAACCGGTACCGAGGCATACCGCTTTGCGCCGGGGCCGCGCAACCCCCGCGTGCACGGGGGGGATTCGCCCGCCCCGGGGCGCCGCACGCTCCCCCTCCGAATCCCCCGGCACGGCGGTGGCGGGCCGGCCGGGACCGGGCCGTTCGGAGCGAATTGCCCAATCGGCGGGCATTGCGACGATTTTCCCCGCCCCGCCCGGCGGCGGCCCGGAAAAAATGACGGCCGCGACACTGACAGTCATTGGTTTGCCCGCGCCAATGGTGTATGAAAAGTACACATTCTAATTTTCTGACCCGTATATCGGATTTTCCCCATGGCATTGACAGAACACGAAAAACTCCAACTCTTGCGCCGCGCAATGCTGGCCGGAAAACGCGGCGGCGATACCGTCATCCTGCCCCGTCACCTGCTGGGCCAACTGCTGGACCTCGCCTTTGACGATATCGTCGACGAAGACTGGTACCTGGCCCGTTATCCCGATGTCGCCGATGCGGTTGCCAAGGGCCAGGTCAGCTCGGCCCGCGAACATTTTACACAGGCGGGGCTCTACGAAGGCCGGGTGCCCTACGAGATCGGCATCGATTCCAGCGCATACCTCAAGAAACACCGCGATGTCGCGACCTCGGTCAAAGAGGGCACCTATGCCGACGGCAAGGATCATTTCCTCAAATCCGGCTTCGCCGAGGGCCGTGCATTCACGCTTGCGTCTGGTCAGTGACGCCGGGTCCGGGCATAGTGCCCCGGACTTTGCACTGATCACGAGCATTTGGCATGAAATCCACATTTCTTTACCGCCGCTACGCCGAAGATAACGGCGATCTGGCGGAACTTTACGGCGGCGAAGACGACGCCGCCCTCGAAGACCACTTCGAACGCTACGGCGCCGACGAGAACCGCGGCGTCACGCTGGGCGATTACATCACCGTCGAGGGGGTGCTGTGTTCGGAACAGGGGCATGTCTACCTGTCGGGCTGGGCCGACCGGCGGATCGTCCATTCGGTCGCGGTGACCATCGAGGTCGGCTACATGAGCTACGAGCTCGGTGAAATCGACCCGGTCTGGTACCACCGCGACGATGTGGCCAACGTCACCGGCGACACCGAACGCCCCTCGGGCTTTGTCGCGCTGCTGCGCATCCCCGACATCCGGCTGCATGCGCGGGTACGCATCCTGATCAACGGCAAGACGATGTACGAGAACCCGGTGATGCGCTGGCGTTCGGTCGATCATTTCCTCGACGAGGCGCTTGGCGCCTGCGCCCAGCTGGCCGACCGCCCCATCGGGTCGAGCCTGCCCGCCGCCGACCGGCTGCGCGCGCCCATGCAGGAGATCTGGGAAGAGTTCCTGGGCGCCGTCAACTATACCAAGGCCTATGAACACCGCCCCGGCGAAGAGGTCGACCAGAGCATCATCATCACGCTCTACCGCAAGGCCGACATGCTGATCCCGCAGCTGGAATGCCTTGCCGAGACCCTGACCGGCACCGCCACCGAGGTCATCGTGGTGGCCAACCAGCTGCGTGATGCCGACCTGCGGGTGCAGGAACTGGCCGGGTTCTGCCAGATGCACAACATCCGGCTGCAGCTGTATCTGTGCTCGGCCAACTCAGGGTTCTCGGCGGCCAATAATTTCGGCGCCGACACCGCACGGGGCGAGACCCTGATCTTTATGAACCCCGACATCTTTCCGCCTGAGAAAGCCCCGGAACAGGCGCTGGCCTTCCTGACCTCCGATCCCGGCGAGGCGCTGGTCGGCGCGATGCTCTATTACGGCGACGGCATGCTGATGCATTCGGGCATGTACGTGGCCCAGGACCTGGCGTTCGACGCCCGGTCAGGGCAATCGCGCCCGGTGCTCAGGGTCGAACATTTCGGCAAGGGGCTGAGCCATCACATCGGCGACGATGCCGACAAGCTGGACCGGGCCATGGCCGCGGTGCGCGATCACCCCTTCCTGGTCACCGCCGCGCTGTGGAAGATCCGCAAGTCGGTGTTCAACGAGATGGACGGGCTGTCGACCGATTACCTCTTTGCCTATTACGAGGACGCCGATTTCTGCCTGCGCATGCTGCAGGCCGGCCGTCCGATCGAGATCGACGAAACCGCGCGCTGGATCCACATGGAAGGCGTCGGCAAGGCCAATCCGCCCAATGTCCGCGCCTTCATGTGGATGAACCGGGCGCTGTTCACCGAACGCTTTGCCGCGTCCGGCCTTGTCGCCCCCGCCGACACCGACCTGTTCCTGCTCTGACGAGAGACCCCGATGAAATATCTCACCGTATCGCTCTATCACCCGCGCGTCATGAAGGGCGGGGCGCAATATGTCGCCAAGGACCTGCATGACACCGCCCGTCTTGACCCCGGCACCGACCCGGTGCTGCTGGCGGCCATCGACGGCAACATGTTCCCGCAATATGCCAAGGTCGGCTCGGCCATCACCGCCCTGCCCGACAGCCCCGATGAATTCCTGCTGCCCGGCCAGCGGTTCAACGATTTCCATCACACGATCTATGACGCCCGCCGGCAAAAGGCGATCCGCCGGTTCCTGGAGGATCACAAGCCCGACGTGATCCACGTGCACCATTCGCTCTGGGTCGGGCTGGAATTCCTGACGCTGGCGCGCCAGGTGCTCCCGAATGTGAAAATCATCTATACGCTGCACGAATACATGCCGATCTGCTATTCGCGCGGCCAGCTGTTCCGCTACCAGGAAGGCGGCATCTGCCCCAATACCGCACCCGACCAGTGCACCCGCTGCTTTCCCGACCGCACGGCGGATGATTTCATCCTGCGCCGCCGCGGCTTCCGCCGCGCCTTCGATCTGGTCGACCGGTTCATCGCCCCCTCGGAATACCTGCGCCAGCGGTTCATCGACTGGGGGCTGGACGAAAGCCGGATCAGCGTCATCGCCAATGGCCACGCCCGCCAGCGGCCCGCCAAATGGACCCCGCACCACAGCCCCGGACTGAATGTGTTCGGCTTCTTCGGCCAATACGTCGATGCCAAGGGGATCGACGTGCTGCTGCGCGCCGCCGCCATGGCCGCCGAAGAGACCGAGGACGAGATCGAGATCAAGGTCTTTGGCGGCAACAAGGAATACGCCTCCGAGGCGTATGTCAAAAAGATCGACGCCATTCTCGACGCCGCCCCCGACAACCTGCGGGTCACCGAACTGGGCGCCTATTCCCGCGACAACGTCTTTGACCTGATGACCACGGTGGACTGGGTGGTGACGCCCTCGGTCTGGCCGGAAACCTTTGGCCTGGTGGTCTCCGAGGCCTGGGACGCCCGCCGCCCGGTCATCGCCAGCCGCGCCGGCGGGCTCGGCGAGCGGGTGCGCGACGGCGAAAACGGCTTTTCCTTCCTGCCCGGATCGTCGGCCCAGCTGGCCGCGATCATCGGCAACTGCCTGGGCAACGAGGGGCTGTGGGATTCGATGGCCCATACCATGGACGACGAGATCGACATGGCACAGGCCTGGGACGCCCACAAACGGGTCATCGGGTCGCTGACAGCGTCGGACGCGGCCTGACCGTCCCTGAAAGGAGCCCGTTCATGACCAGAAAACTGGATTTTGTCGTCTTCGGCGTGCCGCGCGGCGGGACCACGGCCGTGGCCAACTACATCTCGGCCGCGCGCGGCTTTCACTGCGGGGTCGAGGTCTTTCCCACCTATATGGATCATGCCACGCTGGACGTGCCGGACGCCTTTCTGACCCGCCAGCACGCGCAGTGGCTCGACACCTCGGTGCAGGCGGTGCGCGATAACCTCGATACGCTGCGGGTCTACGGCAACAAGACGCCGACCTATTTCTACCGCCTGCCCTCGCTGCTGGAAGAGCTCGACAACTGCCCCGTCATCGCCTGCGTGCGCGACCCGCGCGAGGTCGCCAGTTCCTACACCAAACGCGCCACCAATCCCGACGACCCCTGGGTGCGCGGGCGGATCGGCCTGTTTGCCATGGGCGATGCGATCCTGATGCTGCACGCGCTGCACCGGGCGCCGCCGGACGCCAACATCATGATCCTGCCGCAGGCGGCGCTGCTGGCCGACTGGCGGGCGGTGATGACCCGGGCACTGGCCCATATTGCTCCCGGAACAGAGCCTGATTTCGACCCCGAGGCCCTGCAGCGGATCAATGGCATCAAAAAGCGCGCGGCCCGCACCGAAAAGCCCGAGCTGACCGGCGTCGAGGAACGCGCGCTCAAGCGGCTGCGCCGCGACGGGCTGGTCGATTTCTTTGCCCGCACCGATGTGGTGATGCTGAACGACGTGCGCGATGAGGTCGCCGAGATCATCGCCTGCATGCCGCCGAACCCGGTGGGTTTCATCCGGCGGCTGGCCAGCGAACACCCCGACCCCGAGGTAGAGACCTTCTTCGAGCGCTGGTCGCGTCAGGCATCACGGGCCTGGCGGCTGTACCGCGATATCGGCGATCCGGCCAAGACCTGAGGCTCAGCCCGCCTTGCGCTGTTTTGCCGCCGCCGCTTTCTTGCGCCGGGCCTGCTGATTGCGCATCTGCCGTTCCAGCGGCTCCGACAGCGCGTTTACCAGAATCTCAAGCTGGCGCGCGGAAAAGCTGAACCGCACCTCCCCGCCCTCTGCGGGCGCGGCGGGAAACCGGTCGATATGGTCCGCAACAGAGCCTGTTTCGGGCCGTTCCCCCTCCGGCACCAGCGCCTGATACTCGGACGCGCCCACCTGCGCCGCGACACGCTCCAGAAACGCCTCCAGCGCCGCGGGATCCAGCGGCGGGGTTTCCGACCGGATCTCGGGGGCCAGGTTGCACAGCGGGTCGCTGACAAGCCGCCGCGACATGCCGCCCAGCCGGATGTTCATCAGCCGCTGGAACTCAAGCTCGGCCATGGTCAGCGACCGGTTGACCTGCCCCGTTTCGGGCCGTGTCAGAGCCTGTTCCGGTATCTCAAGCCAGTCCGCCAGCGTCGCCGCCAGCCGGTCGCGATGCCGCGAGTAATTCAACACCGTAATCCGCGCGCCCATGTCACGCAGCGCCGCCAGAACCGAGATGGTGCGGGCCGGAATTTCATAGGTCTCCAGGCTTTCCGCCAGGGTGCCGGTATAGCCGCCGCGCTTGACCCTTTGCTGATAGACCGAGATCGCATGATCCACCGGATCCCGCAGATAGCACAGCACATGCAGCGGCACATCCGGACAGACCGCGTCGTATTCACGGGCGAACTCCGCGCCGTTGCGGAACAGGTACTGAAAGAACGACTCGCTTGAAATCAGCAATCGCTGACCGGGCCCGATCCCGGCCCGTTCGATCATCCCGCTCAGCGCACCCGCCGACGCCCGCAGGTTGCCCCCCGAGATATGGCCCTTGCCGGCGGTCTCGGCGGCGTCCTCATCGATCGGGTAGACAAACCCGTGCTCGGCCAAAGCCGCACGCGACAGCGCCAGCGCCGATTGCAAAAAACTGCTGCCGGTCTTGCCGTGGCCGATATGCAGGAAGACCGCCTCGGGCGTTCGGGTCATTCCGGGCTTCTCCTGTTGCGATGCGTCTCAAACCGGGCACACGCGCCAAAAACCAACGGTTTCATCACAAAACGGCTCGTAGATAAATCTGGATCGTATCAAACACTTGCAGTCCCAACATAGACGTAAACACGTGCTTCAGTCGTACCCGACCGAAGCACGCCAATGCAAGTGTTTGGCAGCGGCGGCTGCCTTGCACGCGCACACTTACTCTTCCTAGCGTACGAGCCACTCCTCGACGCCATCAGAGACCTGCCGCATTTTGATCCATCGCGCAGCGGTGGCCTGTCCCTTGCGCAGGCGCAGTTTCCCCATAAGGCCGACGGTGTCCCACTCGGCCCGGTCCGCACGAGAGACATAGACGCTGTCCGAGGTGTAGTCGGGATTGAGGATGCGCCGCTTGTGCGCCGACGTGCTGGCGTTATCGGGAACCAGGACCCCGTCCGGCACCGCATCGGCCGCATAGCTGACCGGCTTTCCGTCCGCCCCGGTCCATTCCAGCACCTCGTAGGTCTGCCACAGGTAGCCGCCGAAATCGTCCCGCAGATATTTGCCCTTCCAGCGCCCGATGTCGCCGTCGCCGACGACCGAAGGGTCCCCCGAAATGACCCCGATCGGCTCTTCGCCGGGGGTTGCGGCGCGTATCTTCTCCCCGTCCAGAACCACGCTCACCCCGCGCCGGTCCTCGGCATCGGGGTTGCCGTCCGCCCACTCGAAATACTCGGCATAATCCGCCCCGCCGCCGGTCCAACTGCCGTCGCAGGTGCCGTTGCCATCGCCGGAGAACTGGAATTCGACATCCGAAAACCCGTTTGATGTCGCACGCAGGAAATTGAAATCCGAGCTGCCGCTGCGCGCGCAGCTGATCTCGACGATTTTGCTGGAATAGCTCGCATGATTGGCGGTGAACCGGGCCAGATCGCTCTGCGCACCGGTGTAGGCATAAAATGGCTTTAACACATTGGTCGTGCCAACCGCCAATCCGGTGCCGTTCCAACGGCCAACCGGGCTGCCGCCAACCGACCATTGATGCAGTGTCGCGCCCGAGCCGTCCCGCTGGATAAAATAGTCCGTGGAAATCCAGGTGCCCGTATCCGTGCGGCTCTGCACCGATAGCCCATCGCCATCATTGACCAGGCTCACGGTCCGGAAACCGGCGGTTCCCCCGGTATCCTTCAGCTTGAGCATAGGCCCGGAGTCCTCGAGAACCGCGCCGCCTGCGACATGCAGCATTTCATCCGGCGCCGAGGTGCCAATGCCAAAACCCGAACCCGAGGTCACCGCCGCGCCGGCCGGCAGGCTCACCAACCCGGTGCCGGGATCAATGTCCAATGCCGTCGTCCAGGCCACGCCGTCGGCGCTGACCTTGATGGTGAAATCATCCGATCCCGCCGTCCCCATCTCGGCCCGCCCCGACCAGCCGGTCTGAAACAGCAGGCTGGCGGTGTCGGTGTTCTGCGATTTGTTGATCTTCAACTGATGGCCATCGCCGGCATGGGTCAGCAGGGTGGCATCCGCCGCCACCGCCAGCCGGTTGGTCGCATCCGACCCGGTGCCGATGCCAACCCCGTCCAGATTGTTCAGATCGGGCAGCTGCCCGGCCCAGCCGGTGCCATCAAAGACAACCGAGCGGTCTTCCGCCAGAACCTGCACCTGCCATCCCGACTGCGCCGCAATAAACTGCCAGACGGCGCCATCGAACAGCGCGATCTCGCCATCGTGCCCGGCCCAGTCGCCACTGCCGCCGGCGGCCACGATATGGCGGTCGCCGGACGCGGGCGCCGGCGGCGGCGCGCTTTGGTCGCGGTTCAGCACCACGGCCTGCACAGCCACATCCAGAAACCGCAGCGCCTCGTTGTGGGTGACATGTTTCTGCGCCTGCGACGGCTGGATAAACGGCAGGGACAGAACAGGAGATGTGTCGGACATGGGCGAACCCCTCACAATTTCGCGGATCGGGGCCAGAGTTAGGCGCAACCGGTAAAGACCGGCTGAGGGATGCGCACGGTGCACACGCAACAGGCGCACCACAGCGCGCTCAAAAGATCTCCAGATCGTTGCCCAGCCTGGAGATATCGCTGATCCCCTCCACCGTCAGCACGTTCCCCGCCCCGAAATCGAACACCACATTGCCCCCGGACACCCGAGCATAGGACGACAGCACCTGCGCCGCCGACAGGGCCGTTCCCCCCCACAGGGCATCGTCCAGCCGCAACGTATCGAGATTGTCCTGAAACCCCTCGACCCGATCGCGGCCCAGGGCAAAGACAAAGACATCGGCGCCGATCCCGCCCTGCAGCACATCGTTGCCCGCGCCGCCATCCAATGTGTCGTTGCCGGCATTGCCGAACAGCCGGTCGTCGCCGGCGCCGCCCAGCAGCGTGTCGAACCCGTCATAGCCATAAAGCGTATCGTTGCCGCTGCCGCCATCCAGCCGGTCGGCGCCGATGCCACCCGACAGCACGTCGGCGCCGGCCCCGCCCTCCAGCCTGTCATTGCCCGCGTTGCCGTTCAGCGTGTCGTCGCCCGCATCGCCATACAGCAGGTCGTACCCGCTCAGCCCGGACAGGATGTCATCGCCATCGTCACCGTGAATGGTGTCGATCCCCAGCCCGCCTTCGGCCCGGTCGTTGCCCGCACCGCCGTTTATCCGGTCGTTGCCGTTGTTTCCGTAGAGCAGATCGTTGCCGCCCCCGCCATTCACCGTGTCATAGCCGTCGAGCGCGCGGATCGTGTCATTGCCATCGCCCCCGTTCAGCGTGTCCCAGCCGATGCCGCCATCCAGCGTGTCATCCCCCGCGCCGCCCTCCAGCGTGTCATTGCCCGCGTTGCCGGTCAGCACATCGTCGCCCGCGCCGCCATCCAGGGTATCGAACCCGCCGCCGCCAATCAGCACGTCGTTCCCCGCCCCGCCGATCAACCGGTCGCCATCGTCTTCCCCGTCCAGACGATCGTTGCCGTCGCCGCCATCCAGCCGGTCGCGGCCCGCGCCGCCGCCCAGCACATCGTTGCCGATGCCGCCGATCAGCACGTCGTCACCCGCGCCGCCCAGGACCGTGTCATTGCCAGTGCCGCCATCCAGCGTGTCATCGCCGTCGCCGCCGTCCAGGTGATCGGCATCATCCCCGCCCGACAGCGTATCCGCACCGGCGCCGCCGCTCAGATCATCCTCTCCGGCACCGCCCGACAGCAGGTCGTCGCCAGTCTCTCCTTCCAGCGTGTCATCCCCGGCATCGCCATACAGGTCATCGTCGCCGTCGCCGCCCTCCAGCGTGTCGTCGCCCGCCCCGCCGCGCAGCACATCCGCACCGCCCGCCCCGGTCAACTGGTCGTTGCCATCGCCCCCGGTCAACCGGTCCGCCCCCGATCCGCCCTCCAGCACCTGCCCCGGCACGCGCAGGTTATCGACCGCCACATGCAGGAAACCGTCGAGGATCGCGGATTGCACCTGCGCCACGCTCAGCGACCGGCCATCGGCGCTCTGCAACCGAAGCATCTCACTGCCAAAGCGGATCTCGGCCCCATCGCTGCGCGTGGTGATCGCCAGCTGGCCCAGCCCCCGCAACATCGGCCAGAGCGACAGGTCGATCCGGTCCTGGGTCACGTCGAAATCGGCGATCCGGTCGCTCTCGCCATCGGCGCACAGCACAAACAGATCCCGGCCGCCCTGCCCTTCCATCACGTCCTGTCCAGCCCCGTCCATCACCACGTCATCGCCCGCACCGGCCAGGATACGGTCGTCTCCGGCACCGCCGACCACCAGATCCGCCCCGGTGGTGCCATAGAGAATACCGCCCGTGGATGCGGCCTGCAGGCGGCTGCCGTCACTGGTCAGATCGACACGCAGCTGGGTCATCCCCGCCTCGGTTCCCGAGCCGGCAAAGACCTGCAACCCGCCGGCCACCGCCGCCATTCCCACCGCCGAAACGTTCTGCAGGCTGCTGGCCAAAGTGTCGGCCACCGCGTCCAGATGCAGCAGCACGCCGCCGGGCAGCAGTTCGAACAGCGACAGCCCGTCGTCGCCGCCCCCCGCCACCACATAGACCCGGCCATCGACCGTGACCGTGTCCAGCGCGGTGACATGCTGAAACCGGCTGGTCAGGCTGTCGATGACATGGTCGGTGGCGGTCAGCGCGCCATCGGCCCCGACCCGCAGCACCGACAGCGACGAGGTGCCGCGCGCCGCCACGATCAGAAAGCTCTGCCCGTCCAGCGTGACCTGCTCCAGCGCCGAGGGCGCGTTGATCCCCAGCCCCTCCGAGGCGCCAAGGCTGGACGTCAGCCGCAGCCCGCCCCCCGAGGTGAGCTGATAGCCATAGACCTGGTGATCCTCGGCGGAGACCGCGAACAGAAAGCTTTGCGTGCCCACCCCCGCGGCGACCATGGCGGTGATGCCGCCGGGGTTGCCGGGCAGGGCGGTGGCCGCGCCGCCGCTGCCCGCCTGCAGGCTGGCGGCGCCGGTGACCTCATAGCGGCTCATCCCGGTGCCGCCGGTGCCCACCGCATAGAGGTACTGCACACCGCCAATATCGGCGGCGGCCAGCGCCGCCACCTGGCTGCCCAGACCGCTGCCGCTGAGGTACTCCACGGTGGCGGCCAGCGATCCGCTCCCTGACACCGCATAAGAGGGCAGCCCCGCCGCGCCGCCGGCCAGCGACACCGCCTGCAGCGACCCGTCCAGTTCCATCAGTTCCAGCTGCAGCCCGCCCAGCCCGCTCAGCCCGGCCGGCAGACTTTGCCAGTCCAGCGCCGTGGCGGTGCCGGCGCCTGCGCCAAAGACCGAGACCGACAGCCCCGTCGCGCTGGTGGCATAGACCACCGGCGTGCCGGTGGCGCTGTGTCCGACATCCAGATCGCAGATGATCTCCACCGGCTGGGACGCGCTGCCCCGCAGCGTCGCCACAAGCGAAAACCCGGGCATGACCTGCCCCTTTCCCACAAAACCGCCCCCACGGTTGTGGGCAGAATGGGCGGCAAGCCGTTAATGCGCCTGTAAGGTTTTGTGGCCGGAATTAGGCGTTTGGAAAGGATTTTAGACGATTCAGAGCCGTCAGCCCGTCAGTCGCATTGTTTGTTTTCAATGACTTACAGAAAAATGTTTCGCGCGCGAAACAATGCGTAAACCATGTTGACCTAAAATCCTGCCGGCTGGATCAGATGCGGCGGCGCAACCAGGTCTGCAAATCCTCGGCCAACCGCTGGTCGACTGCGGCCCCGCTCAGCTCGATACGGTTCTCCGACGGCGAGAACCACAGCTGCAGATCCTGCCCGGCAGGCATCGCGATCCGTTCCCCGTCGAGCGCCTCGGGACCGCCGGAGCGGATCCGGGGCCGGGGGGTCTGCTTGACCCTCGGCGGGGTGGCGGGGGCTTCGGGTTCCGGCGGGTGAACCGGCGCATGGGGGGGCAGGGGCAGCGTGTCTTCCGGCGATCCCGCCGGGGCTTGCGCCGCCCGCACGGCCGCCTCGAGAATGCGCAGCTCGGCGCCGGGGGTGTCGGGTTCATTGCCGCGCAACGCCGCGCTGACACGGGATCCGAACTGCGGATCGCGCACCATTTCCCGCGCCAGCGCCAGCCCCAGCTTTTCGGGGATGGCGGTGGGAAACTTCAGCACCCGGTCCAGCGATTCCACCAGCGCGATGAAACTGCCGATCTTGGAGCGTTTCGACCGGGTGGTCGAGGCAAACAGCCCCTGCAGCGCCGCGCGCTGGGTCGGGTAGACATGTTCATGCATGGCCCGCACGGTGATCCGGGCGCGTTCATACAAGCTCAGGTTCACCCGGATCTCGTTTTCCTCGACCATCGCCAGATAGGCGGCCTGGGCCGAGCCGGGGGCAATCACCATGGCGCGCACGGTGGCAAAGCGCGGGTCGTGATCGACGCCGTAGAGCCGGCGCAGGGCGGTCAGCCGCCGCCAGCCTGAAATCAGCCCGTAACGCGGCCCCTTGGCGCCCTCGATGCGGGTCACCTCGATCGGCATCTGCTGACCGCGGGCGCGCAGGCTGTCCATCAGCGCGTGCATCTCTTCCTCGTCCTGCTCGATCCGGTCGCGGACCAGGTATTGCGCGTCGATCTCGTCCAGTGGCAGTTGTTCCAGCATCCGGCCTTCGGCGCGGGCGGCCTCCATGGCATCGGCCAGATCCGCAAGCGCCGCGCGCGCCGACGCTTCGCCCGCGACCTGCGCGATGGGTGCGGCGCTGAGCGCGGCGGGGCGCGGGGTATCGGACGTCTGGCTGCCGGTCAGATAGTCAGATTGCGCCGGGGTCAGTCGTTTGCGTTTGGCCATCTCGTGTCCTCCTCGCCATATCGGTCTCTAAAGGCTCTAAACGGCCTGTTTGCGTTGCGTTGCGCCGCGTTTCACCGCCTCTTGCGCGGCCCGTTCGTCGCGCCGCCAGATGCCCAGCAGCAGCCGTTTGAAGGCGGCGTAGGTCTCGTCGAAGGTTTCGCGGCCACGGGCATAGGTCTCGCGGTTGAAATCGCGGTAATCGGCCTCGTAGATGCCCGACACCTGTTCGCCCGCCTGTCCGATCAGCGCGGTAAAATCCTGCCGGTGCGGGGACAGCGTCTGGCCCAGATAGGCCTGCATCAGACCCGAAAGCTCGCCCTGCTGGGCGCTGTCGAACCGGGTGATCACGGCACGCACCGCATCCCATTCAAACCGGGTCTCGGGGCGGCCCAGGGCGCGGGCGGCGGTGTTCTCGCCCTCTTCGATGCTGGCAAAGGTGGAATGCAGCATGTCAAAGAACCGGCCCGTCGAATCGAATTCCAGAAACGAGGCCCCCAGCGGCACCAGCAGGATGTCGGCGGCGGCCAGCCCGTTGATGGTCAGGTAGCCGAGGGCAGGGGGGGTGTCGATGAACACCAGATCGTAGTCGTTGAGCACTCCGTCAGCCTCGAGCCGGTCGGTCAGCGCGTCCCACAGTTTCCAGCTGCGCGCGGCCATGCGCCAGACCGGGATCTGGAATTCGGCCCAGTAGAGGTTCAGCTGTGCCCCGATCAGGTCGATGTTGGGCCAGTGGGTGGATTGGATCACGTCGCGTGCGGACATCTCCAGCGCGGCGCTCAGCGCCTCGTCCAGCGGTTGCGGCGCCTCGCCCTGCGCCACCCGGCGCTGGTTCTCACCGCGCAGGTGTTCGCCGTAGTGGCGCGCCAGCAGCGGAAAGGCGGTGGACCATTCGTCCTCGACCCGGCCGCCAAAGATCGAGGTCATCGAGCCCTGGGAATCGAGGTCGATCACCAGCACCTTGTAACCATCGAGCGCGGCCGACATCGCCAGATGGGCGGCGGTTGAGGTCTTGCCGACACCGCCCTTGAAGTTGGCCACCGCCACCAGTTTCGCCGGCAGCCCCTCGGGGCGGTAGGGCAGGTAGTTCTTGGCCTTGGACCCCTGCGCGCCAAAGAAGGCGCGCAGGCGCAGCACCTCGTCCAGGGTGAACCACTTGGCGCCACCCTCGGTCTCGGACTGGCCCTGGGGCAACTCGGGGTGCTGTTTCAGAACGCGCCGGAAATGGGCCTGGGCCACCGGGATCAGGTAGCGGGTGATCTCCCAGGTGGAAAACAGCCGCAGGGATTTGCGCCCCTCGTCGTCCATGCCGCGGCTGGCCAGATCGGCGCGCCCCCGGGCGCAGGCACCGGCGATCTCGGCAAAGCCGGGGGTATCGGTGGGCGGTGCAAGCTCGCTGAGAGCGATATCGGGATCTATGTTGAAATAGGGCGGGATACCGCCAGTGTCTTTTGCCATATCGCCATCCGCTCGATGTGCCGTGTTTTTCACATCATAGCATGAAACAGCGCACATGGAAGAAAAACGCGAACAACAATCGGGCTTTCTAAGCAAATTCAAGGCGGGCTGGTGCGGAAATCACGCAGAAATGGCTCGGCCTGTCCTTTCCCGTCCTTGTTAATCTTGTGTTACTTATAAGTTAAGGGGAATTCCTTCTCGAACTAAGCTATTGTTTTTTTTTAGATTTAGTTCGAATTTTTCGAGACGGGTGACTCTGAACCCCCGATAAGACGACTCTGAACCCACGTTAAAGCGACTCCGAACCCCCGAGAGCGGACGGTGGTCATCGGTGCCGGGGGGATTGTGAGGGGGTGTGGATAACTTTAGGCTGGGCGTCACTGAAACCACGAAGACCGAGTCGGGCAACGATGGCAGGTGGGATCGGGCGAGCAGAGACAAACCGGGAAAAACCCGGACAGGCACGAAGGCAGGACAGGAATGACAACCGCAGACGGGCTGTTGCCCGATCGCAGACGGCAGGGTGATTTTTTCATCTGCGATATTTTCGACGCCATCCCCAAGGACGATCTGGCGACGATGGAACACCCGATCTTTTCGCTGTCGACCCGGCCTGACCGGCGGATCCTGGATTACGAGCACAACGGCGCCCGGATCACGGTGACGCCCTCGGTCAAGGGGCTGGCGACGATCCACGACAAGGACATCCTGATCTTTTGCATCAGCCAGCTGATGGGGGCGCTGAACGCGGGCCGCAGCGTCAGCCGCCGGCTGCACTTGAAGGCCCATGACCTGCTGGTGGCGACCAACCGCGAGACCAGCGGAGATGCCTATCGCCGGCTGCGCGAGGCCTTTGAACGGCTGGCGGGCACCCGGATCACCACCAATATCGCCACCGGCGAGACCGAGACCACCAGCGGGTTCGGATTGATCGAAAGCTGGGAGATCGTGCGGCGCACGCCCGCGGGCCAGCGCGGGGCGGGGCGGATGGTCAGCGTGACGGTGACGCTGTCCGAGTGGCTTTATCGGGCGGTGCTGTCGAAATCGGTGCTGACGCTGAGCCGCGATTATTTCCGCCTGCGCAAACCGCTGGAGCGGCGGATCTATGAATTGGCGCGCAAGCATTGCGGCCGGCAGGACAGCTGGACGGTGTCGGTGGACACGCTGCTGAAGAAATCCGGCTCGGCCAGCCCGCGGCGGGTGTTCCGGGCGATGCTGCGGGGGATGATCGCCTCTGATCATCTGCCCGATTACATGCTGGAGGAATGCGACGGCGACCTGATCCGGGTCACCCCGCGCGCCGGGCTGCTGGAACCGGCCAGCCCGCCGCCGGTGCTGAGCGAGGCCGCCCGCGAGCAGGCCCGCGCGCTGATGCCGGGCGCCGACGTCTATGCGCTGGAGGCCGACTGGCGCGCGGTCTGGGCGCGGTCTGGCGGGCCACGGCTGCGCAAACCGGACGCGGCCTTTGTGGGCTGGGTCCGCAAGCGGGCGGCAAACGGCGCGGTTTGAGGCAGTTTGCCGGGCGGGTTCCGATCCGGACCGCCGCCGGGACATATCGTCCGTTTACAGTCCCCGCGGGACCCGGCTACACCGGGGCTGCCGGTGGTATTTCAGCGGCATGCATTCAACGGCGTGATTTCAAGGTAGCCGATTGTTCAAGGGAGACATCCGATATGAAACCAGGAGACCGTACCGCGCTGTCCGACTGGATCACCGGACAGGCGCTGCCACTTTGGTCGCAGACCGGCTGGGACGCCGCCACCGGCACCGTCTGGGAGGCGCTGGACCATCAGGGCCAGCCGCTGCGCGATATGCCCAAGCGGCTGCGGGTGCAGGCGCGCCAGGCCTATTGCTTTGCCGCGGCCGCCGCGCGGGCGCCGGACCTGCCGGATCTGGGCGATCAGGCGCTGCGGCTGTTCCGCTTTGCGATGACCAGGGGCATTGATCCGGAAACCGGCAACCTGGGTGGGCTGCTGAACCCCGATGGCAGCATTCGCACCGCGCCGCATGATCTGTATGACGTGGCCTTCATGCTGCTGGCGGCCTCGGCGCTGATTGATGCGGGGCACGATGTGAGCGCCGATCTGGACCGGCTGGAGGTCATGCTGGCGCGGCTGCAGGCGCCGCGCGGCTGGTACGAGAGCGCCGAACAGGCCGCCAGCGGAACCGGCCGTCGACGGCAGAACCCGCATATGCACATGTTCGAATGCGCCACCGCGCTCTATGCCGCCACCGGGGCCGCGCGGTTCCGCGAGATGGCCGAGGTGTCGCTGGGGCTGTTCCGCGAGGTGTTCCTGCAACCCGGCGGCGCGGTCTACGAGTATTTCACCGCCGACTGGCAGCCGGTGGCCGAGGGCCAGGCGGTGGAGCCGGGCCATATGGTCGAATGGATCTACCTGATCGACGAATACGAGACCGCGACCGGGGTGCGGACCGGCATCGACCTGATGGAGATCTTTCACCATGCCTGGGCCGCGCATGACGGGGCGGGCGCGCTGCCCGACAGCGCCACGCCCAGATCGCAGACCCGCCGCAGCTGGCCGCAGACCGAATTGCTGAAGGCCAGCCTGGTGCTGACCCGGCGTGGTCATGTCCTGCCCGAGGGCGCGACACCCGATGCGGCGCTGGCGATGCTGTGGCGCGAATATCTCGACGGGCCGGTGCCGGGGGGCTGGTACGACAAGCGCGACACCGACGGCGCGCTGCTGTCGGACAACATGCCGGCCTCGACCTTCTATCACATCCTGGTGGCGCTCGACATGTATCTGGCGGCGGGTTAGCGGTCTTGGCGGGAGGGGTGACACTGTCACTCCCCCCTTGGTAAGGGTCTGGCGTTGGGGTCTTCCTTTCAAAAGGGGTAGTAAGATGAAAACGGACATCACGGGGGGCATCAGGCTTCCGGTCCCGCTCAAGTTCCGCCGGGGCGGCCACCGCAAGGATCCGGAGAAATCGCTGCAATCGGCGTTGGACCTGCTGAAGTGGGTCGATGGCCACCGGCCACTGGAGGGCGCGCGGATCCTGGATTTCGGCTGCGGGGTCAAGGTGGCGCAGGCACTGTACCAACTGGACAGCCCGCAGGCAGCCTATGCCGGGCTGGATCTCTATGCCGAGATGATCGCCTTTATCTCCGAGGCGCTGCGCGGCGATGACCGCTATGCCTTTTACACCGTGCCCTTTGCCAACGAGATGTATAACCCCGACGGCGAAGAGATGCATGCCGGATCGGAGTTGCCGCTGGGGGATCAGCGGTTTGACACGCTGCTGATGTTCTCGGTCATCACCCATATGACACCCGCCGACACCGCCGCCGTGCTGGCGATCCTGCGCCGCTATGCCAGCGCGGATGCGCGGCTGCTGTTCTGGGCCTTTGCGGACCCGGACCAGCCGGAGGATTTCAGGGACGACAACCCGGCGCGGCCGCTGCTGCGGGCGAAATACAACCGAGACTATCTGGAAACGCTGATCGCCGGTGCCGGCTGGGACATCGTCCTGCGCGAACCGGTCGGCCGCGCCCACCGCAAGGAACGCTATGTCTGCAGCCCCGCACCGTGACGCCGGCCCTTGTACAGAGCCACATTCAGCCCTCAATTCACCCCAGGACACAAGACATGAAGATTGAAGAGACCCCGCTGCCGGGTGTGAAAATCCTGACCCCCAACCGGTTCGGCGACGCCCGCGGGTTCTTTAGCGAAAGCTGGAGCCGCCGGGTGCTGGCGGAGCACGGGATCGACCTGGATTTCGTGCAGGACAACCATTCGGTTTCCGAGGCGGTGGGGACCGTGCGCGGCCTGCATTACCAGTCGCCGCCCCATGCCCAGGACAAGCTGGTGCGCTGCGGGCAGGGGGCGCTGTTCGACGTCGCGGTCGACGTGCGCCGGGGCTCGCCGACCTATGGCAAGTGGTTCGGGGTCGAACTGACGGCTGAGAACGGCAAGCAGCTGCTGGTGCCCAAGGGGTTCCTGCACGGATTCGCCACGCGGGCGCCGCATACCGAGATCATCTACAAATGCACCGACTACTACGCGCCCGAATGTGACGGCGCGGTGCGGTTCGACGACCCCGAGATCGGCATCGACTGGGGGTTGCACGGGGGGCTGAACGGACGCGCGGTGTTGTCGGACAAGGACGCCGCCGCCCCGCTGCTGGCCGATTTCCAAAGCCCGTTCGAATGGGAGGGGTCTGTGCAATGAAGCTTCTGGTAACGGGGGGCGCCGGGTTCATCGGATCGGCGGTGGTGCGGCTGGCGGTGGCGCGCGGCCACCAGGTGGTCAACCTGGATGCGCTGACCTATGCGGCCTGTCTGGACAATGTCGCCAGCGTGGCGGATGACCCCAATTATACCTTTGTAGAGGCTGATATTCGCGACCGCGCGACGCTGGACACGGTGTTTGCCGAACATGCGCCCGACGCGGTGATGCACCTGGCCGCCGAATCCCATGTCGACCGGTCGATCGACGGGCCCGGCGATTTCATCGAGACCAATATCACCGGCACCTACAACATGCTGGAGGCGGCGCGGGCCTGGTGGACCAAGGCCGGCAAGCCCGGCACGTTCCGGTTCCACCATATCTCTACCGACGAGGTCTATGGCTCGCTGGGTGCCACCGGCCAGTTCACCGAGGACACGCCATATGACCCGCGTTCGCCCTATTCGGCCTCTAAGGCGAGTTCGGATCACCTGGTGCGGGCCTGGGCCGAGACCTATGGGCTGCCGGTGGTGCTGACCAATTGTTCCAACAACTACGGCCCTTATCACTTCCCCGAAAAGCTGGTGCCGGTGATCATCCTGAACGCGCTGGCGGGCAAGCCGCTGCCGATCTACGGCGATGGCTCGAATGTGCGCGACTGGCTCTATGTCGAGGATCACGCCGATGCGCTGCTCTTGGTGGTGTCCGAGGGCGCGTTGGGCCGGTCCTATAACATCGGCGGTGAAAACGAGCGGTCGAACCTGGAGCTGGTGCGGACGCTTTGCGCGATTCTGGACGAGCTGCGGCCCAAGGCGGAGGGATCCTATGCGGATCAGATCACTTTTGTCGCCGACCGCCCCGGTCACGATGCCCGCTATGCCATCGACCCGACCCGCATCCGCGAGGAGCTGGGCTGGCGGCCCAGCGTCACGGTGGAAGAGGGGCTGAAGAAGACGGTGCAGTGGTATCTGGAGAATGAACCCTGGTGGCGCGCGCTGCAGGACCGCCACGGGGTCGGACAACGGCTGGGTGTGAAGGCGTAAGCCCCGGGTTGATCGGTTTTCCGGTGGAAAACCGAGCCTCCGGCGGGAGTATTTGACAAAGAGATGAAAGGGGCGGCGACGGCCCTTTTCAGGAGAAAGGCCCCGAGATGAAGATCCTTGTGTTTGGAGAGATTGGCCAGCTGGGCCAGGAGCTGGCCCGCCGGTGTGGTGATGTCGAGCTGGAGGTGCGCGGGCTGGAGGAGGCCGATTTCACCGATCCGGCGGCCTGTGTCGGTTTCGTTGAGGCGACGGATGCGGATGCGGTGATCAACGCGGTGGCCTACACCGCCGTCGACAAGGCGGAGGAAGACGAAGCGCTGGCCGAGATGATCAACGCGACCACCGCCGGGGCGCTGGCGCGGGCGGCGGCGGCGCGGGGGCTGCCGTTTGTGCAGGTCTCGACCGATTACGTCTTTGACGGCTCCGGCGATCAGCCTTTCGCGGTGGATGCGCCGGTGGGGCCGCTGGGGGCCTATGGGCGCACCAAGCTGAACGGCGAGATCGCGGTGCGCGCGGCCGGCGGGGTGCATGCGATTTTGCGCACCTCCTGGGTGGTGTCGGCCCACGGCCATAATTTCATCAAGACCATGCTGAAGCTGGGGCGGGAGCGCGACCGGCTGACCATCGTGGCGGACCAGGTCGGCGGGCCGACCCCGGCGGCGGCGCTGGCCGACGCCTGCCTGGCGGCGGCCGCGCAGCTGGTGGCTGATCCGTCGAAATCGGGGACCTATCACGTCTCGGGCGGGCCGGATGTCAGCTGGGCCGATTTCGCGCGCGAGATTTTTGCCCAGGCGGGTATCGGTTGCGAGGTGGTGGACATCCCCTCCAGCGACTATCCCACGCCCGCGAAACGTCCGTTCAACTCGCGGATGGACAATTCGGCCACCCAGGCCGCCTTTGGCCTGTCCCGGCCCGACTGGCGCGAGGGGCTGAGGGATATTCTGAAAGACCTTGGAGAGATTTGAGACATGACACAGCGCAAGGGCATTATCCTGGCAGGCGGCTCGGGCACGCGACTTTATCCGATCACCATGGGCGTCTCGAAGCAGCTGCTGCCGATCTATGACAAGCCGATGATCTACTACCCGATCTCGGTGCTGATGCTGGCCGGGATCCGCGAGATCTGCATGATCACCACGCCGCAGGACCAGGAGCAGTTCATCCGCACCCTGGGTGACGGATCGCAATGGGGGATCTCGCTGACCTATGTCACCCAGCCGAGCCCGGACGGGCTGGCGCAGGCCTATATCCTGGCCGAGGAGTTCCTGGACGGCGCCCCCAGCGCCATGGTGCTGGGCGACAACATCTTTTTTGGTCACGGGCTGCCCGACCTGATGGCAGAGGCCGACCGGCAGACCGGGGGCGGAACCGTCTTTGGCTATCATGTGGCCGATCCCGAACGCTATGGCGTGGTGGATTTCGACAGCGCCGGCAGCGTGCGCGGCATCATCGAGAAGCCCGAGGTGCCGCCCAGCAATTACGCGGTGACGGGCCTGTATTTCCTGGACGGCAGCGCGCCGCAGCGGGCGCGGCAGGTGACCCCGTCTGAGCGCGGCGAGCTGGAGATCACCAGCCTGCTGGAAATGTACCTGGCTGACGGGCTCTTGACCATGAAACGGATGGGGCGCGGCTATGCCTGGCTTGATACCGGCACCCATGGCTCGCTGCTGGATGCCGGCAATTTCGTGCGCACGCTGGAGACGCGGCAGGGGCTGCAAACGGGCTGTCCCGAGGAGATCGCGTTCGAGCAGGGCTGGATCAGCCCCGAGGCGCTGGCGGCGCGGGCCGAGAAGTTCCGCAAGAACGGCTATGGCGCCTATCTGGCGGGATTGCTGAAGTAGTCCCATCGCCAAAGGGCGATGGGACACCCGACAGGTGGTTTCCGAAGGAAATCACCGAAAGGGCAGGACATCCGGCAGGTGGTTTCCGGCGGGAATCACCGAAAGGGCAGGACACCCGGCAGGCGGCTTCCGGCGGAAATCGCCACGTGGGCGCTGCTGGCAGCAGGTCGCGCGGTTACTCTGCCGCGCTGATGGTGACGCCCTTTTTCTCCAGCTTGCGCAGGACCGACTTGGCCTTCTTGAAGTAGGCTTTGCGGTCGCTGGTCCAGGCTTCCTTGCGCAGGGTGGTGGCGGCTTCGCGATCCAGCCCTTCCAGCTGGGGCTGGAGGTCTTCGGCCTGCAGGATACGGGCCAGGTTAATCATCAGCTTACGGTCGGCGTCGGGCGCGGTCTCGGCCTGTGCCGTGAGATCATCTGTCATCGGGATACCTTTGGATAGAATGGGTTGTGCTTGCGAATACCATCCGGCGTGGAAAAGCCGCCGGGCGGGGTCAGGCTACGGGTGCGCCCGGCCCTGTGCAAGAGGCGTGACTGGATATGGCGGGTGGGGTGGCGCCGGTGCTCGGGGCCACCCGGCAATTGCCGGGTTACGGGCATCGCCTGTGGCGATACCCTGCCGGGTTACGGGCATCGCCTGCGGCGATACCCTGCCGGGTTACGGGCATCGCCTGCGGCGATACCCTGCCGGGTTACGGGCATCGCCTGCGGCGATACC